>Ga0307423_1000770_pt1 | contig 21092 bp, 23 predicted proteins | sample SalMarWE160310MG_FD_202154 | JGI IMG/M metagenome (GOLD analysis project Ga0307423, IMG submission 202154) | Salt marsh sediment microbial communities from the Plum Island Ecosystem LTER, Massachusetts, United States - WE1603-10 | ecosystem: Environmental > Aquatic > Marine > Intertidal zone >...
GAGATCAAAAAGCTTGTGGGCCAGGGCCGCTATAAGCATGTGAGCGTTTCGCTCTATCCCAAAGGCGGCCTGAGGCACGTCGGCCTGCTGGGCGCGATGCCCCCGGCGGTCAAGGGCTTGGGTGCCGTGGCCTTCGAAGATGGTGAAACCGAATTCAAAACCTATGAGTTTGCGGACACCGACCAGGGAGAGGCTTTTATGAATGAGCTTGAAGAGGCCAAACAGAAAGCGGCCGAGGCGGAAGCCCGAGCCAAAGCGGCCGAGGAGAACGAGGCCAAGGCGAAAGCCGAAAAAGAAGCGGCGGAAGCCAAGGCCAAGGCCGCCGAGGAGGCCAAGGCCAAGACCGATCAGGAATTTGCCGAGCACCGCCAGGCTGAAAAAGCCAAGCAACGCGAGGCCCGGTTCGCCGAGTTGGTCGCGGACGAAAAGCTGATGCCCGGTGACAAGGAAACGGTGATGGGCTTGGCCGCCGCGTTGGATTCCGCCAAGGCGCTGCAATTTTCCGAGAACGGCCAAACCGTGCAGCAGGAGGCGGAAACCGCGCTCTGGAAAATCCTGGGTTCGCGCGCGCCCGGTGGCCTGCTGGGCGAATTCGCCGAAGGCCCCGGCGATGACAAGGACGGGAACGACGCCGCCAGCGGCGATCACGCCAAGACCTTTTAAAGGGAGGCACTAATGGCTGACCCCATACACAACGCAGTATTGGGCAACATCACCGGAACCGAGCGCGAGCTGAAAGGCGGGCGCGGTCCGTGGGTGGAGCGCTCTTATCCCAAGGGCGATCAAGCCTTGGCCTATGGCGAGATCGTGGCCATAAGCAACGCCGACAACGCCGGCTACCTCAAAGGCAGCGCCTATCCCTGGGTTTCCGGTGACGCCAACGTGGGCCAGATCAAGGGCGTGTCCATGGCCGACTTTGCCGCAGAGGAAGTAGGTGCCGATCTAATCACCTTCGGCACCGTCAACAAGAGCGAACTTAAGGTGGCAGGGGCCGCGCCCGATGCCGACGCGCTGGCCGCGCTTGAAGACCGCCACATCTACGCGGTGGGCTAGGCCGTCCGCGCTGACTAAGGAGCATTAGTTATGGCTATGGTCGTAGACCTGAAACAATATTTCACCGCGCAAAAGATCGCCAAACGGTATGAGAGAATGCCGCCTCTCAAGACCACTGTCTTTGACGAGTATTTCCCGGAGGCGGTGCGGGACCAATACGCGCTGCCAATGATCCCGATCCAGGAAATAAGCTCGATCGTGCAGGCCGTGCCGGTGGTGCGGCGCGGCGCCGCGTCCATACCCCTCGGCGGCGATGCATTCGACAATATCTACATCGAGCCCTTGCCCGTGCGCGTGCATGCCAACGTCAGCGCCAAGGAATTGAACGATCTAAAACTCCTTGGCGAATCCAGCCGGGAAAAATGGGCGACGCGCAAGCAGATGGCCATGCGCAGGACCGTGCGCCTGGTCAATGAGATTCTGTCCGCCCAGGCGCTGTTTGACGGCAAGATCAGTTACCCGCTGCTGCAATCCAACGGAAACTACGCAGTCTATGAGGTGACTTACAACGGCGCGCAGACCATCCAGAGCGTTACCGTTGCCGCTGCCAACAAATGGGGCGCTACCACGGCCAACCTCAAGACCGTCTACGAACTGTTTGAGGAAATGGCCGACCTGTTGGACAAGGCCGGTTTTGGCGGCGAAAAGGATATCCGCGCCGGCAAGGAAGCCTTCTCGGCCCTCTTGGCCATGATCGAAGCCACCGACAAACCCAAGATACCCGTCAAGGTGCAGGACGACGGCTCCATAACCCTGGGCGGCCACACAGTAAAGAAGATGGCTGAGGCCTACCGCAACCCCAAGGACGGAACCACTGCCAACAAGATCGACCCCAAGCAAATCCGCATGGTGGCCAAGGGCTACACCGGGCACTTCTACGCAGCCGTGGATGACCTGGATGCCAATCTGCAAGCCGAGCCCATGTTTGTGAAGCCGGTTAAAAGCGAAGACCCCTCGGGCTATCGCTTGGTGGGCGAGAGTAAGCCCCTGCCGGTGGTCGCTCCGCAGGCCACTTGCAAGGCGATCGTGGTCGCCTAAACGGCCCTGGCGGCCCCTGGCCCTTACGTTGGGGCGGCCAAAGAAAGAAAACTAGTACAAACCTAGTGCAAAACGCCTGGAAGGCCCATGTATAGCACCGCCTCGGACCTAGAAAAGCTGCTCGCGCCAGACACAATCCGCCAACTGGCGGACGATGGCCTTGGCGCGGCCGAGCCCGAGGTGGTGATTGCCGAGGCCATTGAACAGGCTGACCGCGAGATTGACTCCTACCTTGGCATGGTGATGGACCTGCCGCTTGATACGGTGCCGCCCATCATAACCAACCTGTCGGCCAAGATCGCGGCCTACAACCTGCACCGCCGCCGCTCCCACCTGGAGCTTGGCGAATGGGGCAAGGAATACGACCGCTGCCTAAAGGTTTTGCAGAACATTGCAACCGGCAAGCTGACCATAGGCCCCAAGGCTGAAGGCGACACCAGCAAGGCCGAAAATCCCGGCCGTGGCGTGATGATTTCGCGCCCGCCTGAATTCCCGGATAAGCGCCTGGAGAAATACTGATGGCCGGGATCACCTATGAACTGGAAAGCCATGAAGTTGATCAGGCCTTGGCCAGCCTGGAGGCCTTTGCCGCCAATCCCCAGCCGCTTTTGGCCGAGATCGGCGAGATTGTGCTCAGCCAGGGCCAGGACAGCTTTGAAAACCAGGCCGCGCCGGACGGCACGCCCTGGATACCCAGCCAGCGGGTGGAACAACACGGCGGCCAGACCTTGGTTGATAAGGGCCAGCTGCTGGCATCGCTTGGCATGGAAGTTTTACCCGACTCGGTGATGGTGGGCACCAACAAGGTTTACGCAGCAATTCACCAAGTGGGGGGCAAGGCCGGGCGCGGCGGTAAAACCACGCTGCCCGCCCGGCCTTTTTTGCCCGATGAACACACGGTGGACTGGGCCGAAATCAACAGGGCGATTAAGGCCCACCTGGCGGAGGTCTTGGGCTGATGAAATACCCCGATGTCATAGCCCTTGAGTTCGACTTGCTTGATTGGCTGCGCGCGGACCTCCGCCTGCAAGCCTGGAGGATTGCATGCGAAAGCCTGCCCGGCTTCAACCGCGACCAGTGGGCCAAGCTGTTCAATAAAATGCCAGCCGTTGGCACCTATTGCGCCCAGGCCACCTACAAGCCCGTACAGCCCGGCATCACTGAAAGCGAAATTTCCCCTCTGGCCATTATCTGCGCCGGGGCGAATATGCGGAGCAAGGCGGCGCCCAGGGTTGGTGATGAACATGAACCCGGCGCCGGGCACATTGTGGAGGCCTGCCGCCAAGTGGTCATAGCAACGCCAACGAACGGCACCAATATCGAATCAATGAAACCAACCGGCTGGCAGCTGGTTTGGTGCAGCACGCAAATAGCGGTAATCGCGCTTACCATCGAGGTCACTTTGACCCGTTCAATCGTACCCACGCCAGGGGAGGTGGAAGCCTATGGCTCGTCCTACAAATAGCAAGCCCAACGAGGCCGAAGTCAAAGCCGAACAAGAAACGGCAACCAAGACGGCCAAGGCGGCCGAGGCCGAGAAGGCAGCCGTAAAGCTGCCAACTGAAACCGTGATCTATCTCGGCCCCAACCACCCAACAGGCGGGCTGCATACCGGCCAGGTGTTCAAGGCCCCGATGCATGGCTTTGCGAAAGAGGTTTATGAATCCGCGCCGGCGATCATGCGGCCTTTGTTTGCGTCTGTTTCCGGCTTGTCCAAAGCCAAGCAAGCGCTTAGCGATCCGGACTCGGATCATGCGCGCGCCTATAGAGAAGCCGCCCAACATTTCAGGGGAGGTAAGCAGCAATGACAGTCTACCGCCACGGCGCATACGCCCGGCAGCTGCCCACGGCGTTAATCCCGCCGCGCCGCGTTGAAACCGCGCTGCCCATTGTGATCGGCACCGCGCCGGTGCACATGGTCAAGGAGGGCTACACCGGCCCAATCAACCAACCGGTCCTGGCCTACTCCTATCAAGAGGCCGTAACGACCTTGGGCTATTCAGAGGAATGGGCGGATTACACCCTCTGTGAGTTCATGTTCAGCCAATTTGTGCTGTTCGGCATGGCGCCGGTGGTGTTCATCAACGTGTTTGATCCGGCCACGCACAAAACCAACATAGCGGCCGAGGAAAAGGCCTTTGTTGACGATGTTCTCTATCTCGCCCACACCGGCCTGGTGGCCGATCCCACGGTTAAGAACCAAGCGGGCGACGTCACTTATGTCAAGGGCACCGACTATACGGTTAACCTTATAGCCGGGCGCATCAACCGGGTTGAAAGCGGCGCCATCACGGCCGGGGCCACGGTCCAAGTCGCCTATGATTATGGCGATCCCAGCAAGGTCGATGCAGATGATATTGTGGGCGGCATTGACGGAGCCACCGGGGCAAAGTCCGGCCTGGAACTCATTGACGATGTGTTCCCGCGCTTCCGCCTGGTGCCCGGCCTGGTCCTGGCCCCCGGTTGGAGCCATAATCCGCTGGTGGGCGCTATCCTCGCCACCAAGGCCGCAAACATTAACGGCATATTCCGCTGTAGCGCCCTGCTGGATATCCCAAGCGATGCCAGCGGTTGCACCAAATACAGCGATGTGGCGGAATGGAAAAACACCAACAACTACATTGGTGAGCTAATTGCCAATTGCTGGCCCAAGATGCGGCTGGAAGATGATATCTTCTGGCAAAGCACCCAGCTTGCCGGCCTGATCGCCAGCGTGGACGCGGATAATGGCGATATCCCCTATGTGAGCCCCTCCAACCACCTTTTCAAGATGAACGGCGCCTGCCTGGCCAATGGCGATGAGGTATTTTTGGGCCATGGCGAAGCCAACTACCTAAACAGCCTGGGCGTCATTACATCCCTCAATTTTATCGGCGGCTGGCGCTGCTGGGGCAACCGCACCGGGGCCTACCCCTCCAACACGGATGTCAAGGATTCCTTTCTGCCCATCCAGCGCATGTTCAATTGGATCGGCAACACCCTGGTGCTGACCTGGTGGCAAAGGGTTGACTGGCCCATCAACAAGCGCTTGGTCGAAACCATTGTGGACAGCGTTAATGATTGGCTGAACGGCTTGGCCGCGCGCCAGTGCATCTTGGGCGGCCGGATCGTGTTGCTAGAGGAAGAAAATCCGACCACCGATTTGATGGACGGTATTCTGCGGTTCCACCTTTATGTCACACCGCCCAGCCCGGCCCGCGAGATCGAATTCCTTTTGGAATACGATCCTGCTTACCTCTCCAACTTGTTCAAGTAAAGGGAGACGGCTATGAACCAGACCAACAAACTGCCGGAGATACTAATCGCTTTCCGGGCGTTCAATGAAAAAGACGATCTCCTGGGCGTGGTGGATGTTGAGCTGCCGGAATTCGAGACTATCTCGGAAGAAATCACGGGCGCTGGCATTGCCGGGAAAATGGAGGTTCCGGTGATTGGGCACTTCGGCTCAATGACCCTGACCATGAATTGGCGCGCCTATACCAGCTATGTAACCAAGCTGGCCAAGCCTTTGGCCCACCAGCTCGACTTGCGCGGATCAATCCAACATTTCGACCCTGGCACCGGCGAACACGTCACCGTGCCCGTGCAGGTAATGACCAGGGCTATCCCCAAAAAGACGGCGATCGGCAAGCTGGCAACCGGCGCGCTTATGGATACCAGCACTGAGTTTGAAGTTGTGACTATCAAGGTCAAGCTCGATGGCGATGAGCACATCGAATACGACAAGCTCAACTATGTATTCAAGATTGACGGCACCGATTATCTGGAAAGCGTTAAAGCCGATTTAGGCCTTAGCTAAAGGAGTTTTCATATGGGCGAGGTGGTGAAACTCGATTACCCCATCGAGATAGGCGGCAAGCAAGTTGACAAGCTGGATATGCGCCGGCCAACGGTGGGAGACATCCAGGTGGTCCAGCGGGATGATGGCACCGACTTTGACCGCGCGGTCTCCATGTATGCGCGGCTAACCAACCAGTTGCCGGAGGATATCGCCAAGCTGGATTATGCGGACTACGCCAAGCTGGACAAGCTATACGAGGGTTTTACCAAGGCCGCCCCTGCGGCGGGCAAGTAAAAGATCACCTCCAAGCCTGGCCGGCCTACCGCCTTAAATGTTTGGAGCTGGCCGCCAAATATCGCACGGACCTGGAATATTGGCTTGGCCTTGAACTAGGCGAATTCCGGGATTTCTACCAAGACGCTTTAAGAATCGCTAAGGCGGCTCGCAAATCATGAGCAACAACTACCGGCTGCTATTTAAGATTGGCGCGCAAGCGGAACCGTCGCTGGGCAAAGTCATAGCGCTCACGCACGGCGGCATTGCCAAGCTGGACAAGGCCGGTCAACACCTGGGCAAGGGGCTCAAGGCCCCTGAATCCGGCCTGGCCGGAATAAGTAAAACCGGGGGCAGCGCCGGCAGGACAAACGTCATGCTGGCCCAGCGCTTCGCCCAAACCCAGCGCAATATTAACGCCTATGCCCAGTCCCTTCGGACCAGTAATAGGCGTCTGAGGGAACATACCGCCGCCGCTAAACGCGAGAAACAACTCCAAGGCCAGCTGCGCGCGGAATACAACCGCACCGCAAAATCCATGCGCAAGCTGGCTGCGGGAGGCAGAGCCGGTGCCACCGCTGGCGGCAAAGGCGCGCCCGGTCTTTCCGAATTGGCGGGCGTGGCCGCTCCCGTGCTGGCCGTGTCATTGCCGGTTAAAAAGGCCATGGAGTTTGAAAGCGCCATGGCGGGCGTGCGCAAAGTTGTGAACTTTGCGGAACCTGACGGCCTTAATAAATTCGGCCAGGAACTAACCAAGCTCAGCACAAAAGAGATCCCAATCAGCGCGGCGGGCCTGGCCGAGATCGCGGCTGCCGGTGGTCAGTTGGGCATAGCTGAAAAGGACCTTTTAAGCTATGTGAAAACCACGGCCAAGATGGCCGTTGCCTTTGACATGCTCCCTGATGAAGCGGGCGACGCCTCGGCCAAGCTTTCCAACGTTTTCAAGATACCGGTGTCGCAAATCGGAAAGCTGGGCGATGCCATAAACCACCTTTCCGATAATACGCCCGCCAAAGCCCGCGAGATCACCCGCGCCATGCTGCGCGTGGGCGGCACCAGTCAACAATTCGGCTTGAGTGCCCAAAACACCTCCGCCCTGGCCGCTGCCTTCATTGGTTTGGGCAAGCCGCCCGAGGTTGCCGGCACCGCGATCAACGGCATGCTCGTCAAGTTGATGACTGCTGAAAAGGGGGGCAAAGCCTTTAGTAAAGCCCTAAATAAAATCGGCTTTGACGCCTACGATCTGAAAAGTGCCATACAAAACGACGCCCAGGGGGCGCTGACTTCTTTCCTGGAATCCATTGCTCAGATGGACAAGGCCGAGCAAATGGGCGTTCTGGTTGACCTGTTCGGCCGGGAATATGCCGATGATGTTGCAACCCTGGTGGGCTCCCTGGACAGCTACAAAAAGGCCCTGGGTCTTGTGGCCAAGGAGCAATCCTACCTGGGCTCCATGAATAAAGAATTTCAGAACCAAGCAAACACCACGGCAAACAAGGCCACGCTCTTAGGAAATAAGCTAGGAGGCCTTTTAACAGGCTCCGGCACAAACCAACTGCCGGTGTTTAACAGCTTGCTTGCCACCGCTGGTGGGGTCTTGGATGTCATGTCCGGCCTTTCCACTGAATTTCCCAAAGTATCCTCCGGCCTGGCCCACCTGGTGGGCGGCGCGGCAGCGGCTATAGCCGTTTTCAAGGGCCTGAAACTGGCCGGGCGATTCTTTAAATCCGGCTTTTCAGATATTGCAAGCTTTGGACGCAAAGGCTTTAACCTTGCGCGCGGCAAGCGCGGCAAGCGCGGCCGGGGTGGCAAGGGCGGTGCGGTGGGCGGCCTGTTGGGTGCAGCGTCAGGCGCAACCCCTGTTTATGTGGTCAATATGCCGAGCGGCGGCTTAGGCGGCCTGGGCGACATGTTTGGCAGCGGCTTTAAAGGTAAGGGCAAAGCCGGTCGATTTGGGAAAATCGGCAGGGGACTTGCCCGATTCGGCCGCAAAGGATTTTTAGGAAAGGCAGCCGGGCTGGCGGGCCGCGTGGCCGCTGGTGCCGGTGGCCTGCTTGGCATGGGCGGCGGGGCCGTGGGCATGTCTGTTGCCGGGGCGGGGGCCAAGTCCGCCGCGTCAGGCGTAGGCCTTTTAGCCAAGGCTGGCAAGTTCCTCGGCAAGGGCGCGGGCAAGGGGCTCCTAAAGGCTGGCGGTAAAAGCCTGCTTAAAAAAATACCAGGTATAGGCCTACTGGCCGGAATCGGTTTTGGCATAAGCCGCGCGCTGGAAGGCGATTGGCTGGGCGCAGCCGGCGAGGTGGCCTCCGGTGCGGCCGGCATGATACCGGTCGTGGGCACCGCCGCCAGCATTGCCTTGGACGCGGGCCTGGCCGCCCGCGATATGGCAAAAGAATCCACAACAGCCGAAAGCGAGGCCAAGCCCCAGCCCGAGCTCGACGCCGCAACTCCCCAGCCCGAATTGGCCCGATATGCCACGGGCGAATCAACCTTCAACATTGATATCAACCAAACCGTTAACGCGCCCGGAGCCGATGCGGCCTCATTGAAGAACGTCTTAGGCGATGGCCGCGAAGAACTAAAGCGCGCGATCCAAAAAGTGGTCGAGGAAATCTATTGGCAGCAACAGCGCACGGGGTTCAACAATGCCTAGCCGCCACATAACCAGCCAGGGCGAGGCATGGGACCAGATCGCCAAGGCGCGGCTGGGCCATGAAACCATGGCCCATCATTTGATGGATGCCAACCCGGCCCATCGCCATGTGGTCATATTCCCGGCCAATGTTGAATTGATCGTGCCCGATGTCGAGCAGCCAACGCAAGAGGAGCCGCCGCCATGGCAGCAGAGATAGCGCGCCGAGCTGTTTTAAAGCTCATGTATAACGGCGTGGACATTGGCGGCAACTGCGTGCATGCCGAATATGTTGATTATGCCGAGGGCACCATGGATGAACTCACCGTCACCCTTGAGGACCGGGATAAAAATTGGCAAGGCCCATGGATTCCGGCCAAGGGGGCCGAATTATCGGCGGTGATCCAATGTTATGACTGGTTCCAGCCCGGCGACAGCCCCAGCCTTACCATACGCGGCATGCAGATAGGCGAAATCGATCTCAACGGCCCGCCGGATCAAGTAACCATTCAGGCGGCGGCCGTTAAGGTTAAAAGCAACGCCCGCACCCAGCGCAAATCAAAAGACTTTGAAGATGTAACCCTGCACCACATTGCAAGCCACGTCGCGGGCAAGGCAGGGCTCAAGCTCAGCTGGGAGGGCAACGATAATCACTTTGACCGGGTGGACCAACGCGATGAAAGCGACATGGCTTTCTTGCGCCGCCTTTGCAAGAAATACGGCAACAACATCAAAACCATTGACGACACCTTGTTCGTCTATTCAGCCGAAGCATGGGACAAGAGGCCGCCCTCGGCAAGCCTGGTCAAGGGCCAAGACTGGATAAAGAGATACCATTTTAAAACCGGCGTCCATGATAAGTATCGCGGCTGCGTTTACGCATTTAGCCACCCTGAAAAAAAAGAATTGATACGCGGCGAGTATCTCCCGCCTGGCGCCCCCCCAACTGGTGAAATGCTGGTGCTGACGCGGCCGGCCAAAGACCAGGGCGATGCAATAAAACAAGCCAAAGCCCGCCTGCACCGGAAAAACCGCTGGGAAGTAGCGGCCGATTTCGACTTGGTGGGCGATCCGCGCAGGCGTGCAACCCACGTGCTGGCCCTCAGCGGATTCAAGAATTTTGACGGGAATTACATGACCGATGAAGCCCGCCACACCCTGGACGGTAACGGCGGCTATGAAACAGCTCTAGTTCTGCGCAGGGTCCAATGAATAAGCCCCTCGGAAAAATAATGCGGAAACTGACCGGCCTTGAGGGCCGGCAGGAAAACCTGCTCCGCATTGGCTATGTGACCGAAGTCCTGGAGAAGGAGGCCAAGGTGCGGGTTGAGTGCCAGGACCAGGATGTGCTTAAGACCTACAAACTGCCTGTGCTTTGCCATAAATCGCGCTGCGATAAAGATTATTGGATGCCCGATGTTGGCGAGCATGTGCTTTGTGTTTTTCTCCCCTACGGCCAGCATTATGGCTTTGTGCTGGGCAGCTTCTATAGCGAAAAGGATCTCCCGCCTGTCGCCAGTTGCGATAAAGCCCATATCCGCTGGCTTGATGGAACCTGGATTGAATACGATCGCGGCACCCACGTAATGCAGGTGCATTGCCTGGGTAAGGTCTTGATCGCCTCGGCCGAGGAAATTGAGCTAAAAGCGCCCATAGTAAAAATGCCAAACCCCATCATCACTGGCCCCGGAGAGGCCGAGATAAAGCCGGTGGAGCCATCGCCGATCCCGCCGCCCGCGGAGTGGCCCTATGGGTAGCCCCGGCAGATTCGGCCCGATCTCATTTGAGACCAGCGCCCAATATATACGGACATTCGAGACATTGCGCGAACGCCACCGCGCGCGCTATGCCGTGCACGATGTGCTGGATTTAGACCAAAAATTGCAATTCGTGGGCCTCGACCTGGCCGAGGTTGATTTTGTTATGACCTTTCACCATGCGTTTTGTGTGCCCGCCGATGAGCGCGGCAAACTGCTGGACGTGCTGAAAGCGCATGAATATCACCCGCTGGTGATCGGCGGCGCAGACATGGGCAAGTTCGTGCTGGAAGAATTGAAAACCGAGTGGAAGCACACTTCAGCTGCCGGCAAGCTGCTATACGCCTCTGCTGAAGTACGGGTCAAGGAGTACCAATAATGGAACTGCTTGTGCGCGCCGAACCGCAGGCCGTGGTTATCGGGCCGGAAAGTTTGCCAGAAGAAATAATACAAAACGTGCGCATGATCCTGACCACACCCAAAGGTTCAGTCCCCTTGGACCGCGATTTCGGCTTGGATTTCACAGTGGTGGATAAACCCACACCGCATGCACTTAATCAAATTGCCTATGAGGTAATCCAGCAGGTCAACAAATACGAACCGCGCGCGCGGGTGATTGGGGTTTCGTGGCCTTCGGCCGAAAACGAAGCCATGGACGGCAAGCTGGCCCCGGAGGTCAAGATTGATATCCCGGAGGCCGCATTATGAACCTGGCCAGTTTACCCAGCATAGCATTCTGCGAAACCGATACCGCTGCTGTTGAACGCGCCATTATCGCAGATTATGAGCAAATCGCCGGTGTAAGCCTTTACCCAGGCGACCCGGTGCGGCTGTTCTTGGAGGCCCTGGCCTATCTCATTTGCCAGCAGCGATTCATGATCGACTATGCGGGCAAGATGAATCTGGTCAGCTTGAGTGAGGGCGATTATCTGGATCATCTGGGCGCGCTCTTAAACACGGTTCGCCTGGGAAGCGGCTATGCCCGCACAACCCTACGCTACACCCTGGGTCAGGCCATGGATTGGCCTATTGTGATCCCGGCCGGCAGCCGCGCCACGGCGGACGGCCAGCTGTTCTGGACCACGCTTGAGGATGCTGTAATTGATGCTGGCCAGCTATCGGCCGAGGCCGAGGCCAAGTGCGCCGAGCCCGGAGCCCAAGGCAATGGGCTTTTGCCGGGCCAGATCAACCGCATGGTTGACCGCACCACTTATGTATCCACCGTGGAGAACACCACGCTAACCCTGGGCGGCACTAACGATGAAACAGACACGCGATTACGGGAACGGGTGCAGCTGGCTCCCGAGCGGCTGAGTGTGTGCGGCCCGGAAGATGCCTATCGCTATTGGGCCATGAGCGTCAGCCAGGGAATCCTGGACGTGGCCGTGTGGAACCCGGCGCCGGGTGAAATCAAGCTGGCTCCGCTGATGGCCGGCGGTCAGCTGCCCTCAACCGAAATCATCAACAAAGTCGCCGAGGCGGTGCTGGCCAAAAAGCGCAGGCCCCTGACCGACGTGGTCCAGGTGGTCTCTCCCGAGTCGGTGAGCTACCAGGTGCAGGGCGCCTATTACATTCTGACAAGTTATGCCGCCAAAGGCGGCGCGATCCAGGCCCAAGTCCAAAAGGCGCTTAAAGATTACCTGGCCTGGCAGCGGGCCAAGCTGGGCCGCAATATCAGGCCCAGCGAGTTGGTGGCCCGCGTGCAAGCCATAGACGGCATACAGCGCGTGGAACTGACCGAGCCGGCCTATGAGGCCCTGGACCCTTGGCAAGTCGCCATGGCCGGGGAGGCGGCGCTCACCTATGGGGGCTTAAGCGATGACTGATCTTCAGCGCCTCCTGCCGCCCAGCATTTCAGGAGATGCGGGCATCCAGGCCGCCGCCCAAGCGGCCGGCGATCAAGAGGCGATAGTACGCGCGCTTATTCAAAATGTGTTCATCTGGTCGCGCCTGGACGATCTATCCGAGACGGTCTTGGATCACCTGGGCTGGTCGCTCCATATTGACGGCTGGGAATACGCCACCACCCGCGAACTCAAACTGTGGCTGGTCCGCAACTTCTATGAATGGCACATCTACAAGGGCACTGAGTACGGCCTGTCGCTTTATTGGAGCACCCTGCTAAATCGCAATCTCCTAAAAGCCGAGCCTGCCCATAAAAGTTACCTTGGCACAAGCCTGACGCCGGCCGAGCGTGAAGCCTTCGAGGCGCCGCACCCCGAGATCAGGGCCTACTCGTTTCGCAGCTACGGCCAAAAGCAAAGCCTGTTTATTGGTGACTGCCTGGGCGATCCGGCCGAGGGTCATGCCGTGTTCCCGGCCATGACCGACGCGCTCTTACGCTGTGGCCATCGCCTGGAGTTGTATGACCCGGAGCTAAGCCAAGCCACACCGCTACATGATCTGCTTTATGAACGCGATCAGGTTGCCAAGCTGGCGGCCGACATCATTGAGGTGCGCAAGCCCGGCCAGGCCAAGGGCCAGTTTGCCGGCGCGCCTTTAGCCAAGCCCTTGGTGAGCCACAAGGCGGGCGCCCGCCTGTTCACCCTCAAAATGGAGCGCTCTTATAGCGATGAAATAGAGCGCCGCATCCCCTTGTCGATCCAGCCCAGCTTGCAGCCCATGAGCGTCTATTACTCCTGGGCACAGGACCCCGGCCAGGCCGGCCGGCGTACATTCCTGGCCAACCGTTGGCCGGATCAATACCCGGATACCGGGGGCCGCGCTTACCTGGGAGCAAGCTACCCCCACCCCGGCGACGCGGGCATACGGCTCTATAAACGCTTCAAGCTTTTCGACCCGGACCGCGTAAAGTTCCTCCGCCGCCAGCCCAGCACATTTCTAGGCGGCTTCAGGCTTGGCCCTTTGCCACCGCATACCGCCGAGGTGGCGGTGGATGTGGCGGGCAACCTGCCGACCGGAGCCGTATCCCTGCCCGGCCACGCCGGCAAAGGACATTTCACAGTATCAAACGCCGTCACCCGGATTGCCCAGGTGCGCCACGTGGGCAAGCTGGCCGCGCGGCGTTCAGACAAGGTTTTGCTATCCATCACCAACCGCCGTCAAATCCGCGCCAGCACCAGCGTGCTTGCCGGGGCGGCCGTGGCTGGTGAATACCGATTGGAGGTCATTTAATGGAGCGCCAAGTTCTTTACCGCGACCGGCAGGAAATGCAGGCGGCCGATCTACTCAACACGCAGCAGTTCACCGATGAATCCATCCAGCATTTGATACTGGATGCGATCACGGCCGAGCGCATGATTGTGGGTCTTACGGTCACTACTCCCAGCGCCACCGAAATCGAGATAGCTACCGGCCGCCTGTGGGTCGGTGACCTGGGCAAGGTCTATCGCAAGGATCAAGCAGAGACCATAAGCGTGTTCAGCCACATGCCCGTGCAGGACAAAAGGTGGCTCACCATCAGCGTGATCGGCCAGGAGCAGGACACCGATACGCAGCCCCGCGATTTCCTGGTGGACCTGCAAACCGGCCAAACCGAGCCCCGCGCCGTGGCCATGGAGCAACAGCGTGTGGCGGTCAGCCATATCACGGCTGGCCTTGAATCCACAGACCCACAAAAGCAGGACCCGCCCACCGGCTATACCGTGATCGCCTACGTACTCCTGAATACCGGCGGCGTGGAAAAAATCGAGTTGGCCGAAAACAAGAGATTGATGCGCCTATTCGAGGTTTGGCAGCTGGCTTTGGCCAACGCCGGCTGGATCTCACTCACCGACCCCAAGATCGCATCGCTCATAAGCGATTTGGCCCGGCTGTCCAAGATGATTAAAGGTCTGGCCTACATGGACATGCTGAATGAGTTGGCCCGCGATGTAGCGCACCTCAAGGACCTATCACACCTGCCTGATTCCTATGTGATGTACGGTGCGGATGTTTTCTTGGACAGTTCGGAAAGCGACGCCCAAAACGTCGAATTCCATGCGCGAGTCGAAGAGGGCATCCGTTTCCCCTGGGCCGGCCAGACCGAGCAGCAACCGGCCCTGTTCAACCCATATGCAACCCAGGTTGTGAACTTCAACGGCCTGATTCTCCCGGCTCATGAAGATGTGGTGAGATTGGCGGTGACTGGAAACTATTCCGGCGCCACGTCCATCAGCCAGTACCAATACCAAACCCTTGAAATGAAGGTGGGCACCAGGACCCAGCGCCGGGTGCGCTATGGCCCCACCCGCGATGTGTGCACCAACGGCGTCAATTGGAACAACGGCACCTATGACGCGGTGAACAACGTTTTCGAGGCTGGCGGCGCTCAGTACGAGGTCCAGGAACGCTACGGAGAGCATAACGGCCATTACTGGTTGCGTGTGCAGGAATATTGGGTGGACACCTGGACCGAGACCTACACCTATTGGGCCACGGTGGATCAGACCATCAACGGCAGCCAGATCGCCCAAACATTCTTGAACGCGCAAAACGGCTGGCTGAAAGCCATCGACCTTTACTTTGACCAGGTTGATACCGATGGCGTGGTTTACATGCACATCTGCGAAACCGATTTGGGCCTGCCCAATCGCAGCCGCTGCCTGGGCGGTACTTCCGTGGATGTCGCTGACCTGAAAAAGCGGCCCACGCCCACGCCTTTCGTCTTTGGACAGCCCATTTTCTTGGAAGCCGGCAAGCTCTACGCAATTTTGGTTACCACGGCCGGTGACCATGAGGTGGCCACGGTGCAGGGCACTGAATACACCCAAGGCACTATCTTTAACAGCACCGATGGGGCCTATTATCAGGGCGACTTCACCAAAGACCTGATGATGCGCCACCACTATGCCCGCTTTGCGAACACGCGGACCGAGGTGGAGTTGGCGACCATCAGCCTGGCAGAGGGCATCGCTGACCTTGATTGGCTCGCTGAAACCATCGTGCCTGATTCAACCGATCTGCTTATTGAGTATCAAAAGGAGGGCTCTGGCGCTTGGTATCCCATGGTGCCTGAAACCGCAGATCAGCTTTTGGGCCTGCCCGCCATGCTGCACCTGCGCGCCGTGTTTATCGGCAGCCAGGACCTTATGCCCGGTTTGAGCTTGCCCGGCAGCCGCCTGCAAGCCAACCGGCCGGCCACCACCTTTAAGCACATATCCACCCCGCGCACCCTCAGCCAGGCCAGCGAGAACATCGACGTGATTCTGCGCCTTGAAGGCTGGGACGGTGCCAAGCACTCCTGCACGGTCAAGCTGATTTCAGGCGCGACCACCTATACCCATGACTCGGTGACCGATGTGGTGATCGCCGACGCCGACATTCCCACCATCCAGCGCACCGTGAACCTACTCCCGGAGCCTGGCATGGGCATCAGCGATTACCAAATCCAAGTGGAGGGCACCAGCACCACGGCCTTGGATGTATTTCACGTGGCCCAGCGCATGGACGTGGCCAAGTAGGGAGGCGAACCCGTGCGCAAGCTTGAGCAATACCGCGTAAAGGATGGCAAGACACCGCTATCCGGGGCTGAGCTATCCTGGCGGTTCTTTGATATCGACGGCCGGCTGCATCAGCTGGAGCTGCTCAAGATATCCTGGCAGGAAGCGGTGGCCGAGGTTCAAAACCACGGGCTTGAGCGCATCAATACTGTGATCCAGCCGATCTTGGAGCAGGCCAGCATTTTGGTGGCAGACGCCCAAGATGATCTAACCGACATCGCCAGCCAGTGGCAGACCATCCTGGATGGTTGGGCGGGCATGTCCGGCACCATCGGCACCATGGACGCCAGCATCAGCGCCGTTCAAAGCGATGTGGCGGCCTTGCAAGCGTCTATTGCCGACCTGTTAGCCGCACCGCCCACGCCGATCCGATTTGCGCAGATGGGCCTGGTTTCCGCCCAGGCCGGCATAGTCGTGATTCCGGCCGGCGTCAATCTCACCATAAGCAAGGTCGCGGCCATCGTGGGCACCGCGCCTGCCGGCGGCCCCTGCTCAATCGCCCTTAAAAAGAACGGCTCTGATGACATCTTCGCTAGCGGGACCTTGGACATTGCCGACGGCGCCAACTCCGCCGATACCACCAACCTGCAAAACAACACCTTAACGCCCACCGATTATATCCGGGTGGATACGACCGCCGGCAACAGCGCCCAGGACTTGATGCTGGTGATGGAGTTCTAGGAGGCTTTATGAACCAAGTAAAGATCACATCGGCCCAGCAGGCTGGCCTGCAAATGGTGGTCGAATATGAAATCTACAAGGGGAACCCGGCCGCGCCGGGCGAGATGATCTTGGTTGAAACCCAGCGGCGGGCATTCCCCAATACGCTCACCGAGCAACAGGTTTTAGCCTTGATCCGCGATGATGCCGAAGGCGCCTTGGCGGCCACCACCGTATCGCCGCCCGATCTGTCGTCGCTCCTGGGCGTGCTCAAGGACATCACAACCCTGCCAACCATTGCGGAGGTTATGTAGGCCATGGCCTGGACCGCCACAGGCGGCGGCGACCATGAGGGCGCTGATTGGATCATTGCGGCCAATACCAACCTGGCTGGGCTGCACACCAATGTTGGCAAGTTTGAGGTGCAATTAGGCCAGATCGCCTCTGCGCAAACGCGGCCCGCTGGCACTGATATCGGCTCAAGCCCGGTGGTGGACCTTAACGACGCCAGCGCCTCGGTTACGGACGCCTCGGCCGACTTGAGCGCGGCCGGCCGAAAATGGGTCGAGCTTGTGGACAACACGGGCAAGGCCATTTGCAGCGGGTGGGCGCTATCCACGGGCGCCAACACTCTTGCGCTTTATCAGGATTCAAGCTTCCTCCATCGTGGCTGGTCCTTTATAGGGACCGGCAATTCAAGCGACATAGCCAGCTTCAAGTATTGGGACACGCCGGCCAATCTTGATGTGAGAGCGCGGGATATTTTTATCGAGGGCAACATTGATGCTGACGGCGTTGGTCATTTGGGGGGCGCCGGCGGCGCAGGTGTTTACGCCGGCGATTGCTATGGTACGTGCAATTCATGCTCTGGATCAGCTCATGCTGGCGGCTATGGTACTGCTGGCGATGGCCCATTCGCAGGTGTCGCCAACGGGGGCAATGCCGGCTATCTTGGCGCGATCTCAAACAGCGATTCCACCACAACCGAATATGTGACAAGTGGCTCCGGGGCTGGTGGTGGCCGGGCCGGAAATTCATGCACTCCCAATTGTAACGCTGACTGCCCCACGGAATGCGCCTGCGGAACCTATAGCGGGTCCAACCGTTGTCGCGGCGGCACGGGTGGTGGCAATGCCCATGGCGGTGGGGCCGTCATTCTGGAAGCCTCAAATGTTTTAAGTGTCGCCGGCACAATTTCGGCCAAAGGTACAGATTCGGCAATCGGTTCGAGTGGGTCAAGCGACACCTGCGGCACCGGCGCCGGCGGTTATGCATCCGGCAGGGGAGCGGGCGGCGGCATCCTTCTTAAGTGCAAGGGTACCGGCGGCATCGCCATCACAGGCGCCTTGGATACCAGGGGGGGCAACAGTTCCACCACGGCCTACGGCTCCACCAAAATATTCGCCTTGCCTGGCCGCATTGCCACTACGGGAGCGACCTTGAACACCGGACATGACGGCGCGGGCGGTTTCGGGGTGCCCTTCACCTCTGAGACCTTGGCCGCGCCGTCATACATCTTTTAGCGGGGAGTCATGCTTAAGCCCTACGCCCAAAACCTGATCCGGGATTTAACAGCCTCGTTATGGCCGGAGGTGAATCCTGCTCTGATCCAGGCCCAAGCCCTGGTTGAAAGCGGCGGCGATCCCTTTGCCGTAAGTCCGGCCGGCGCCGTGGGCCTGATGCAGCTTATGCCCGCAACCGCGCGCTACATGGGCCTGGCCGAGGAATTGCTTTTCGACCCCGAGCACAACCTGCGCACCGGCATTGCCTACCTGCGCAGGCAGTTCGAGGCCTTCCCCGAAATAGACACAATCTATGACCGCATGAACTGCGCCCTGGCGGCTTACAACGGCGGCCGGGGCTGGATAAACGCGGCCCTGCAAGCGGCCCGCCTGCAATGCGGCGAGCCCGGACCCTTGAACGCCGGGCCTAAGCCCGGCCCCTGGCAGCGCTGGGAGAACATCGCCGGCTGCCTGTTCAACCTGAACAGCAAATCCGGCAAGCACCCGGACGCACCCCAGATCATCGCCTACGTGGCCAAGATCAGGCTAACGCTTTGGCGGCTGCAAGCCGCGATCAAAAAGGAGCAGAGCAAATGCAACAAGTAAAACCCTTCTACAAGTCAAAAGGTGTGATCGGCTCCATCGTCGTGCTGGTGGGCGTAATTGTCCAAGCATTGGGTTACACCTTTGGGCCTGATGAACAACAGCTGGCCGTGACCCTGGTCAGCGCGATCATTGAGGCCTTGGGCGGCCTGGTCGCCCTGTGGGGCCGCATTACGGCAACCAAGCAAATCAAGACGGCCAAGCCCGCCTCGCTGCCTGCGGCTGGCTTATTGCTGCTGGTTTGTGTGGGCCTGGCCCTGGGCGGGTCCGGCTGCGCCAGCAAAGAGGAGGTGCTGGCCTATTACAATGCCCAGGTTTTGGCCCAGCAAGCCAAGGCGACGGTGGAATCTCAAAAGAAACCCCTACTGCGCATTGAGGCCAAGGACGGCCAGGACATATCTTTCACTGGTCTCAAAGCCCTGGAGGTCTATGCCCCCACCTGCGATGACGGCAAGGGCTACAAGGTGGCCCAACATAAGGACCCGGCCTATAGCGTGGGCACCACGGTGCTGAGCATCGCGGCCGGAGTGGCGGGCATCTGGCTCAGCGGCCAGAACATGGTGGATTTAGCCAACGCGGTGGGCCAGCATGCCGGGCGCAACACCACGGTGCAGGGCGATTACACCCGTGACGGCTCCACTAAATACGGTGGCGACTACACCGGCGGCGATCGGGCCGGACGCGATATCACCCGCGACTCGCACAACTCCGACAGCCACGATCAACCCACGCCGTCCGCGCCGGCCGAGTAGCAACACCTTGGAGGCGACGCCATGAACGAGCCACTAGTCAAAGCAGTGCCCCTGCATGAAAGCTTGGAGCAGCTAGACGCCCACCTGGGCGTTCTAGCCCGCCAGGTGGACCTGAAAGAGTACGCGGACCAGCATTACCCGGACCTGACCCGCGCCATGATCGTCACCACCTACCGGCCCTGGTCCTGGCAGATCCCAGCTGATTCATACATCGCCTGGCGCATCCGCCATTACCAGGCCGACGCCCTGCAAATGACCAATGGCAAGGCCAGCGAGAACCATGTGATGCTCTACGTGGGCGGCGGGCGCTGTGCCAGCCAGGGCCAGAAAATGGGTATCATCAATCTGAATGAATACCTGGGCTGCCGGGTGACTTTTTGGGATTGGCCCGATTGGCTGAAGGTGACCAAAGCCCAGCGCGATCAGCTGGTGGCCGAGGCGGCGGTGCATGCGGGCGAGGAGTATGCCTACTCGGACATCGCGGCCATCTTGATGTGGGCGATCACAGGCAGCGCGCGCTGGCTGGAGGCTTGGGGCGATCCCGAGAAATTCATTTGCTCAGAGCGCATCTGCCACCTGGTGCGTCAGCACCTCTGGGCAGGCTTTGCCGGTGAATCAACCTGCCTGCGCGCCGTCCCCCATTGGCTGGCAGGCTGGATGTGGTCGGTGGGCTTCAAGCCAACGGTGCTGCGGCTGGTCTGATAATATTTTGAATCAGGTAAGGCTAGAAAAGTGTGATTGCTTCGCAGTAGTTACTGGGCGATGGCCTTACCTATTGTCTCAAAGGCATTGCAAGCATAGACTGATAACGTAGCTAAATTCACGGTATTTTGTAGCCAACCCCAGGCCCTCTTGATTTTACTTCGATCCATGCCAGCGCGCACGGCATCGGCTATTTCGTCCAACTTGGCTAAAACTTCATCCTGAGTTGCACCTTGATTGAATTTTACTCCACCTTCTTGGAAAGCGGCACGCAAGGTTGCAATAGCTTGTAACAACACCTGCGGATCGTTGTAAATATTGGTTCCTTCCACCTTCCCAACGACCTGTCCAACGGTGGTGGCCTTGATATTTATAATGTCTCCATTCTTGCCCATGGCTTTCTCCGCGATTATTCGTTGCAGCCTTTGGCCCTCAATGACGCTAAGGGACATCTGGTCTATGACACGTCTTCCCCAAACGCTGGTGATCAGGATTTGCATATCAGCAGATATTATATTCGCGTATTTTGCCAGCTCTAGCATGGGGTCTTCAGGGGAAATGTAAGCCCATATTTCGGCAAGCGCCCTGACGGCGACCCGACGCACAGATTCATCCTCATGGCTTAGCTTATCAAGCAAAGGCGCCACCGCCTGCGGGTCCTTGATCGCGCCCAATGCCTCTGCGACGGCCCAGATCACAGGTACAAACACATCGCTTAGCTTATCAATCAAAGGCGCCACCGCCTGCGGGTCCTTGATCGCGCCCAATGCCTCTGCGGCGGCCAGGCGCACAGAGACATCCTCATCGCCTAGCTTATCAAGCAAAGGCGCCACCGCCTGCGGGTCCTTGATCGCGCCCAATGCCCATACGGCGGCCCAGCGCACAGGTACATCCTCATGGC
>Ga0307423_1000771_pt1 | contig 21087 bp, 14 predicted proteins | sample SalMarWE160310MG_FD_202154 | JGI IMG/M metagenome (GOLD analysis project Ga0307423, IMG submission 202154) | Salt marsh sediment microbial communities from the Plum Island Ecosystem LTER, Massachusetts, United States - WE1603-10 | ecosystem: Environmental > Aquatic > Marine > Intertidal zone >...
CGTTGCACGTCGTCCTTGCGCACCAGCACGCGCTTGTTGGCACTGCATGCCTTGACCGCGCCGCTGATTTCGGCGGCCCTGCATGCACCGGGGCATGGCGCCGGCGGCACGACGGTATAGCCGCTGCCAGCCATCCGTCAAGTTATCCCAGGCCTCGTTCATACCTCCTCTCGGGGTCAGAGTCGATTGACCAGCTCAACCAGCAAGATCGGGGGATGAGTTAATCAATCGACTCTGACCCCATCAGCCCTGGATAAAAATCGAAAGCGATGCGTTGCCGCGCCGCAGGTTCAACTGCAGGCTGCCCGGCGCACGCCCGAGCGCGGCCGCCACGTCCGCCACGGTGGCGACCGCCTGCCGGTTGACCGCGAGAATGAGGTCACCGGGGCGCAGCCCGGTCTGCCAGGCCGGACTGCCGCGCTCCACATCGAGCACCTGCACGCCCCGTCCCGCCATGGGGTGTCCGGGCGGCAGCTCGCCCAGCAGCGCGCCGGCGAGCCGTTCGCCGAGCTGACCTGCCCCGGCACCGTTCTCCACCGGCTCGGCGATCCGCACCTGCAGGGTCTGCGGCCGACCGTTGCGGATGATGTCGAGCGTTACCCGCTCTCCGACCGGCAGCAGCCCGATGGCGTTGCGCAGTGCAACGCCACTGCGTATCGGCTTGCCGTTGACCGCGACCACGATATCGCCGGCCGCGAGTCCGGCCTGGTCGCCCGCCGAGCCGGTCGCCACCTGCGCAAGCAGTGCACCGCCGCTGTCCTGCCGGCCGAACGCGGCCGCCAGTTCCGGTGTCAGGTCCTGGATGACGACACCGAGTTCACCGCGCCGGACTTCGCCGTGCTCGGCGAGCTGCCGCACGATGGCGTATACCATGTTGCTCGGGATGGCGAAGCCGATGCCCACGTTGGCCCCGGACGGGCCGAGGATCGCGGTATTGATGCCGACCAGCCGGCCCTGGGTCGTCACCAGCGCACCACCCGAGTTGCCCGGGTTGATGGAGGCGTCGGTCTGGATGAAGTTCTCGAATCCCTCGATGCCGAGCCCGGCGCGCCCCAGGGCACTGACAATGCCGTAGGTCACGGTCTGGCCCAGTCCAAACGGATTGCCGATGGCGACCACGAAATCGCCGACGCGCAGCGCGTCCGAATCGGCGATCGGCAGGTCCGTCAGGCCGTCCGCCTCGATCTGCAGCAGCGCGATATCCACCTCCGGGTCCTGGCCCACCACGCGTGCGGGCAGCGTGCGCTGATCGCGCAGGGTGACGGTGATTTCATCGGCATTGTCGACGACGTGATGGTTGGTCAGTACATAGCCCTGCCGCGCATCGACGATCACCCCGGAGCCGCGGCTTTGGGACTCCCTCGCCCGCGGCTGGACATCGGGCAGGTCGAAGAAACGCTGGAAAAACGGATCATCCAGCAGCGGATTGCGGTGTACGCGGGCCCTCGTGCGCGTTGAAATGTTGACCACGGCCGGGAGCACCTGCTCCAGCATGGGCGCCAGACTCCCGCCGGGCGGCGGCGGCGCGGCCAGCGCCCCGTACACGTTACAGAACATGGCGGCCCCCAGCAGGAATACCGCGTGCAGCGACAGGCGGCCGTAGCATCGTCTTTCTGGTCTCATCACGGAATCCTCTCTGCTTTGGCTGCAAAGTCACCGCCTGTATAGCCTGCCTGCCGCGACTTGCGCAGGCCGGTTACAGGGCTCAGCCGTGGTCCAGTATCCGTCCCCAAATCGTTATTGGGGAGTTACCCGGCCCGTTTCAAGGCCTTGCAACCAGGGGGGGACAGACCACGCTTCCAACAACGTCCTGTGGCGCGGAGGAACCGGAATACCCGGTCTGTCCCCGTTTTGCCGGGAGTGGATGGAAGCTGCCGGCTACTTCGCTGTCAGATAATGAACACTGAACAGCCCTGCCTTGTCGGTCCAGATGCGGACCGGGACGAAATCCGCATTTGCCGCCAGCGCGTGAAACTCCGCGACCGAGTACTTGTAGGAATTCTCGGTGTGAATGGTCTCGCCGGCGGCCATGCGATAAACGCTGCCATCGATGCGTACGCGGTGATCCCTCGTGCACTCCAGGTGCATCTCGATCCGGCCCAGCCGTGCATTGTAGATGGCCCTGTGCACAAATTTACCGGGGTCGAAATCCGCCGCCAGCCGCCGGTTGATGTGCGCGAGCATGTTGAGATTGAACTCCGCCGTCACACCCTGCGTGTCATTATAGGCATTCTCCAGGATGCCGCGGTCCTTCTTGAGGTCCACACCGATCAGCAGACCACCGCTGCGCCCCACCAGCTGCCGGACCTGCTTCAGCAAATGCAGCGCCGCGGCCGGTTCGAAGTTGCCGATACTGGATCCAGGAAAAAAGGCGTTGTAGCGCCCCGGGCCGAAATCGGGAATATCCCAGGGTTGCGAGTAATCGACACAGGCGGCATGGATCGTAAGCCAGGGATAGTCGCTCGCCAGGCGTTGCGCGGAATCGATCAGGTGTTCGCGCGAGATATCCATGGGGACGTAAATCCTCGGCCGTATGGCCTCCAGCAACAGACGGATCTTGATGCTGCTGCCGCTGCCGAGTTCCAGCAGCACACCGTGCAGTCCCAGCAATTCGGCCATTTCACCGGCATGCTGCCTGAGCAGACCGATTTCGGTACGGGTGGGATAGTATTCCGGCAGCCGGGTGATGACATCGAACAGCTCGGAGCCTTTCTTGTCGTAGAAGAGCTTGGCCGGCAGAAATTTCTGCTTGCGGCTGAGACCGGCGTGCACCTCGGCCGCCATCGACTCTGCCACACTGTGCAGTTCGTGATAATGGATCGTGTCTTTTTTTCTTGCCGTAACAGTCGCCATGGTTCAATCCGTTGCGAGCTCAGGGATCATCGGCCAGCCGGATGCCGGTAAACTGCCACTGATCACGCGGATAAAAGAAATTGCGGTAACTTGAGCGGGTGTGTCCGGGCGCCGTGACGCAGGAACTGCCCCGCAGCACCATCTGGTTGCACATGAACTTGCCATTGTATTCGCCGATGGCGCCCTTTGCCGGGCGATAACCCGGGTAGGGCGAGTAGGCCGAATGCGTCCACTGCCAGAGACTGCCGAACATCTGTACGATGCCGCCATCACCACCGGCTGCGCGCGGATGCAGCATGACGGGCGCGTGTTCAGGCACGCACCCCAGTTGCCGACAGGCGGCCTCCCATTCCTGCTCGGCGGGCAATCGCTTGCCGAACCAGCGCGCACAGGCATCCGCTTCGTAGTAGTTGACGTGACTGACCGGCAGGTCGGGATCGAGCGGCGACAATCCATGTAGCGTGTATTCAAACCACTCGCCGTCCCGCTGCACCCAGTAGCGCGGGTGTGCCACCTCACTTGCCTCCTTCCAGACCCAGCCGTCCGCCAGCCACAGCCCGGGATTCGAGTAGCCGCCGTCCTCCATGAAGGCCCGGTATTCGGCATTGGTGAGCAGCCGGTCGGCCAGGCGAAAGGCCGGCAAATGAAAACGGTGTGCCGGTCCCTCGTTGTCGAAATGAAACCCGCTGGCGTCGTACCCGATACGGGCATCCATACCGCCGAAATCCATGAAGGCCAGGGGCCGGCGCGCGGAGGCCGGCACGGCCAGCGGCGTCCTGCCCAGCGCGGGGTACAGCGGGTTGAACGAGAAACAGAACTTGATATCGGTGCAGAGCAATTCCTGGTGCTGCTGCTCATGGTGCAGGCCCAGTTCGCAACGTTGCAGGATGGTTGCGCGCTCCGCGTGATCTACGTCGGCCAGCAGCCCGGTCATGGCCGCGTCTATGTATTCGCGGTAGTCGAGGATCTCCCGCACGCCCGGCCGTGACAGCAGTCCCCGCCGCGCCCGCGGGTATTGCTCGCCCACGCCGTGGTAGTAGCTGTTGAACAGGTATTCATAGGCCGAATGGAACGGACGGTAGCCGCCGGCAAACGGTTTCAGGATAAAGGTCTCGAAGAACCAGCTGGTATGCGCGAGGTGCCACCCGGGCGGACTCACCTCGGGCATGGCCTGCAGGCCATAGTCCTCGATTTCCAGCGGCTCGCACAGAACCAGCGTGGCCTGGCGGGTATGCCGGTAGGCCGCCTGAACAGGGTCTTCTGCCGGGCAGGTATTGTTTGTCAGATCAATCATGCCTGTCGTTGCTTCCCATGGCAGGAACCGGGACACCGCAGGGTGCATCTGAATGACAGCGATCAACGCCTGTCACAGATCGGCCTGTGAAGCACATGTTAGCGCACCGCGGCTGTTATCACGAATTCCACCCGACAGGCACGTCCAACGTTGAATACTGCCGGGTTTTTCATGGCCGGAATTTTCCGTTCCGCCCGCACCACGGCTATCCCTGCACCTTCCGGCCGAGGTGCTCCGCCAGGCGGCGCAGGGCCGGCGAGGCATCATCGGCCTGCAGTTGCACATTGATCAGGCCGGGCCGGCCGGTCGTATCCAGGGCGCGGCGCAGGGCCAGTTCGAATTCATCCTCGGTGCTGGCCTGGTAGCCGTTGACAGGCCCGATCAGTTCGCCGATCCGGTCGTAACGCCATTCGGCAATATCGTTGAACGGTCCCTCGAGAATAAAACGTTCCGTACTGTAGCCATGGTTATTGAAGACGATCACGACCGGGTTCAGCCCCAGGCGTGCAAACGTCGACAGTTCGGTGCCGGTCATCTGGAAGGCCCCGTCGCCCACCAGGATGAGCGGACGCAGATCGGGCGAGGCGATCTGCGCCCCCAGCGCAGCCGGTACCGCGAATCCCATCGAGGTATAGAAGGCAGAGGCGAGAAAATGCGTGCGCTCGTGCACGCGCAGGTCCAGCGCGGCAAACAGGCAGTCACCCACATCGCAGACGACGCTCATATCCGGCGTCAGCGCCGTATTCAGACTGGCAATCAGGCGGCTGATCGTCATGGGTTTGCCGGCCTCGGCGGCCGGCAGGGCCGATAGCGGTGAGCACTCTGGCCAGCGGCACGCATGGCCGCTGATGACATCACCCAGCGCAGTGAGGAAATCACGCAGCTGCACATCGGCATAGCGGTGATGGCCGATGGTGACCTGGCCCTGGCTGGCGTGAATCAGTCGCGCCGGGTCCAGATTCGCGGTGAATATACCCGTATCGACGTCATTGACGGTCGCGCCCAGCATGAGCACCACGTCGGCAGACTCGACGCGCTCACGGGTGATATCGGGTCCCATGGCGCCTTCGTATACACCCAGATAGGCCGGATGACGTTCGCCGACCACGGATTTTCCGGTCAGGGTGGCGGCTACCGGGATGCAGGCGTTCAGTACCAAACGGGTCAGTTCATCCTGCAGGCCGCGGCGGTGTATCTCGATGCCTGCGAGGATGACCGGCTGTGCGGACCTGTGCAGCAGGCGTACTGTTTCGTCAACCGCCTCGGTCAATGCACCGGCATCGCTCTCCGGCTGGCTGGCCTGGCCAGCCGGAATCGGAAATCCCCGGACCTCCAGCTGGTCCCGCGGCAGTTCGAGATAGACCGGCCTGCTGTACCGGCGCAGTGCCTGCAGGCAGCGGTCAATATCGCGAAAGGCGGTGAGCGGGTCATCCAGGATCGCGGTCGCGCAGGTAATGCGCTGGAAGATCTCGCGCTGAAAGCTGAACGGGCCGAAACGGTGGTGTATCAGCGGATCCTTGCGCTGTTCGGCAATACCCGGTGCGCCGCTGATGACCACGACGGGGGAGGACTCTGCGTGCGCCCCGGCGACGGCGTTGACCACATTCAGGGCGCCGACCCCGTAGGTCACCGCCACGGCACCGATGCCCCGGCAGCGGGCGTAGCCATCGGCCGCAAAGGCGGCGGTATCCTCGCGGGTGGTGCCGATGTGCCGGAGCGGGCTGCCGGTCAGTTTCCGGTAAAATCCCAGCACATAATCACCGGGGACCCCGAACACATGGTCGACACCGGATGCCTGCAACCGCTGCAACAGGTAGTCTGCGACGGTGGGTGTTGCCATGACTGCCCCCTGTCTCACCCTCTCGGGTGCCTCTGGATTTTTCACGCTACCCTTCATTGCAGGCAGCGCGTGGCCGTCCCGTTACCAGTAAATCAGTTTGGTTACTGATTGCTTGGTCACTTCGTTCCCCGGTAACTGCTCCCTGCGTCGCCCAGGGCGCCTGCTTTTGGTGCTCTCGGCTCTGGCATCCTGCTTCGCTCTACCGAGTCCATCCCCGGACTCGCAGCTCCTGCAACCATGCAGTCGTCGCAATGACGACACATCAGGTGCTTGTCTGTTATTTGACCTGCGCGCGCGGCCGAAGTGCCCGCCAGCGACAGCGCCCTAGTCCAGCAGGCGCCGGCTCGCCAGCGAGTCCGGATAGCGCCCCTTCTCGATCCGGTAACAGGCAAGCAGCAAATCGGTTTCCAGCCCCACGCCGTGCCGGAGCTCCCGCAGCGGCTGGTCGAGATAACGGTCAAAATCGATCCGGTCGAGCGCCTGGCAGCCGGAGATGCCGCCCAGCCGCACCGCATCGTTGAAGATACGCACGGCCGTGTCATCGAAGGTGTAGGGCGCCGGGTAAACGCGACGCGCCAGGACGCCGAACAGCCATTCCTCGCTGCGGCGTACCCGCTTGGTGCTGCCCATGGTGAAGCCGATGGTAAAGGCCTCGTCCGCGGTCAGCAGGCCGCGCCCGAGCAGGATGTGGATGCGGTCGTGCGCCTCGAGGTCGACCGCGCCGTGAAACAGCGTCATGCCCGGCAGTTTGTATTTCGGATTTTCCAGCAGCCGCACGATCAAGGGGATTGCCTGCGGGCGCGCGCCGATGGCCGCCAGGCTGTCCAGCCCCTGCTTGAGCGTCAGCTCGCCGCGCGACAGCGGGATATGCCAGTCCGCATAGGTCATACATCCCTTACATCGGGTGCAAAACCGCGCCGCAGCGTGTTTTCCGTCACACACACCGTATCGGTGAACTGCCTGAGATAATCGGGCCCGCCGGCCTTGCTGCCCATGCCGCTCAGACGAAAGCCGCCGAACGGCTGGCGTGAAACCAGGGCGCCGGTGATCTTGCGGTTGAGATACAGGTTGCCGGCCTGGAATGCCGAACGCGCATGGTCAAGGTGTAACGGCCGGCGTGAATACACACCGCCTGTCAATGCGTAGCGTGTATTGTTGGCCAGTTCGATGGCCTGCTCGAACGTGTCCGCACGCAGCACGGCCAGCACCGGGCCGAAGATCTCCTCCTGCGCCAGTGGATCGTCCGGCGCGACATCGGTAAAGATCGCCGGCGACAGGTAATACCCGTTGGCAGGCAGATCCTCACGTACCGGTGTGAGCAGCCGCGCCGTGGCCTTGCCCCGCTCGATCGCCGCGGCGATACGCTGCTGCGCGGCGGCATCGATCACCGGGCCCAGCAGCCTGCCGGGGTCGCGCGGATCACCGATGGCCAGGCTGGCCGTTGCCGCGCACAGGCGCTCGATGAAGGCCGTGTAGATCCCGCCGACCACGATCACCCGCGACGCCGCGCTGCATTTCTGTCCCTGGAAACCGAAGGCGGACTGCAGCACGCCCGGTATGGCCGCGTCCAGGTCGGCATCGTCGTCGATGATGATGGCGTTCTTGCCGCCCAGTTCGGCAATCACCCGCTTGATGTGTGTCTGTCCCGGCACCGGCTGCGCACCGGCCTGGATCAATTGCATGCCCACCTCGCGCGAACCGGTAAAGGCGATGATGGCGATATCCGGCTGCGCGGCCAGCCAGGCACCGGTCTCGCTGCCCGGCCCGGGCAGGAAGTTGACCACGCCCGGTGGCACACCGGCCTGCCTGACGAGTTCCATTAAGCGGGCGGCAATCACCGGTGTCAGCGAGGACGGTTTCAGGATGGCGGTATTGCCCGTGACAATCGTCGCGGACAGCATGCCGGTGAGTATGGCCAGCGGAAAATTCCACGGTGCGATCACCAGCCCAACACCGCGCGGCCTGGGATACACGGCATTGTGTTCACCGCCCAGCTCGACGACGGTTGCCGCGGCCAGTCGCTGCGCCTGCAGCGCGTAGTAGTTCAGAAAGTCCACCGCCTCGCAGACATCGGCGTCGGCCTCGCACCAGTGCTTGCCGGCCTCCAGCACCTGCCAGGCCGCGAAGTGATCGCGCTGTTCGACCAGCAGGGCAGCGATTCGACGCAGGTATCCGGCACGGGCGTCTGCCGGCAAGGCGCGCCAGGCGGGAAAGGCCGCGCGTGCCGCCGCCAGCGCCTGCTCCGCCTGCTGCCGGCCGGCGCTGGCCACCGTGCCGATGACCTGATCGGGACGGGCCGGATTGATCGAGGTGATGCGCTCCTCACCGGCAAGCGGTGCATTGTCGATGACCAGCGGATAGTCATGGCCCAGCTCGCCGCGCACCGCCCTGATGGCCGCGCGAAAGGCGGTGCGTTCGGCGGCAGCGACAAAGCGGCGCAGCGGCTGGTTGCGGAAGGCGCGCCTGTCGGGCGCCACCTTGGGTTTTACGGGGAGCACCGGCTGTATCAGGACGCGCGCGTCGCGCTCGACCCGGCCCACGCCGGTGTCCATGATGGTCTGGCCGCTGGTATTCTCCAGCAGGCGGCGCACCAGGTAGGCCATACCCGGCAGGGTCTCACCGTAGGGGACGTACACGCTCAGCGGGTAATCCAGCGCCACCAGTGCCTGCTTGAGATCATCCGCCATTCCGTACAGCATCTGGAATTCGTAATCCCCCGCCGCCAGCCCGTGCCGTTCCGCCAGTGCCATGGCACAGGCCAGGCTGCGGACGTTGTGCGTGGCGACCGCCGGGGTCACCACGGCGTGCCGTGCAAAGAGACGTTCGAGGCAGGACTCGAAACAGCGATCGGTCTCCGCCTTGTGTGTCCAGACCGGTAGCGGCCAGCCGTTCTGGTGTGCCGTGATGGTCTCCATGTCCCAATAGGCACCGCGCACCAGGCGCACCTTCACGGGTGTACCGCGCGCGACGGCCCAGTCGATCAGCCCCTGCAGGCACTCCGGTGCATCACGCAGGTAGGCCTGCATGGCGATACCGGCATGCGGCCAGTCGCGCAAGGCGTCCTCCATGAGCAGCTCCCTGAAGCAGCGCAGCACGATGTGCCGGACATCGAAGTGTTCCATGTCGAAGGTTACCGCCGCGCCCCTGTCACGCGCCGCCGCCAGTATCGGCCGGAGACGCTCCTTGATTGCCGTCACACTGCCGCGCGGATCAGCCGGGTTGATGCGGGAACTGAGCGAGGTGAGTTTCAGCGAGACCTCGGGCCGTTCAGCACCGTTTTCACCCGAGTGCAGACCCGCGAGCAGGTCGAGATAAGCCTGTTGATAGGCAGCGGCCTCGCGCTCGCTGACCACGGCCTCGCCGAGCAGGTCGAGGATGCAGTGCATGCCCCGGCTGCGCAGCCGCGCGATGGTATCGAGGGCACGCGGCAGCGTATTCCCGCCCATGAAGCGCCGCGACAGGCCGCGCAGGGTGGCACGTATCAGGGGTGCGGCGATGGGCGTGGCCCAGGGGGCACCGCTGTGACGCAGGCTCCAGTGGCTGAAGGCCGGCCACGGCAATTCCACATCGGAAAAATATTCCTTCAGGTGCGCGACCAGCAAGGCATCATCCTGCAGCACCGGCAACACATCGATAAAGCGCAGTGTCTGCGTGCGGAAGGCATTGTCCTGGATCGAACGTTCGATGAGCGCATCGAGCCAGCCACTGTCTGCTGCCGCGCGGGTGGTCTCGGCGAGCAGGCGGCCGCCCAGTGCCTGAATACGCGTCTCGAGACCGGTCCTCGCATGCGTTGACTGCATCGTATGCCCGGACTGGCTACCCGACCCGTGTAAAGGTGTACTCGCTGCCCTGGCGACGGGCCTTGATGCCCGTGCGTTCAAACAGGATTTCCTGCCCGTCTTCGAGATTACGCGGCTCGCCACCGACAGCGATGAAACCTTCACGCGTGACACCGCAGTGAATGATGCCGAGCTTGTCGTGCTTGGCAGGCGCCAGCGTCAGTGTTTCGGTCGTGTCAGACATGTTCATTACCTCCAGCTACAGCGGGGACACACCCCTGTTTTCCTGCGTGCCGATGGCCAGGCAGGCTATTCGAAGTGTAGCCCAAGGCCGCGAAAAGTCAGCGGTAGCGGGCATCCGCACGCCGGTCCGCTGCAATCTGCTGCTCGAGCCGGTCGCCGATGGCCAGCAACTCGTCCTTGTGGATCACCTCTTCGCCACGCTGCTCGAAGTGGAACTCGAAAATGCGTGTCAGCACGATGGCATCGGTCGGGCAGGCCTCTTCACAGAAACCACAGTAAACGCATTTGAACAGGTCGATGTCATAACGCGTTGTGCGCCGTGTACCGTCCGGCGCGGCCTCGGCCTCGATGGTAATGCACACGGCCGGGCAAACCGCCTCGCACAGCTTGCAGGCAATACAACGCTCCTCCCCGTTCGGGTAGCGGCGCAAGGCATGCAGGCCCCGGAAACGCGGTGACTGGGGTGTCTTTTCATCCGGGTATTGCACCGTGATCTTGCGTGCAAACAGGCGCCGTCCCGTAAGCCGCATGCCCCGCATCAACTCAAGCAGCAGCAGGCTTTTCAGATAACGCAATACTGACTTCATCGGATGATCTTTGCTGCATCCGGCACAAACTTCGTGTCGCGAAGCGGCTCCCGTCTCATACATCTTCAGCATAGAAGAGGCGGCGGACGTTCGTTGCCCCTGCCGAAAGGGATACCCGCATTGAGATTGGAAAGTACTAGGCTGGTATTGAGACAGTCGTTCATGGAGACGGCACAATGAACTGCAAGCTGGCATTCATACGGCCGCTGAAGTACGGGCTGATACTGGCCGGTTGTGTGGTGGCACTGGTGACGGCATTCGAGCCCGAACTGACCGGGGCGTGGCACCTGTCCGCCGGCTACCTGGTGTGCGGGCTGATACCCTGGATCGTTTATGCAAGTGTCACGAGCATTCTGGATGACTGCACATTGCTGGCAGCGGGCGGCATCGTGCTGGGCGCGGACCTGGTCGCACGCCTGGCCTTCGATATCACCAGCGCCGCGCAGGCCAGCTTGCTGCCAGCGGTCTGGCTGTGCGCATTGCTGGTGCTGGCAGTGCTTCCCCCTGGCATCCTGCTCGGCAAACTCCTGACTCGAGTCCTGACGTGAATCATGCCCTGTCGTGAGCGCCGGAATGCGCAGGCAACAGCCCGGGTTGAGTGTCAGCGGTTAGTCGCCGGGCGGCCACTCCCGCAAAACGCACGGCTGTCAATGACCACGGACGCACACGGAATATTCACAATCGAAATCTGTCGATTCCGTGGCCAACTGAACGGCGGCCGGACGCTGCATCTCAAGTACGCCCCAACAGGGCCTGTCAGGATGCATCACACCCTCGCCTTGCGCAGGCGCAGCGCATTCGTGATCACCGACACCGAGCTGAAGCTCATCGCGGCGGCCGCGATCATCGGCGAGAGCAGCAAACCGAATACGGGGTAGAGGATGCCGGCCGCTACCGGCACGCCCAGCGAGTTGTAGACAAAGGCAAAGAACAGGTTCTGGCGGATATTGCGCATCACCTGGCGACTCAGGCGCCGTGCCCGGACGATACCGCGCAGGTCGCCCTTGACCAGCGTGATGCCGGCACTTTCCATGGCGACATCGGTCCCGGTGCCCATGGCGATTCCCACATGCGACAGGGCCAGTGCCGGCGCATCGTTGATGCCGTCGCCGGCCATGGCAACGATGCGCCCTTCCGACTGGAGCTGCCTGACGATCTCGGCCTTCCGGTCCGGCAACACACCGGCCTCGACCCGGTCGATGCCGAGCTTGCCCGCGACCGCCTCGGCCGTCGTCCGGCTGTCACCGGTCAACATCACCACCTGAACGCCTGCTTCATGCAGGGCATGGATGGCCTCGGGGGTGGAGTCCTTGATGGGATCGGCGACGCCGATCAGCCCGGCGGCCCGGCCGTCGATGGCCACGAACATGACCGTCTGTCCCTGCACCCGGCCGGCCTCGGCGCTGGCAGGCAATCCGGCCGGATCGATGCCCAGGCCTTCCAGCAACCTGACATTGCCCAGCGCCACGGCGCGTCCCTCGACGGTGCCGGTCACGCCCTGGCCGGTGACGGACCCGAAGTCGGCCGTCGGGCTCAGCGTGATCCCCCTGTCCAGCGCACCGCCGACGATGGCCGCGGCCAGCGGGTGCTCGCTGCCCCGCTCCAGGCTGGCGCCCAGCCGCAGAACATCCGTCTCATCGAAGCCGTTGACAGCCGTCAGTGCGACCAGCTTCGGTTTGCCCTCGGTCAGGGTGCCGGTCTTGTCCACCACCAGGGTGTCGACCTTTTCCATGACCTCCAGCGCCTCGGCATTCCTGATCAGCACGCCCAGGCTCGCGCCCCGGCCGGTGCCGACCATGATCGACACGGGCGTGGCGAGACCCAGGGCACAGGGGCAGGCGATAATGAGCACGGCCACGGCATTGACGACGGCGTGCGCCAGGCGCGGCTCCGGTCCCCAGAGACCCCATATGACCAGCGTGACGAACGCGATCAACACGACCGCCGGAACGAAGTAACCGGCCACGCTGTCCGCCAGCTTCTGGATGGGCGCCCGCGAGCGCTGTGCCTCGCTGACCATGTGTACGATCCGGGCCAGCAGGGTATCCGCACCCACCTTCTCTGCACGCATCAGCAGGCTGCCGGTACCGTTGACCGTCGCGCCAATCAGGCGCTCGCCGGCCGTTTTCCCGACCGGGATCGGCTCGCCGGTCACCATCGACTCGTTCACCGCGCTGCTGCCTTCGGTCACCACACCGTCCACCGGCACCTTTTCACCGGGCCGCACCCGCAACACATCCCCCGTCTGGACCCGCTCCAGTGGAATGTCCTGCTCGCTGCCGTCAGCGCGCACGATGCGCGCGGTGTTCGGTGCCAGGCCCAGCAGCATCCTGATAGCGGCATTGGTGCGACTGCGGGCGCGCAGCTCCAGCACCTGGCCGAGCAGTACCAGCGCCGTGATGACGGCGGCCGCCTCGAAGTAGACCGGGACCGTCCCGCCTGCGTGCTGCATATTGGGCGGAAACAGCTGCGGGAACAGCAGGGCCGCGACGCTGTAGCTCCAGGCAACCGCGACACCCAGGCCGATCAGGGTGAACATGTTGAGATTCCGGGTAACCAGCGATTGCCAGCCGCGCACGAAGAACGGCCAGCCGCCCCACAGCACCACCGGCGTCGCCAGTGCGAATTCGATCCACTGCACGAGGCGCATGGACAGACCGCCGGGCAGCCAGTCAGGCGCCAGGTCCGCCACCATGGCCAGCACGAACACCGGCAGCGCCAGGACGGCACTTACCCGCAGGCGCCGGGTCATGTCGTCCAGCTCAGTGGTGTCCTCCTGTGCCGCGACGGTGCGGGGTTCCAGTGCCATGCCGCATTTCGGGCAGTTGCCCGGATGATCCTGCACGATGTCGGGATGCATGGGGCAGGTGTATTCGGTGCGCGTGGCTGCGGCGGAAATGTCGAGGGGTTCCAGCGCCATGCCGCACTTTGGGCAGGCGCCTGGCCCCGGCTGTTCTATCTCCGGGTGCATGGGGCAGGTGTAGGATGACGTGTCCACGCGGCAGGTATCGTCCGGGCAGTGCCCGGTAACTGCCGTATCGGTTGCCGATACCGTCTGGTCCTGATGCAGGTATTGCGCCGGTGCGGCGCGGAATTTTTCCAGGCAGCCGGCGCAGCAGAAGTAATAGTCGGTACCGGCATGCGTATACCGGTGCTCGCTGTCCGTACTTACCTGCATGCCGCAGACGGGATCGGTCGCGTTTGTCACGGTCATCTCCTCAATCACATTTTCATCGCGCATGAGATGCGCTCCTACACCAATAGTTGCTCCATCATTCACGTTTCACATATCACGTACAGGCACACTCCGCCCGTATATTTCCGTGTCCTTCCGTGTGTTTCCGTGGCCATGATGAATCCCGGCTGCGTTTCACGTTTCACCTTTCACCTTTCACATTTCACATTTCACATTTCACGCAATGGTGCACAGAGTGAACCCTACATCTTCCGCTTATTTATTTCCGTGTTATTCCGTGGATTCCGTGGCCATTAATTAATCCCGGCATGCAATGGCGCACAGATTGCAGCCTGCATCTCCCGCGGCCATTACCGTTCGTGCCACTGCAACACCAGACCGTAAATCACCGGCAGCACCAGCAGACTGAGTATAGTCACTGTGACCATCCCGCCGACCATCGGTGCGGCAATGCGCTGCATGACGCTGGAACCGGTGCCGCTGCCCCACATGATCGGCAGCAGGCCGCCGATGATGGCCGTGGCGGTCATGGCGATCGGCCGCACCCGCTCCGAGGTGCCCCGATGTACGGCCTGCATGATGTCGCTGGCGGACAGGCGTGCGGCCTCCGTCTTTTCGCTGCGCATCCGCGCCAGCTCGTGATCGATGAACGTCAGCACCAGCACACCGATCTCGGCGGCGACACCGGCGAGCGCAATGAAACCCACCGCGACCGCCACCGACAGGTTGTAACCCAGCCAGTACACCAGCCAGAATCCGCCGATGAGGCCGAAGGGGATGGACAACATGACCACCAGCGGCTCGGTCACATTGCGGAAATTGAAATAAAGCAGAAGCAAAATGATCAACAAGGTCACCGGCACCACGATGCGCAGGCGTTCCGCGGCACGCTGCATGTATTCAAACTGGCCCGACCAGGCCAATGTGTATCCCGGCGGCACCTCCACCTGTGCATTGACAATATCTTTGACCTTCGCCACATAACCGCCGATATCCCCAGTGGTGATATCGACGTAAACCCAGGCATTGGGTCGCGCGTTTTCCGTCTTGATCGAGGGTGGTCCGCGCCGCATGTTCAGGTCAGTGACCAGGGACAGCGGGATCTGGGTGCCCGTGGGGGTCGAAATCAGCGCACGCTGGAGTTCCTCGAGGTTGTCACGCAACTCACGCGGATAACGCAGGTTGACGGGATAGCGCTCCAGGCCCTCCACCGTCCAGGTGATGTTCATGCCCCCGATTGCCGTCTGGATGACATCCTGAATATCTCCGACGGTCAGGCCGTAGCGCGCAGCATCTTCCCGGCGGATATCGAAATCCAGGTAGTAGCCGCCGGCCGCCTTGTCGCCGAAGGCCGAGAGTGTCTCGGGCAGTTGTTTTACCGTCTGCTCGATGTCACCGGCGACCCGTTCCAGCACCGTCAGGTCCGGGCCACTGACCTTGATGCCGATCGGTGTCTTGATGCCGGTCGAGAGCATGTCGATGCGTGTCTTGATGGGCATGGTCCAGGCATTGGCCAGCCCCGGAAAACGGATCGCCCGGTCCATTTCGCTCATCAGCTCCCTGGTGGTTTTGCCGGGATCCGGCCATTCATCGATTGGTTTCAACCTGACCGTGGTCTCCAGCATGGCCAGCGGCGCCGGGTCGGTCGCCGTCTCGGCGCGGCCCACCTTGCCGAATACCGATTCGACCTCGGGAAAGGTCTTCAGGATCTTGTCGGTCTGCTGCAGCAGCTCCCGGGCCTTGGTGATGGAGAGTCCCGGCCAGGTCGTCGGCATGTACAGGATGTCACCCTCGTCCAGCGGCGGCATGAACTCGCTGCCCAGCTTCATTAACGGGTACAGACTCCCGCCCAGCAGCAGCAGCGCCAGCAGCAGCGTGATCCAGCGCCATTTGATGGCAATTTGCAGAACCGGCGCATGGATGGCATGGAGAAAACGGTTTACGGGGTTCCTTGCCTCCGGCAGGATCCTGCCGCGAATGAAATACCCCATCAGCACCGGTACCAGGGTAATCGCCAGCAGTGCTGCCGCGGCCATGGCATAGGTCTTGGTGAAGGCCAGCGGCGCGAACAAGCGCCCTTCCTGGGCCTGCAGGGTGAACACCGGCAGGAAGGAGACGGTGATGATCAGTAGCGAGAAAAACAGGGCCGGACCGACTTCCCTGGCGGCCTCGGCCACGGCTTCCCAGCGCTCATTCAGATCGAGTGCACCACCCTTCCTGCCGGCACTGTGTTCGAGGTGCTTGTGGGCGTTTTCGATCATGACGATGGCACCGTCGACCATGGCACCGATGGCGATGGCGATTCCTCCCAGCGACATGATATTGGCGTTGATCCCCTGCCAGCGCATGATGATGAACGCAATGAGGATGCCGATGGGCAGCGACAGGATCGCTACCAGTGCCGAACGGGCATGCAGCAGGAACAGGATCGTGATCAGGCTGACCACGATGGATTCCTCGATCAGCTTCTCCTTCAGATTGTCCACTGCCCGTTCGATGAGGTTGCCACGGTCGTAGACCGTCACGATCTCCACTCCGTCCGGCAACCCCTTTTTTAATTCATCAAGTTTCTCGCGTACGCCTTCAATGGTGGTGAGTGCGTTCTCCCCGTAACGCATAATAACCACACCACCGGCCACCTCACCCTCCCCGTCGAGTTCCACCAGGCCGCGCCGCAACTCCGGGCCCAGGTGGATGTTGGCGACATCTTCAAGCCGGATCGGCGTGCCCCTGGCATCCACCCCGACCGGTATTTGCCTGAGGTCTTCGATGCCCTGGATATACCCGCGGCCGCGCACCATGTACTCGGTCTCCGCCATCTCGACCAGCCGGCCGCCGACATCCTGGTTGGAACGCTGGATGGCCGTCTTCACACTGGCCAGCGAAATGCCGTAGGCCAGCAGCACGTTGGGATCGACCTCGACCTGGTACTGCTTGACGAAGCCGCCGACCGAGGCCACTTCGGACACGCCATGCACTGTCTGCAGGGGGTAGCGCAGATACCAGTCCTGGATGGAACGCAGTTTGGCCAGGTCATATTGACCGGTGCGGTCCACGAGCGCGTATTCATAGACCCAGCCGACACCGGTCGCATCCGGCCCGAGGCTGGGTGAAACACCATCGGGCAGGCGGCTGCTTACATAATTCAGGTACTCCAGCACACGGGAACGCGCCCAGTACATGTCGGTGCCGTCGTCGAAGATGATGTAGACAAACGAAAATCCGAAGAAGGAATAACCCCGCACGACCTTGGCACCCGGCACCGCCAGCATGGCCGTGGTCAGCGGGTAGGTCACCTGGTCCTCGACCACCTGCGGCGCCTGACCCGGATACCCGGTGAACACGATGACCTGCACATCCGAGAGATCCGGGATGGCATCGAGCGGTATGCTTCTGAGCGACAGGATGCCGGCTGCCACGATGATCAGCGAGGCGATGATGATCAGGAATCTGTCACGCAGCGACGCGTCAATGATCGCCCTGATCATCACGGCGCTCCCTTTTCCCTGGACATTGTCTCCAGCATCTTCGCCGTCGCCTCGCGCAGCTTGGACTCGGAGTCGATCAGGAACTGGCTCGACGTGACCACCGTCTCACCGGCGGTAACCCCCTCCAGGACCTGCACCATGCCCTTCGAACTCACACCCAGCTTCACGGTGCGCGGTTCGAACTTGCCGGGACCGCGCACCACGAACACCTGCTCCCGTTCGCCGGAGCGCACCACTGCCTCCGCCGGTATCACGGTCGCGTCGACCATGCGCTGCGCGTGGATGGTGACATCGGCAAACATGTCCGGCTTGAGCAGCATATCGGGATTATCGAACTCCAGGCGGACCTTGATGGTGCGCGTCTTTTCCTCGGCATAGGGATAGATGTAACCGACACGCCCGGTGAACACCTTGCCCGGCATGGCCGCAAGCTTCATGTCCACGGGATCACCGGCCTGGATCCAGGAGACCTCGTTCTCGTAGACGTCCGCGAACACCCAGACTTTCGACAGGTCGGCGATCTTGTAGAGTTCGGTGGTCGGGGTGACGTACTGGCCTTCACGGGCACCGATATGGATGATCACCCCGTCGAAGGGTGAATGGATGTGCAGGTACTTCTTGATCTTGCGCGACTGCTCCAGTTCGCGGATCTGGTGTTCCGGTACATCCAGCAGTTCGAGCCGCTCGCGCGCACTGCTGACGAGGTCCTTCGCACCCTGCCGGATTTCCTCATAAGAGCTTTCCCTGAGTGCATCCACGCTGTTCAGGGCCAGCAGGTATTCCTGCTGGCTGGTCACCAGCTGCGGGGAATAGATATTGAGCAGGATCGCGTCCTTGCCGATCTGTTCGCCGGTCTTGTCGATGTAGAGCTCCTCGATCCAGCCCTCGGTCTTGGGATGCAGGCGGGACAGCCGCTCCTCGTCGAAGTCGACACGACCCACGCTGCGGATGTCCCGGCTGAGCGTTTGCCGTTCGGCCACCGCCGTGCGCACCCCGATATTCTGCACCGTCACCGGGTCGATCCTGACGGTACCTGCGGGTTCTCCATTCCCTGCCTGGCCGTCTTCCGCGTACACCGGGATATAGTCCATGCCCATCTCGTCCTGCGCGGGCACCGGCGAGGTAATCGCCGGATTCATGGGATTGCGGTAGAACAGCACCTCGGGTTGTTTTTTCAACTCCTGCTGCCCGGCATAAACGGGAATGTAATCCATGCCCATCTCGTCCTGCGCGGGCACCGGCGAGGTGATCGCCGGGTTCATGGGATTGCGGTAGAACAGCACCGCCGGTTCGGCGTCGCTCATGCCGGCATCCGCAGCAGGTCCTGCACCCCGGCTTGCCATGTAGGTCGCAAGCCAGTACCCGCCACCGCCGCCCAGCACGAGGGCCATCAGCACCCCGACAACCGTTTGCCTAGTCACTGGTCACCTCCTCGCCCACGGCGGCATTGAGACGCGCCAATGCCTGGTTGGCCTCACTGAAAGACTTCCAGTACTGGGTTTCATAGTCATAGAGCGTGATCTGTGCACGCACCAGGTTGAGGAAATCCACCTTGTTGACCTGGTAACCGGACAGCATGGAGGCCACCGACTGCCGTGCCTGGGGGATGATCCCGGTCCTGAACAGTAGCACCTGTTCGCTGGCACGCCGGTAGTCCGCATGCGCCGCGGAGATTTCCGCCTGCACACCCGTGAATTCATCCTGCAGTGCGTACTGCCTTTGCTGCAGCTCGCTGGAGCGCTGGTCGACGGCCCTGTCCTGCTTGCGCCCGGCATAGAGCGGCAGGCTCATGCCCAGGCGCAGGGAGGCAAAATCGGCACGCGCACTGCCGCCCGGATTGTCGCCCTGACGAAATCCGTACGCCGCACCCAGGACGAAGTCGGGATAGCGATCGCGTCTGGCGAGATCATGCCGCGTGCGCGCCGCCTCGACTTCCTGCCGCTTCTGTTCCAGCAGCGGCCGGACCCGCCCGGCCCGTTGATACAGCTCCTCTTCCGGCAGTACCGCGGCCAGGCGCTCGTCAACCTGTTCCGGTAAAACCACCGGCGTACCGGCACGCCGGTTCAGCAGCGCATTGAGGCGCGCCGCCTGCTGCCGGCGCATGCCCTGCAGGTCGATCCGGCGGTCAAGCATCCTGGACAACTCGACCTGTGCCAGCAGCACCTCCTGCTGCAGTCCCTCCCCCACCTGGTATTTGGTCTGTGCAATCTGCACGAACTGGCGCAGCAGGTCCTGGTTGCGCGACACGATATCCAGCGCCCGGTCCAGGTAATAGATCTGCCACCAGGCCTGCTTCACCTTGTTGACCAGACTTAACCGGGATTCATCGACGTTGCTGGCCGCCGCATCGGCATCGCGCAAGGCGGCACGTTCCTTCAGCCCGAGCTTGCCGGGAAACGGCAGCGCCTGTTCGATCCCGATCTGCAGCTGGGTCATCGGTTCCTGGTCGAGATCGAAGGTGTCGGTCGGCAGGTTCATGGCACCCAGGCTGAGCATGGGATCGGGCAACGTGCCGGCCTGTGACGGGATGGCCGCCATGGCCTCGGCACGCGCCTGCATCCCGGCCAGTCCGGGATTGTCACCGATCGCCAGCGCAACCGCCGCCTCCAGCGTAAGTGGCGCGGCGGCTGCCTCCTGTGCGGGTGCTGCCAGCGTGACCGGCAGCGCTTGCCACAGCAGTGCAATGATCAGTGCACGCCGCCAGGCCCGCCCTGCCGGCCGAAAAAGACAACCCTGCAACACGACGGCTACTGCCGCATCAGCAATGCGGCATGAACGCCGGACAATACTCCGGAAATAATACATGACGACTCTCCAGAACCATTTGAACAAGACAGACCACGACGTCATTCAACTGCCGGCAAGGGCAGCGACCCGTCGTGCCGGAATAGCTCAGGAGAGAGCGATGGGCGGTCGGAATGGCGGGTGGGGGTTACGTCCCGTGAAGCGGTGTGATACCACGACGGTCAGGGAGTCGTTGTAAAGATTCGGTGTGCCGGCAAGGCTGTTGGGTAGTGCAATGGAGGCATGCGCACAGGTACCACAGTCCCCGTCGCAACAACTGCCATCGCAACCCCGGTCACACCCGTGGCCCGCCTGGTGTGCGCCCGCATCATCATGCGTGCCGGTGTCATGATCCATCACCCGGGCGCCATCCTGCATCTGGTCACAGTGTGCAGCCGGCTCGGCCGCGACCGAAACCGCCAACGCGCCGCGCAACGGCGCGAAGGCCAGGGCGACCGCGACCAGGATCAGCAGGATTTTTTCCAGGCTTTTCTGCATTGTCATCGAGAATAGTCCTGTTTCACCCGGTCGTTCAAGAAATTCGATGAAATTTCGCGAATTATCCGACCTGTATCACCCGGCATCGCCCTTTTGCAGTCGCCTTTATATTACATCGTCCGCCGCCAGGCCTGCCTGAAACCGGCGCACGTGTCCGGCCATCAAGACGCGTTACCGGTGTTGCAGCGCACCGCCAGTGACATGCGGCACCCGGCCGGCTGTTGTGCAGCGGCGTTTCCAGCCCGGCTCGCGTATCATGATCCGGGCGTTGCAGGCGCCCATGGCGACCGTACCGGCTTTATTCACGCTTCACGAGGCATCCACCATGTCGACAGCAACCGAAATGCCGACACCGGACCAGGCGCCGCCGGCGGCCGTTTCGTTCAGGGAAGCCGTCCTTTACTGGCTCAAGCTCGGCTTCATCAGCTTCGGCGGCCCGGCCGGCCAGATCTCGATGATGCATACCGAGCTGGTGGAACGGCGGCGCTGGATCAGCGAGCACCGTTTCCTGCATGCCCTCAACTA
>Ga0307423_1000772_pt1 | contig 21077 bp, 21 predicted proteins | sample SalMarWE160310MG_FD_202154 | JGI IMG/M metagenome (GOLD analysis project Ga0307423, IMG submission 202154) | Salt marsh sediment microbial communities from the Plum Island Ecosystem LTER, Massachusetts, United States - WE1603-10 | ecosystem: Environmental > Aquatic > Marine > Intertidal zone >...
AATACATCGTGTATAAGTGTGCTTTTACCAGAACCGCTTACACCTGTTACTACAACAAATTTATTAAGTGGAATTTCTACTGAAAGATTTTTTAAATTATTTTCTTTTGCTCCAGTAATTCTTACAGTTTTGGTTTTTCTTTCATTTCTTTTTTCAGGTAAAGGAATTTTTAATTTACCAGATAAATATTTTCCAGTTAATGAATTTTTATTTTTAATTATTTCAGAATGATTTCCAATCGCAACAATTTCTCCGCCCTCTACTCCAGCTTTTGGTCCCATATCAAAAATCAGATCGGCAGATTTCATCATATCCGCATCGTGTTCAACAACTAAAACTGTATTTCCTATGTCTCTAAGATTTTTTAAAATAGTAATCAGTTTTGCATTATCACGTGGATGTAGGCCGATACTTGGTTCATCAAGGACATAAAGTGTACCTACCAAAGCAGAACCAAGTGAAGTTGCTAGATTTATTCTTTGTGTTTCTCCACCTGAAAGTGTGTTACTGTATCTATCCAGGGTTAAATAACCAATTCCTACATTGTTAAGAAAAGTTAAGCGTTTCACAATCTCTTTAAGTATTCTTTCCGCAATTGTGTAATCATATCCGCTAAGTTTAAGCTCTTCGAAGAATTTTAACGAATGCTCTATAGGCAACTGAACAATTTCGTGAATTGATTTATTATCAATCTTAACCTGTAATGCTTCCCGTCTTAATCTTGAACCTTTGCAAGCAGGACAAAGAGTATAACCCCTGTAACGACTTAGCATAACGCGAACATGAAGCTTATAGGTTTTTCTCTCAAGCTCGGCAAAGAAATGATCAAGTCCTTTATATTTTCCAAATCCTTTTTTAACAAGAGTAACTTGCTCTTCTGTTAAATCCTTGTATGGAACATTAATTGGAAATTTGTAATCGCGCGCACATTGAATTAAATCCCGAAGATATGAGCTGTACTTTGCACCTTTAAATGGTGCAAGTGCTCCATCAGCAATGGTCAGATTTGGATTTGGAATGACTAAATTCATATCAATTCCAACTACTTTACTAAATCCTTGACAGACAGGGCAAGCACCAAAAGGATTATTAAATGAAAAAAATCTTGGTTCAGGTTCTTCGTACTTTATACCGCAGCACTCGTAAAATTTGTTAAACTCATGCATATCATTAGTATCTGCATTGATAAGAACAACTCTGTTATCGCCTTCCTTAAAAGTGACTTCAATTGAATCAGAAAGTTTTTCACGAATTTCACCTTTGCTGATTTTAGATCTATCAACGACAACTTTAATGTTTTTCTTTTGCTTTGGAAGTTTTAATTGTTCTTCACTTATTTCGTATAATTCATTGTTAAAATAGATCCTAAAGAAGCCTCGTTTTTTAATTAACTCAATTTCTTCTTTTACTGAGTGCCCTTCGTGATCGTGCAGAGGAAATGCCAGATAAAACCTTGTGCCATCTTTCTGTTCCTCTAACCAATCGCTAACTGTACCGGTGGTTGCTTTTTTAACTTCTTTGCCGCACTGAAAACAAATGGTCTTTCCAATTCTTGCATAAAGCAGACGCAGATAATCATAAACTTCTGTCGTTGTGCCAACTGTTGATCTTGAATTACGAGAGCCTGTTTTTTGTTCTATTGCAACGGCGGGAGATATCCCCTGAATAAAATCAACATCGGGTTTATTCATTCTTTCAAGAAATTGCCGAGCATATGAGGAAAGGCTTTCGACATATCTACGCTGCCCTTCCGCATAAATTGTATCAAATACTAAAGAAGATTTTCCGCTTCCACTCACTCCTGTAAAGACAACTAGTTTATTTCTTGGAATTTCAAAACTTAAGTTTTTAAGGTTATGTTCTCTTGCACCTTTAACAACAATTTTTTTTTCTTTTTTCTTTTTTGATTTAGCCATTTGAATGATTTGTAATCTGAAGGTGTAAGTTAATCTTTTTTTGCGTGTTAGCTTTGAGCAAATTCACTTTTGAGACTTATAAAAAGGATGTTTTGTATTCTATTTTAAAAAAGTAATTTTTTTGATTTAAAAATCGTGATCACTTTTTGAGAGTTTTCAACTGTAAAACCAATTTTTATTATTTTGTTTTTCCTGTACAGAAAAAAAATACGATCTCTGGTACTCCGTTTAAAATCTCTCGGATACCAGGTCACAAAATTACCTGTTCCCCAATATCGGTATTTTCCATTAAGTAATGTTGGTTCTTTGAATTCAATTTTATCAATATCAAAATAATTTACGGAAAGCCCCTTGCCACTTGGAAAGTAATAGTTAAAGAATGTTATGGAATCATTTGATACTGATATAAGATTATCTTGATATAAAAACTCAGCCATTTTATAATTTTACTTATTATTTCCCAGTCCTTTTAACTCACTAATCTTTTCATCTAATAATTTAATTTTATCATTCAACTCAAGAATTTTTGTATCCAGTTGATTTTCAAACTCTTCTTTATCCCAATATCCGCGTTCTTCAAAATATCCTTTAAACAACCAGTTATGTTTTAAAGCTTCCATATTTTCTGAAAGACGTGACGCTGAAGTTTTTGCATCTTCACTAACTACTACTAAGTTATCCAATATTTTATTGAGTGATTTACTTTCCTTACCCTTATCGGAAACAAGAGAACCGAGAAGACCTCTGCCTGCCGAAATTCCTTGCATAACTGTATCAATACGTGTAACAATACCATTTATATTTGTAACTACATCCTTAACTCCTCTTCCTAACTCATCAAATAATCCAATTACTTCTTTCATATCATCGGTTAAAGAGGTCATACTTTGATCAGCAGACTTAGTTAAGTTTGTTGCAGCCTGGTAAAGCTGATCATCATTTAGAATTTTTCCTATGGTACCATCGCCCTTATTTACTTTTTGGACAATTTCTGCCAAATTTTTTGTCATATCTTTTGTATAAGCTATAATGCCCTGAGTTTCTTCAATAATATTTGCAAAAGTAAGTGGTTCTTGCGAAAGAATAATTCCACCTTCGGAAATTTCCGCTGATTGTTCAGAACCCATAGATAGCACTACCACCTTATTTCCAACCAATCCTTCGGTTTCGATGCTTGCTTTTGAATCCTTTTTTATAAAACGTTTTACATCATCTTTAATCCTCATTGATACTTCAACTCTGCCAGTAGTATCGGGAACAATGCTGATACTTTTTACAGCTCCAATATCAATTCCACCAAATCTAACAGCAGCACCGTTACGTAAACCCTCCGTATTTTTAAAGTAAGCATTTACCGTAAATGTGGATGTAAAAAGCTGATCCTTATTTCCTAATAGAAAAATCAGGATTACAAGCAATGCACTTCCAAGAAAGATAAATATTCCAAGTTTTGCACCAGCAAGATGTTTAAACATTAATTTCTCCTGTTATTCTCTTGAATAATATCGTGACTAAAGAAATTTCTTAAAAATGAGTCACTTGAAGAAGTAAGATCATTTATACTTCCTCTATACATTACGACTCCTTCATTCAATACGATTGCTCTATCTGCAATTATTTCTGCACAAAGCAGATCATGCGTAACAACAATTGATGTCATTTTTAATAATTTCTGTAATTCCAGTATTAAAGAACTAATTTCTTTTGCAGTAATAGGATCTAATCCAGTAGTAGGTTCATCATAAAGCATTAATTTTGGTTCGCTAATTATTGAGCGTGCAAGTCCAATCCTTTTTTTCATTCCACCCGAAAGTTCGGATGGCATTTTATCAATTGCTTCTTCCAGAGATACTTTTTCTAACACGGATTTTATTTTTGTTTCTCGTTCTTCAGTCGTAAAATCAAAATGTCTTATTAAGGGGAATTCCAAATTTTCTCTAACTGTCATAGAATCATACAATGCAGCACCTTGAAAAAGAAAACCAAGATTTTTTCTGACTTTGTTTAGCTCTTTCATATTTAGCTTAATTACATCTATTCCATCAATAAATACATCTCCTGAATCGGGTTCTAACAATCTAACAATACACTTAAGCAATACACTTTTGCCTGTCCCGCTTTGCCCAAAGACAACCATGTTCTCTCCTTCTTCAACTTTAAGAGAAACATTGTCCAAAACAACGTGAGAATTAAAAGCTTTAGAAAGATTTAATATTTCAACAACATTTTTCATAAAAGAATTTTTAGATTGTAGGCCATAGCCATAAAGTTATCTTAACTAAAACCATATCAAAAATTAAAATCATTAAAGAGGAAACCACAACAGCGGTAGTTGCTGCTTTTCCAACACCTTCTGTACCGTTTGTTGCAGTATATCCTTTATATGTTCCTACAATTCCAACTATAAAACCGAAAACAAATGTTTTTAAAATTCCCGGAATAGCATCACCAAATTCCACAGAATAGATTACAGAATCAATGTAGTAAGCATATGTCATATTCTGAACGAGAACCACTGCGATATAAGACCCAATGAACGCTATGAAAATAACATAAATAGTTAAGATCGGGAGAATGAAAGTACATGCAAATACTCTTGTAACAACAAGATACTTAAATGGATTAACTCCGGATACTTCCATTGCATCGATTTGCTCCGTGACACGCATAGAACCAAGTTCAGCACCAATTCCCGAACTGACTCTTCCTGCAAAAATTAATGCTGTAATAACTGGGCCTAACTCTCTAACGATGGAAATACCAACTGATCCGGGTAAAAACGCCTCAGCACCAAATCTTACCATTACCGGATGCATTTGCATCGTGATAACAAGACCAATTATAAAACCTGTAACACTTACAATTGGAAGTGTTTTTATTCCAAGTTCATCCATGTGTTTGCGAATCTGTTCAATTTCATAAGGAGGTATAAATAATTCCTTAAAATATTGGATTTGAAATTGCCACAAACCGGCAATCATTATGAAAAATTCATTTATTCGTTTATCTAAAGAATTCATTTTAAGCTTTATCTTTCAGAATTTTTCATCATGGTAAGATTTTATGATTAGTTTATTTAATTGCTTAGAGTAAACTAAGAAATTTTTTATAAATAATTTACTGTAACTTATATTGCTATGGAATTAATCAAGTAAAATCTACATAAATGCATTTTCGTAATGCGTTATTTTCGGCTCAACTTTGTTTTCGAGAATAATTGCAACAACGTCAAATCTGCAATCAGCTTCTTCTTTTTCTTTATCAAAAAGGTATAATTCAGCCATTTTTTTGATTTGCTGAATTTTCTTTTTATTAATCGCATATTCAGGCTCACCATATTCAAGATTTAAACGAGTTTTTACTTCAACAAACACCAAAACTCCGTTATCATCCGCAATTATATCAATTTCACCGTGACCGTAGTGATAATTTTTTTCAAGGATTTTAAATCCTTTTTTTGCGAGAAACTGAACAGCAATTTCCTCACCTTCTTTTCCGACATCTTTTTTATTTTTATTTAATTTATCCATCAATTGCTAAATACAAATTCTTCTTGATTTGCACGCTCATAAATTTTCTTCAAAAAAGTTTTTCTATGAAGAGGACAAGCACCATACTTTAAAACAGCTTTAATATGTTCTTTTGTGGGATAACCTTTATTAGTTTCCCAACAATATTGTGGATATTTTTTTGCAAGTTTAAGCATTTTCCTATCACGGATAACTTTTGCAATAATTGAAGCTGAAGCAATGGATAATGATTTAGAATCTCCTTTTACAATAGGGATCACTTCCGCATTATAATTAAAAGATTTATTACCATCAATCAAAATTATATCTGGATTGAGCTTTAATTTTTGAACGGATTTTTTCATTGCAAGTAGTGAAGCTTTTAAAATATTTATCTGATCTATCTTTGTATGAGAAACAGAAGTATAAGCAAATGTTAGGGCATTTGAGCGAATAACTTCAAATAATTCTTCCCGCAAATAAGCAGATAATTTTTTAGAATCATTAATTCTTTCATCATAAAAATCTTTGGGTAAAATTACAGCGGCAGCAACAACAGGTCCTGCGAGAGGTCCGCGACCTGCTTCGTCTGTTCCAGCAAGAATTTTTTTTCCGTTTACTAGATATTTTTTGTCAAAATTTATCAATTGCCAAAATAAATTGCGATTAATCCTAACGCCATATCTAACTTTAAAAGTTTACTAATTGTGTTAAAACTATTTTCTCTACTTCCAAAAAGAAATTTTAGAGATAAAACCAAAATTGGATTTACAAATATCATCGCAATTATAAAATATTCAATCTTATAGATTTCTTTTACAAATGGATATAATGTAAATGCAATTAGTATAATTGTAAAAAATGCTACTAATCGTTTAGACAAACTAATTCCATATTTTATTGGGAATGTTTGTATGCCCTGTTTTGCATCTCCCTCAACATCTTGGATATCTTTTATTATTTCTCTGATTAAATTAATTAGGGAAGCAAATATAGCCGGAATTATTCCTGCATTTGGATTATCTGCTGTGAAACCACCATATATAAAGGCTAATCCTGTAATTAATGCAATAACTAGATTACCTACCAATGGTATCCTTTTTAGGTAAAACGAATAAACAAACAGTAAAAATGAAGAGATAAAAACAATTACAAAAAGTGTTATTGATATATAAATCGAAATAAAAGCTGAGAGCAAATTGAAAACAAAATATTCATATCTGGCTTCTTTTGGCGATAAAAGTCCAAGTGCTAAAACTCTTTTGGGATGAGATATTTTATCTGTTTCAATATCATAAATATCATTTATAATATTGCCTGCAGCTGTAGTTAAAGCAGCAGCAAGCGAAGCTAAAATAATTAGTGAAATTTCCGTTTGATTTTTTTGAGAAATTAATATTGCAACTACAACTACAAAAAAAGTAATTACAACATTAATTGGACGAATAATTTTGGTGTAAACAAATATTTTTTGTGATAAGTTCATCTTAAAACTAAAAATGCTGCTCCAAAATAATTGAAGCAGCATTTAAATAGAAATTGAACAAACACTTATTTGTCAAATTCATTTTTTTTGTGTGTGCCATCGCAATAGGGTTTATTACTTGATCCACCGCAGCGGCAAAGAAATACTTTCCCTTGTTTAATTGTCTCTTTACCCTCTTTATCAACAATAGCACAAGGACCTTCAATCTGTAATGGTCCGGCTTTTAATACAAGAATTTTTACTGTTGGCTCAACAGTTTCTTCTATTTCTGACATAACATTATTCCTTTCGTAAGTTAGTGCCCCTGAGGGACAATTATCCACAGTTTTAATAACCTCATCTGTTGTTGCAGAATACATCTTAATCCAGGGACGGGATTTGGGATTAAAAACTTGCCTCAAACCTCTAACACAATTCCCGGAGTGAATGCAAACTTCAGATTTCTAAATTACCGTAATTTCACCGTTTGTGTATTCTTTTGCTTTATCCATAATCACAATAACAATTATTTAACAAAATAGTTCATTATTTAAAATTCATTTAAAATACCAAAATGTATTTTACCATCACTAAAAGTATCCCCTTTCCCAAGTGCATAACTTACTCTTAAAACACCAAGTCCTGTTTCAAGATTTAAGCCCAGCCCAAATCCATAAAGAAATTCTTCTGTTTTAGGTATATTTTTATCAGATTCTTCTGGCCTTAAATAGTAGCCAGTATCAACAAAAAGAAATCCAAAAGTTCTTTTAGTAAATAAAAAACGATATTCTAAATTCGACCAAAAAATTCTTGAGCCTAAAAATTGTTCTTCTCTATAGCCGCGTAAGGTGTTTGTTCCCCCTAGTTTATAGAGATCACTATTTTCAAATGTCGGCCCGCGCAGTTCTCTGCCATTAATGCCGATTGCTATAATTTGTTTATTAAATATTTGATAGAAAGTGTAAAAGCTTACAGAAATTTTTTGAAGATTTACTTTTGTACTTAAAGTCTGAGTTAAATACTGTGGTGGGCCATTGATTGATTTTCGGCTGTACAAGTAAGAATTTATAAATAAAATTCCTTCGGTTGGAGAGTATGGATCATCTCGGGTATCCATTTTTAAATTTAAGCCAGTGGTTAAATAAGATGAATTATAGACAGTAAATACAGGGATTACTCTTACTGTGGGTATCACCGATTCTGTACCTATAGAAATTGAAACCGAAATATCTTCGGTTGCCAAATACTCTAGCGATGCTTCAAATTTTCTTTGCACATAAGTTGTATCCTGAATCTTCTGGTATAAATCAAGATTTATATTTACTGGATAACTTAATAACCATGGCTCAAGATATTTTAACTCAAGTTCCTGCGAATCTCTGTTATACTTATTCCATCTGATTGCTGCTGCTCTTCCGGTTCCAAAAAGGTTTCTTAATGAAATGTTTACTAAACCTGTTATATAACCTGAATTTTCATTTTTACCGGGAGGGATATAACCGATAATTCCATCAAAATTATTTGTGTTTTTTTCTATTACTTCAATTTGCAAAACACCTTCATTTTTAGAATTTACATAATATTCGGGTACTTTTATTGGTTCAAAAAAACCTAATCTATTCAATCTTTTAGGAAATTCTTCAACCATAGATTGAGAATATGCCTCTGCAGAATTTAATCGAAGTTCCCTTAATATTACGTAATCTTTTGTGGATGTATTTCCGCTAATTTCAATTTTATCAATTTTATTTTCATTTCCAATTTCAAACTTCAAATAGATGTCTGCAAAATTTAAGTTGTTTATAGAATCCTGATAAACATTAATTGACGAAATAATAATTTTTGCAAACGGGTGACCAGTATTTTCAAAATATATTAGTGTTTGTTCAATATTATTTTCTAATTGATCTTTATTAAATATCTGATCTTTCAGAAAACTGAAACGATAAGATAACTCATCCTTTAATGTTGAGTCTTCATCCTCATAATAAATATTTTTCACAATCACTGGTGAGTTTTCGTCAATATCTAAAGTAATTTTAAATGTAGATGAATCATGTGAAAATTCTAATTTCGCATCACCAAATTTAAAGTAGTAGTAACCCTGGCTTAGAATATTTTTTGCAATTCCCGTTTTTGCTGAATCAACGATTCCTTTAAAATAAGGTTGACCTAAACGGAGCTTGGACCATTGAAGATACTGTGAGTTATCAAAATTATAATTACCAATTACTTCGAATGAACTCAGTTTTTGAGCGGATGATATTGTTGTCATCAGTACAATAAACAAAAGACTAAATTTCGTGAGGGGAGTCATCAATTAACTTTATTTTTTTACCTATTGGGAAAATTTCCACGTTATCTTGTAATTCAATTACATCCTCAGGTTTTACTCTACAAACATCAAAACTTTCTGCATTGCGGCCTGACAAAGCTGTAGCAAATCTTAAAGATTCTTCAAATATATCTTGTTTTAACCAGGAATAAATTAATCCTGCGACAAAACTATCACCGCTTCCTGTTGAATCTATACCATTAATTTTTAATGGTTTTATTTTATAATAATAGTTAAAGTTTGATGCATAGAAATTCTTATCACCATTCGTAAGATAAGCTCGTTTAATATTTTTTTTGTAAAGATCATTTAAGAAGCTAACGATTGATTCCTCGTTCTTTAAATCCACAGACAATGAGTCAAATATTTCAGCAAAATTATTGTGCAAAATTGTCGGAGACGAATCGATACACTTTTGCAAATTTCTTCCGTAAGTATCGCAAATAGAAATTTTATCATACTTGTGAGCCGTTTCAATTCCGAAAGGAATAATTGAATCTGTTTCAATTGATGGAGAGCTACCCGAAAAAACTACTATTTCGCAATTTTGAATCATCTTTTCAAGCTTGACTTGAAATTCATCCACTTCTGCCAAAGTAATTTGAGGGTCCGGAGAAAAACAAGAAGGAATTAACTTATCCTTCTCAGAAATAATTATAGCTGATTCTCTTGTTTCTGTTTTTGTGGAGATGAAAGAAAATTCTAGTCCTTCATGCTTTAAAGTTTCCCGTAGTCGCTTTCCATTGTTTCCACCAGAAAAAATAAAGTTATATGATTTTACTCCTAATACTTTTAATTGCCGACTAACATTTATCCCCTTGCCACCGGCAGCATTGTAAAGGTTAATATTTCTATTTACTTGCCCCTGAATTATTTTATGGCTGGTGTGTCTTCTTTCAAGTAGAGGATTAAGTGTGATTATAAGAACCATAGTAAATTTTAGTTGCAGTTGTTAAAATGATCCTACGATTACGTGATAATTAAGCATTCAAAAATATTTTCGGTCTCTTAGGGATTTTTCGTTTTGCTATCTATATCTATTTGTGTAAGCAATCCGAATTAATATCTGTACCTGTAAAGATCGCCGGTAAGCGGTGTAATTAATCTATAATCACCAAAACCTGTTTGATCTAAAAAGACAAAGCTTCTGTTAAGATTATAATACTCCCATACTTCATAAGGCTTTGAGTCATACTCAAATGGATGGCGATCAATATTATTTGGAGCACCAAGCAATATAAAAACCATTCCTCTATCCGATTTCCAGCCCTCTATGTAACTAGAAAAATTTTCATTTGCATATTCAACTCGCTTGTAATATTCATCAAATACTTCATTTTCATCATTGTTTGGTGAAGGATCTTTTTTCTTCCAGAATTCCAAGAATCTTTTCATTTTTTCGGGCTGGGTCTTACCTTCTTCCATATAACTTAGTTCATCGGGAGTTGCTATAAATATTGTTTGTGCAATCGCTTTATCAATATCCGTGATAATTGCAGGCAGCGCTCTAGACTGGGAATAAAATGGTTTCGTATTGGTTGCAACTATGTTCTGCTTTGCATCACTAATAGTTACCTTAATTATGTAAGCTCCCAAATCAAAAGGAAACTCTGTCATTGAAAAAAATATTTGATTTATCCCTGGGTTTAAATTTCGATCTTCTTCTTCTCGATGAATAATCTTATTCTCTGAATCAGTAACCTTGTATTCAAATGTAAATCTTGTTTCTGCTGTATATTTTGAATTTACCTCAAAATAAAATTTTACTCTATCTTTTGATGAAGATATATTACGGCTAACATTCGGAACAATAGAATTGTTAGCTTGTATGTTTTCCGATTTTGCAATAAGTAAAATATCACTTAGGGAAATCTTGCCGCTAAAATCTTTTACTATAAAAGGATTTTCTGAAGCTGTTTCTTTTTTTGAATCTAAATCTTCGAGATTTGTTCTTATTAAATATTTGCCGGGTTTTAGATCAAATGATTTTTTGCTAAGGTTATAGTTGTACTTTTCTGTTGTCATATTAAAGTCAATAACATTAACAGTTTCATTCCAGGTTTTTTCAACAATTAACATTGTTTTTGTGCTATCAAAAACACTCGCAGTAACTGAGTATTTTGCAGTAAATCCTTCACTAGATTTTACGAATTGGATATTTTTATAAGGTACCTGAACAAACACATCAACACGAGTTAAGCCCGATTTATTAGAAAAGAAATTTAAGAAGTCTTTATAAAATACTGTCTCACCAAAACTCTTTTTGTTTATTGAGAATGGTTCTTGTTGAGCAAATATCGATACACTTAACAAAATAAAAATTGATGAAATAAAAATCGTTTTCATATTTACTTCCTTTCTTTTAAAGTTACATTCCCATACAAATCATAATCATCATAGTCATTTATTAAAACATCGTAAAATTTTCCGATCTTAAGTTTTTTATCTTTCATATTAATTAAAATCTCTCCATCTACTTCTGGAGCATCTCTATATGATCTGCCAATATAAAAATTCCCTTCCACAGCTTCAATCAATACTTTTAGTTCTTTCCCAATAAAAGTTTCATTTTTTTGCAATGAAATTTCTTTTTGAATTTCCATTAGGGTGTTTTTTCTTCTTTCCTTTTCCTCTTCTGAAATTGGATTGCCCAAAATGTAACTTGAAGTGTTCTCTTCAACACTAAAAGTAAATGTCCCTATTCTATCAAATTGAATTTCCTTAACAAAATCGCAAAGTTCATTAAAATTTTCTTCCGTTTCATTTGGATAGCCAACAATAAATGTAGTTCGTATCGTAATTTCCGCAATTTCTTTACGGAGTTTGGTCAAAAGCTCTTTTGTGCGCTCAGCTGTTACCCCTCGCCTCATTGATTTAAGAACATTATTTGAAATATGTTGAAGAGGTATATCAACATACTTACAGATTTTAGGATTTAATTTTATTTCTTCAATAACATCATCCGGAAATTGTGATGGATAAGCATACATTAATCTTATCCATTCTATACCATTAATATGGCTTAATTTATTCAATAGTTCAGCTAATTTTTTTGTACCGTAAATATCCTTCCCATAATCTGTTGTATCTTGAGCGATAATTACAAGTTCTTTTGTGTTATTTTTTGCTAAATATTCTGCTTCTTTTATAAGATCTTCCATTGGTTTAGATTTATGCAAGCCGCGCATAAGTGGAATTGCACAGAAGGAACAAGGATGATCGCAACCTTCTGATATTTTAAGATATGCTGTGTGAGAAGGAGTAGTTAATAATCGTTCGCCTAAAAGTTCTTTCTTTAGATTGCCACCCAGTTCTTTTATTATGCCTTCATAATTTTCAGTTCCAAAATAAACATCAACTTCAGGAATATCTTTTTGGAGTTCTTCTTTATATCTTTCCGATAGACAACCAGCTACTATTACTTTTTTTATTTTACCTTTATTCTTTAACGAAACTGCTTCCAGAATTGTATTTATTGATTCCTCTTTAGCCGCTTCAATAAATCCACATGTGTTTATAATTATTGTTTCAGCTTTATTTGGATCCGAAGTAAGATTAAGTTTATTAAGCTGGATTTGTTTCATCAACCTTTCAGAATCTACTGTGTTTTTTGAACATCCAAGTGTAATTACAGATACCTTACCATTCATATAATCGTATCATCCAGAAAAGTATGTTAAATACAAATAAATTATAGGCGCGGAAAAAAATAAGGAATCAAATCTATCAAATATGCCACCGTGGCCAGGGATTAAGTTTGATGAATCTTTAACTCCAGCATCTCGTTTTAATAATGATTCAACTAAATCACCAATTTGTCCGAATAAGCCAATTATAATTCCTATTATTAAAACATCTTTTATTGATAAAAAATCTAAGACAACTGCCCTAGCTATGATCATAGCAAGTATAGCAAACACAAATCCAAAAATTGCACCTTCCCAACTTTTTTTAGGGCTTACACGAGGAAATAATTTATGTTTACCAAGAGCGGTTCCACCAAAAAATGCAGCAGAATCACAAACCCAGATTGTCGCAAAGATTGAAATAATCAAATAACCACCGCGATTATATAAACCATCTATATTTGGATAAAATTCTCTAATACCGATTAATGTGCTGCCAAAAATACCTAAATAAACTAGACCCAATAATGTTGCGCTAAGATTTAAAATTGCAGATCCATTATTACGAAAGAGTTCAAATATTAAAAGAATAATTAATAATGCTATTAAAAAGTGTACGCTGTTAAAGAAAAATCTATAACTGTTAAGGATAAAAAATATTAATCCTAAAATTCCAAGATTTACATTAATGTTTGCACTTTTAACTTTAGTCATTACAGCAAACTCATAAAATGAAATGCCAGCAATAAGAAGAACAAAGCTTAAAAAATAAACTCCACCCAAATATGATATCAATATTATTGCTGGAATAGCAAATACAGAAACAATAACTCTAATGGTAGTATTACCTAAAGACATTATTCTTTTTCATCATTTGGTGTATTCTTAAGTTCATTTATAAAATTAATTGCTGATGACGCATCCTCTTTGGGTACCAAAAGTTTAATTACTGCAAGATCTCCGGGAACAGGAAAATTGCTATCTTTTTGAGATAAAATGGTAGCCTTGATATCTGCACTTTCTAATTCGTCTTTTATCATTTGAACTTCATATTGCTTATCTGATGTAAAAACCACAACCCATGGTTCTTCATTTAACTGATCGACCAATTTTGTACCGCAATCAGGACAAACTTTTACTCCTTCAATATATTCATACCTACAATTTGGACATACTGGCATGGTTATTCCTCCTGTGTTATAGTTTTAAAAGAATAGTATTTGTTAATAATTGCAATCAAAAAAACAAAAAGCAAAGTTAATACAACTAATAGTATCAAATATGATGAAAGCTCATCTCCTTTAATTGCTGTATCAGATTTGAGAAGTTCATCATTGCCCAATATATGATAAAGCAAAACAGCAGAAAAGTTATTAAGAAAATGCAGTATAACCGGTATTACTAAAGATCTGGTCATATATGCAGTGAATCCAAAGTAAGCGCCAAGTATAAAAAGTGGAATAAATCCATAAGGGTTAAAATGATATGCGCTAAAAAATATTGCAGTTAAAAGTATTGCAAGATAAGGCTTCAATTTTAGTTCAAAACTTCTCTGGATAAAACCTCTAAACATTGCTTCTTCTGATATTGCAGGAACAACAGCAACAACTATTACTACAAAAATTAATTCAAATATGTTTGATGCAGTTAGTAGATTAGCATAAGTTTTGTCCACCATTTTATTTAAAGCATCCAACATATTTTTTACGGAATTTATGAATTCTGAATTCTGAGCCCATATCACTAAAAAATGATTTTGTATATACAAATAACTTTGAAGCAACGGTGTTAGTATTACAATACCAAGTGCAAAAAGTCCAACTTCCTGCCAAGCAGGTTTACGTATTCTAATAATTTTACCAACGTCAAGATAAATCCATTTAGCAAAGATTAACGCGGGTAAAAGAATGAAGAGAATCTGTCCTGCCATTGTCAACAGACGCATTGAGTTAACAGGTATAGATTCTAAATCAAAACCAAAGATTAGTACAGTTAATAGGCCCCCGACTATTTGATACAGAAAAAATCCGCCAATAAGTCCAATAAATGCAGCTCCTATGGGGGAAATTAAAGGGACTACATCATTATCAGCATCGGATTTGATTTTATTATCCTTATTGATAAACTGATTTTCTTTGTCTTCAGGTAATTGTGGTTTATTTTCTTCCATTAGAGTTAAATATGAGTTGAATATTATAATTAAAATTACAGATATAAGAAGTGACTCTCAAATATAAAGATTTGATAATTTATAGATAAGATTCAATATCACAAAAAAGTGTTATGCTTATTATTCTAGGTGAAACATTATAATAACTTTAATAAAGACCTTTATTCTAATTAGTTGCAACATTTAATTTTTTTTTGATGTTAATTTTCCGGCTAATCCTTCATAATTTGTCAGATCAGCATCAATAGAGCCGACGACAACCTTTGTTTTTACACGCACAGGTATTTTAACATCATCATTACTCAGCCAAACCATTATACTACCTTCGCTCTTAAACAAGCCACCTTCTTGTACCAATGGTTCAACAATTATGCAATCAAATTTTCCGGCAGCAACTTCAATTGTTTCTTTACCATGATATACAACATCTAAATCATAAACTTTATTTTTATAAAAATTCTTTAACGGTATTTTATCCCCGATTTTTAGATTTGAATAATCTAACGTTCTCGCATAAAAGAATGCTGAAACAATATCATTTACATATTTAGGAATATCATATTCGCCCTCACTGGTTTTCGCTTTGCTTTTTCTCTGATCAAAGAAAGCGGAGAAATCTCTTGAATAATGCCCTTCACGAATATGCTGTTCAAACCGCCAAGGAAAAATCCCCTCAACATCGATATAAGTTTCGTATCTATCGCGTACTTTGTAAAACAAATCAAAGCTTGGAACAGTATTTACCTCAAATATAACGTGATAAGCGTCTCGGCCAGATATTTTTTTAATTTTAGGAATTTCAAATGTTGCAATTCCTGCGGTAACAAATCCGTATTTCACATCAAAGGTCAATTTTTCACCTGCTTTAAAAGCTATATTTTTTTGCTTTCTAAAATCATTATCATTTTGAGCATAAACATTTATCTGCAAATATGTTATTGCTACTAATAGTAAAATACTTGTATTTATTTTTAATATGAGGTTCATTATAACTCCACTTCCTTTATTTCGGCTAAAACCTTGTTTACATCTTCGTACACTTCATTTATGTTTATGCTTTCCATACAATTTAATTTTTCACATTGTTCTCGTTTGCAGTCTTTACAATCTATTTGTGGAACGTAAAGTAATCTTTTATCAGTATACGGTGCCCATCTTTCTTTTGAGCAAGAAACTATTTTAGGATAAAATCCCACTGTTGATTTTCCAAGTGCTGCGGCAATATGAATTGGACCAGTAGAGTTTGAAATAAATAGTGCCGATTTACTTATTAGAGCTGTAAGTTGCCCAAGATTAAATTTTCCTGCCAAATTTTTTACTTTGCCTGATAAGACCAACTGATTACAAATTTCAACTTCATTTTTACTTCCTGTTATGATTATCTGATAATCATCTGAGATAAGTTTATTTGTAAGCTCAATAAATTTGTGAATCGGTAAATCAATCGAGCTACCACCACTGCCAGGATGAATGATTATAATAGGTTTTTCAGAATCTATTTTCTCGCTAACAAAAATTTCATCAACTTCCTTTAAGGCTTCGCTATCTGAGGTCAAATTATACTCTACATTTTTTTCATTCAAAGTTTCCTGGATTCCAATTTTTTGTAGTAATGTTAAATTGAATTCCAGCTCGTGTTTTTCAGCATATTTGCGATGTTCAAATACTTTATTATTAAATAAGAATGAATACCACCTATATCCAGTTCCTATTCTATTATCAATCCCGCTAAAAAATAAAATCAAGGCGACTAAAAATGTTGGATTAACTACAATGCAAGCATCAAAATTTTTTGAAGATATTTTTTTAATATTATCGAAGAAATTTATTTTGCCACTCTTTTCTTCAAGGATAATTGTTTTATCAACAAATAGATGATTTTTTAAAATATCTTTTGTGTAATCACGAACAAGAAAGGAAATCTTGCAATCAGGATAATACTTTTTAATTATTCCAGCTAAAGGTAAAGTTAAAACCACATCTCCAATGCGATCTGATCTAACAATTAATATATTTTTAACAACATTATTCATCTTGATAAATAAGGATTACCAATCTCAAAAAAACGCCACGGAAACTCAACAGATTTTGATATCCCAATTCTTTTTGAAATACCTATTTTATTCCTCTTCAACTTAGGTTGATCAATTAAGTAAATAGATTTCTCTGTCAAATCAATTCCCGAATGTTCTTTATTAAATCCAAATGACTGACAAACTTTGCCCGGGCCACTTGTTAAATTTAAAATTTTTTTTTCCTTTTTAAGTTTTCTGCCAAATCTTCTTTTTATCATATACTCAATTCCTTTTATTGGCTCAACGGCCCTAATAAGAACTGCAGAACCATGATCCTTTTTTCCAGTCACAACATTACAACAATAGTGAGCACCATATGTAAAATACACATAAAAAAATCCTCCCTTATTAAACATCACTTCATTCCTTTTTGTTCTACCTTTATAGGAATGAGAAGCTTCATCAATATTTCCATCGTATGCTTCAACTTCAACTATCCTACCTGCGAGTAATTTTTTCCCTTCAGTCTTTACGAGCACTTTACCAAGCAACTCCTTTGCCACAGTAAGAACGGGTCTTAGATAGAATTTTCTTGGTAAAATAAGGTTTAAGGATGTATCAATCATTGGACAAATGACATAAAATAGTATGCAGGTTTTCTATTCGATCAGCTAAGTTTTGAGTAAGGATTTCAATTCTTCAATTTTCGAATTAAAATAATTTTCCTTTTCAGGATTTTTCTTTAACAATTTTTTATAAACAGAAATTGCTTCTTGTAACTCATTTTGATTAGCATAAATATTTGCCAGAGTTTCAGAAATAATTAAATCTTTATCTAGATCCTTTTTATATCTGCTTTCCTCAATTTTAATTTTTGCTTCTCTTATCGATTCAGTTGCGCCTTCAATTTCTTTGGTCAGTTTAGTTAAAGTTTCTTCAATTGTTCCATCGGATTTTTCATCAATATTATTTGATGAAGAAAATTTTTCTTTACTAGATAGTGTTTCATTAGCAAATTCTGCCCAGCGGGAAATATTAAAAAAAGAACGCTGTTTTTTTAAGGTATCTATTTCATTAAGGTAAAATTCAAAAGATTTTGGTGAATGAATTAACTCACTTCCCTTTTTAATGTAAGATAAGGCCTGTGAGTAATTCCCTTTAAGCGTTTGCACTTTGCCGAGAAGAAAGTAGGCCAATGAAAATTCGGGATATATTTTTAGACCCTCGCTCAAAATATTTACAGCATTATCGAGGTTGTTTTTTTCTATTTCAATCCCCGCCAATCTTGCAAACAGCGGAGACTGATTATTGTATTCGTAAATTAGACTTACTTTTTGATTGAATGCTTCAGCTGAACCGTTCATGATTTCTACTTGGAATATGCATGTTTAATTGACGTAATTGCGATAAAAGAAAAACCAAGGAAAAACAATAATTGAAACGGGATTGAAGCAAGCTCAAGAAAATAAATCGATGATAGCACACCAATAAAACAGTAAACAGCAAGTATAGCTTCAACAATTACTGAGAATCCAAGTTTTCTATTTTGATATTTATTGCCAACCCAAGAATCTTTTTCGCTTTCCTGTTTGAATTTTGGAGTACGAACAAACTCACTTTTTCTATTCATTAATCCCTCAAATACTGCACGAGAATTATTAACAGCAAGTCCCATACTGCCTGCCATAAATAAAGGGAATAGCACTATCTTCTTTCTCCAATCAGTGCGAATGTCTTTCTGTGAATAAAGATAAAACATAAAAGAACTAATAAAGGCTAGAACAAATAATGACATAATAGCAAAGTAAGCTTCGTGCGAGCCGCTGTTCTTTACAAAAATCAATGGGACGTTCAAAATTGCAGCGAGCAAAATAAACGGGAATACTAAATTGTTCGTTAAGTGAAAAGTTGATTGCAACTTAACTCTTAATGGTACTTTTGATCTCCATACCAATGGAAGAATTTTTTTAGCAGTTTCAACTGCACCTTTTGTCCATCTGAATTGTTGGGATTTTAAAGCATTGATTTCTGAAGGAAGTTCTGCAGGAGAAGTAAAATCCTTTAAGAACACAAATCTCCATCCGATTAATTGCGCACGATAACTTAAATCGAGATCTTCGGTAAGTGTATCAGCGTGCCAGTTACCTGCTTCTAGAATGCAACTTTTTCTCCAGATTCCCCCTGTACCGTTAAAGTTTATGAAGAATCCCGATTTATTTCTTACAGATTGTTCAATTACAAAATGTCCATCAAGAGCCAATGCCTGTGCTTTTGTAATTATAGAATAATCACCGTTAAGATGTTCCCATCTTGTTTGAACCATCCCAACTTTATCATCATTAAAGAATGAAAGAGTTTTCTTCAAAAATTCTTTATTAGGAATAAAGTCTGCATCAAAGATTGCCATATACTCGCCTTTGGCAATTTTCATACCTTCTTTAAGCGCACCAGCTTTATATCCTTCTCTTGTTCCTCTTCGGATATGAGAAATATCAAATCCCTGATGTTTTTTAATCTCAACAATTTTATCAACGATTGAAGTCGTTTCATCTGTGGAATCATCCAGAACCTGAATTTCCATTTTATCTTTTGGATAATCAATCTCACAAATTGCATTTATTAAACGCTCGGCCATATACATTTCGTTGTAAAGAGGTAGTTGTATTGTTACAATAGGCTCTTCTCCAATGTCTTTATTGGGAACCGGAATGTTATGCCCATATTTTCTATGATAATAAATCATTACAAATCCGTGAAGCCCAAACACAAATAGGATTGTTAGTGAGACAAAATATCCTATTAAAACTATTTGATCCATTTTATCTTTTTATCCTTTCGATTTACCAACCAGATACGGTATCTAACAAAATATCTTCGCTAATTTTATCCATTGCAGAATTTATTGCGTCAGTTCTTCCCTGAACTGGATTTGAGGAAGAATAGTCGCTGTAATTAGTAAATGTTTTTTCAAAAATTGTTTTTCTATTTACCAAGTCGCGATATAAAACTTTAACACCTATAGTAATTCTTCGTGATGTTATATTTTCACCAGCAGAAACTATTGCTGGTGCATCTGAGAGTGAAACAATTGTACATTCGAGAATCGCATTTGCGGATGTTCGTTCCGCAACTTGCAAAGTATTATCTTCAATAAATTTCTGAACTAACTTCTGAGTTAATCCTTCCCTTAATCCTGGTTCACCCGAACCGCTTCTATCATCTGCAATAGGTATCGCTATTGTCTTAAGATGTTCAGGAACTGAAGCACCAGTAAAAGAATAAGCACAGCAAGAAGTAAAATTAATCGTTATTAAAACTACGAACAATAGGTTTAAAAGAGCGAGTTTGAGGGTTTTGTTTTTTTTAAGATTCAACAAGGTCATATTCTTTCAACTTCCTGTAAAGTGTTCTCTCACTTATATTTAACAATCTAGCTGCTTTTCGTTTACTGCCTTTAGTTTTATCCAAGGCTTTTCTTATTGCATCTTTCTCTAAATCTCTAATTGATAACACATCATCATCATTTTTTCCGGAATATCTTAAACTTGAGTCGTTATCACGATTAATTATCAAATCCTTTAATTCCATAATATCTTTTTTCAATTCAAATAATGCGCGGTACATCAATTCCCTATCAGCATCCTCAGAAGATTTCCTTAAAAATACGGGTAAATTTCGCTGTTCCTCAAAATCTACATAATCAGAAGTAAGTTCAGAAAACATTTCTTCATCTAAAATTTTACCTCTGTTTAATGCCAAAGCTGTTTCGACGGTGTTTTTAAGTTCACGAATATTGCCAGGCCAATTATAATTTTTTAATACCTCCAAAGCACTTTGTGTAATTTCCGGTACAGCAGTATTATTTGTTTCGCAATATCCTTTGATAAAATATTTTGTCAACTCTTCAATATCAACTTTTCTTTTTCTGAGCGGTGGAATAGTTAATGTAACAGCTTTTAATCTAAAATAAAGATCTTCTCTAAATCTTCTTGTATCCACTTCTTTTTGTAAATCTTTATTTGTTGCGGCAATAATTCTGAC
>Ga0307423_1000773_pt1 | contig 21072 bp, 17 predicted proteins | sample SalMarWE160310MG_FD_202154 | JGI IMG/M metagenome (GOLD analysis project Ga0307423, IMG submission 202154) | Salt marsh sediment microbial communities from the Plum Island Ecosystem LTER, Massachusetts, United States - WE1603-10 | ecosystem: Environmental > Aquatic > Marine > Intertidal zone >...
GTGTTGGTGACACGTAAACTGTCCGGGTATGTAGCACATAAACTGTCCGGTCGAAATGGACTTCAAGGAGGTGGAGGCCATGAGACGGACAAAGTTGCTACAGGAGATCCGGATGATGAGATTTGAAGAGGCATATTACGGTTGGCAAAAGCAGAGGCTAACGCAGGAAGAGGCAGCTCAGCTATTGGGGGTGTGTGACCGGACGTTTCGTCGATATATGGACAGATACGAAGAAGAAGGTCTTGAGGGGCTTTATGATAAACGTATTGCCCAAGCCTCTCACCGGCGTGCCCCTGTTGATGAGGTTGTGAAACTTACCGATTTATACAAGAGCCGATACAGGGGCTTCAACGTTAAACATTTTTACAGTTGGTACAGACGTCTTCATGGTGGAGGACGAAGTTACACTTGGGTGAAGAACACACTGCAGGCTCAGGGTGTGGTGGAAAAAGCGCGTAAACGAGGAGCTCACAGAAAGAAAAGACCACGCTCCCCCTATGCGGGGATGATGCTTCATCAGGACGGTTCGACCCATGAATGGGTAAAGAACAAGCAATGGGACCTTATTATCACCCTGGATGATGCCACCAGTGAACATTACTCGATGTTTTTCGTAAACGAAGAGGGTACGGCGAGCAGTTTCCAGGGAGTGCGGGAGGTGATTGAAGGACATGGAGTATTTGCCTCACTGTATACAGATCGGGGCAGCCACTATTGGCTTACCCCGGAGGCTGGAGGCAGAGTGGACAAAGTCCATTTGACCCAATTTGGCCGAGCCATGCGTCACCTCGGCATTCAGATGATCCCAGCCTACTCTCCGGAAGCCAGGGGCCGGTGTGAAAGGGCCTTTCGCACCCACCAGGAAAGGCTGCCCAAAGAACTGGCTCTAGCCGATATCAGTGATATGGAAAGAGCAAACAGGTATCTCACTGAAGTATATCTTCCAGCCTATAATGAAGAATTTGCTCTTCCTCCTGCAGAACCTGAAAGTGTCTTTATCCCATGGGCCGGCGGCAACCTTGACGACATCCTCTGCGAACATTATGAACGGACCGTGAACAATGACAATTGTGTAAGTTTTGAAGGGATTACCCTACAGATTCCACCGGATAAATATCGATGTCATTATGTCAGGGTCAAGGTTCGGGTTCACCGATACATGAACGGGCATCTGGCAGTCTTTCATGGTCCTCGAAAGCTGGCTGTCTATGATGCCCGAGGCCACTTAATTGATGATAAAAAGCAGGCCGCAGCATAAGGTCCGCTGCTCGGCCCTTTCCTGGAAATCCTCGCCTCCGCTACGCTCCGGCAATGATTCCCAGGACAACTGCATAAGCGGACAATTCATTTGCTACAAATACCGGACAATTCATTTGTTGCTAACAGAAAAATTTATCACAGAAAAATTTATCACAAGTTTTTTCTTGAAATAGTGGAAATAGTGTCAGCCCTTGATATTTTCTTGAATGGCACCTCCAAATTTTCCGCAACTATCTATTTTCATTTAATTCGCCTGAAAGCCGATCCCCTGCCTTCTCCACTCCTAATAACTCAGTCAATCCACAAGGTCCCTGTCGCACACAGCCTTCCCCTTTCTTTTGAAGCACCGCCTCATTTGTCCAATGTCAACGGGCTGACCCCTCCCCACTGGGTATACGTATTGTGTAATGCCTGTAAGTTCATGTGGTGCCTCCAATAAAAAAGGCGGTAGATCTTATGCAGGGAACTGCCGCCTAAGAGGGTTATTCTTGCCTTAGCTTACAGGTTAGAGGTTATGGGTCAAGGACATGCATGCCGTGTTCGTATCTTTTGGCGGAAATTCTGATGGTTTCCATACGTATGGAAAGACCGTTTGTGAGTGCTGAGTCAAATAGATGGATTCAGATTTTCGAGATCTTTGCCCTTATTTCGATGGGATTTGCGTTCATTTTGATTATTTTGGGTTGATTTCCGTGATCTTGGGGTGTATTTATAGAGAATGTGCATTCACATCCATGAACGATAATATACAACCTTATTCTCTTGGAGGATCCCACTGTGGCAGAAATGATGACCACCAAAGAATTAGCGGCCTATCTCAGGCTCCATGAAATCACCGTATGCAAGTATGCCTCTGAAGGCCGTATCCCGGCTATTCGAATTGGACGGATGTGGCGGTTTGATAAGGATGCGATTGATAGGTGGATTGCTGGCGACCAAGACAGTCAAAAATCTAAGAAAGGAAAGAAATCTGCAGAGGATTAAAAGCAAACAAAGAGAAGACGGAGAGTCAATCAAAGAAAATGAAGTGACGGCCACCTTTAGGCAACCTTAAGATTTGTGCTGAAGGTTTCAGGTAGTGATAAGGCGACATTCTCATACCGCGCCGGGTTTGATGGGTGTCGGCTTGCCCTGTGTGTGTTGTTGGCTGATGTAACACGGGTTTCCACGGGGATTATATGAGGTTAACCTGCAGAATTTGTTCTGCTTAATACACTACGTTGGGGCGACCAATCGCAGGAAACTACAACACCCGTTAGAGGAAGGACAGATGGACATCGAACATCAGCTACTTGATTCAGCCATGACGTGGGGAGCGGATTATTTTGGCATTGCCGATTTATCGGCTGCTCAAGATGCAATTATCGAACAAGGTGGAACAGAAATCGCGGGATATCCACGCTCCATTTCAATTGGAATCGCTCTGTTTCATCCAATCGTAAACCAGCTACCCCGGCGCCAGGAAAGGGCAGCAGCTGTCAATTACCGTTCCCATTGCTATGACGTAATCAATGCCCGGCTGGACCTGATAATCTCGCGATTAGCAAGTGTCTTGCAGCGTGGAGGGCATAGAGCTTTCCCAGTTGCTGCATCGAGGCGAGTGGATGATGATCGAATCTGTGCCATTTTTTCTCACAAATTGAGCGCTCATTTGGCCGGGTTGGGCTGGATTGGAAAAAACTGTCTCTTGATTACTCCGGACATGGGGCCGCGGGTGCGTTGGGCCACTGTATTGACAGATGCACCTTTGGAAACAAGAGATCGACCAATGGATGAACGTTGCGGGGATTGTCGCGACTGTATAGACATTTGTCCGGTCAGGGCTTTCACAGGGCAACCATTTCGAAGAAAGGAACCTAGACTAATGCGTTTCGACGCCAGCAAATGTGATCGATACTTTTCCAAAATGAAAGAGAAAAATGACGAAACAGCCGTATGTGGACTATGCCTTTATACCTGTCACTATGGAAGGCAGTAACAACAAAAATGCAACACTCGTCCCAACCTGCAAATTAAGCGGACCCAAAGGTTTGGGCCGGGCCATTTTGGTGGGATTTTGAATGGACACCGCTCACAAATACTATCTTCTTTGCATTTAGAGCAGATTTCACCCGGTCTTATTTCAGCCATCGTTCTGCCGGTCGCTTCCAAAAGCACCTCCAGTGTCTTTGACATGGGCTTTCCCCTGAACCATGCAAGCCTTCTCAATGTCGCGCTCCCAAGTTGTGATAGTTCTGGTGTGTATGCCATTGGATTTCACCTCCTTTCTTTGTTGGGGTGTTGTGTGTTTCCATATGTATGGAAAGGCTATCCATCCACCGTCCTTTTCTCTCTGATAGATACCTTTACAGGAAGAATTGAAGAAAATTCATGATGTTGATATGGATTTAATAGTTGATGAGAGTGGAATATGTTGCTATAAAGGCGATGTTATCGTTTGATTTTGTTTCAGAGGATTGATAGGACTGAAGTGGTCGAAATTTATCTGAATAGAAGAGGACCTGACTCCCAAAGCCAGGCTTTGGATTTTATGGCTACCAGAGGCATGGTTGATGTTTCCGGGACAAAAAGATGCCGGCATCTTTGATGCCTCAATTCAAAATCACCAGTCTTGCAAGCAAAATAAATCAAAGTCGGTTTTAGGAAGGAGACCGTTTTGGCTGACGTTTTGATAGATCATATGTTCGAAGATATTGTAGAGACGATACCTCATCCCCTTTTGGTGTTGGATTTAGATCTGAGAATTCTTAAGGCCAATCACTTTTTCTGTGAGACCTTCAAAATCGCACCTGAGAAAACCACAGGTAATTTTGTTTTTGATTTTGGAAACCGACAGTGGGATATCCCCAAGCTTCGGACGTTGCTTGAAGATATTATTTCAAAAGACCACAAGTTCGAAAACTTTGAAGTTGAACATATATTCCCAAACATCGGGCGCAAAATAATGATGCTTAACGGCCGCCGTCTCAAACAACATGGTACCAGTTCTCCGATGATCCTCCTTTGCATAGAAGACATCACTGAACAAAGGGAGATGGAGAACGCACTGATAGAGTCAGAAGAACGCTATAGGCGTGCTTTTGAGACCGCAAGCGATGCGATATTGCTTCTCGAAAAGAGCAAAGGGAAAATAACCCATACCAATCCAGCCGTCACGACAATGTTGGGCTATTCCAATGAGGAGTGCATCGGGAAAAACGTTAAGGACATCGGTTTAACGCATGAAATAGATGATATTCACGTGATAACGGAGACATTGGAAAAAGATGGCATTATTCATTACGCTGATGTTCCGGCAAAAACCAAGGTTGGACAAATTATTTATACCGATATTTATCTGGTCGATAAGGCTCGTTCAATTCAATGTAATATCCGAGACATCACCGAGCGCAAGGAGGCTGAAAAGGCGTTGAGGGAGTCCGAGCAAAAATACAGAGACCTCGTGGACAACGCATCGGTAGGCGTTTTTAAAACCACCCTCGGTGGTGAGATTGCTTATGTCAATGATGCCTTGATAAAGATGCTTGAATTCGAATCCCTTGAAGAATTTATCGCAGCCAATGTGTGGGTAAGATATAAAGATCCGAAAGACAGGGAAGTCTTCCTTGAAGATCTCAAGATCAAAGGCAAAATCGAACATTTTGAGACTGAACTCCTTACAACAACCGGGAGCTCCCGAAATGTGCTCATAAGCGAAGCACTTGAGGGAGACTTCATCTCAGGAATGATTGTGGATATCACCGAGCGGAAGCAGGCTGAAGAGAAACTGAAACAAAGCGAAGCCAGGCTAAGAACTCTGTTTGAGACCATGCCCCTTGGCATAGGCCTGGTCCAAGACCACAAGATCCAGTGGCACAATGAAGCCACGTCCCGGATGCTGGGCTACAGTAGAGAGGAGCTTCAGAGAAAGAATATTAGGATGCTCTATGAAAGTGACAAGGAATTTGACAGGGTCGAAAAGGCCATAAATACCCTGGAGACCGGGAGAAGGACAGCCGAGTTGGAGACCCGATGGGTCCGAAAAGACGGATCGGTCGTTGACTGCCATATTCGACATGCCTTGATGAATCCCGAATCGAAAGACAGGGTGGTCCTGGCCATGGTCGAGGACATCACGGAACGGAAAAAGGCAGAGGAAGAAAAGAGGAAGCTGGAGACCCAGTTCAACCAGGCCCAGAAGATGGAGGCCGTCGGGGTGCTGGCAGGAGGAGTGGCCCATGACTTCAACAACATACTGACTTCTATCATCGGAAACGCCGAGCTTGCCCTGATGGATTTGGACAAAGATACCTCTGTTTATGGCAATATAAACGAAATCCAGAAGGCCGGACATAGCGCTGCCGCCCTGACCCGCCAGCTCCTGGCCTTCAGCCGGAAGGGGCTGATCCGGCCGGAGGTCCTGGACTTCAATCAGCTGTTGCTGAATTTTGAAAAGATGCTGCGCCGTATCATCGGGGAGGATATCGAGCTGGTCACCGCCTACGCACCCGACTTCTGGCAGGTGGAAGCGGACCCCGGTCAAATGGAACAGGTGATCATGAACCTGGCGGTCAATGCCAGGGACGCCATGCCGAAGGGCGGCAAGCTCACCATCGAGACGGCCAACGTGGAGCTGAACGAAGACTATTTCCGGGAGCACGGTGTGGAAAACCAGGCGGGGCTTTACGTGATGCTGGCGGTCACGGACACTGGCGCAGGGATGGACAGGGAGACGCAGGCCAGCATATTCGAACCCTTTTTCACCACCAAGGGATTGGGGAGAGGGACCGGTCTCGGACTTTCTACGGTGTACGGCATTGTGAAACAAAACAGGGGGCATATCTGGGTCTACAGTGAGCCGGGAAAAGGCACGACCTTCAGGGTCTATCTCCCCAGGACTGGTGTGCAAACCGAGGGAGTGGAAAAAGAGCAGGCTTCCACGCCTTCACTCGAAGGATCAGAAACCATCCTGGTAGTGGAAGACGATGAGCCGGTTGGAAAGATGGCAGAGAGGATGCTGGGAGGATACGGGTACAGGGTGCTCACGGCCCGGAATGGCACGGAGGCATTGGAGATCTCGGGCAGCTATAGTGGTCCTGTTCACCTCTTGCTGACGGATGTGGTGATGCCCGACATGACCGGCCTTGACCTGGCGGAGCAACTGAAATCGAGGTTCCCGGAAATCAAGGTTCTCTATATGTCCGGATACACGGACAACGTCATCGCCGACCACGGCGTCCTGGAAAAAGATGTGAACTTCATCCAGAAACCCTTCTCACGGGAAGGCTTGGGAGGCAAGGTCCGGGAGGTCCTGGACAACAAGAGATAGAATTAAGAATGTGCAATAGCATTGAATTGACTTATTGTTTGTGAGGAGTGGAAAGGGATGTTAAAAAATGAAATTCAAATAGAAGCGCCTCAGCCGATTCTGGAAAACTGGCAAGGGATCGTTGATATACTGGCTGAGATAGTCCGTGTTCCTGCCGGTCTGATTATGAGATTAAACGATTCCGCCATAGGGATGGCGAAAAGAGGATGACCATGGTGAGGGATGAGGATTACGATGAGGCTCGGCCGACCAAGAGCGAGCGACAGGTATGATATGATACCAAGTGTTATCCATTTTTTCCTCAATATCGGCAGATAAAAACTCAGAGATCCTCCTCTCCTTTATCATTTCAAAGAATGCCTGCAATTCTCTACATCTTCTGTTTCTTTCAGCATCTCCTCGCTTGCGCGAGTGATATCTCCTTTTTTTTCAATTTCAGTATATGTCTAATCACACGCCTTTCGATTGCCCTGCTTGTATGGCTACGCTCATATTCATAAAGCAGATCTCTTATGTCCAGCTTCAATTCATCCGCATTCCAAGGCTTCAGGAAAAACCGGGAAATATGTCCTCTGTTGAGAGCTTCTCTTATTGTTTCGAGATCAGCGTATCCGGTGAGAATAGCAGTCAAGACCTCGGGATAACGATCTTTCACCATTTTCAGAAATTCAGTACCCTGCATTCCCGGCATTTTCTGATCGCTTATAACAACGCTCACTTGGTTCTCACGGAGCATCCGAAGACCCTCTGCGCCACTCGAAGCGGTAAGGATGCGATAATTTTCCTTCCTGAGCGTCCGCCTGAGTATTTCAAGAATATTTTTTTCATCATCTACACATAGAATGGTATATGGATTCTCATTCATTCTTCTTTGTCTCCCCGGTTTTTCACCTTGACAATGACCCGGATGGGTTCTTTGACACGAGTAACTTCTGCGACATTTCTTAACCGCTGCACAAGGGGCTGACTGACTTCTTGCCCCTTTGAAATGAGGAGCTTTCCCTGCTTGGTGGTCACGTCCTCTCCGAGGATCATTCCTCCTTTCAGATCAGCCACTCCCACGCTGATCACCTGGTAGCTCTGCTTCACTCCCAATGCCATCTCAACGGTATGTAAAATCTTCGGATCATACCAGCCTTCACGGGTTTTCATCTGGGTGAGTGCCTCTTTCTTTGACGTGCCTCCCGTATTCAGCATATCCACATCCAGCACCGCCTTCAAGATCCTTGAGCCCAAGGGGATATCTTCACCGTTTACATCGTCTTCCGGCTTTCCCGAGCCGTCAAAATGTTTTTCCTGGTATTCAATAATCCGGGCCACTTCTTCGAGGCGCGGGATATTCCTGAGCAGGTCCGCGGTGATCACCGGGTGTGTATCGAAGAGCTGCTGTTCTTCTCCTTTCAGCTCTTCACCCCGGTAGAGCTTATCCAGGGTTTCCTGGGGCAGTATCACGAATCCCACCTGGGAAAGCATGGCCGCTGTTTCAAGACGCCAGGTATCTTTGATCCCCAGGAAGGTTGCCACTTCTATGACATACCGTTTTATCCTGGAAGAGCGGCCGAACGCCTCGGGATTTGCGAGTGACAACAGCTCGGTCATCACCTTTATGCTTCCCTTGAGGGTCTTTTCGAGCAGTTCTTTTTCTGCGTTGATGAGGCGGTATTGCTCAATGCCAGTGGTGAGGACATTTAAAAGGGTGTCTGGGTGACAGGGTTTCGTAAGGAAGCGGAATATATTCCCCTCGTTCACCGCCTTGATGGCGGTCTGGAGATCGGCATGCCCGCTGAGGACCATGCGAACCGTGTCAGGATACAGCTTTCGCACATTTGCAAGGAATTCTATCCCATCCATGACCGGCATGCGAAGGTCGGAAACCACGACGGCAAACGGTCCGCTTTCCTTCAGGACTCGCAGACCTTCTTCAGGGCCCAGCGCGGTCTCCATGGAAAATTCCTTGCGCAATTGGCGCTTGAAGCCGGCCAGGATATTGATCTCATCGTCTACGAATAGGACTTTTTTCTTCAAGTTATTCTCCTTAGGGTCTGTTATGAAATAACTATTGCATTCATGCATCTTATCTTCAAGTCATCTTCGGCCGATTTTCAATCACAAAATCCTCGAAATAGTACAAGGCTATTGCTGCGGTTTTGCTCAATCAGATCAGCCGAATTTAACCTAAACCTGAGCGCCTTAACGCAACACTTATTCCATGACAGACCCTTGGTCTATTGCGGCTTCACACGCCCGGCCCCATCGTTTAATATTTTCCCCCACACCGAGCTCATCCAGGAATTGCTTATCCACCTTGACCTTTTCCATTTTCACGCCTTCCGGCCCCAACGCATGTTCCAGGGCGTTTGCCGTATGAACGGCCGCCAGTCCGCCCATTGTACTCACTGGACAGGTATCCGGCACGTGATGAAAAGCGATGGCCTCCACCACGTTATCGGCAAAACCCCAGAGTCCCATGAGATAGGCTCCCATGGCTCCATGCGTGGTCCCCAGTACCTCCTGTTCAATCTCCCAGAGGGAAGCACCGTTTTCCTCTGCCTTTTTTACAATCTCACCATACTTTTCGGAAAGTCCGGTGGAAAGAATTAATTTTCCCACGTCGTGAAGCATGCCCGCAAGGAACGCATCCTCCACCACCTCCCTGCTGAGATTCTCCTCTTTGGCGATCACCTTCGCGAATGCGGCCGTCCCCATGGAGTGGCCCCACAGCTTTTCCAGGAATGAGTTAGAGACCCCTTTATTCTCAAACTGGTTGAAGATCTGCGCCGACAGGACCAGCGCCTTGATGGTTTCCAGCCCCAGGAGGCTCACGGCCTGGACGATACTCTCGATATGCCGGGGCAGTGCAAAAAATGCAGAATTGACCATCTGCAGGATCTTTGCGCTCATGCCCACGTCCCCGGAGATGATTTCAGCAATTCTGTCCATGGAGGCATCTTCTGATTGCAGTTCCGCCATGATTTCCTGGTATAATTTTGGGAGACTGGGTAAGGTATCGATATTTGAAACCACCTGTTTCAAAGATTCGTCTTTGAGCAGCTCCCTGAGCGCGCATGCTCGCGACACCGTGTTCTTGAGGGTATCGGCATCACACGGCTTGGAAAGAAACTGGTGGGCGGTCCGAACGGATTGCAGGATCAGTTCCTGGGCCGAATGGCCTGAAAGGACGATCCGCACGATCTCCGGATGCCTTTTTTTTATCCTTTTCAAGAGTTCCGCTCCGTGCATTCCGGGCATGCGCATGTCGGTCACTACCACTTCAAAAGAATCGCCCTCCAGGATGCGCAGGGCTTCCTCACCGCTCTCGGCAAACAACATGTCCCACTCATTTCGCATAGTTCGCAGCATCCTTTTGAGGCCCTGCAGGACGTTTGGTTCGTCATCCACAAACAGTATTTTCCTTTTCATTTTAATCCTCCAGCGGGAGGCGGATAATAAAGGCTGTCCCCTTCCCCACTTCGCTTTCAACGTCAATAGTGCCTCCGTGCTTTTCTACGATCACATTATGGGCGATGCTGAGCCCCTGGCCCGTGCCCTTGCCTACCTCCTTGGTGGTAAAAAACGGATCGAATATCCTTGATCGAATATGCTCCGGGATTCCCGCACCAGTATCCTCGATCCGGATCAGGACCCAATCCCCCTCCTTTCGGGTGCCAATGGTAATGTTCCCTTTCCCATTCGGGCCGTCCCCCACCACGTCCGCAATGGCATGGGAAGCGTTCACGATCATATTGAGGATTACCTGGTTCATCTCCCCGGGCAGGCAGGGGACCAAGGGTAATGTGTCATCAAAATCCATTTCCAGCTCGGCAACGTATTTCCACTCGTTCCGGGCCACGGTCACCGTGTTCTCAATGGCCTTGTTCATATCCGTGGGTGTCTTTTCATCACTCCCGGGGTGGGAAAATTCTTTCATGGCCCGCACAATCTTCGCCACGCGGTCCACCCCTTCCAGGCTCTGCGAAATGGCCGAAGGGATCTCTTCCCGCAGGTATTCCAGGTCTATTTCTTCAGCGGTCTCTGCTATACGCTTGAGGCGCTCTTCAAGTCCCTCCTTTTCACTGCATTCCTTTACAATCTTCTCGTATTCACCAAGGAGACGATCAAGGCCCTCAAATCCTTCCTTGAGGAACCGGGTATTGTCCCCCACGTACTGAGTAGGCGTATTGATCTCATGGGCGATCCCCGCGGCAAGCTGGCCGATGGACTCCAGCTTCTGGGCCTGGACAAGCTGGCTTTCCAGCAACCTTCTCGCTGTGATGTCTGCGGCCCTGATCATGACCTGGTCCCCCATTTTGCCATCTCCCTCTCGGATGGGGCTGATGGTGAGTCCAAGGAAACGTTCCTTGCCGTCAGGGGCCTGGTACCGTACATTATCAAGACGTCGATCATGGCCTTCTTTTCGGGAGGAGACCATGGCCTCGCTCATGGCCGTTTCATCCCAGCCCATGCCGCAGTCAGCGAGCCGTTTACCCACGGTCTCTTCGCGGCTTATGCCGAACGTTTTTTCTGCTGTTTCATTCCACTCCAGGACCCTCCCTTCTCCGTCAACGGTAATGAGGATGGAAGTAATAGCGGCCAAAAGTTGCCTCATTTTGACTTCCGCATCTCTGAGCTCTTTTTCAGCCTTCCGGCGTTCGCTGATATCTCTTATGATCCCGATGGAATGCCACCTGCCGGCAAGCTTTGCGGCAGAAAGAGAAAGCTCCACCGGAATCTCCTTGCCGTCTCTTCGAATCGCCTCCAACTCAAGGTTTTTCCCGATGGCTGGACCTTCTCCGGATTCCCTGAACTTCAGGAAGGCGCTTCTGTGGGCATCACGATAGCGGTCAGGCGCGAATATCCTGTGGAAATTCTTTCCGCACACCTCTTCCGAGGTATAGCCGAAAATCTTTTCCGCCGCTTCATTCCAGAAAACGATGTTCCCTTCATCATCGACCATGACGATCGCATCATGTGCCGATGAACTGATGGCTCTGAATTTCGCTTCACTCTCCTTGATATCTCTGATTTTTTCCGCTAGTTTCTGCTCCAGGCCTTCCCGGTACCTTTGGTTCGCCTCATCGGCCTGTTGATGAGCGAGCGCATTCTTCACCTGGAGAAGCATTTGACGCAGTTCGAAGGGTTTCAATACATAGCCGTATACGCCCGCCTCAATTGCCGCATCAATACTCTCTGGTTCATCAACACCAGTGGCCATGATGACCACCATGCCGGGAAATGCTCCCCGCGCGTAATGGACCAGATCCAATCCCGATTCCCCGGGCATGTTGATGTCCACCAGGGCCAGTTCAAAGGATTGTTTTTCCAGCGCTGCTCGTGCCGCCGCCGCATCGGCGGCCTGAACGCTTTGATGCCCGTCCCTCGCAAGCGTCCTTTCCAGCATCTCGCGGATTCCGCTTTCATCATCGACAATCAGAATATTCGCCATAAGCTCGTTTCTCCACCTGTTTTCACACTTCGATTTTCCCCGTAAAATCTTAAACCATGGATTCGAAAAGCGGGCCCTTTTTCTCGTTCCCACGTACATCTGGTTTCACGTCGATCTCTCTGATCACTTTTCCCGATTCAGGATCGATCATTTTCGCCCTGATGGCCCCACTAGCATTGTTAATTTCATACGAGATCAGAAGTTTCCCTGCACCTTGAAACGGCTCAATAGAATGATTATGCCTTCTCGCGCAGCTTTTGTTTTTTCAGATTGCGCCAGGTTCTCCTGCTGTTGAAACCCCCTGCTTACCCTTCCAGCATTCGGGAAAGGCTGGTACAAGGCATTTTTGTTTACTCGCAGAGCCACCATTTTTCTCCTCCTCTGTCAAATCCTTTCTTGGAATAGCCAGAAACATTGCTAGTCCATCTCTCTTTTATCTTATCGGGAGGGAGCAGAAAAATATTCTTCTGATAAATCAGCGGTAAAATAGTGATATATAGTCACTATTATTTGTGAGAAAAAATTTTCAGAGCTGGAGGGATTGGAGGTAGGAGCGGAGATTAATTTTCCGGTTCTTCAGGCCCAGCTTGGTCCGGATGTTGTACCGATGGGAGACAATGGTGTTGGCTGAAAGATGCAGCATTTCTGCTATTTCCTTGGTCCTCTTCCCGTGCTTGATGAGATCTGCCACCTGGAGCTCTGTGGGAGTCAGGTCCAAGGTCTTCGAGGTGAGGGTCCTGGCCATAGGTGAAGTCAGGTCATCGAGGCTTGTCTCCAGAACCTGCGCGAGGGAACGCTGTTCAGCATTCAATCCGCTCTGTTTCAATTTCTCCAGGTACGGCAGGGCAATATTCTTCATGTGGGAAAGGACGTTTTCTTCCAGGGCCGCCTTATCCTCTTCTCGCTGTTTCAGGAGGACCCTGAGGGCGCTGTTGAATTCTTTCAGCTCTTCGGCCCGGTCGCGTAATTCATCTTCCCGTGCCATGATCTGCCCGCTTTTTTCTTCCAGCTCAGCAGTTCTCTCCTGGACAGTGCGCTCCAGTTCCTCGCGATAAGAGTGTTCACGCAGTTCCAGTTCCCGGAGCATGAGCGCGTTCCCCACGGTAATGATAATCTGACTCATATCAAAAGGCTTTACGATATATCCGTATACACCCACGTCCAGGATGGCCTGAGCAATTTCCTGGTCGTCAACCGCCGTCACCATGACAATACCCGTTTCGGGGTATGCTGTCTTGACGAACCGGATGAGGTCCAGGCCGGACTCCCCGGGCATCATCACGTCGCAGAGAATCAGGGCAACCTCGTGCGTTTCAAGCAGTTCCCTGACCTCTGCTGCATTTCCCGCCTGGAGGGCTATATACCCAGCTGTCTCCAAAATCCTTTTGAGCAACGTCCGGATGGGCTCTTCATCATCAACAATCAGGATGGTGGCTTGTGTCATTATCTATTCCTTTTCTCGCGGGTGCATATGATTGCCATGGGGTAATGGTTCGAGCAGAGAACATCGAAGTATTTTTTATACTACCATACAAACTTCTGTGCACCAAACTCTTAAGAAGGAAAGGAGGGACGTTGTTCACTAATTACACAAACGATCTTTTGGAAGCGGGATTATGAAGGGAAGCCTCTCAAGCTCTTTTCCTCTTACTCTTCTTGGAATAGGCCGCAGCCGCCTCCCTGACTTGAGGTCACAGATTGTGATGTCAAGTTTCTAACTTCCTGATATGACAGTCCAAACATTGAATCTCCAGGAAAGCGTTTGATATTCGATAATTTTACTCGCGATTCTCTCCATCGGAACAAGAATATCTTGCATTTTTTGTCTCCCATGTCGTAGTGGGTAACCCGTTCAGAAGTTCACACAAAAGATCGGCCGGATCGGGTAGCCTCTGTTTAAAATGTCCGGTTATTACACGGGCGAGAGCGCCTGTCTCTTTGACGAAATTGATGTCCTGCCTGTAGAAATGCTTCTGGAAAAACTCTACAAGGGAGATATCTCTTGAGGTAGTATTCTCAGAAGAGAATCTCAGTAGCCATGCTATTGGGGCGAAGAATCCAGAATGTAGAATCCAGAATACCGGGTGAATGCGTCTGTTGGCATTCTCGCAATTAAAAAAGCTGTTAAGCGCCTTTGAATGCCGGTGCTTTTTTCCCTACAGAGGAGAGTCCCTCGAAAGCGTCCGCGGTCGAAAAGATCTCCTGTAGCCTCGCCAGTTCGGCCTCGATGCCCTCTTCAATGGACATTTTGGTTTGCTGATCAATCAATTCATTGGCAAGCTTGAGGGCAATGGGGGCCTTTTTGGAGATGATCCTCTTGATTTTATTGGCCAGGTCCTCGGGTATCCCGGTCGGGGCCTTTCCGCTCAACAGCTTTTCGAGGTTCCCACCGGTACAGGCTTTTGCAAGGGCTTGAAATTTCGCCGGGATCTCCCGTTTTGCGTATTTTCCGGTCGTTTCTTCAGCGGCCATGTCCTTGAGGGCGGCAGGTACGTCCGCTCGGTCTACCAGCCTGTTAACGATGCCTAGTTCCAAGGCGTCCTGCGCCTTGATGAATGCTCCCGTGAACACGTAATACTTGGCTAGTTCCGGTCCCACGTGCCTGGCAAAGCGGAGCATGCCGCCCAGGCCCGGATAGATCCCGATGCCGGTCTCGGGGAATCCCATGGACCCGTCAGGGGTGGCAAGGATCTTCTTGCATGCCAGGGCCAGTTCGCTTCCGCCGCCCAGGGAGAGACCATCCAGAAGCGCGATGGTGGGTTTTGCACACGTTTCGATTCTTAAAAACAGTTCATGACCTTTGCGGGTAAATTCAACCGTGTCGGAAATCCGGTTATTCTTGATATTCTGTACAAAATAACGAATATCGGCTCCCGCCACGAACGCTTTGCCCGCGCCCTGGAACACGATTGCCTTCGTCTCCGGATTCTCCTCCGCCTCGGTAAACCGGGCGTCCAATTGCGATACCACGGTCTCGTTCAGGGCATTCATGGCCTCAGGCCGGTTGAGGGTGATGAAGGCAATTCTGTCCTTGATTTCAAGGTCAACGAATTGAAACGTAAAGGGTTTTGCCATGTCTTTCCGTTCTTGCAGAATGCGAGGCATGGTGAAATCCGGGTAACGGTTGACAATGGCCTGGACCACCTTATAGGTCTTATCGATGCCAATACGGTTCATGATTTCAAAGGGACCCAGTGACCATCTCAGGCCGATCTTTGCGCCCCGGTCCGTATCCTCGATGGATGCAACACTCTCATCCGCCAGGGCGGCGGCAACGCCCAGGCAAACACCCAGGAACCGGTCTCCCACCTCGGCAACCTTGGATTCATCTACCTCACCTGAAAGACTCCACGGCTTCCCTGCCTCACCCTGTGCCTTGAGGCATTCGGATGTGGCATAAAAGGGCCCCAATTCATTCCCCAGAGTGGTAGACGAATGGATCGCAATTGGGATGCCCGTGACATTCATCAGCTCAAATGGGCCCATTCCGATCCGGAAAACGCTTTTGGCCGCTGCTTCAATGGTGGGGATATTGGCGACATTTTCTTCCAGCATGCGCGTGGCCTCATTGAGGAAAGGCACAAAAAACCGGTTCACTGCAAAGCCAGGTGCGTCTTTGACCACGATGGCATCTTTCCCATGAAGCTTTGCAAAAAGCAGGGCCTTTCCCAGGGTATCCTTACTGGTGGTTTCGTGGGGGATAACCTCCAGGAGCCGATTCATGGCCGGATGGTAGAAGTAATGCAATCCGATGATTCGATCCGGGCGGCCGGTCTTTTCTGCAAATTCCCGTACATAAAAGCTCGATGTATTAGTCGCCAGGATGGTTTTTGCATCGCAGGTCGCGTCCAGCTGTTTGAAAAGGTCGTGCTTGACCTGCTTGTCTTCAAAAACAGCTTCAACCACCAAGCCTGCATCTGCCACATCTTGAATATCGGTCGTCCCTTTGATCCGTGCGACGATTTCCTGAACTCTTTCAGGCTTAAAAACGCCCCGCTCGACCCCTTTTTGAAGCAGCGATTTGATATTATTAAAGCCCCGCTCGACAAATTCATCCTTGATGTCCATCATGACCACATGGATTCCTTCCTGGGCTATCTTTTGAACAATGCCACTCCCCATATTTCCTGCACCAATAACACCCACTTTGCTGATCTTTGACATATTCCTTCCTCCTAGACCGGACAGCTCTGATGTGTTTCGTTTGCCGTTATTCGGCCACCACTTCAAATGAGTGAATGTATAGTAGATGCTTCCGGAAAAATCAAGAATTTCAGCATTTGATTGTATTTTTTCCAAACCGGTTTTCGTGCAGGAGGGATACCCTTTGTTTTACTTCAGCAACCCCACGGAAAAGGCCAGCAGGAATTGTCCGGCATAATAAGTTGGCAGCCCCACCAGGCGGTTCCGAAAGGATGCCTTCAGAAAGTGATCCCTTGCCACGAACAGGTCGGATAAATAGAAACAGATCGCCCCGATCAGGGCCAGTCTCCGACCTGCAATGTCCAGTGATTGATTTTCTTGGAGCCCCCATGTCATGCACACCATGACCGTAATCACGATCACATAGGCCGCCACCGGTCCATGCATCCGACCCAGATGTGGCCGCAGCCAGAGGTACACTCCTATGCTGATGCCCAGGGTGGCGAAAACGGCCGGCCCGGCCAAGGCGGCGAATGATGCCACCTGAAGAAAAGCAACGATGTACAGCACATGCCCCAGGAGAAATAAAGCCAGGCCGAGCAGAAAACCCCGTTCCTGCGGCAGGGCGAGACACACATCACCGCCCAGGCAGAAGATCAAACCGATGAGCACAAAGACAAAATAGCGGTGAATGGGATGGGGCTGGACCACTGCAGCGACGACAAAAAGGGCCGAGAGAACAGTCTTCGTGGGTATGATGCCTTTTCGGTTTCCCCTCTTTTCAAAAAAGAGAAGAAATCCCAGCAGAACAACCGCTGCCCCAATGATCACCATGTTTTGAAGACCCATTCATATGCACCTGACCTTTCTGGAGAGATGGGATAGCCCGGTCTCTCAAATTCTGGGATTTGAACCAGGCTAAACCAGGTGAAATCGATTATTAGAAGCTGATGGTGAGACCCGCGTATGGCCCTTTGAATTCAATGTCTGCACTGACATCACTGATATCATCGATCTTGAGTTTCATTGCTCTGTACCCGCCGTGGATCGCCACAAAAGGAATCGGTGTGAAAGAGAGATCGGCCTGTGCATCATAGAACGTACTCCCGGAATAGATGACGCCGGCCCCTTTTACGCGGGCTTCCAGAATATCGGCGAGAAGACCCACATGCAACCCCAGCCCCAGCATGGGAACAGGGACCTTGAAGGTCTCTTTCTCGTCGTACCCGAGACTCGCGGCCTGCAGGCGGGCCTCCCCCTCTATATACTTTGCCTTGGCCAGGACTCCAAGGGAAAATCCGGCAAGAAACTTTTCAAGATTTATGAAATCATATTGATACTCCAGATCGAGCATCTGGAACTTGAGATCCGATTCAACAAAGGTGTTGGATGTATAGGTTTGTCCGTTGAATACGATATTCCGGGCTATACTATTTTCGCCCGAATAGTCAGGTTTTGTATACGAAAGGGTCAGATGATGATTCCCCAGTCCAAAAAAAACTTCAATCGTGGGATAACTCTCGTCGTCCATACCAAGATCATTTTCCGCATCGATGGTTGTCCCGATAATCGAGTTGTCATCCACCTGTACCTCACCGGAAAAGTCCGGGCGCCAATAATAGCCACGTGCGCCGAAATCGAACCCATAGGACGGGAGTGATGTGAGCAACGAAAAGGCAAAAAAGGCAATGATGCCAGCCAACTTAAGATGTGTTTTCTCCATGATGATTTTCCTCTCGATTGTTTAATACGCCAGGTGAACTTCTGTTTATCATGGTCTGATAAAGCAAAGAGTATGCCATCCTGCGGCCCCTGAAAATTTCCAAGCCGGGAAGTCGAAAATTGACTTATCCTTATCTGTTGAATATCATAACAAATAGTAATGCCGGAGCCGATCGGGAAAAAGGCGGAGGCTTGGTAAGAATGACCTTTCCAGCCGCGCCGACAGTAAAAAGTAGCGGAGCACAGGCGAATTATGACCCTTGATAAGAAAAAGTTGGCGGTCATTCATATTGTGAAAAAGGAACTTGGTCTTTCCGATCAGGGATATCGTGATCAGTTGGAGGACATCACAGGTGTCCGCTCCGCAAAATACCTTGACGAACAAGGATTTCGCAAACTCATGAATTATTTTGCAAGGAGCAAGTACTACAGAGTTAGACAGGACGGCGTTACTTTCAGGCAAAAAATGTACATCAAGGGCCTTAAAGATCAGCTCCACTGGAGAGAACCTCATTTCTTGAACTTCCTGGAAAAATATTACAAAAAATCAAGTATCCACACCTTCAGCAAGAAAGAGGCCGCCAATCTTATAGAATCCTTGAAAAAAGTACTGGAACACGAAAAGAAGAAGCAAGCAGGATGAAAGGGGAGGGGGAGCCTTTTTTCAACAGAAAAGGTCAGTGCTCTTCCGGGTTTTCAGGCTAACCCTTCTCCAATATGGCTGCGATACGATTCCGATAATCACTGCTTTGGTCGTCAACCGGGAACAAATCGATTTCTGCGGGTGATGAAGCCCCCAGACCAAGTTCAGCCGCCCTGGCAATCTGCTCCTGCTTGAAAATTTCTTGCTTCATGATTTGATCGTTGCTTCCCAGTGATTTCAAGACGGCTACTCCAACGGCGTCTATAGCCACGCGATCCGTAGACGCAAGGAAAACATTCCCTTTGGCTCGTTTGCCGGTCATCGGGCCTCCGTCAACAAAGGCATCAATGCCGTCCAATACAACAAGGTCCGGTTGAAAAGGCGCATTTATTTCTGCGATCATTTTTCTCTGATGGGGCGATCCGTGCAGTTCGCTCATGTAGTTGTAGCCGTGCCTGCCAGTGGGGACGACACCCACATGGAGCTTCAGTGACATGGTAAAACCCCCCCCGTATTGGTGGGTTTTGAGGCAGCAGGTGGAAATGAGACACTCGGCCTCAAGAACAGGGCGCGCAATACGAAATCCTTCCCGCCAATGGCTGTCCTTGGGCTTTACCGCAACCCAGTCCTGATCCGCAAGGTCATCAAAGTTGATGATCCTGACATCCAGCTTTTCCATCAGCGGAATTACGCCCTTCGCCTCCATTACCTCCTTCGTGGGCGGATAGCTTCTCTCGCCGAGACTGACGGATTTTGCCCCCATTTTCCAAACCTCTTCCACCAGGGCTGTCAAGGTATCATTATGGGTGGATCCGGGGACGGGATCAGCAGTATTGAAATTGGGTTTGATCAGGACATCTTTGTTCTTCACGAGGTTGATCTTCAGGGTGTTTATTGAGGAGATAACACCGGATTTTCGATCCTCGGTTCTGAAGATTGCCACACGGCTCTTCGGGTTTGCCATAGTTACACCTCCACGCTAACCACTTACCACGATACGGGCTCTGCGGTCGGATTACTTCAGAAAATCCCTTCCACGTTTCTTTTGCGGTCAAATCTGAATTTCAGGCTTAGTTTCGGCCAAAAGCCTGGCGCCCTCAATCCTATTTACTAATTTTCCAACGTTTCTCTACTATTTCTCTGACCTTTCTAACCATGAAGATCCTGTTTTTGCAACACAAATCTCATCATGGACTTCCAGAACACCAGTTTGGAAATCAACAGAAAATAACTCGACCAAAGGCGCAGGCTTCGTTTTCTTCGCACCCGGCGTGAGTACTTCATAGGCCTATCCGACGCCAGAGTAGATTGCCTGTAAGAAATGTGGGCTATGACTAGCCAATGAAGTTTCCGAAGCGGAGAATCGAAGATTGATTTTTCTCTATATAAGCGATACCATAAAAAATTTTAATTTGACAAGCGATCGGATGCCCCGCCTTTGCAGCCAACATCCGGATTGAAGCCAAAGAAAGGTCAGGCATCCTAGCATATGGATTTTGAAATACTAGGCCTCGCGAAACCTATCATCAGAGCGGTTCAGGACCTGGGTTTTTCGGAACCCACGCCCATACAGGAAAAGGCCATTCCCGTCATTATTTCAGGCCAACTGGACCTGGTGGGCCTGGCGCAGACCGGAACCGGCAAAACAGCGGCATACGGCCTTCCCCTGCTCCAGTTGATCGATTTTTCAAGGGCACAGGCGCAAGCGCTCATCCTGTGTCCCACCCGTGAATTGTGCATACAGATCTCAAGAGATCTGATCCATTTCAGTCGATACGTCAAAAATTCGAAGATTGTCGCGGTTTATGGCGGTGCGGGTATGGAGCCGCAGATCCGGCAGCTAAAAAATGGCGCTCAGATCATCGCGGCCACTCCAGGTCGCCTTCTGGATTTTATTCGGCGCGGCATTGTCAACCTCGGGGACATTGATTATGTGGTTCTTGATGAGGCCGATGAGATGCTCACCATGGGGTTCCAGGAAGACTTGGAAGAAATTCTGGCCACCACCCCTTCAGAAAGAAGGACTTGGCTTTTTTCCGCCACCATGACGGCACCGGTAGCCAGGATTGCGCGCAATTACATGAAGGACCAGGTGGAAATTACCATCGGACAAAAAAACAGCGGCGCTGAAAATATCTCCCATCTCAATTATGTGGTTATGGAAAAAGACCGCTATCCGGCACTTAAACGGATCATCGACTATCATCCCGATATTTACGCCCTGATTTTCTGCAGAACCCGGAAGGAAACCCGGCAGGTAGCCGAAAATCTTATAAAAGACGGCTATAATGCGGAAAGCCTGCATGGCGACCTCTCCCAGACCCAGAGGGACTATGTTATGCAACGGTTCAGAGAAAAAACCCTTCAGATTCTCGTGGCCACGGACGTAGCCGCCCGCGGCCTGGATGTGGATGACATCAGCCATGTCATCAACTACAATCTTCCCGATGAAGCCGGGGGCTATACGCATCGAAGTGGACGAACCGCAAGGGCCGGGAAGTCGGGGACTTCCATTGTTCTCATGAATACTCGGGAAAAAGGAAAACTGGCCCA
>Ga0307423_1000775_pt1 | contig 21028 bp, 19 predicted proteins | sample SalMarWE160310MG_FD_202154 | JGI IMG/M metagenome (GOLD analysis project Ga0307423, IMG submission 202154) | Salt marsh sediment microbial communities from the Plum Island Ecosystem LTER, Massachusetts, United States - WE1603-10 | ecosystem: Environmental > Aquatic > Marine > Intertidal zone >...
AAGGCAATAGGCAACTCCGTCCCCGTTGAAAAACTTGCCCCCGCGGGGTAGCCTGATCCTGGCCGGAGGTGGAGGGAGGATCGCCGGCGGGCGGGTATCGCCCGCGGGAGGAAAGTCCGGGCTCCGCAGGGCAGGGAGGTCGCTAACGGCGACCCGGGGCAACCCGAGGGAAAGCGCAACAGAAACCACACCGCCGATGGCCGGTGATCCCGTGCGTCTCTGAGAGGAACGCCCGGGGGAGGCACAGGTAAGGGTGAAATCGTGGGGTAAGAGCCCACGCGCGACAGCCGGGTGACCGGCGGCGGGGCAAGCCCCTCCCGGAGCAAGCTCGAATAGGGACGTCGCATCGGGCGGCCCGCCCGAGTGACCTCGCATCGTGTGCGGGTCCCGACGTCCGGGTGAGAGCGCTCGAGCGATGCAGCAATGCATCGCCTAGATGAATGATCCTCACCGGCGCAGGGGTAACCCCGCGCCGGGACAGAACCCGGCTTACAGTCCACCTCCGGCCACCAGCCTGCTTCTCACCCGCCCGCTACTGCGGCCGCCGATGGCACCGCATCCTCGCGGTCTACGCCTGGGGGCCGCCCTTGCGCACGTAGACGTCTTCGAGAATCGCGTGCTCGAGCCCCGAGGCGAAGAACATGGCCAGTGCGTCGCGCGGCGAGCAGACCATGGGCTCGCCGCGGCGGTTCAGCGAGGTATTGATCACCACCGGGAGGCCCGTGCGGCGCTCGAACTCGGAGATCAGCCGGTGAAAGCGAGGGTTGGTCGCGCGGGATACGACCTGGGGCCGCACGGTCCCGTCCACGTGCGTGATCTCGGGAGTGCGTTCGCGCCACTCCTGGGGCAGGTCGAAGGAGAGCGTCATGAAGGGCGACGGGTGCTTCGAGCCGAGGAAGTCCGCGGCGTACTCTTCCAGCACCGACGGGCAGAAGGGACGCCAGCGCTCCCGGTACTTGATGCGGGCGTTGATGTCATCGGCGGTCCCAGGGATACCCGGGTGGCCCAAGATGCTGCGGTTGCCGAGAGCCCGCGGCCCCCACTCCATCCGGCCCTGGAACCAGGCCACCACCTCCCCGGCGGCCAGAAGAGACGCGCCCTTGCTCGCCGGGTCCGCGAGCCTCTGGTAGGGGATGCGCAGACCCTCGAGCTCCCGAGCGATCGAGTCCCCGTCGTAGTCGGGGCCGAGGTATGCGTCGGGCAGCGGCTTCACCCGATCGCCGAGCTCCATCGCCGCCCAGGCAGCGGCACCGAGGGCGGTGCCCGCGTCGCCAGGCGAGGGCGGCACGTAGAGTTCGTCGATCCAGGGGTGCTGCATCAGCTTGCGGTTCAACACCACGTTGAGCGCCACGCCCCCCGTGAAACACAGGCGCCGGGTGCTCCGGAGCGTCGGCCCCAAGTGGTGCTCGATCAGGGCGATCGACGCTTCCTCCAGCCGCTGCTGGGCGGCGGCGGCGATGTGCACGTAGGGCTCGTCGATGCGGTCGCCCTGACGGGGCGGCCCGAAGCGCTCCACGAACTTGCGCCCGAAGACCCGGTCGCGGTGCCAGCGCCTTGCCTTCGGCGTCCACAGGTAATCGATATCGAGCCACAGGTCCCCGTCCCTGCAGACGAGCAGGTCCGACAGGTCGATGCGGCTCGGATCACCGTAGGCCGCCATGCCCATCACCTTGTACTCGCCGTCGTTCACCTCGAAGCCCAAGTAGTCCGTGATCGCGGCGTAGAAGAGGCCCAGCGAGTCGGGCCGCTGGATCTCGGAGATGGTCTCGAAGCGGCCTCCGCGCGCGCTGCCGAAAAGACAGGTCGTCAGCTCCCCAATGCCATCGATGCTCGCGACCGCGCAGTCTCCGAAGCCGGAGGCGTGCAAGCTGCTGGCGGCGTGGGCCAGGTGGTGCTCCACGTAGGCAATGCGCACCCGATCCGGGTCGAAGCCGAGACCCTTCAGGGTGGGAGCCAGCTTCCCCACCCGCCGGCGACGATTGTGGCCGATGCGCAGTACCGCCTTGAGCGCCTTGCCCGGCCGCCGGCCGAAATAGCGCCGCACGTGCGGCCAGAGATTCCGGCGGAGGGCCGCGACCGACCAGGGGTAGGCCACCGCGTGGATGTCCTCGGGACGCAGCCCGGCGTAGTCGAGGCACCAGCGCGCCGCCTCCACAGGCAGCTCACGAGGCGCGTGCTTGCGCCGGCAGAACCGCTCCTGCTCAGCTGCCGCCACGACCTCACCGTCCACCACCAGCGCCGCGGAGGGGTCGTGCCAGAAGGGGCAGGCAATGCCCAGCAGGTTCATGGCCGCGAGCATAGCGGTCGGCTTCTCCGAGCGGCCAGCAGCCTGCGATTCTCACCAGCGACCCGGTGAGAAATGCGGGCTAGAGGCGTAGCCGGTAGCAGCGGACCTGGGAGCGCCGTTTCGCATCGTAGCTGTGCCACTTGGCCTCGGGGACCTCTGCCTGGCTCACGACGCGGAAGCCGTTGCGCTCGAAGAAGGCCCCGACCCGTTCGGAGGTGGTACAGGCATAGACCTGGGAGAGACCCAGCTCGCGGGCGCGGGAGCAGGCGAAGCCCACCAGCGAGCCGCCCACGCCCTCTCCGAGGAAACGAGTCAGCGTATACAGGGAGGCGATCTCACCCGATCCTTCCTCTCCACCGGGCAGCAGTGCGCCGATCCCCGCCAGGTGGCGGCCCTCCACGAAGGCTCCGAAGCCCGTTGCCAGGATCGCATCGATTTCCTCCTCGGATCGCTCCACAAGGTAACCCTCCGCCACCCCCCGGTGAATCAGATCGTGAGCGGCATCGAAGTCGTCGATCCCAAGCCGGCGGACGCTCATGTAGCGGTCGCGAGTGAAGAGAGTCCCCGAGCCGGCGTAGGTGAAGAGCTCTTCGGCGAGCCCCTCCGCGGAGCAGATGTTCACGGCCGGAAGGCCGGCCTCGAGCATGGCCGACACCTCCTCCCAGAGCTCGAGGCGATCCGTGTTCGCCAAACCCTCCCCGTCTGCTTCGAGCAGGGAGTGGAGCTCGGCCAAGTGCAGGAACGAGTGCCGGTTCCCGGTCGCAGCGCGCAGCCCACCTCGCCGATCGATCCAGACCAGCTTGAAGACGCCCAGTCTGATGGCGAGTTCGCGACAGCCGGTGGCAAAGCCATCTCCGCTCGAAATGACGACCCCCAGCCGAGGCCACCGGCGAAGACACCGCCAGATCTCTCCTTCCAATCGGGGCTGCTGCGCGGAGATGACGCGCCCCGCGAGGTGCACCTCGAGCGCCGCTGCGTCCGGGGAGAACAGCAGCACTCCAGAACCGCCCCCTTCCAGATCGTCCAGAACCGGCCCGATCCGTGCGAAGGCCTCATCCTCTCCAGCCGGGAGGGCGATGGCCAAGGTCCTGCCGCGGAACTCGCGCAAGTAGAACTCTCGCTCGGAGAACGGCAAGGGAAGGGCCGCAGAGGATACGGACCGGCTAACCATGCAGCAGATTGTCGCGGATCGATCGGGATCCCGGTACGGTGCGATCTGGAAAGCCCCGCGACGATGGCAGTATCCCGGACCTGCGGCATCCGGGAAGGACACTCCCATGCGGATCATTCTCCTCGCACTCACCCTGATCCTCGGCTGCACGGCTCCGGCGACCGGACCGGAGCCGGATGCTGCGACCCGAGAGGGCGTGCCCCTCGGGCGCTCGACCCAGATGCGATCCGGGCACTTCACCTACCGGCTGGGAGAGATCGAACAGAATGGGAACCATCTTCGAGTCGGCCTCCGCTTCAGCAACGGGACCCATCGCAGCTACCGCAGTGTCATGCTGCGCGTCGTTCTCTTCGGGGATGGGGGCGAGATCCGTTCAGTCCAGCTGCCGGTCGGAGGGATACTGGCCGAGCAGACCAAACCCGTCGTGGCACAGATCGACGGCGTCACCTTCCGGCTCCAGGATGTCACTCTTGAACTGATCTATGCGCTTCCGTGACCCAACCCCACGGGGTCCGGCCAAGAAAGGGCGGACCTGCGTCAGCGCTGCCGATGTCAAATGGGGCCCCAGGGGAATTGCAGTGAGATGGGATCTGTCGCTTGGGATTCGCACCGTTCGGTCGATAGGTAGACAGTGGTGTTTTCGACCCGATCTCTCCGTATCCCGTGGGGATGCGACCTGACCAAGGAGTTCCCCGCTTCGATTGGTCATAGAGTCGAAAAAAAGCTGGAAAATCCGGGGCAGACATTAGAAGATACCTCGCCGCTCCGTAGCCCCCCGAACAATCGGCAGTCGGCAGGCGTCTTATCGATGGACGCTGGAAGGTCTCTCCCGTAGCTCCAGCGGGGGATCGTTCAGATTGGCTGGAACCGGATGAGAAGCTGGAACGACCCCGGACTCGTGAGGGACTGACACGGAGAGCAATCAGCGCGTCCAGTAACGAAGTTTGAAACCGTAGCCCCGCGGACGGTATCCGATTCTGGGGCGCGCAGTTTCACCCGGAAGATCCGGGGACAACCAAGAGGTAGGTGGTGAAGTTCGAGGAAAGGTACCGAGCAGCGACTCGCGAAGAGTCCCCGCGGCGAGCGCGCGGCAGCGCACCCGTGGTACCCCCCGAGGACATCGATGCGGCCAAGGAACGCCGGCCCCTCGAGTCCTATTTCCAGGAGATCGGTGGAACCCGGACCCTGAAGCGCGAGGAAGAGGTCATCCTCGCCAAGGATCTCGAGGCCGCGACGGTTCGACTCCGCGGGGCGCTCTACGCAGTGCCCTGCTCGGCGCGCCACGTGGTCGCGCGCTGGGACGGTCTGCGCGCCCTCTCGCACACCGGCGCAAAGCTGTCCGAGTCGGCGGGAGACGAGGAGACCGGGGAGGTTGCGGCCCGTGTGGAGCGTTCCGTACAGAGGCTCCGGCGCCGCCTGCGGCGGCGCGAAGCCCTCCTGGAGGAGAGAGGCTCGGACACTGCGCTCCGGCGCATCGACGCCGCGATCAGCAGAGATCTGCTCGACGCTCAGCTCTCCCTCGTCCTGCTGGCCGAGCTCCGGGAGCGGGTCTTCCGCATCTCCCGCGAGATGCGGCAGTGCCGGCGGGGGACGCGCAGGCTCGCCGCCCTGGAGGCCGAGGCGGGACTTCCCAAGCAGGCCCTGCTGGAGCGTTGCGAGGTGGTGGAAGACGCTCATGAGCGCATGAGCGCAATCAAGAACCGCTTCATCGAGCACAACCTCAAGCTCGTGGTCGCCATCGCCAAGGACTACCGGAACCTGGGTCTGTCCTTCCCGGACCTCATCCAGGAGGGAAACCTCGGCCTGATCCGGGCGGTGGAGAAGTTCGACCACCGGCGGGGATTCAAGTTCTCGACCTATGCAGTCTGGTGGATCCGGCAGGCGCTGGTGCGCGCGATCCAGAATCACTCGCGGACGATCCGACTGCCCTCACATGTCCACGACCGGCTGCAACGCAGCCAGCGGGTGAGGGCGGAGTTGACCGGCAAACTCGGGCGGGAGCCGACCTCCCAGGAGCTGGCACCCGAGCTCGGCACCGACGCAGATTCCCTGGAGGCCCTGGACCGCTTCTCGCGGGAGGCCATTTCCCTCGAGTCTTCGGTGGCGGGCACGGAGAAGCGGCTGGAGGACTTCGTGCCGGACCCGGGCTCGGAAGCGCCGGATGGTGGGATCGACGACGATCGCATGCGCATCGGGGTGGGGCACCTGATCGGAAACCTGACGGACCGCGAGCAGCTGATCCTGCGCCTCCGTTACGGGCTGAGCGGCGAGGAGGAGCACACCCTCGAGCAGATCGGTCAGTCGCTGGGCCTCTCCCGGGAGCGGGTGCGTCAACTCGAGGCGCGGGCGCTGAAGAAGCTCCGCGACACGATGCCGGCCCAGCGCCTGCATCCCGTCCTGGAGCCCTAGCCCGCAGACCATGGAGATCGCCTGTCTCGACCTCGAGGGGGTTCTCGTCCCCGAGATCTGGATCAGCTTCGCTGAACGCACCGGGATCGAAGAGCTTCGCCTCACCACCCGGGACGTTCCCGATTACGACGCGCTCATGACCCGGCGCCTCGCCATTCTGGAGGAGAACGACCTGGGGCTCTCGGACATCCAGAAGGTGATCGGTGGAATGTCGCCGCTTCCCGGGGCCCGGGAATTCCTCGACTGGCTGCGGGAGCGAACTCAGGTGGTGATTCTCTCGGACACCTTCTACCAGTTCGCGTCCCCGCTGATGCGACAGCTGGACTGGCCCACCCTCTTCTGCAACCGGTTGGAGATCGGAGAGGGCGGACGGGTTTCCAACTACCACCTGCGCCAGAAGGACGGGAAGAGACAGGCCGTCAGGGCCTTCCACCAGCTGAACTTTCGCGTCATTGCCGCCGGGGATTCCTACAACGACACCACGATGCTGGCCGAGGCCGACGCGGGAATCCTGTTCCGGCCGCCGGACAATGTCATCGAGGAGTTTCCCCAGTTCCCGGTCGCCCACACCTACGACGAGCTGCGCGGCGAATTCCAGCGCGCCATCGAAGCTCGGGAGTAGAGGCGAGCCTCGCTTCCAGCCTTCGGGTTCAGGGCTTCCTGCGCGTCATTGCCGGAAGGAAGAGATCGATGCGGGTTCCGCGTCGCTGGAGCTCCGCGGACGCCCGGCCGCCCATGAGTCGCAGCACCGCGTCCGCGACGCGGATCGCCAGCTCCCGCCCGCTGGGCGTCGATCCACCGCGGATCTCATCGAGATCCACCTGGCGTCCGTCGTCGCTCACCGACAGGATCACCCTGCGCCCGATGTGTTTCGCAGAGACGCGAACCCGCCCGTCGGGGGCTGCCGCCAAGGACCCGTGGACCAGCGTCAGCAGGAGGTGATAGAGGGCGTCGGGATCGACCCGTACATCGGGAAGATTCCGACCACGCGCGATCGAGAGCGCCGCACCTCCGAGATCGCGGTCCTTCAGCGCTCGGGTCAGCGCCATCAATACCTCAGCCGGAGAGACCGGGACCCGGGCGATGGTGGCCCCGGCCAGCAGGGGCCGAACGTGGGCGAGGAGCGCACCGGCCAGGACCGCCAGATCCTCGATATCCCCGGAGGTAGAGATGCGGTCCGTCTCGGCGTTATCGACGGAGAGCAGATGGGCGGAGAGGCGCACCGCGGCCAGGAGGTTCCCGACGTCGTGACACAGCGCGGCGACCAGATCCCGGTGAGGCAGCTCCTCACCAGAGCCAGCACGCGATCCGCTGTGTGTCTTGATCGCCACCAACGACAATCATACCGGTTCGGACTGGTCGATATCCACCACAGGAGAGATTCGATCACCGAGCTTCCCGGGAGGCTTGTCGGGCTTCCTTTCGAAACCCCGCCATCTCGACCACCGAGCCCGAGAGCCGGGCTTGCTCGGCGGCAAAGCCCATCAGGTGACTCTCCAGCGAGACGCGGCCCGAGGCCCGGATTTCTCCGGCCGCCCGCCGCTCCAAGACCTCTGAGAAGTGATCCAAGAGCCCGCCGTCACCACCGAAGTGCCCCAGCACGGATCCGCCCATCTCGTGGCGCTCGTTACCGAGGACGCCGTGGCGGCTCACCTCGATCACGCCGGACTGAAGGGCGCCGGACAGCTCTCCCCGGGTTCCGCTGAGCCGGATCGTGCGTTCCTCCTCGGAGCCCAGACCCTGCATCGTCAGCGAGGCGGTGGCTCCGCCCTCGAACTCCACCGCGACGACCTGGTGATCGGGCACGTCGTTGTCGCAGCGGTAGACGCAGCGTCCGTAGCGCCCGGTCTCGAGGGCGCGGCGCCTCGCCTCACGGGTGGAATCGAGGGAGACGTCGCTCCAGGGCCAGATCCGTGCGACCTCCTCATCGGGCCCCAGATAGAAGCGCTCGGCATCGTGAGGACATTCCTGCCGGACGGGGCAGCCGTCGGTGCAGCGGGCCGGTGCGCCCTCGGGAGCGGCCGCAGCTCGAAAGTGGCCAACACTTCCGAAGGAAGAGACCCGGATCGCGGGCCTCCCCGCGAACCAGACCATCAGGTCGAGATCGTGGCAGGACTTGGCGAGGATGATGGGAGCAGCGAGCTCGCGGTTGCGGAACTTCCCTCGCACGAAAGAGTGGGTCATGTGCCAGTAGGCCACGTGCTCCCTCAGGTCGAGGGAGAAGAGTTCGCCGAGGGCGCCGCTCTCGATGATCTCGTGGACGCGTCGATAGAAGGGCGTGTAGCGGAGCACATGACCGATCTGGAGCATTCGGTGCGCCGTCTCGGCGGCTTCGACGACCCGCACGCATTCTCCGGGAGTCGGTGCGATGGGCTTCTCCAGCAGCACGTGGTAGCCCCGGGCGAATGCCGCCAGGGCGGGCTCCACGTGCAGTGTGTCGCCCGTGGCGATGATCGCCAGGGGCGACAGGCGATCCTCCCCCAACAACTGCTTCCAGTCGCGAAAGCGCATCTGCGGGGGGATTTCGTGCTCCCGTGCCATCTCCTCCCGCTTCTCGTCGTCGGGCTCCGCGAGCGCCACGATCCGGAGACGTTCCGGCTTCGCGAGGGCATAGCCTCCAAAGACGAAGCGACCGCGATTTCCGGCACCCACTACTACGGCATCCACCGCCATGGTCCCCTCCTTCCGACACTCGTTATACTAGGTCACTCCGATGCACGGCACTGCTCTCGACCGACTCACCCAAGCTCTCGAACTCGAGGCTCATCGGTTCGCGGCAAGTCCTCTCCCGGGCGCTGCGGGCATCGTGGAGACCAGGTGAGATCGGCGCTCCTTCGCGGGCGCGAGCACCTCGAGATCGGCGCGACCGACGCGGTCGCGGAGGGTCCGGCCGCCATCGCCATCTCCATGGGGGGTGCAAAGAAGACGTACGCTCACAGCGATCCCAACGAGGACTCGGTGCTCTTCGCCGTCGGCACCGTGGGCATCCTGGTGGCCCTGGCGGATGGACACCGGGGCTTCGAGGCCTCCGAGGTGGTACTCGAACATCTACTCGCCCACCCCGGGCCCCAGTGGGTGGAACCCGGTGGTGTAACACCGGACTCCTGGGGCCGTCACGCCCTCGCCGCGATCTGCGACGCCAACGGAGAGATCCTCCGGGAGCGGCTCGACACCGAGATGGGGAAATCGCGAACCACGCTCGCCCTGGCGCTCGTGCTCCCCGAGAGCAATGCGCTCCTGTACACCTGCATCGGCGACAGTCATCTCTTCCAGGTTCGCCCCGGCAGCGTGACCGAGATCGCCGGGGCGGGAGCCGACATGGGAATGGACTGCTTTCTCGGTTACGGTCAGGAGACGCTGGAGAGTCTGGCGGAGAAGTGCCGGATCGGCACGGAGCCCCTGGAGGATGCGATCGCCGTGGTCCTCGCCAGCGACGGACTGTCGGAACACCAGATCGGTGTCGAGGACCCGGGGGCTGTGGTGCGCGAGAGCATCGAAGCCGCCAGGAAGGCGGCGCCAGGGCTGCGCCCTCTCGAGGCTTCGAGGAGCATCGTCGAGACCGCCCTGGCCGCCCACCGGAAGAACGCGTCTGGAGACAACGTGTGCGCCGCAGTGGTGTGGCTGGAAGACTAGAGCTCATCAAAGATCGCGGAGCAGCTCGACCACCCGCTCGGCGATCGCACCGGCGGCGGTGAGACCCGGCGATTCGATGCCAATCAGATTCACCAAGCCGGGGAGCCCGGCTTCCGACTCTTCCGCGATCACGAAGTCGCGGAAGCTCTCCCCCGGTCCGGCGAGCTTGGGACGCACGCCGGCGTAGTCCGGGCTCAGCCACTCGGTCCGGAGCCCGGGCATGTAGCGGCGGACCGCCTCTGCGAAGCTCCCGGCCTTCTCCCCATCGATGCCGTAATCGACCGAGTCGACGTAGGTCGTATCCGGGCCGAAGCGAATCCGGCCACCGAGATCGAGGGTCGCGTGAATGCCCAGCCCCGCCGTGGTGTGAACAGGATAGACGAGATGCTCGACGCGAAGCGGCGCTCCCGGCGCCAGGCTGAAGTAGTCACCCTTGCAGAGATGGAGGCGATAACCCCGCTGATCGACATCGATCCCGACCAGCTCCGCCACCGCGTCACTGGAGAGACCGGCGGCGTTCACCAGCGCGGCGCAGGTGACCGCCGAGGCTTCGCCATCGTCCCCGATCGCCGTCACCCGGAAGCCGCTCCCGATGGGCTCGATCTCGTCCACTCGCGTCCGCAGCACGATCTGCGCTCCACGGGACTCCGCCTCGGCAGCGTAGGAGAGACACAGGGCGTGGGCGTCGACGATACCGGTGCGCGGTGAGTACAGACCGGCCGTGGCCCGGAGCGCCGGCTCCAGGCTGCGCACCTCGGCGGCGCTCAAGATCTCGAGGCCCGAAGCGCCGTTGGCCAGACCGCGCTCCCGCAACTCCTCGAGGATGCCGACCTCCTCTTCGCCGGTGGCGACGATGATCTTCCCCGGCTGCCGATGGGGAACCCCGCGATCCTCGCAATGCCGATAGAGCCGCTCGCGGCCTTCCACACACATTCGCGCCTTGAGAGATCCCTCCGGATAGTAGATGCCCGCGTGAATCACCTCGCTGTTACGGCTGGAGATCTCGCTGGCGATCCGGCCGTGTCGCTCCAGCACCACGACGCCGCGCCGCGAACGGGCGAGGGCCGCCGCGGCCGCCAGACCGACCACCCCGGCGCCCACCACCACCACATCCACCTCGTGACTCATCGCGGCGGGGTTCGAAGCAGGTCGAAGAAGGCCCGTCGCCGGATCGGAGAGTGGATGAGCAGGCCGAGGAAGATCGCCAGGTAGAGCGCGCAGAATGCCATGCGGACCTCGGTGCTCGGAAACACCAGCTGTACACCGAAGAGCGCCGCCAGCATGACCGCCTCCACCCGGGTGATCTCCAGGTTGGAGATCAGCAGGGTCGCGAGCAGCGACTGCGCGGAGGTCAGGTACAGCTCCTCGGTCTGCCTCGCGTCGATGTGGAGCCCGCGAAGGCTCATCGAGGCGATGCAGTAGGCGATCGGAAGCGCTCCGACCAGAAGAGTCCACTGGTTGACCTTCGACGAGACCAGTGCGCCGAGCCCCATGCCGCCGCGCAGGCGGCTGGCAAAGATGATCGCGATCACGAACTCGGGGGACTCGGAGGCCAGCGGCGCCACCCACTGGACCAGGATGAACTCGTCGATGGCGCGGCTGCGACCGACCTCGACCAGGCCGTCCGCAAAGGGCTCCGCCGAGATGAAGATCGCATAGGCGGCGAAGAGAAGGAGCGCCAGCGCCCAGAGGCGGCGTCCGAGATGGCCGAACTCAGTGTCGAAGAGAGCTGCGGGGCCGACCAGCTCCACCTCTTCGTAGCCGCCATGCGCGGCGGAGAAGGCGTACCAGAGAAACAGGCCCAGCAGAACCGCGGCGTCGAGGAGGTTGATGTAGCCATCGAGGGGAATCAGGAAGGAGTAGATCGTCGCGAAGAGCAGGAAGCGGATCTCGATGCGGTGATGGGATTCGAGCTGTAGGACCTGGGTGCGACTGCGACGGCAGGCGACCAGCGCCACCGCCGCCCAGCCCAGTCCGATCAGCAGCCGGTTCGCGCCGGTCATGTTGGCGACGGCGTAGTGGGCGTACTGGGGATCTTCCGCGGCCTTGATCGCGAAGTGGAGATCGACGGCGTACTCCGGGAGCACGCTCACCAGGGCGAGCACGAGGAGCGCCAGCTGTTGCGGGATGTCCCGCTCCGCCAGCTCCGTCGCCCAGGAGAGAATGAAGGCGCTGCCGAGGATGGCGAGGCCGGCGAGCAGCGCGACGTACTCGCTCTGCAGGCCCACGCCGCCGAGGGCATGGGCGATCACCCAGGGAAGCGGCAGGGATGCGGCGAAGGCAAACCCCGCGAGCTCCCGAATCCCCGCCGGCGCCTCCTTCCTGGCGGTCATCAGAAGCTGGCGCCGAACTCTCGCTCGAAGCGCGCGCGGAACGCATCGAGGTCGAGCGTGAGACTCTGTGTGCCCTGCTTCTCGACCATCAGTGAGCCCATCAGGCTTCCGAGGCGAGCACAGGTTTCGAGGGGAAGATCCCGCCGCAGGCCGAAGAGGAACCCGGCGCGATAGGCGTCGCCGCACCCGGTGGGATCGACGACCTGGTCCGATACGACGGCCGGAATCTCCTGCCGGTCCCCGCCGCGGAGCAGGATCGATCCCCTCTCGCCCCGCGTGATCACCGCGGTGCCGACCCGCTTCGCAACCTCGGCTTCGCTGAGACGGGTCTTCTCGAGGGTCACGGACCACTCGTAGTCGTTCACGGCGTAGACGAATGCTCCTTCCATGAGCTCGACCAGCTCCTCGCCGTCGAACAGCGGCAGACCCTGTCCCGGATCGATCACGGTGGTGACGCCGAGCTCCTTGAGTGCACGGGCGTTTTGGAGCATGGCCTGCTTGCCGTTCGGAGAGACGATGCCGATCTCGAAGGGCTCGGCCACATCGGCGAGCTTCGCCTCGTGGGCTCGGTCCATGGCGCCGGAGTGAAAGCCGACGATCTGATTGTCGTCCAGGTCCGTGATGATGTAGGCACCCGCCGTCGCTTCGTCTTCGAGCACGCGAATCCAGTCGCGACGGATGCCGTGCCGATCCAGCCACTCGGCGTAGGCGGCGAAGTCGTTCCCCACGGTAGCGAGGATGATCGGATCCTCTCCCAGCAAACGCAGATTGAAGGCGATGTTCGCCGCGGTTCCTCCGAAGCTCTTGCGAAGCTCCGGAACGTGGAAGGCCACGTTCAGCATGCGGATCTTCTCGGGCAGGATGACGTCCCTGAAACGGCCGCGGTAGACCATGATGGAGTCGACCGCGACCGAGCCCGAGCACAGAACCGACATCGAGAGACCTCCGCTTCGCGCAGTCTCGCGAGCGGCACCCCGGGCGTCAATGGGAATCCGGGGGTAGACTCGCGTTAATGCGGATTCCCGAGCTGTACGCCAGCCGCCGGCCGGTGTTCTCGTTCGAGTTCTTCCCTCCGAGGACGGACGCGGGATACCGATCGCTCTTCGGCACCATCGCCGATCTGACGCCGCTCGAGCCCGGCTTCGTCTCGGTGACATGTGGCGCTGCAGGATCGACGCGCGAGAAGACCACCGACCTGGTGAACCGAATCCAGCGGGAGATCCGGCTTACTGCGATGGCCCACGTGACCTGCACCGGTCGCAGCACCGAGGAGCTGACCGCCAGCCTCGAAGCAATGGAGCGCGCCGGGATCGAGAACGTGCTCGCCCTGCGTGGAGATCTGCCCAGGGACCAGCCGGACTGGCAGCCGGTCCCGGGCGGATTCCGCCATGCGAACCAGCTGGCGGCGTTCATCAAGAGCCGCTTCGGGTTCAGCCTGGGGGGCGCCTGCCATCCCGAGAAGCACCACGAAGCGCCGAGCCTCGAGGAGGATCTCGCGAACCTCCGCAAGAAGGTCGAGGCCGGGGTCGAGTTCCTGATCACCCAGCTCTTCCTGGACAATCGACCCTTCTTCCACTTCGTCGAGCGGGCGCGTGAGGTGGGAATCGACGTTCCGATCGTTCCGGGAATCATGCCCATGGTGAGCCTCAAGAATCTGCAGGGTGCCATGCGGCTCTCGCCGGGTTCGAAGACGCCACCGGAGCTCGAGCAACGACTGGCAGAGGCAGGCGAGGACGCCGATCGCTCCATGGAAGTCGGCGTGCAATGGGCCACACGACAGTGTCGCGAGCTCCTCGACTGGGGCGCTCCGGGAATCCACTTCTTCACCCTCAACAAGTCACCGGCCACGCGCAAGGTGCATGGGAATCTGTCGAGAAGATGAGCGCGACCGAGACTCCCGCTTCGCTTCGTGTCGGCGTGTTGCTCTCGGGCGAGGGCACCAGCCTCGAGAACCTCTTCGAGCGCATCGACGCCGGAGAGGTCCCTGCAACGGTCGCCGTGGTGATCAGCTCCAAAGAAGATGTCGGGGGTCTCCGCCGCGCGGAGCGGCGCGGTATCCCCGCCGTCGCGATCTCCCGCAAACGTCACCGCGACCTCCGCGAGTTCAACGACCTGATTCACGCGGAGCTCGAGAAGCACGGCGTGGAGTTCGTCGCGCTGCTCGGCTTCCTCTCCCCCTTCGAGCTGCGCGGCAAGTTCCAGGGGCGCGCCATCAACGTCCATCCGGCCCTGATTCCCGCCTTCTCGGGAAAGGGCTTCTACGGGCGGAAGGTCTACGACGCCGTCTTCGAAAAGGGGGTGAAGGTCACCGGCGCCACGGTGCACTTCGCCGACGAGGAGTACGACCACGGCCCGATCATCCTCCAGGAGGCCGTCCCGGTGCTCGAAGACGACACCGTCGAGACCCTGTCCGCAAGGGTCCAGGCCGCGGAGCGCCGCCTGGTCCCCGAAGCCATTCGGCTCTTTGCGGAGGGCCGCCTCGAGATCGACTCCCAGCGCCGCGTCCGCATTCGCAAGCCGGGATGAGAAACATTTCCCGATTGACGAGAGGCGAAAATAAGGCGAAACTCGCCTCATGTCGGTGCGCCCCCCCTCCCCCGCCATCGAAACCCTGCTCCGGGATCTCGGACCGAGCCTTCACCGCGGCGCCAGCCCCACCTTTCCCCCCACCCGCTGTCCCACCGGACTCCCCGGCATCGATCGCCTCCTCGATGGGGGCTTTCCACGCGGGCGTCTGAGCGAGATCGCGGGGTCGGCCTGCTGCGGCCGCACCTCCCTGGCCCTGGCTCTGCTGGCCAGGACCACCGCTGCCGGCGAGGTGGTCGCCCTGGTGGACGGCGCCGATGCCTTCGATCCCCCCTCGGCCGCCGCGGCTGGTGTCGACCTCGCTCGCGTGCTCTGGGTGAGGACGTCCGAGGTCCTCTGCGCCCTCCACAGCACCGAGCATCTCCTGGCGGCCCGGGGCTTCGCCCTCGTCCTGCTGGATCTAGCCCCCGGCCATCAAACGCCAGCCCGCATTCCCTCGTCTGCCTGGTCACGGCTACGAAGGACCGCAGCGGGCACGGATACGGCACTGGTGGTGCTGGGGGATCGACGCCTGACCGACACCTTCGCCGATCTCGCCATCGAGATGAGAGGGGCGAAGCCGCGCTTTCAGGGCACCCCCACCCTGCTCGAAGGCCTCGATGGAAAGGTCCAGCTGGTGCGCAACCGCCTGGGTCCTCACGACTGCGCCGTCGCCGTGCGCTGGCAAAACGCGAGTGCCGCGTGAGAGGTCGTCGTGCGCATCGCCTGCCTGCTGGTCTCGGATCTCCCCCTGGCCGCGGAGCTACGGGCCCACCCTGAGCTCCAGGGAGTGCCCCTCGCCATCGCCTCCGGCGCCGGCTCCCGGGCAGAGATCCTCTCCATCTCGCCCGAGGCCGCCCGGGGCGGGGTCCGCCCCTTCACCACGGTGGTGCACGGACGCGCGGCCTGTGCGGAGCTCTGCGTTCGCGTCGCCTCGCCGGCTCTGGAGCGCGCCGCTCGGGACGCGCTGCTGGACGCCGCGCTCTCGACCTCCCCTCGAGCCGAGACCGCTCCTCTGAGCTCGGGCATTTACGCCGCGGAGGCCGCGGTCTACATCGACGCCCGAGGGATCACCTCGCTCTTCCACTCGGAAGCGGGATTCGCCGGCGCCCTGATCGCCCGGGCCGAGAAGCTCGGCCTCCCGGCCGTGGCCGCCATCGCCTCCTCCCGGGGAGTCGCCCACATCGCCGCGCGAAAATGCACTGGAGCCCCGGGGGCCACGAAGGTGCTCCCCCCCGGTGATGACGCGTCCTTCCTCGCCCCCCTGCCGATCGACCTGCTGAATCCAGAGGACGAGCTGGCGGAATCCCTCACCCGCTTCGGAATCCACCGGGTCCGGGATCTCACCCGGATTCCGGAGCGCGCCCTCGTCACACGACTCGGCGGCAGGGCGCGAAAGCTTCTCAACTTGGCCCGGGGTGAAGAGAGCGCTCCACCCATCTCCACTCCTTCGCGGACGCTCTTCGAGGAGTCTACGGACCTCGATGCGCCCTTGAGCCACCTCGAGCCCCTCCTGTTCGTGCTGCGAGGGATGATCTCCCGCCTGGTCACCCGACTGGAGTGTCGCGCACTCGCCTGTGGGGATCTCGACCTCGATCTGGATCTCGAGGGTGGCCAGCGTGACGCGCGGCGCATCGGCGTCGCATCCCCCACCCTCGACCCCCTCGTCCTGGTGCGCCTCGCCGCGCTCTCCCTCGAGTCGCGCCCTCCCCCAGCCCCCATCGAGAGCGCTTCTCTCGCCACCACGGGATCTCCCCTGCGCAGTGACCAGCTCGACTTGTTTCGCCCCGCCGGCCCCACCCCGGCGGTGCTGAGCCAGACCCTGGCCGAGCTCGAGGCCCTCTGCGGCCCCGGCCGGATCGGTGCTCCGGTCGTCAGCGACAGCCACCGGCCGGACACCTACGCCATGGCCGCCTTCGTCCCGAACTCCGGCGCGGGATCCTTGACACGAGACGGAGATGCACGAGACGGAGATGCGCACGCCGGGCTTTCCCACGGCTCCCTGGCCGTCCGTGCCCTGCGCCCTCCCGTTCCCGCCCGGGTGCAGGCCTCCCTCGGAAGCCCCGAGTGGATTCGCAGCGCGCTCGCCAACGGAGAAGTGATCCGATCTGCTGGTCCCTGGCGCACCACCGGTGGCTGGTGGTCCAGGGAAGAGCGCTTCGCCTTCGACCACTTCGACGTCCAGACCAGCGACGGCCTGGTCGTCCGCCTCCGTCTCGACCTGATCACCGGCTGCTGGCAGATCGACGCCGTGTACGACTAGCCCGATCTGGCCAGCGATGCCCCCGGAACCCGACCCGGCGGTTCTCGTCGCTCACATCCACCGTCTGCTCCGCGGAGTCGCCATACCCGAAGCGCGCCTGGATCCGATGCGGTCCCGGTGCCATGGAAAGGTCTCCGATCGGCGTCGCACCCACTTCGCGTCCGTCGACGACGATGTGGGCCCACGGAACCGCGTTGATATCGACGAGCACCGGGGCCGCCGCCACCGCGGGAAGCGCCGGCGCGCCGGTCGGCTCGGTCGTCCGTGAGAGAATCGAAAACGACCCCGTGATGAGGCCAGCGACGACGGCAGCGCTCGCGGCAATCCAGGCGCGGCGCCATGTGGACATGGCGCGGCCTGGGCGACCGGGGCGGCCGGCAACCGCGGACGCCGCCGGCTCGGGCAACGGCGGGAGCACCGCCAGCGGAGCGCGTCCGGCTCCGGCCACACGCTCGGCCGAGTGGTGCGCTGCCTGCGGATCCGAAAGCACGACCTGCTTTCCAGACATCCCGAGGGAAGCCCGGCCATCGAGAACCTGACGCAGCTCGCGCCGAACCTCGTCCAGGGGTTTCGGCCTTTGCGTTGCGGAGATCCTCACGGCGCTGCGTTCCGAGGTGAAAAGCGATTGATCACACGCGATCGCCTCGAGCCCGGCGCGGGATCCGAACCCGGCGCGCTGGTGAAACAGGGGCACCCTGGGCATGTCCGTACCGATGACCCGCGGGACCCGGTGGAGTGCAGACCCGTCGATTCCCGCCCACACGCGGCTCAGCGCACGGTCACCGCGACGAAACAGAGGCGCAAGATGCCGAAGCGTGTCCTCGGGAATCGTCTGGGCTTCGTCCAGCAGCAGCAAGTTCGGCGCCCACAGACTCCCGCCACGCACGAGCTCCCGCACCAGTCTCTCTTCCCCGGCGTCCGTCGGCAGTCCCACCAGAGCGAGGAGCCATCGAGTGGCCTCCTGAGGCTCGAAATGGAGGAACGGACAGTAGAACACGCGACCCGGTCGAAACGGCCGTGCCGCGAGGCGACGGAGAAGGAGGGTCTTCCCGACACCGGGCGGTCCCAGCAGCAGGACGTCGCGGCCTCCGGCGGCGACGTGGCGCTCGACGCGCTCGAGAGCCACCTTCACCGCAGGGAGGAGCGGGGCGGCCCGCTTCGCGCCGCCGTGGGGTGGACGGCGAAATGGGGAGCCGGAAGGCATCACCTCTATTATACGATGGCGCGACAGAGCGATGTAGGGTCTTCTCCCACACCCGGCGGATGTGGACCCCGCAGGGATGAGATGCTGATGAGGGAGATCCGGCGAAGCGTCCGCGCGTGGCTGCAGCTCGCAGCTGCCCTGGGCGGCGCGGTGTCGGCCGGTGCCTGCGCGTGGCTCGCGCCGGAGCCGATCGCCCCGCCGCCTCAGCATGAAGCGCTTGCTGCTCCAGTCCACCGGGTCGAGTCTGGGGAAACCCTCTGCTCCGTGGGCGGACGCCACGGCCTCTCGGCCTCGGCGCTGCGGACATCCAACGGGATCGAGATCGGACTCGCCGAGCCGCTACCGATCGGAATCTCGCTGCGGCTCGAGGGCGCTCCGGCCACCTACAGTGTCCGGCGGGGAGACACTCTGTTGGCGATCGCACGGTGGTCGGGGACGGAGATGGGCGCACTCGCACGGCACAACGGGATGAGCGATCCCGACATCCTGTTCGAGGGCCAGGAGCTGAGGATCCCCGCGGGCGCCGCGACCGTCTGCGCGCCGGCCCCCACGCGCAACCCGGAAGCCGCCGAGATCCCGGAGCCCTCACCGACCCAACCCGCGCACCCTTCGACACAGCGAGAGATCACGGAAGCAGAGGTCGCCCCCTCGGAGACTGGCGAAGAGGAAGCGCTCCTGGCCCGCGCGGAAGATCATTACGCGGACGCGGATTACGAGGCCTGTTTGCACGCCGCCGCTCTCGCGCGCGAGCGCCTGGCGCTGCGGGCCGGGGACCCACAGGCGCGCCAACTGGCCGCGCGCGCTGCAGCCATCGAGGGCCTCGCCCACGCGGGGCGTCAGCGCCGCGAGGAGGCGGTCGCAGCTTTTCGAACCGCCTTCGCGCTCGATCCCGACTTCGAGCTAGAAGCGCAGTATGCGTCGCCCAGGATCCTGCCGCTGCTGCGGGACGCGCGGGAGCCCGAGTCGGTCCACTAGAGCAAAGCTCGCGCTCGAAGAGCCCACCACCGCTACGACGACCGGAAGCGGCGGAGCGCATCCGGGTCGGAGCGCAGTGCGGGGCCGAGGCGCACCTCCACTGCGCGGGGGTCGAGGGGGTCTCCGCACTCGGAACAGACCGCTTCCATGTGCATGACATGACCGCATCTCTTGTGTCGATGCTCGATCGGTGGTCCGCGTCCGTCGTCGAGCCATCGGTCGCCCCAGCGAACCAACGCCATCATCACGGGGTAGAGGTCGAGCCCTTTCTCGGTGAGCCGGTACTCGTGGCGGGTCGGCTTCTCCTGATAGGGACGGCGCTCGAGCACCTCGTGCTCGACGAGCTTCTCCAAGCGATCGGAGAGCAGGTTGCGGGCCGCGCCAGTCCGCTCCAGGAACTCCTCAAAACGCCGTGTGCCCAGGAAGGCCTCGCGCAGGACGAGGAGCGACCAGCGGTCTCCCACCTCCGAGAGAGCCCGCGCGATGGGGCAGGTCTGTTCGCCGATATCACGCCAACGCACTTCGAAAACGTAGCAAAATCAGATTAATATCAAAATGAGAGTTATCAGTTGCATTTTAAAACTAATTATCTAGAATGATCCACCGGGTCAGAGCGTCGGCACGGGGGCCGGCTCAGGAGAAGGAGGCACCATGCCGCGTCTCGAGTTCTTCTTTGACTACGGGAGCCCCTACAGCTACCTCGCGAATTCCCGGCTTCCGGCGCTCGCCGAGCGCACCGGCGCCGAGGTGAGCTACCGCCCGATGCTCCTCGGCGGCGTCTTCAAGGCGACGGGCAACAGCTCGCCGGCCGTCGAGCCCTGTCAGGCCAAGCGCAGCTACGGCGCCCTCGAGCTCCGGCGCTGGGTGGACCACCTGGGCGTTCCCTTCCGTGGAAACCCTCACTTTCCCATCAACACCCTTCTGCTGATGCGCACCGCGGTGGCCGCCCAGCACCTGGGCGTCTTCGAGCCCTTTCACCGGGTCGTCTACCCCGCCTTCTGGGCGGAAGGCGAGAACCTGGGCGAGTCCGAGGTGGTGGCCCGGGTCGTGGAGAAGGCGGGGCTCGACGCGCGCGCTCTGCTGGAGACCGGCGCCGATCCGGAGGTCAAGGCAGAGCTCCGCGCCACCACCGAGGAGGCGGTGGCGCGCGGCGCCTTCGGCGCCCCCACCTTCTTCGTCGCTGACGAGATGTTCTTCGGCAACGACCGTCTCGACTTCGTGGAGCGCGCCCTCCTCGTCCCGGCTGAGCTCGGCGAAACTGCAGAAGAAGGAGAGATCCGATGAAGGAATGGCGGACGACCGCTTGCGCCATGTGCCCGCAGGGCTGCGGGCTCGAGGTGTTGGTGGAAGACAACAAGATGGTGCGGGTCCGAGCGAACAAGAACAACCTCAGAAGCGAGGGATACGTCTGCCGTAAGGGAACCAGCGTCATGCACCACCAGCACAACGCCGACCGGCTGCTGCACCCCCTGAAGCGGGTGGGCAGCGAATTCCGGCGGATCTCCTGGGAACAGGCCATCGACGAGATCGCCGCGAAGATGGGGGCCACTCTCGACGGCTACGGCCCGCGCTCGCTGGCCTTCATGGGCGGCGGCGGGGTGGGCTGCCACTTCGAGGTCGGCTTCATGGTCTCTTTGATGCGAGCCCTGGGGGGCCAGTACTACTACAACCCGATCGGCCAGGAGTTCTCCGGTTACTTCTGGGCGATGGGAGAGGCCACCGGCAGCCAGTGTGTCCTGATGGACGCCGATATCCACCACGCGGACATGCTGGTGACGGCGGGCTGGAATGGAATGCAGAGCCACCAGATCCCCCAGGCGCCCCGGGTGCTGAAGGAGTTCTCCAAGAACCCGGACAAGCTGTTGGTCGTCATCGATCCCAGGAACTCCGAGACGGCGAAGCTCGCCGACATCCACCTGGCCCTTCGGCCGGGCACCGACGCCCTGCTCACCCGCGCGATGATCGCCATCATCCTGCAGGAGGGCTGGCACGACCGGGACTACATCGAGCGCCACGTGAGCGGATTCGAGCAGATCGAGCCCTGGTTCACCGACTTCGATGCGAAGGCGGCAGTGGGGGTCTGCGAGCTCGACTCCCTGCAGGTGCGCGAGGTCTGCCACCAGTTCGCGACGCGGACGTCCTGCATGCGTCCCGATCTGGGCGTCTTCATGAACCGCCACAGCACCGC
>Ga0307423_1000776_pt1 | contig 21021 bp, 19 predicted proteins | sample SalMarWE160310MG_FD_202154 | JGI IMG/M metagenome (GOLD analysis project Ga0307423, IMG submission 202154) | Salt marsh sediment microbial communities from the Plum Island Ecosystem LTER, Massachusetts, United States - WE1603-10 | ecosystem: Environmental > Aquatic > Marine > Intertidal zone >...
TTTTTAGATTATTTTATTGTTCTTTTAAAAAAACAGAGATTAACTCAGAAGATTATTTTAAAACATTTCGTGGAGAAGAGATGAAAAAAATTTCTACAAATCTTCTGGCCTCTTTAGTTTTTCTGCTCATTTCAACCGCAGTCTTTGCTCAAACGGGAGTTGGCAAATTAAGCGGGAAGGTAATTGATGCGGATACTAAAGAACCTTTGATTGGTGCTAATATAATATTATTGAATACCAATCTTGGGGCTGCCACCGATATCGAAGGAAACTATTTTATATTAAACATTACTCCCGGAACCTACGAGGTTAAATTCAGCTACGTAGGTTATGCCTCAAAAACAATTCAGGATGTTAGAGTAGTTGCAAACATTACCTACGAACTGAATGTTGAACTGTCGACGGATTTTACCTTGCCTGATATAGTTGTACTGGATAAAAAATTCTTCGAGGCAAAATCAACCAACACTGTAAAAGTAATTGACTCGGACCAGATTTCAAGGTTACCCGTACGTGGTGTACAGAACCTTGCTTCACTTCAGTCTGGTGTTGTTGTCCAGGAAGGAAGTGGAGGACAGGATGGAAACGCCACTATAAATGTTCGTGGTGGCAGAGGCAGCGAAGTACTTTATATTGTTGATGGTGTGCCTCAAAATAACCTATACAACCGGCAGACTGTTGCTCAGGTAAGTAACGTAGCAATTGACCAGATATCCTTCCAGGTTGGAGGTTACGAGGCTAAATATGGTCAGGCACAATCCGGTATCGTTAATGTTACAACGAAATCGGGTCAACCTTATTACAATTTGTTTATTGATGCCCAGTCATCAGATTTCTTAAAAACAGATGATTTCGGTTCTAATTTATATTCCGGATCGCTGAGTGGTCCTATCATCCCGGGAATACCTGAGCATACAATATTTCTCTCTGGTGAAAGAGGATGGTATAAGGACGCTGATCCACCTGCAGTTCCGATTGAGTTTTATACTACCCAGGACGGTACTTTATTAGATAATCCGGTAGTTTATAAAACCATACCTAACAACCCATCCGGCGTCTGGAGATTAAGTGGAAAAATTAATTCAAGATTTGGCGGTTGGAATGTACAGTTAAGTGGATTATGGAATGATCGTATTTCTAAAAATTCCAAAAGTACACCAGGTAGCTTAACTGCTCAAAGACAATATAAAAATGATTCTCAGTTTATTGAGGAAACTGAGGAAGAAAATTCTTCTTACAGTGCCAGGATATCACAAACTATAAGTAATAATACATTCTGGAATATAAATCTTGGCTATAGAATTTTTGATTATCAACGCTATAATCCTTTTCTAAAAGGTCCCGAAAATCAGATTCTATATGGTGATAGTTTGTGGTGGGCTGATCAGTCAGGAATGAACGTTACTTTACTGGGTGACGGTCAAAGAACAGAGAACGTAGATGCCAATGGTGTTTACAGACCTTATGGTTGGGCATTAAATCTTTTTCAACAGCGCGAAGATGCAAGATTAGGTGCAGATTTTGATTTGACTTCTCAACTTCAAAACCATCTTATCGAGTTCGGTGCCGGAGTTGAACAGCATACTATAAGAGGATATGGAAATTATTCTTACATTGTTGCGGGAACTGATCCGACACAACCTGATTATATCAGGTTTGCTCAAAACCAGCCTTTTGTATTCGGCTACGATGTTACTGGACAAACAAAAACAAGTGGTGATGATCCATCATCACTTGATTGGTTTGCAGATCCAAGCATTGGCTCAGATCCCTCAATGGCCGAATTTCTTAAACCGGCTAAACCAATTTTGGGATATATGTATTTGCAAGATAGGTTTGAGCTGCCGGATATAGTACTGAATATTGGTGTGAGAATGGATTACTTTGATCTTGGGTCTCGCGAGCTTATTAATCCTGAATTACCTTACGCCGGTGGTTTGGATCCTAACAGGTTCGATATAGAAGACTTCAAAGTAAAAGATGTTGAAGTTAAATTTTCACCAAGATTGGGAATCGGATTCCCGGTAAGCGAATCTACTGTTTTTCATGCCCAGTATGGTACCTTCTTTCAAATTCCTGAACTGAATAATATGTTTAATGGTCCGTTTGATTATAACAATTATATTACAATGGAACCACAGAGTGGCTTTAACGGTGCATTAGTAAGTGAAGAAACAACACAATATGAAGTTGGATTCAGGCAATTATTTGGAAATACTTCGTCATTGCAGCTTACAGCTTTCTATAAAAATACAAAGTCACTGGTGAATGTACAAAGTAGCCAGTATCAGCGTGTTGAAGGTGGTCAGATCCTTAACGCAATAGGACCACAAAATTCAGATTTCGGTACAATTAAAGGATTTGCGCTTTCATTTGATGTAACTAAACTAAGCTACATCAGTGCTTCCTTGCAATATACTTTCTCTGTTGCTGAAGGTACAGGTTCCTCAATAAATTCTAGTCAAACCTCTGTATTCAGAAACAATGATAACCTTCCACCAAAGGTTATTGCTCCTTTAAATTTCGATCAAAGACATACAGCAGTAGCTATTATTGATTTTTATGTTCCGGAAGGTGAACTAGGATTTTTCGAGCTTTTTAATGCAAACGCAATTTTTTCATTCGCCAGTGGGAGACCTTATACACCAGTCGATCAGTGGGATCTTCTTGGCGATAATGGACTCGTTGCTGATAATACTGGTTATATTAACTCAGCATTTGGTCCAAGCACCTTCAGGATTGATCTAAAGGTTGAAAAGGGATTTGCGATCGGTAATTTCTATTTAACACCTTATGTCTGGATTGAAAACTTACTGGATGCGGATAATGTAGTTACTGTATACAGATCTACGGGAAGCCCTTATACGTCTAACTGGCTTAACGATCCTGATGCGCAAGGTACAATACAACAGAAGGGCGAGGGATATGTCAAGGATTACGAATCACTTGAAAAAGATCCGCAGAATTTTGGTTTCCCTAGACTTATAAAACTCGGTCTTAAGTTAAATTTTGATAGAATTACTTTCTAACAGAAATTTGATTTTAATTATAAACAGGATGATTGAAATGAAAATTAAAATAACATACAAATATAAATTGCTCCTATTTATTCTGGGAGCGGCATTTATTGCCTTTGGTTTTTTGGGAGACGATAAGAACGGAATCAAGCCTCCCGAACCACTGTATAAATTTAATAATTTACAGGAATCTGGTAAACAGGGGGACGCTTATGCCTTAAATGTGAACAACATCTGGATGCCCCTTAACCGAAAAGGAATAATTGCCGATGTTAATGTTCCTCCTAAAGGCAGCCTGGGACAATTTGCAGGCGGTGGATTCCTCTTTTCGAGTGGATTTTTCTTAAGTGGATACCGTAATGGTGTTCTTTGGGCAAACGCCTGTGCATCTGCAAGCCTGGTAGAAGATTATGTGCAAGGTGTTGTAGGTGGTCAGGATGATCCAAATGCAGTAATTTATGTTGTAAACTCACAGGACGAACCTTTTGGACAAAGCTGGCAGGATTGGAAAGATGCAGTCACATTGGGAGCTGATTTCGTTGATGGCGATGGTGATGGCATTTACAATCCAGTAGATCAAAATGGAAATGGTATCCGCGATGATAACGAAGATATGCCTGATTTAATTGGAGATGAAATAGCCTGGTGCGTCTACCACGATGGCTTACCAGTTGCACAAAGAAGATGGAATACAACTTTGGAAGTAGGTATGGAAGTAAGACAATCAGTCTTTGCTTTCGCTTCTGCGGGTGCAATTGGTAATATTGTTTTTATAAGATACAGGATCAAGTACGTTGGTAAAAATGCAAATGATCCTGATTCGTTAACAAATGTTTATTTTGGTTGCTGGGCCGATGTGGACCTTGGCGACGCAACAGATGATGTAATTGGCGTTGATGTCCCAAGAAATGCCGGTTTTACCTATGGTAATGAGGATGATGCACAGTATGGTGCACAAGTTCCCTGTTTTATGATAGACTTTTTTTCAGGACCAAGAGTGCCGGGCTCCCCCACTGACACAGCAACTTCCGTTCGAGGTCAGTTTAAGGGAATTGAGTATTTCCCCGGATATAGAAATCTTCCCATTTCCTCATTTGTTATGTATATAAATGGTGACCCTGACTTAAGAGATCCAAATGACATTAATGAAGCTCGCAATTACTGCGAAGGTACAAATAGAGTAGGCGTAGAACCCGATCCTTGTACTTTTGCTTATGGTGAAGTAAAAGGTGGTGTTGATTGTAACACTGTTGATCCAAGATTCTGGTTCTCCGGCGATCCTGTTACTGATGTTGGCTGGATCTGTACTGAAAATCGTGATATGCGGCAAATGACAAATACAGGTCCATTTACACTTTATAAAGATCAGGAAAATGAAATAGTTCTTGCTTATGTAGTTGGCAGAGGTGCAGATTGGCAGGATGGCATTACAAAGGCTCGTGCTATAGATGATGGTGCTCAGAATATATTTGATCTTAATTTCCAGGCACCTGTTCCTCCACCAGCTCCTCAGCTAACATTGACTTCTAGCGATAATTTCATTGATATTAGTTGGGACACCCCACCACAGGTTGGTTATAAAAGTACAACACCTACCTGGGACCTGGGTTTTGAAGGATACCAGGTTTGGGCTTTTAAAACTAATATTGCAGAAGATATTGTAACCGGGCAGCAGAACTCTGTATTGCTTGCAACTTATGATCTTGATGATTTTATTAATAATGTTTATAAAGAAAATGCAGAAACAGGAGGAATTGAACTTTTATACCCGGTTTCTATTCCGGAAAATCAAATGGATTCTGCGCTCTACGTTGATCCTAACACGGGAAGGATAAGGGTGAGAGTTACGAAAGATCCGTTCTCACCAAATGATCCGGTTGTTAAAGGAAGACCTTATTACTTCGCCGTTACAAGCTATGCTCTTAATTATAAGTCACTAGTTAATAAAAGTAATCCGGCAGATACAACGTTTATGCCCGGAGATTATTACCTGAGCTCATTTGCATTTGCACAGGAAGCCGAAAATATAAGGTCTATAGTTTCAACAATAGTTGGCGTAGATGCACTTAATCCACCCGTAGTTGTTCAACCTGCAAATAAAATAAGCGGAGCTTCTCTTGGAAATGTAGGTTATGATGCGATCAATAATACAGAATTGACTGGTGAGACTTACGAAGTAACTTTCTTCAAAGACTCCTCATCGGTTCCATATTCTATGTTCTGGAAATTAACAAACTTAACAACTAACACTCTTCTGGAAGATTCAGCAAGTGCTTATACATATGGATCGGAAAAAGTTAACCAAAATGTTACCGATGGATTTATTACTAAAGTTGAAAGACAGGATGCCACAATTGGTATGGTAACTTATGACCCACCCGATGCCATATGGTATAATTTTACCGGAAGTCGTATTGATTCATTTTATTCAAGAGGAATTTGGTATGTAGGCAACGACTTTGTTACTGAAAATCCTAGTTATATGCCGCATCCTTTTGAAAGACCTAGTAATCCAATCCGTAGTACTTATCTTACTACCGATAAATTAAGAAAAGTTGAAATACGTTTTGGTGATATGGGTGTTGGCAAAGCATATAGATACATCAATGGGTATAAAGCAGCTGGAATTGGTGCGCCGGCTAATAATACTTATCCTTATGCTGAAAAGATAACAAGTGCCGATACTGTGGACAAAGGTCCAATTGGTAAGTGGGACGAAGCCAATGACAGACCTTTCGGGTATGTAGATGTTCCGTTTACTGCCTGGGTTTTCGATGAACGGTATAATGAGGAATATCAAGTAGCAGTTGGTTTTATTGAATCTGCAAAGACAACAAATAATCCTAATTATCCTAATGCAAATCCGGATGGTATTTGGGAGCCTAGTACCGCAGTACGAAATACCGGAGAATATATTGTAATCTTTGATACTCCGTATGATCCGGAGGGTAATCAGATTGAATTAACAGGTGGAGACTTCCAAACCAGCAGCGGTACAGTAACCCTGTGGGCTGACCTCCCTCGTAAAGTTTCGAGTTTACCTAAATTACCAGAAGATGTACAAGGCATCACTGAGGAACAAAGAGCAATATTTGATTCGCCGTGGTTAAGCACTATGTACCTTGTTACATTGGAAAGAATTGATTCGACTTCCTGGTTTACACCCGGTGATGTACTTACAATTCCTTTAGCTGTTTACCCATATACAGAGGCGGATGTTTATCAGTTCAGTACGCTTGAAGGTACAACTTTGACTGAAGCCGATGAACGTGCCTTATGGGATAAAGTTAATGTTTATCCGAATCCTATGTTTGGATATAACACATTAACTAACTATTACTCAAATACTCCTGATGAGCCGTTTGTTACATTTACTAATCTACCGGAAGAGGTAACAATAAAAATTTATTCTTTGTCAGGTACACTCTTAAGAACGCTTACAATTGATGATAAAGATTCTCCATCATCTCCGTATTTGCGATGGGACTTACAGAATGAATCCGCATTAAGAGTGGCTTCAGGTATGTATTTAGCAATCGTTTCATCACCAAAGTATGGTGATAAAGTTTTGAAGTTTGCAATAATAATGCCTCAGAAACAAATTCAGAGGTTCTAACTAATTTAAGATTGGCAGGTATAAATAAATTTTGCCTGCCAGCTATTTTAAGTTAAAAGAGTGGAGTTTATAAAATGAAAAAAATAATACTAATAATGATCCTGATTGCAACTTCAATTTATGCTGGTGATGTTGCAAGAAAAGGCACAACGGGTGCTGAGCAGCTCTTAATCCCTGTTGGTGCCCGTGGAATTGCTACTGGAGGTTCTTTCCTGGCGAACATGAGCGGGCTGGAATCTATTTATTACAATCCGGCAGGTTTAGATGTCTACCCTCAAACAGAGGCGATGTTCAGTTACGTGAACTACCTCGCTGACATTAATGTATCCTACTTCGCAGTTGGAACTAGTCTGGGGGATTTTGGATCTATTGGATTGGATCTCAAATCTTTAGACTTTGGCGATATTCCAGTCACAACGGAACAATTTCCTGATGGAACCGGACAAACATACTCGCCGTCGTTTTTAACTTTGGGCTTTACATATTCAAAGGTTCTAACTGATAGAATATCAATAGGAACTAACCTGAAGTTAATTTCAGAGAATATTCAGAATACTAATGCTACCGGTTTTGCAATAGATGCCGGTGTTCAGTACCGGTTTTCTGAATCTTTAATGCTGGGTGCTGCTGTTAAGAATATAGGTTCGAATATGGCCTATTCAGGGCAAGATCTATCTGATAGAACAGGTATTCCTGGTTCCATACCGGGGTCGTCAAGTGGAAGTTACGAAATAATTACTGAATCATTCCAGATACCTAGCTTTTTCCAGCTAAGTTTAACCTATGCACTTAACTTTAATGAGCAGAATAATCTGCTTATAGCTGGTGCTTATACGGCTAATAATTCATTTGAAGATGTTGGCAACCTGGGTTTGGAGTATGGATTTATGAATAACTTCTTCGTCAGAGGTGGTTACAATTTCCTGATGCAGAACTCCAGTGATTATGTCTATGGAATGACATTTGGAGCTGGAATTGATTATAACATCGGTGGACAAGTTGGATTTGTATTTGATTATGCATTCAGAGATGTTAAAGATTTTCCAAGCGCTAACCACATTTTTACGATTAAGCTCAGATTCCAGTAAGCTGAATTTTAAGGTAATATGGCGTCTATTGAATTTACAATAGACGCTTTTTTATTTTTAGATTTAGAAATTTTTCGAGATTGCCATGAATAAGTATACTCTTTCATTTGTTTTCTTTTTATTTTGCCTGACCGCGGTTCATCCGCAAAATATGAATTTTGAATTTGACTACGCTCAATTTGGATATGATTCGCTATCGAATTATGTTGAATTCTACTATTCATTTGACCAGTCCTGCCTGCAATTTATTGATACAGACACAACCGACTACGTAGAAGGAATACTTCATATCGAAGTTAGTGATTCAACGTCCGGTGAGGATATAATTGACCGGCAGTGGATGATTTCTAATGTAATTAGAGACACTTTGGGAATGAATCGCAGTCTGATTGGTGTAGTCGGATTTATTATAGATAAAGGATCGTATAAGGTTGTTGTAACTGGTAGTGATGCTAACAATTTGTCAAATAAAAGAGTTATTAACGAATATTTTACTGTCAGACCGTTTCTTAATCTAAACACAGCAATAAGTGATTTGCAGCTTGCATCAAATATAATTCCACAAAGTGATAATACTTCCTCAATATTTTATAAGAACACTTTTGAAGTGACACCAATGCCGGCTTCAATTTGTGGAGAGAATCAACCGGTTTTATTCTATTACTCTGAATTGTATAACCTCCAGTCTAATCCATCACAAGATGATTTAAGGCTGGATGAATTAGTTATAAATAGTCGAGGGCAGGTTGTTAGTTCTAAGGCGAAAAAAATAAATAAATTAGTTGATTCAAGAGTCGAAGTTGGAATGGTTAAAGTACATAAGCTTCCTACAGACACCTACAGGCTTTTAATTGACTTGATCGACAGTACTGCAAATTATGGTGTATCTTCCTCTAAAAGATTCTTTGTCTATAACCCTTCGATTATGCCGGCTGATTCTTTTCAGACAACTGTTTCCCCTGTTCTAAGTACGACATTTGGAGCTATGTCAGAAGAAGAGATTGATGATCTTTTTGCAAAATCGAAATACATTGCAACTGAGCCTGAACTGAATCAATACAAATCATTATCTACGCTTGAAGCAAAAAGAGAATTCATTTACCAGTTTTGGAAAACCCGTAATGAAAACACTTCTAATCCAAAAAGAAGCTACCAAAATTATATGAAACGAATAGATGAGAGTAATGATAGGTTCTCAGCAATGGGGAAAGAAGGCTGGAAGACAGATAGAGGTAGAGTTTTTCTTGTTTACGGTGAACCAAGTGAAATTGACCGTCACCCTAATGAAACGGATACGAGACCTTATGTAATCTGGATATATGAAAGTATAGAAGGTGGTGTACTTTTTGTATTTGGAGATCTTACAGGCTTTTCAGATTATCAACTTCTTCACTCTACTAAAAGAGGCGAATTAAGAGATGATTCTTGGCGGCGCAGGATTGCAGTTCATTAATAAAATTTCTGAATTAATTCTTTCTCTTGAATAAGGATTTCATTCCCCTTCGATTTTATTGCCGATCTTTGGTTATTTTTGCACCATTACGTTTCAATCCCCAATGAAGAACAGACTGGAATATATTGTTTTCATTTTATTTAGCGGTTTTTTTAGACTGCTTGGTTTGAACCTTTCAAGAAAGTTTTCGACCGTTATAGCCTACTTTTTTTTCTATTTTGTTCCGATCAGAAAGCAAGTGGTAATCAGGAATCTTCAAAACGCATTCCCAGAAAAAAAAATGTCAGACATAAAAAAATTGGCCATCAATACTTATAAAAGTTTTGCTCTTTCACTTGTTGAAATCATGTATCTGCCATATATAGAACAACAAAATTTAATCGATGCTGTTGAGTGTGCCAACCCGGAATTGATAGTTGAAAAATATAATGAAGGCAAGGGAATTATTTTACTTTCATCGCATTTCGGAAATTGGGAATTCATCGCAATTTCAGTTGCTATGCAAATCGGAATCCCATTTTCTGTAATTGTAAAACCGCTCAGGAATCCATATGTATTTGAATGGATGAACAAAGCTCGGACTAAATTCGGAAACGAAATCGTGCCTCTCGGTATTTCAATCAGAAAAACATATCAGACATTAAAAGAAAAAAAGATTGTTGCAATGGTTGCTGATCAGCGAGGACCTCGTGAAGGTGTTAGGGTTATTTTTTTTGGCAGGAAAGTCCCGGTTTATACCGGCCCCGCTTCTCTTGCTCTTAAAACAGGCGCACCAATTATCTGCGGTATTCCTGTAAGACAACAAAATTATAAATATCATATAGTTTTAGTTGAAATTCCTCTAAACGATTTACCTGAAATTGATGAAGAAAAAATAGTAGAAATAAGCCAGAGGTACACATCATATCTTGAAAAAATAATACGGGAAAATCCTGAGCAATGGCTTTGGATGCACAATATGTGGAAATATTAAATGTATCAAGAAAAGAAAATACTTGTCATACAGACTGCCTTTCCCGGAGATGCTATACTAACTTTACCATTCATTCAGGAATTAAAAAAACAAAAACCCGATTATTCAATAGATGTTTTATGCATACCACTAACAGCGGAAATATTTGAAACTTCTTCAAGTATTAATTCTGTTATTCCTCTGGATAAAAAAGGAAAGCAGAAATCTTTTTTTTCATTTATGAAGTTTGTAAAAGAACTTAAGTCAAAAAAGTATGAACTTGTATATTCTCCTCATCGCTCTCTGCGAAGTGCATTAATTAACTTGAGTCTTTCAGCAAAAGAATCTTATGGTTTTGAAAACAGCGCACTGAAATTTGTTTATAAAAATGATGTAAAATATGATCCTTCTGCTCATGAGGTAAGGAGAAATCTTGAATTTCTCGACGGTGATTTTGGTGGAGAAAAATGGCGAATATTGCCTGAAATATCAGTTCCTTCTGAATCTAAAAAAAAGGTATCTGACTATTTAAGTGAAAATAAAATAAATAATTTCATAACCATCGCACCCGGCTCAGTTTGGGAAACAAAAAAATATCCAGTTAAATATTTCAAAGAAGTAATTGAGCATTTTAAAAAAAATAAATATCAGATTGTTCTTATCGGAGGAGCTGAAGATAAAGTAATTTGCGAATTGCTCAGAAAAGATGACGAAGAAAATGTTCACATTGCAGCAGGAGAATTTTCATTTATTGAAACAATAGAATTGTTGAGGAGTTCCTCTTTACTTATTTGTAATGATAGCGCACCGACGCACCTTGGTATGTGTGTGGATATTCCTGTTCTTACAATCTACTGTTCTACTGTACCCGGATTTGGTTTTTATCCTTATAATAACCGTAGCAGTTATATCAGCTATAATGAGCTAAATTGTAAGCCATGCGGTATTCACGGGTTTAATAGCTGTCCTGTTGGTTCATTTTATTGTGCTGAATTACTTCTTCCAAGTTTGGTAATTGAGAAAGCAGAAAAATTAATTTCAAATGCAAAGTAGTTTTGAAAATCTGATAAATATTGATGAACATCCTGAATCGAGTTTGATTCTGGCAGCAGGTTTATATCAAACTGGCAGAATATTTATCTATCCGACGGACACAATATATGGCATTGGAGGTAATCCGTTTGATGAAAATGTTGTTAAAAGGATATCAGCTATTAAGGGCAGGAATGAGAAAAAGCAGTTTGTCTGGCTAGTCTCTGATTTTGAGAATTTGCTGAACTATGTTGACGTCACTTTTAATAATCACCTTGATTTTCTTCAAAAAATCTGGCCGGGATCTATATCTGTTATACTTAATTTGAATGAAAGAGCAAAAAAAATAAATGACTTTGATACAATTGCCGTAAGAATTCCCGATAACAATTTTTGTCAGAAGTTACTAAAAGAAATAAAACAGCCGCTTATATCTACCAGCGTAAACAGAAGCGGAGAGGAACCAGCAAATGAAATTAAGCTGATTGCTAAAAATTTTTTGAAAGAAGTTGATGCAATTATCTATAATTCTGACCTTGTTAAACATTCTTCTTCAACTATAATAGATTTAACAACGGAAAACCCCAAATTGATCAGAGAGGGTTCTGTTAAGTTTGTAGAATTGTTGAAGAACTTCAATTAAATTAGCATGGTCTTTTAATTAAGTTAATTACTATGCCATTATTCAAATACTTAAAAAATCTAAAAAGTTTTTCAGTTGTTATAGTGCCTGATGATGCCTCTCACGATGCCAGATCAAAAAAGTTTACTCCAGTTAGAATTTTATTTATTGCAATAATTTATACAGTATTTATTACAGTTTTCGGTTATTACTTCTTAATCCTTACAGGAATAGGAAACAAATTTTTACCAGGGAAGTATGTACAGACCGCAGAAGAAGTTGAAAACATTAAAGAACTGAATCAGAAAATGATTTTCCTGGCAAAGGAATTGCAGATCTTAAAATCTACTAATCTAAGATTAAAATATGCTTTAGTCCTGGGTGATTCAACCCTAGCTGATACACTTAACGTTCCCGAAGATTCGTTAAAAAAATTTTATAAAAATCCTAAGGAAGGAAATCTTCTTGGTGTAATTTTTGAGTATATAAATTATCTTTTCCACCAGGATGACAATTCGATTTTTTTTATACTTCCTGTGAACGGATATATTAGCAGGGGTTTTGATCCTGATAGAGGTCACTTTGGTATTGATATAGTTGCAAAAGTCGGTACGCCGGTTTTTGCATCTGCCGGTGGTTTTGTCGTTTTCTCCAGCTACACAAATGATTATGGACACGTATTAATTCTTAGCCATTCGGATGGTTACTTAAGTTTTTATAAACATTGTTCAGTGTTGCTAAAAAGAGATAGGGAATTTGTAAAACAAGGAGAGTTGATAGCCCAAACAGGTAACAGCGGGTTAGCGACCACAGGACCACATCTTCATTTTGAAATTTGGCATAATGGCAAAGCTGTTGATCCGGAAACTATATTAATCAAAGATAAATAAAAAAAAGGAGAGAAGTTTGAAAAACAAAACTGTGGAAGGGGATTCAGAAGAAATAACGATCATTAGTCATGGAGTAAAGTTAGAAGGTAAGATTACCTGTGAAGGAAATGTACGTATAGATGGAACCATTCAGGGAGATGTTATTTCTCATGGAAATGTTACAGTTGGCGAGCAAGGCGAAATCAACGGGCAGGTTATTGGTCAAATTATTGTTATTGGTGGAAAAGTGTCAGGTGAGATAAATGCTAAAGAAAATCTAACACTCGAATCAAAAGCGAACTTAAAAGGAGATGTTTACACAAAAATTTTAGTGGTTGAGGCCGGTGCCTACTTTGATGGAAAGAGTAATATGGGAGAATCTAAAGGAACATCGGGTTCGCATACTCTAACCTCCGGCAAAAATGAAACTGGACCCTGATAAAATAAAAGGTGCAAATAATTTTTATAAGGAAATTGGTCCTTACCTCGGCTTAGGGCTTCAACTGGCTGTTACTGTTACCATTATGGTTTTTATTGGAGTCTGGCTGGACGGAAAATTTAATACCGACCCGGTTTTGACTATAATTTTTTCATTTCTTGGGGTATTTGCAGGCTTATATACCTTTATTAAATCTGTTCTGAAAGCCGGTAATGATAAGAAATGAAAAATCTTTAATTGTTTCAGGTCTCTTAGTTACCTTTATATCGACGGCAATCATTACATTCCTATTTCTTTCTTCCAATCTATCCGGGTTATTATATAAATCTATTTTATTAGGTGCATTTCTTTCGTTTTTGAATTTTGCAGTTGGTTTTTTGTTAATCAAGTTAAGTAATAAAAAATCTGATAAGGTATTTTTAACTATGCTTTGGGGAGGACTTCTTTTTAGGCTATTAATCTCATTATCTCTTGTAATAATAACACTTAAATTTTTGGAAATAAACGCATATGGGTTTATATTTTCTATCTTCTTTTTTTACATTTTTTACTTAATTATTGAGATTTTATATCTGAATTTAAGGAGAAAAAGCCAGTTTGACGGCAAATAGTAATATTGATACTCTAAAAGCAGTTGCGGATACTCTGGAAAGTGCCGGAAAATCTGATAGTGGCTGGATTCTGCATCACGTTTTGGATGGAAAAGAGATTGAACTTCCTTTTCTGGGGTATATTCATATTCCTCAACTTCCTCTGGTTTTTGGGATTGATATAACCCCAACTAAACACGTTGTTTTTATGTGGATTGCCGCAATTTTGGTTTTTATAACTTTTTATGTGGTTGCAAAGCGATATAGAAAATCATTAGTTCCTAAAAGGCTAACAAATTTCTTTGAAGTGTTAGTTGTTTTCGTTCGGGACGAAATTGCAGAACCAACAATAGGAAAACCTTACAGGACTTTTCTACCATTTTTGTTGACGATGTTTTTCTTTATCCTCTTTGGAAATTTTTTAGGTCTTATTCCCTTTTCATCAACCTTTACCAGTAACATTGCAGTCACCGCTGCACTTGCAATTATTTCTTTTTTTATGATTCAGCTTGGAGGAATAAAACAGAATGGATTTTTTGGTTACTTTAAAGGACTAGTGCCTCACGGAATCCCGGTCATGTTGCTTCCGCTTATGGTACTTGTTGAAATTCTTGGTTTGTTCACCAAACCATTTGCATTGTGTATACGTCTTTTTGCGAACATGATCGCAGGGCATACAGTAATTCTCGCATTGTTGGGTTTAATATTTTTTATGGGTACTATTTTTATCGCACCCGTTTCAGTAGCTTTTGCAATTTTTATTTATCTGTTGGAAATATTAGTAGCACTTATTCAAGCTTATATTTTTACAATGCTTACTTCCTTGTTTATAGGAATGGCAGTACATCAGGAACATTAATTATTTCAATAAAATAAAGGAGTATTTAAATGGATTTAGCGTGGTTAGCAGCGGGTATTGGCGCCGGTTTAGTTGTAATCGGTGGCGGACTTGGAATTGGTAAATTAGCAAGCTCAGCAATGGACGCAAGCGGAAGACAGCCGGAAGCCGCTGGTGCAATAAGAACATCTATGATTATTGCGGCTGCACTTATCGAAGGAATATCCTTCTTTGGGTTGGTTATATGTATTCTTCTGGCTCTTAAAGCTTAATTAACTTAATAAAAAGAGATCATAATGCTAGCTGAAATTACTTTAGCAATTATTGCATCGGAAGGTGGCAATGGCGGTCTTCTGGACGTCAATCCAGGTTTGATGATTTGGACAGTTGTAACATTCATTCTTTTACTTTTTATCCTAAAAAAAGTTGCCTGGAAGCCTATACTTTCTGCCTTAGATAAAAGAGAGAACGACATAAAGGAAGCATTGTCGCAAGCAGAGAAAGCCAAAGATGAAGCGAGAAAAATCCTTGAGGAAAATCAGGCTAGTCTGGCAAAGGCAGAAGAAGAATCTAAAAAGATCATTGAACAGAGCCGTAATTATGCAGAGTCTCTGAAAGAGCAAATGATCACAGACAGCAAAGAACAAGCAAAGAAGATTGTGGATGATGCTTCCTCTGAAATTCAAAGAAGGCAGGATGCTGCTTTTGAAGAATTGAAAGGACAAATAGCTGAGATTGCAGTTAATGCTGCTGAGAAGATTATTAGAGAATCTCTTGATGCGCAAAAGAGCAAGCAGGTTGTTGATAGATATTTGAATGAAGTGAATAAAAATTAAGTATGGCTGATTTTAGAGTCTTACATAGGTATGCGGTTTCATTACTGGAGACTGCTGTCGAGAAAAAAAACCTTGATGTTGTAACAACTGATGTTCAGCTTCTCGTTGATACGCTCAGGCAAAACAGGCAATTAGAACTAATGTTGGAGAGCCCGGTTATCAGACCGGAGTTAAAACTCAAAATCATGGAAGAAGTCTTCAGAAAGAAGATTTCAAAAGACTCAATGGATTTTATAGAGTTTGTAATTTCAAAGCAGCGGGAGAACTTACTTCAATTTATAGGAAACAGATTTCTGGAATTACGGGATGAGCATCTTGGTATTGCAGACGTTGTTGTTAAAGCTGCAACAGAATTTACTAATGAACAGAAAAATTTATTGCAGAGCAGACTTGAAAAGATTCTTAATAAGAAAGTCAGACTTAACTTTAAAATTGATTTGGATCTGATTGGCGGATTTATTGCAAAAGTTGGCGATACACTTTATGATGCTTCAATCAAACATCAATTAGAACTGCTTAAGAAACAATTTTTAACGGGTGAATTTTCACTCAACTAAATAAGAAGTTTAAAAGGAAATAAATTATGGCTGAAGTCAGACCTGATGAAATATCGGCAATATTAAGGAAACAGCTTTCCGGGTTTGAGAGCGAAGTGGATATCTACGATGTTGGTACCGTCCTTCAGATAGGTGATGGTATTGCACGGGTTTATGGATTGAGTAAAGTTATGGCAACCGAACTCGTTGAGTTTCCTAATGATGTTATCGGTATGGTGCTTAACCTTGATGAAGATAGCGTCGGCTGTGTTCTTTTTGGTGAAAGTTCACTTGTTAAAGAAGGTGATACTGTAAAGAGAACAAAAAGAGTTGCTTCAATTCCTGTTGGTGAAGAATTGCTGGGACGCGTTGTTAATCCTTTGGGTAATCCAATTGATGGAAAGGGTGCTATTAATACTGATAAGTTTTTGCCCATCGAAAGGAAAGCCCTTGGTGTGATTCAAAGACAACCAGTTAAAGAACCTGTGCAGACAGGTATTGCAGCTATCGATGCAATGATTCCAATAGGAAGAGGACAAAGAGAACTTATAATTGGTGACAGGCAAACAGGTAAAACTGCAGTTGCAATCGATGCAATCATTAACCAGAAATATACCCATACCGAAGAAGCTAAATCACTTGGGATAAAACCGGTTTATTGTATTTATGTTGCGATTGGTCAGAAAAGTTCAACAGTAGCGCAGGTTGTTGCAAAGCTGCATGAGCATGGTGCTATGGATTATACAACGGTTGTTACCGCTTCAGCCTGGGAACCAGCTCCGCTTCAATATATCGCTCCTTATTCCGGGGCTACTTTAGGTGAATATTTCCGTGATAATGGAAGGCACGCTTTGGTTATTTATGACGACTTATCCAAACAGGCAGCTGCTTACCGTGAATTATCACTTTTGTTAAGAAGACCTCCGGGAAGAGAAGCATATCCAGGTGATGTATTCTATCTTCACTCAAGATTACTTGAAAGAGCTTCAAAGCTAAGTGAAGAATTAGGTGGAGGCAGCTTAACTGCACTGCCAATAATTGAAACTCAACAGGGAGATGTTTCAGCATATATACCAACTAATGTTATCTCAATTACTGACGGACAGATTTATCTTGAATCAAACTTATTCAACTCGGGCGTTCGTCCTGCAATTAACGTAGGTATATCTGTATCGCGTGTTGGTGGTAATGCGCAAATTAAAGCAATGAAAAAAGTTGCCGGATCGCTTAAACTTGATTTGGCTCAGTATAGAGAGCTGGAATCTTTTGCTAAATTTGGTTCTGATCTGGATCAATCGACTCTAAGAACTCTTAACAAAGGTGCCCGTCTTGTTGAACTCTTAAAGCAAGGACAATATTCACCAATTCCGGTTGAGAGACAGATTGTAAGTATATTTTTGGGTACCAGAGGATTTATGGATTCAATTCCTGTTTCTGATGTGAAGAGATTTGAAAAAGAAGCTCTTGAGTTCTTCGAAGTGAAGCACAAAGATATTTTCGAAACGCTCAAGAAAGAAAAAGATATCTCTAAAGAACTTGATGAAAAAATCAGCAATGCTGTTCAGGAATTTTTAAAAGTATTCAAAAAGAGCGCATAAAAATTAATTAAATGGCTACGCTAAGGGACATAAAAAACAGAATAGTCGGTGTTAAAAGCACGCAGAAAATTACCAAAGCTATGAAGATGATTGCTACAGCCAAGCTACGCGGTGCACAACAGCGTATTGTAAACGCACGTCCTTATGCCAACAAAATTGGCGAAATGCTTTCCCATTTGGCGACTGAAGATACTTTGCAAACTAATCCTTTTTTTACATCAAGAGATAGTAAGAAAATATGTGTCATTGTTGTTACTGCAGACAGGGGACTGTGCGGTGCATTCAATACTAATATTATAAGGGAAGCAGTAAGTTATATTAATGAAGAATTAAAATCTGAAAATGCTTTCGTCACAGTTTATACAGTAGGTAAGAAATCTTCAGAATACTTTCGTAAAAGAGATTATAATATTGAAGGGAAGATTGTTGGCTTATTCTCTACACTTGAGTATCAGTCAACGCTGCAGATTTATAACGAATTGGTGCCAAAGTATTTAAAAGGAGAAATAGATAAAATAGTAATTGTTTACAATGAATTTGTTTCGTTAATCCAGCAGCGAATTTCAAAAGTACAGTTTCTCCCAATCCCTTTACTTAAATCAAGTGAAGAAGAAAAGTTGCAGCAGGCAAATTATATTTTTGAGCCCGATCAACTTTCGATATTTGAACACTTAATACCCAAACATCTCAAAGTACAGCTATGGAGAGCTTTACTGGAATCAAATGCAGCTGAACTCGGTGCAAGAATGACCGCAATGGATAATGCCACTACTAATGCTCAGGAATTGATTCGATCACTAAATCTAACGTATAATAAAGAAAGACAAGCTGCAATAACTAAAGAGATTCTGGAAATTGTTTCCGGCGCAAACGCTCTGAAGGCCAGCTCTTAAAATCCTTTTTTATCATTCCGAATTATGAATAAACTCAGAAATGTTTGAAGATTTATCATTAAAAATAGAGAACGCTTTAAAAAAGGTTAGGGGTCAGGGACGTCTAAGCGAAAAAAATATTTCTGATTCACTCAGAGAAATTCGGCGCGTACTTCTAGATGCAGATGTAAATTATAAAGTTGCAAAAGAATTTATTGAAAAGGTTTCTGAGAAGGCACTTGGTAAAGAAGTTATTGCTTCAATTTCGCCCGGCCAGTTGATTACCAAAATAATTTTTGATGAATTGGTAACACTACTGGGTTCATCTCAGACAGAATTGAAATTAAATCCATCGGGAATAACAACGATCATGGTCGTTGGGTTGCAAGGTTCCGGTAAAACAACTTTCTGTGCTAAACTTGCTAAGAGATTAAAAGATCATAAAAGAAAAGTATTGTTAGCAGCTGCTGATGTTTACAGACCAGCTGCAGTTGAGCAGCTTAAACAGCTTGGTGAAAAAGTTGAAACCAAAGTTTTTTCTTTGGATAAACCGGATGCTAAAGGAACAGCAACCGAGGCTTTGAAATATGCCAGGGAAAACAATTTTGATACTGTTATTATCGATACTGCAGGTCGTTTGCATGTAGATGAACAAATGATGGAAGAAATCTCTGATATTAAAAAGCTGGTAAATCCTTCAGAAATTCTATTTGTTGTTGATTCTATGACCGGTCAGGATGCTGTAAATTCAGCAAAAGCATTTAACGAAACTGTGGATTTTGATGGAATCGTTCTGACAAAACTTGATGGAGATGCACGTGGAGGTGCAGCGTTATCAATAAGGTCTGTGGTTGGAAAACCTATAAAATTCATCAGTAATGGTGAAAAACCAGACTATTTGGACGTTTTTTACCCCGACCGCCTTGCCTCAAGGATATTAGGAAAAGGTGACGTAATATCACTTGTTGAGAAGGCTCAGCAGACTTTCGATGATAAGGAAGCGGAAAGGCTTGAGGAGAAGTTAAGGAAAAATAAATTTGATTTTAATGATTTTCTTAAGCAAATTAAAGTGATTAAGAAAATGGGTTCTCTGTCATCCTTGCTTGGGATGATTCCTGGACTAAGTTCGCAGATTAAAAATGCGCAGGTTGATGATAATGCGCTCGTAAAAGTTGAGGCAATTATTAATTCGATGACGAGGTCTGAAAGAGAAAACCCAAAAATTTTAAACGGAAGCAGAAGAAAAAGAATTGCCCGAGGCAGCGGCACATCTATACAGGATGTGAATAAACTGCTGAAGCAGTTCGGAGAAATGAAAAAGATGATGAGCAGGTTTGCCGGTAAATCATCTTTAGGAAATCTGTCACTAGGCAGGTAAAGTGTAAATTAAATTGATTCTAAAATGAATAAATCGCGGAGGATAAAAAAACTTGGCTGTTAAGTTAAGATTAAGAAGAATGGGTAAGAAGAAACAACCTATTTATAAAATTGTTGCAGCAGACTCAAGATCACCCAGGGACGGAAAATTTCTGGAAGCTGTAGGTTTCTATAATCCTTTAACTAATCCACATACACTTGACTTAAAGGAAGACAGGATACTTTATTGGCTGAATGTTGGTGCCCAGCCATCGAGTACTGTGAAAAGTCTTTTAAGGCAAAAGGGTATTACTCTAAAAAAGGAATTAATGTCTAAAGGTCTTGATGAAGAGAAAATAAAATCTGAAATTGATAACTGGCAGAAGATAAAAGAAGTCAGTTCAAAGAAAAAAACTGAGAAAAAACTCTCGAGGAAGGCAAAAGCCAAACAAGAAACTGAAGCTTCTTCTGAAAAGGTAGAAGAAAAAGTAGAAGACAAGGTTGAGGAAAAAGCAGAAGAGCAGGCTCCGGTTGAAGAGACAAAATCTGAAGAGAAAGCGGAATAAAGTACAGCAGAGGTTAATAGCGCTGCTTCTGTTTTTATGCTGATTGAAGTGATACAATCGGATTTCTGTACTTAAATACAATACTGCTCACAGCGCTAACATAGGAGGCTCTTACATATGAAAGAGTTTATTGAATTTATTGCAAAGCATCTTGTCGATAGTCCTGAAGATGTGGTTGTTGAAGAAATGATCACCGAAGACAAAAAATTTACTCTCTCTCTTAAGGTCAAACAAGAGGATGTAGGAAAAGTCATCGGTAAGCAAGGAAAAACTGCACAAGCAATGAGAACTTTGCTTACTGCAGTTGCAGCAAAAGAGGGGAAACGTGCCTTGCTGGAAATAATTGATTAGATGATTTAGAAAATTTTGGACTACTTTTTAATTGGAAGAGTTGAACAGGTTTACGGAAAAGATGGTTGTATAAGACTTAAGTCGTTTTCGGATTTTCCGGAAAGATATTTAAACTTAAAAAAGGTTTATTTAGATTTTTGGAGTGATAAGAAAACATTTTACGTCGAAGGTGTAAAAGATGTTAAGGGACAGATTATAATTAAATTTAAAAAATTTGATAGCCCCCGGGATTCTCAGGTTTTGATTGGCAGAGAAATTTATGTAGGTGAAGATGATGTGGTAAGCTTGCCTGAGAACAATTTTTTTGTGCATGATTTAATTGGTAGTGAAGTAATTGCCGGTAACGAAAGAATAGGAACAATTTCCGATATAATAAAGACAAACGCTAAC
>Ga0307423_1000778_pt1 | contig 20988 bp, 16 predicted proteins | sample SalMarWE160310MG_FD_202154 | JGI IMG/M metagenome (GOLD analysis project Ga0307423, IMG submission 202154) | Salt marsh sediment microbial communities from the Plum Island Ecosystem LTER, Massachusetts, United States - WE1603-10 | ecosystem: Environmental > Aquatic > Marine > Intertidal zone >...
TGGTGACAGAAGGGGCGATGGAGTACTCCAAGGAGATCGGCATCCGCATGCAGATGATCGAGGAGCTGATGGCAGCGTAGTGGAGGCAACGGTGGACGACAGAGCATACATCCTGGCGAATCTTCATCTCCACGCGGTCCTGCCGCGCCTGGAGGAGCTGGTCAAGCTCGACGGAGAAGCCCAGTCCATCGCCAAGGAGATGAAGCTCAAGGTGCGCTTCAAGGTGCGCAAGGGTCCCTCGCGGGTCGTCGAGATATCCGACGGTGCGGTGCGGACCAGCGGCGATCCACAGGCCAAGGCCGGCCTCGGGCTCTTCTTCGCGAGCTGCGACCAGCTCAACAATCTCTTCATGGAAAAGCGCGCCATTCCGGTGCCCTACAAGGGCCTGACCCAGCTCCGGCAGATGAGCCGCTTCAGCAGGTTGACCGAGATCCTGACGCGCTACCTGAAGCCCGCAGAGGCGGATCTCGAAGATCCCGCCTTCAAGAAGAAACACGTGGAGATGGCGCTGATGGCAGGTCTGGCCGGTGCCGCCGAGATCGCCAGGTACGATCGCAAGATGGAGCATGTGGTCGACCAGCTCCCCTGGGGCACCCTCCAGTTCAGTGTCCTTCCCGACGGGCCCTATGCCTTCGCCAGCGTGGACAAGGAGAAGACCATCTTCGTGGGCAATGGCAGAATCGCGGATCCGACCGCCAACCTGGACATCCACGGCGTGGACATGGCCGCGGCGGTGCTGGCGGGGACGGTCGATACCTTTGCCGCACTGGGCAGAGAGGACATCCGCGCCACCGGGCACCTCTCGCTCGTCGACGAGTTCAATGCCCTGCTCGATCGCGTGGGCTATTTCCTGGCCTGAGTCCTGGGAGGCTTCCAACCATGAGCCTGAACACATTTGAGAAGTCGAAGGAGATGTTCCTGAGGGCGACGGAGGTGATCCCCACCGGCATCTCCGGCAACAAGAACCCGGCCTTTGCCATCCCTGGCGCCTTTCCCTACTTCGCCGAGCGGGGAGAAGGGTGCCGCTACTGGGACGTGGACGGCAACGAGTACATCGACTTCCTCTGCGGCTTCGGCCCGGTGGTTCTCGGGTTCGGCTACCAGAAGGTGGACGATGCCTACGACGCGCAGCGCCGGCTGGGCTCGGCGTTCAATCATCCCACCCCGCGCACCGTGGAGCTGGCGGAAAAGATGGTCGAGCTGATCCCCTGCGCGGACTGGGCCGCCTTCGGTCGCAACGGATCCGACGTCACCACCTACGCAATCCAGGCCGCCCGCGAGAAGACGCAGCGCCGCAAGATCATCGTGGCCCGGGGCGCCTACCACGGCTCGCACGCCTGGTGCACGCCCGGCCACGGCGGGCTGATCGAGGAGGACAAGCGCCACATCCTCGCCTTCAACTGGAACGACGCCACCGAGCTCGAAGACCTGGTCGTGAAGCACCGGGGCGACGTGGCCGGGGTCATGCTCACCCCTCACCACCACCCGGCCTTTGGCGAGCAAATCCTGCCCGAACCCTCCTTCTGGTCCGACGTGCGTCGGATCTGCGACGAGCACGGCATCGTGCTGGTGTGTGACGACATCCGCGACGGGTTCCGTCTTCACATGAAAGGATCGGGCGAGTACTTTGGCTTCGTGCCGGACATGATGTGTTTCTGCAAGGCAATCGCCAACGGCTACAGCGTGTCGGCCATCGTGGGCAAGGAAGAAATCAAGGCCGCCGCCTCCAAGGTCTTCTTCACCGGCACCTACTACACCGCCGCCGCCGACCTCGCCGCCGCCATCGCCACCCTCGATGAGCTGCAAGAGGTCGATGCCATCGATCATATGATGAAGATGGGCAAGCTGCTCTGCGAGGGCCTGGTCAAGCGCGGCGAGACGCACGGTCTGCAGGTGAAGGTCAGCGGACCGCCCACCATCCCCTTCTTGAGCTTTGCCAACGAGCGCGATTTCCGGCGAAACCAGCTCTTCAGCAAGGAGTGCGCCCGCCGCGGCGTGCTCTTCCACCCCCACCACAACTGGTTCCTGATGTACGCCCATCAAGAGGCGGATATTCAGCAGGCGCTCGATGTGGCCGACGAGGCCTTTGGCGTGGTCAAGAAGGAGTTCGGGAGCTAGCGCACGTCGCCGATCGGAGCGGCAAATGCATCCGAGACCAGCTCGTCGACGTCGGAGCCGGTCAGAGCCTCGAGAAGCGAGACGAGGTCCGCCTGCTGCTCGGCGCTCAGGCCGAGCGGCCGCATCAGAGGATCCAGCTCCTGGTTGGGGATTCCGCCTCCGTTGTAGAAGGAGACGACCTCCTCGAGCGTGGCCAGAGAGCCGTCGTGCATGTAGGGCGCCGTCAAGGCCACGTTGCGCAAGCTCGGCGTCCGATACTTCCAGCGGTCGGCAGGGTCCTGCGTGATCTCGTAGAGGCCCAGATCGCTCGGCCGTGGCTCGCTGACCTGTGCCACCAGCGCGGGGTCCACCGACAGGTACTGCCCGGGTGCCACGAGGATGCGCATCGAGCCCGGGGCATTCCCCATGGACGCGGTGTACCCGATACCGGTATTGTGCAAAGCCCCGTCGGTGAAGAGGGCGGCATCGGGCCCTACGCTGTGACAGGCGCTGCAGCCCGCCCGGCCGGTGAAGAGCTGGAAGCCGCGCTCGACCGCCTCGCCCGCGGCCGACTCGTCCTCGCCGTAATGCCAGCGGTCGAACGGCGAGTCGCCGGAGACCAGGGCGCGCTCATAGCTCGCGATGGACATTCCAATGGTCTCCATGGCCAGGCCGCGGCCGGGAAAGGCAGACTCGAACAGTCCGGCGTAGTCGGGAGCGGCACGGATCTTCTCGACCACGGCGCCGATCGAAGGGTTTCCCATCTCGTTCCGCGCCAGCAGCGGGCCCCACACCTGATGTTCGAGCCGCGTCTCGCGGCCGTCGTGAAACAGGCGCTCGAGATAGGCCACGTTGTAGAGGGTCGGAGCGTTACGGCGCACGCTGCGCCCCTCGATTCCGACCGCCGTGGCCAGCTCGTTGTTGGCGAAGCCCTGCTCGGGGATGTGGCACATGGCGCAGGAGAAGGTGCCATTCAAGGAGAGGCGGCGGTCGTAGAAGAGCTTGCGGCCGAGGGCGACCTTGGCAGGGGTCAAAGCGTTGTCCGCGGGCACGGGAACCGGCGGCAGCCCGAGTGGCGCGTGTCCCACGCGGGCGGCCAGGTCGGTGGGGGTGCCACGCCGCGCTTCCAGGGGCACGGAGCGGGTGCGGAAGTCGGATCGCTCGTAACCCTTGCGAGGATCGCCCGGGCCGCGCGATCCCGGAGCCGCGGCTGGATCGGGGGCGCGCACTGCTGCACGGGCCGGCGCTTCCTCCGCTTCCATCAGGAGCGTCTTCACGTCGGCGATGAGCGTGTCGGCGTGGAGGAAGGAGACGGTGTAGATGTTGCGGATGCGCCGGTTGGAGTCGATCAGAAAGACGCGCAAGAGGTGCGAGAAGGTGCCCAGCTCGTTTCCCTCGGCATCGACCTCCTTGCGGATTCTCTGACCGTAGGCTTCGAGAATCGGCTGCAGCTTCGCCTCCGACGCGGTGGTCAGGAACCTCCACTCGATACCTCCGCCTGCAAAGTTCTTGGCATGACGGCGCATGGCCGCTGGAGTATCCCGGGAAGGGTCGAAGCTGAGGCTCACCAGCCGCAGCCGTCCAGCGATCTCCGGGTCCTCGCCCAGTCGAGTCTGGACCCGGTCCAGCACCGCCGTGGCCAGGGGACAGCCGTTCACGTCGCTGCAGCTCAGGTATATGAAGCTCAGGAGGATCACGTCGTCACCGAAGACCTCGTGGAGGGTGGAGGAGGTGCCGTCACTGGTGAGCACCTCGCCGTCGGGAGCCTCCGCGAGCGGCGGAAGCCGGTAGCTGCCGGGGACGGGTGACGTGAATGCGAGAGGGCCCCAGCCCGGTGCGAGCACCGGGGGCGCCGAGCTGTGTTTCGCGTGGTGGCCCCCGTCCTGGGCGTGGACCGGGATCCCCAGCAGGAGGCCGGCCGCGGCCATCCAGCACAGCATCGAGCCAATTCTCATGTTGCCGTTTCCCGGAACTGCGCTTCGGGCAGGCCGCATCCCTTCAGGAGCCGAGGCTCGCCGCTTCGGCTCAAGGCCCCGCCGCCAGCTCTGCCCGCTCCGGGATCGCATCCCTTCGTCCGTACAGTGCGTAGGCTCCAAACCGCATCTGGTGGGGCCGGCCGAGCTTCTCGGCGATGAAGTCGATGGCGAAGACCGGGGCCAGTGTCTTCCCGTCCCAGGTATAGGCCTTGAAGTACTGCTCGTTGTCTTCGCCCTTCTTGTCCCAGTTGGCCAGGAGGGAAGACGTGAAGTACACGCGCCGGCCATCCCAGCTCTGCGAGACCATGTTGATCTGCTTGCCGATCACCTGCTCGAAGATCTGAACCGGCTGGTGCGGATCGCTGATGTCGAATACGCGGGTCTTGCCGTCCATGAAGGTGTCGACCCACAGGCGCGTGTCGTCGGCGGAGATGGAGATGTCGACAGGCAGCGGGACCTTGGCCGGGTCGCCGATGTCCGCCACCTCCTCGGCCTGCCACTCTCCGCTCTCGTCCTCGTAGATCAGCCAGATCTTCGAAGTGAGGGCCGTAGAGGTGAAGCAGTAGTCGTGGCTGGAGCCCCAGGCGCAGCGGACCTCCAATGGTGCACCGGGAACGTCGAGGATCTTCTTTGGCTTCCGCGTGTGCAGGTTCCATACCACGACGGTGTTGCCGAACCGCTTCATGGCCTCGGCGTCATTCAGCATCTTGCCGAAGTCCATCATGTAGTTGGTCCAGCCGGTGAAGGACGAGGTCACCAGGACATTGCGACGCGGCAGCGCGCGGACATCGTACCCGTAGCCGTCGGCGAACTGTCCCGACTTCTGCGCGCCTCGGAGGTCGTCATCGATCGGCATCCAGTGGGTGGCCAGGTACTTTCCTTCGTTGCTGTACTCGACCATCGCGGTGCGGCCTCCGTGATCGCGATTGTTGGAGAGGCCGGTGATCAACATCCGTCCGGGTAGCGCGTAGTGCGTGTGAGGCCCGACCACGCCGCCGCTGCTCGCCGTCAAGTCGGGGATGGTCTGGTGAAGCTTTGGCCGCGCCGGATCGCTGTGGACATCGATGACGAAGATCCTGCTCGTGTCGAGGCCTCCGGCCCACAGATAGTGCCGGTCATCGGTCAGCCCGGAGTGGTGTGCCTCGTTTCGACCCCCGACCGAGAGCGAGTGGGTGACCTTGCCATAGGTCGGGGAATCGGGGTTGACATCGATCGTGACCAGCTTGTCCTGCTCGTCTCCGACCCCCTCCATGCCCAGCGTCCACACGTAGACGAAGTCCTCCTGTCCGGTGATCTTCGCCATGTAGGGCGACATGCAGGTTTCGTCCGCCGTCGCGGTCGGGGAAAGCCAGAGCAGCGAGCCCGCCAGCAGAGCGACCCCCACCACGGATGCGTGAGCGCGTCCCGACGAGAATCTCATCGAAGTTCCCTCCCTTCCGGGTCCAACCCGGCCCTGTCGGACACTCCGCGCCCCCCCGCCCTGCGAATCACAAGCGGCAGTTGGCCGGATTGGTGACGCATTGAAAGTGTACTGCCGATTCGGGGATGCGAGGAAAAAGGGAAACCGGGGGCAGGCGGGCGCTCGGGGACCGTCGCGCGGCTCCTGCCCGGGCCGCTCACGCCGTAGAGCCCCGACAGGGCAGGGTACTGCCGGCGAGAATGCGCCTTTGCGGGGACCGTCCCCTACGGCAGCTGCTGGAGCCAGTCGCTGCGCTCGAGCCAGCGCGCCCGGACCGCGCTCATGAACCCGCTGGCCTCGAGCGCGCCCATGGCGTTCCGGAGGTAGTTCACCAGCAGGACGTCGCCCGCCGGAGTGGCGATCCCGATCGGCTCGATGGTGAGCGGCTCTCGGAGCGTGGCCAGGCCCTCCTTCGGGTGGAGGAACGCGGTGAGGGTCACGATCTCCCGGTCGGCGACCACCGCGTCGACCTCGTCGGCGAGCAGAAGCTTCACGGCCTCGTCGTAGTTGGGGGTGGTGACCAGCGATGCCTTGGGGAGCCGGGACTGGACGAACTGCTGGCTGGTCGAACCCTCCAGGGCGGCGAGCTTCAGACCGGCCTGGTCCAGGTCGGCGGCTTCGTCCGCTTGTGCGAGGCTCGTGGAGCGGGTGAGGATCGACTTGCCCGAAAGGTAGTAGGGGCCCACGAAAGCGAACTTCGTATTGCGCTCCGGCGTGATCGTCAGGCCGGAGATGACGAGGTCGACCTCACCGCCGGCGAGGGCGCCGAGCAGCTCCGAAAAAGGCTTCTCGACGATCTTCAGCTCGAGGTTCATGATCCCGGCGAGCGCGTTGGCGAGATCCACCTCGAGCCCCATCAGCGCTCCGCTCTTGCTCTTGAAGTTGAGAGGCGGCTGCCCCCCCGACATGCCCACGCGCAGCTCTCCGCTCGACAGGATGCGTGAGAGGATCGGCGACTCGGAGGAGGCCTGTGCCGGGGCCGAGACGAGTGACGCGGCGAGTCCAAACGCGGCAAGCAGGATGGCGATCGATCGACCCATGAGATGCTCCCTCCCTCTCGGGGTTCCGGGACCGGAAGGCTACTTATAGCAGCCGTGGGGAGCCAGCGCGTCAGGGCCGGTTCGAGCTTCATGAACAATCCGGGCTAGTATCTGGCCCCCATGAAGGCCCAGAGTCCGCAGCCGCAGCTGGTTCTCCTCGCCGTCGCGATTGCGGTGGCCTGTCTCCTCTCCGCGTGTGCATGGGAACCCTGGATCCCGGGCCAGAGCAAGTGGAACCCCGAGGTCGTCGTCGATCCCGCCAACATCGTGCAGCAGCTGGCGCTGGACGCCCCCTACGTGGACGATCTCAACTGCTACGCGCGAAGGTGCCAGAAGCGCTTCCGGCTGGTGGTGGACCGCCCCGGCCAGCTCACGGCGACGGCCGTTCTGGACCTCACCAGCGAGGACCAGCAGGCCCGCATCGTCCTGGAGGCCACCCGGGGTGTCCTCGCGCAAGACGGCACCGGGCGAGGTGTGCGCACCGATGTCTCGATCATCTCGGTGGGGAGCCCGGTGGAGGCGGGCGCCTACTTCGTCCTGCTCCAGTCGCTCGGTGGCCGGATCCCCTACGAGCTGACCGCGACGCTCACGCCCAGCGGCGATTCCGCGACCCGGCCCGAGCCCGAACCGACCGTCCAAATCGCGTCCCTCCCTCCGGATCGTCAGCCCCTCCGCTTCACCGAGGTCGACCTGGGCGCGAACGCCGGCGGTGGCTACGACCCGACCGTGATCTACTCCGGCCTCAGCACCTTCACCTTTCCCCGCCCCTCCCGGCCGGGGGACCCGGTACCCGCCGGCACCGCTCTCGAGACGCCGCGCGACCGCCAGATCCGCCGCTTTCTGGTCGAGGGCCTGGAGCTGAAGGGTTTCCGGCAGGCGACCGGGAGCGAGGAGCCGGACCTCGTGGTCGACTTCTCCACGGGCGAGAGGTCCCGCACCTTCACCATGATTCCGATGCTGTACCGGCAATACGCCTTCGTCGGCATGGGGGAGGGCTACGAGGTCGACACGCGCGGCACCCTCGTCATCGACATCATCGACACCCAGAGCGGCCGGCTCGCCTGGCACGCCTGGACCACCAAGGGCGTCGGCCCCGGCATCACTCCCGGCGAGAAGACCACGGCGCTGGTCCGCGAGGCGGTCGCCGACGTCCTCGCGGAGTTCCCGCCGTTCTAGCCCGCTCTTCTCATCAGGTCGCTACTGTGGCTGCGACACCTGCACTCCAGAGTGTCGGGCGATGGGCTCTGGCAGAAGGTCGTAGCGGCCCTTGCGGATGCTGAAACCGACCATCTCGGGGGCGCTGTAGAACGCGCCACGCAGGCCGCTCCAGGCGCGCCGGCCGCGGTCGAATGGCGCGGTCGCCAGGCCGACCGTGGCCTGGCCGAGGCCGTAGACGAGGTTCGCCGTCCCGAGCAACGGGCGGGTCCAAGGGGTGCCGTCGGCGAAGAAGAAGAAGGCGTCGTCCGCGATCGAGGGCTGGTAGACCGTCGAGGTCCAGGTGTTCGACTCGCGAAGGGCCACGCGGAGGCGCCCCTGCCGGTGCGCGAGCTCGGCGACCTGGCGCCTGCGGTGGGAGGGAAGATCGACGGTTCCGCGGGCGAGGTCGCTCGCGGCCACGTCGCGCGCGAGACCCGCTGGAATGAAGGCGAGCGCACCGGCGTCGAGCCCGGTGACCTCCGCCAGCACCGCCTCGATCTCGGTGGCGCAGTTGTTCCGGAAGAGGTCGTAGCCGTAACGCCCGGCCAGCTCCGCCCGGAAGTGCGCTTCACGGGCTGCCGCATCGTCAGCCCGGCCTTCGAGCGGCCTGGCCCCTGGCATGGGATCCACGGAGCCTGGACGGTTCGGGATCAGTCGCCCGAGCGGCCGAGCGCGGAGCGGATTCCCGTGCTCGAGGGCCGCCGTCATCTCATGCACGCCGGTGGCGATCTCCTCGAGCTGGTTGTAGGTGGGCTCATCGAGGGGGGCGGATCCGAGAGCCTGGCGCTCCCGGCGCCAGCCCCGCGCCATTCGCGCGGCCATTTCGCTGACCCGATCGCGATGGAGGGCGCTTGCCTCCGGGTCGAGGACCACGCGCTGATCGGAGATCGCGTCGAGGAGGAGGAAGCGCCCCTGGCTCAGGGAGTGCATCACCGCCTGGTGTCGAGCCAGGGCGAGCAGCAGAGGACGCCCGCGATCCAAACGCGGGGAGTGGACCAGCTGCACGATGGATCGCTCCAACGCAGCGGCGAGGTCGGTGAGGCGATTGCGCTCACTGGGACTCAGCTCGCCCGCCTCTCCGAGCGCTGCAGCGGGGTCGACCAGTGCGTCGGCTGCGAGCCCGCGGTCGAAGAAGCCTCTGCCGGCGAGCGTCGGCGGGTCGGCGCCCTCCAGGTGCCGGTGCCAGCGGCGCTCGGTGGAGAGGGCCTCGAGCTGGGCCAGGTCGCGCTGCTGGGCTCTCCAGAACCAGAGCAGCGCTCCCTCCAGGCGGGTGCGCTGGTCCGGCAGGAGATCCAGCCGCACCAGGCGCATGCTGCGGTTCTCGAGTGTCCCGTAGCGAAGCGCGAAGGTGCGCCACTCTTCGCGGGCGAGGACCAGGAAGCCGTGCTCGTGCACCTCCCAGTGGTAGGCATGCTCGTCGATCCGGAGAGCGACGTGGCCGCCCGCGGCGAGGCCGCTGTTGGCCGTCACGTGCACGACGTCCACCGGCGCCTCACCCGTCCCGCCCGCCGCCGAGGTGACGAGCAGGGCGAGGGCTGCGAGCAGCGCGGAGCGGCCCAAGTCCCAGACCTATTGCGCCTCGAGGGCGGCGGCAGTCCGAGTGGCGCCTGCGTCGCCGAAGACCTGGGCTACGAGAGCGACGGCCTGAGGCTCGCTCATCCCCGCCTGGCGAAGCCCCACACCGATGCCGAGCCAGGTGGCGTCGGCCGACTCCCAGTCGCTGATGCCGTGCACCTCGGCCACCCGCGTCACATCTCGGACGAGCGCAGCTTCCCGCACCGGTGAGTCGACGAACGTGGCGCTCACGGCGGCCAGGTCGCGGGCATACTCTTCGTCGAGATTGGCCCTGTCTCTTCCGAACGAGCTCTTGAAGGACGCCGACAGCGACCAGATGGAAGCCATGCTGGCGAAGGAGCGCGACGAGGCTCGGCTCATCTGACAGCCCATCAGCTGCGGCAGCAGGGCCAGCATCACGATCGCGGTGATCAGGGAGAGAATTCGGGTGGACATGGTGAATTCCTCCAAAGGTTTCGACGAGGAACATACTGCGAACCGAATGGTCGGAGGTTGGAGCCTTGAAGATCGGCAGCAAGGAGTGGACGAGAGCTGCGATCTCCCGATCAAGCCAAGGATTCGCAGGATTCAAGCCAAGCGGATTTCGGGCCGTGGAGTGGTAGACTCCCCGCGACCAGACATGGGCGCGGTGGAACAGGGGCGCGCAGAGCCGAGCGAACGCGGTCCACCCTGGCGCGGTACCCTGGCGACGAGGCCGGCATGAAGCACGAGACCAGCAGTTTCACCATCAAACGGGCCCGCATCAAGCTCGAGGACGATCCGGTGATCCTGGCCCGCTTCACCATGCTCGTCGCGGAGCGCGGCGCGCGGTTTGGCGAGATCACCACGGTTCACATCGGCAAGGACCACAAGGTGCGCGACGCGGACATCATCGCGCCGAACGAGGCCGTATTCGACGAGATCTGCGATGCCATTCGCCGGATGGCTGGCATCGATCTGCTCGAGGTCAAGGATGTGGTTCACGAGGCCCACCTGCACGGCAAGATCGAGATCTCGCCGCGCGTGGCCGTGAAGAGCATCGATGACCTGCAGCTCGTCTACACGCCCGGGGTGGCATCGGTCTGCAAGCAGATCGCAGCCAACCCGAGCCTCGCCTATGAGCTGACCGGCATCCAGAACAGCGTCGCCATCGTGACCAACGGGACAGCGATCCTCGGGCTCGGCGATATCGGTCCGGTCGCTGGCATGCCGGTGATGGAGGGCAAGTCCCTTCTGTTTCGCTTGTTGGCCGGTATCAACGGCTACCCGATCCTGGTCGACAGCAAGGACCCGGAGGAGATCATCCGGACCGTCGCGGCGATCGCCAAGACCTTCGGAGCGATCAAGCTGGAGGACATTCGAGCGCCGGAGTGCTTCGAGATCGAGAATCGGCTCGACGAGACGCTCGACATTCCGGTGGTTCACGACGACCAGCATGGAACCGCGGTGGTGGTGCTCGCCGCGCTCTTCAACATCGCCAACTACACTCATGTCAACCTGCGCAGATCCACCGTGGGCATCCTGGGGCTGGGTGCAGCGGGCGCCGGGATCTTCAAGCTGTTGCACGCCTACGGCGTCCGGCGAGTGGTGGGCACCGACATCAACGAGGCCATGATGGAGATCTTCGCCGCTGGCGGCGGAGTGCCCGCCACACTGGAGGGGGTCATGGCTGAGGCCGACATCGTGATCGCCACCACCGGAGTGCCAGGACTGATTCGACCCGACCTGGTACGAGCCAAGCAGGTCATCCTGGCGCTCTCCAACCCGGATCCCGAGATCTACCCCGACGAAGCGGTCGCTGCGGGTGCCGCCTTCGCGGCCGACGGCAAGTCCGTCAACAACGCTCTCGCCTTTCCCGGGCTCTTCCGTGGGGCTCTGGACGCGCGCGCCACACACATCAACAACCTGATGAAGATCGCCGCGGCGGAGGTGATCGCCCGGTTCGCGACGGACGGCGACCTGGTGCCCAACATCCTCGACCGGGAGGTTCACGCCGCGGTGGCCAGGGCGGTACGGGAGGCGGCGCTCAAGTCAGGAGTGGTCAAGTTCGTCAGCGGCCTGGACTGACCGGCGGCCGGTCCGGTGGATGCGCTCTGGAGAAGCACTGCGTGCCTCGCATCGTTGCTGGATGGATCGTCGGCAAGGAGCCGTTTATTTACAATATCGACAGATTTACAAATATTATAGACAATCCGATTTCCATCCTCACTTCTTGATTCTGCAGCATTATGCAAGATGTGACTTAACTTATCTTGTGAGTCCGCATCGGACGGCGGCAGGTGCCCCTTCCAGGATCGGGAAGACCCCAAAATGTCCCAGTCTCGCCCATCGTTCACCCCAGGCCTCGGTCTCTCGAGGGCCCTCCGAGCGCGGCAGACCACAAAGCTGGACGACGACCGGCGGAATGGGACGGCCGACCCCCAGCACATCTCGGTCTTCTTCCACCGACCGATGTGCCCGCGAAACGAGGAGACGAGCGATGAGTCCCACTGACGCGAACACCCACCGAGCCGCTCCTGCGCCCGCCCGCTCTCGAAGTCTTCAGATTCGAGACGATCTGCAGCGCAGCTACCACGACGTCTACACGCCGGAGGTGCTCGCTGCCCTGGAGGCGCTGGCGAGATTCAATCGAGAGGTGAAGGCGGTGATGGCCGCGAGGATCAAGAGGCGGGCCCGGCGGTTTCGAAACCGGGAAACCATCACCTTTCTCGATCCCGATGACACCATCGCCCGGACCGATCTTTCCGTTCGAGACGCCCGAGACGGGAAGTTCGTCGGCGCGGAGATCCCGGAGGATCTGAAGCGACAGTGGATCCAGGGGACGGGACCGGGGGCAAAGCCGAATGCCCCCGTCGAATCGAGCATTCGAAACGTCGCCTACGCACTTCTCTCCGGAGCGGACGGGTGGATGTTCGATGGAGAAGACGCACTCGGCCAGATCACCGCGATGTCCCTGGACAACCAACGCAACCTCAAGCTGGCCATCCACCAGGATCCGATCTTCCTCAATGCCGCGGAGGAAGTCGCAAAGGAGATGAACCGGTGGGCGTTGGGCTTTCACGGCAAAGAGATCATCTCCGACTGGCGGACACAGCTGGACTTCTCGACGAAGATCTTCCGCGCCAGGGGGCTGCACCTGGACGACAGACACATCCGGGATCATGACGGCGGGCCGTTTTCGGCTTCGATCGTCGACATGGTTCTCTACGTGGCGAACAACCACCAGCGGCTGGGGAGAACCGGGGCTTCGATCGTTCTCTACCTGCCGAAGATCCAGACGGCCGAAGAGGCAGCTCTCTGGAGGCAGATGATCGAGGCTCTCGAAGCGCACCTCGCCCTCCAGCCTGGAACCATCAAGGTCTACGTCCTGGTCGAGCAGCTCGAGGCGACCTTCCAGTTGATGGAGATCCGCGCTGCCCTGGGTCGGCATTTCGTCGGTTTCAACACCGGCCGCTGGGACTACATCAACAGCGTCGCGGATGCCCTGGCGTGGGATCCCGATTTCATCAATCCCAACATCGAAGCCATCATCATGACGTATGGCTACATGAGGAACTACGAGGATCGCGTTCGCAGGGCCGTCAACACACCGGACATGAACGGCCAGTTCGCCCTCTGGCAGGGAGGCATGGAGCCCAACATCCCCGTCGGATCGGAGCAGGGCGTCGCCGACAGCATGCGCAAGGCTGTCGCCGGGGGGGAGCGCGAGCAACGAGAAGGAGCGAGCGGAAAATGGGTAGCCCACTGGAAGATGGTGCATATCGTCCGTCCGGTGTGGGAGCGCGCTGGTGAAGACAATCAGCTCGGCCGAAGCTTCCCTCCGCTTTCCTACACGCAAGCAGATGCCGACGGACTCATGCTTCTCGAGCCGGCCCCGCGGACGATCCGAGGGGCGCGGAATCTGCTCAGTGTCGCCCTCCAGTACGGCAATGCCTTTGGCCAGGGGTTTCAGGCGGCAGCGCTGAAGCCCGCCGACTTCTTCGGAAACGACGACATCCTCTATCTGATGGAGGACATGGCGACCGGTGAGATCCGGATGAGCATCCTATGGGAGTGGATCCACAAGGGAGCGAGGCTCACCGAAGATGATCCAGAAACGGGACTGAAGACAGGAGATATCTTCGGCGCCGAGATCTTCGAGAAGCTGCTGGAGGAGGAACACGGGAAGCTGCTCCGTGCGGTCGACAGGGACGTTCACGATGATTCGAAGACCACCACCTTGCCCATTGTGAGGGAGATCGTTCACACCTACGCCCTCGATGGGGTCAAGCCGCCATGGTATGTGGACCTCCTCAACATCAACCTGAACAACCACGATCTGGCGATCGCCAGAGAGAGGACGAGAAGTTACATGGCAGCATTCAAGAGGGATGGGACCCGGATCACCGAGAATCTGGACTTCGTACCGGTCACCCGTGCCGATGAGGCGAGGAACTGAGATGGATACCTTCGAGAAGGAAGTCGCCGAGACCACCGAATGGCTGTCGAGCCCGCGCTTCGAGGGGATCACCCGTCTCTACTCCTCGCGCCAGGTGGTCGAGCAGCGAGGAACGATCCAGCTCGACTATACGATCGCGCGAAACGCCGCGGACGCACTCTTCGAGCGGCTGAGAGAGCTCTTTTCCGCCGAGAAGTCGATCACTTCCTTTGGACCCTACTCCCCGGGACAGGCGGTGGCGATGAAGCGGATCGGGATCGAGGGAATCTATCTGGGCGGGTGGGCCACCTCTGCCAAGGGCTCGATCAACGAGGATCCCGGGTCGGACCTGGCGAGCTACCCCCTGAGCCAGGTTCCCGACGAGGCGGCGCCGATCGTGCGGGCCCTGCTCACGGCCGACAAGAACCAGCGCTTTGCCCGGGCGAGGATGAGCGAGGCAGAGCGAAAGGCTTCGCCGGAGATCGACTACCGACCCTTCATCATCGCCGATGCGGACACCGGGCACGGAGGCGATGCCCATGTGCGGAACCTGATTCGCAGGTTCGTCGAGGTCGGGGTGCCCGGCTACCACATCGAAGATCAGAAGCCGGGCTGCAAGAAGTGCGGCCATCAAGGTGGCAAGGTGCTGGTCCCGCTGGACGAGCAGATCAAGCGGCTCAATGCGGCGCGTTTCCAGCTCGACATCATGAAGGTCTCCGGAATCATCGTGGCGCGCACCGACGCGGAGGCAGCCACCTTGCTGGACGCGCGGGGCGACGAGCGCGATCACCCGTTCATCCTCGGCGCGACGCGAGTCGACCTGCCGAGCTGCAAGGTCGCATCGCTGGCGATCCTGAAGAGGTTGCACGAGCTGGGCGTCTCGGAGGTGAATGGACACCTGCTGTACAAGGTGCCGGAGAGCGCCTACGAGGAAGCCTTCGCCTGGTTCGAGCGCGTCGGATTCATGCCTGCGATCAAGGATGCGGCAGAGATCCATGCTAAGTCGGGCGGTTCGGACGTCGGGGTGACATTGGACAAGCTGACGGGGCAGCTTTTCGAGACCTGGCAGGTGGAGGCCGGGCTCAAGACCTATGGAGAGGCCGTCGCCGAGGCGATGGCGTTCCACACCGACGAGGGCTTGAGCTTCGAGATGACGATCGAGGAGTGGCTCGACTGGTCCGGGCAGGTGTCGTTCAACGAGGCGAGGGAGAAAGCCAGATCGATGGGGGTCAACGTGATCTGGGACCACGAGCTGCCGAGGACTCCGGAAGGGTACTATCCGATCCAGGGTGGCATCGAGTGCGCCATCTCCCGGTCACTTCACGTCGCCCCGTTTGCGGACATCGTCTGGATGGAGACCAAGACGGCGGACCTGGCCGACGCGAAGCGGTTCGCCGACGCCATCCACGCCAAGTACCCGGAGCAGATGCTGGCCTACAACCTGTCTCCCTCCTTCAATTGGGACACCACCGGAATGAGCGAGGAGGAGATGAGCCGGTTCCCCGAGGAGCTCGGAAAGCTCGGCTACGTCTTCAACTTCATCACCTACGGCGGCCATCAGGTCGACGGGATGGCAGCCGAGGAGTTCGCCACCGGCCTCAAGCAGGACGGGATGCTCGCATTGGTGCGCCTGCAGCGAAAGATCAGGCTGGTCGAATCACCCTACAGGACGCCTCAGACCCTGGTGGGCGGAGCACGCCTCGATGGCGCGCTGATGGCCTGTACCGGACGCACCGCCACCACCAACGCCATGGGCAGGGGCTCGACCCAGGTGCAGCACCTGATGCAGACGGAGGTTCCGCCGAGCCTACTGGGGAAATGGCTGGGGATCTGGACCCAGGAACACCAGATACCACGTGCGCTGCGCGTCGAGCTGCGGCCCCATACGGCCGGCTCGGACCTTCTGGGACTGAATGTCCTGGATGAGTCGGGTACGAAGGTAGCCGGCGTCGTGTTCGCGACGATACAGGATCGGCGGGGCCACACCATTCTGTCGATCAGGGATCAGGAGACCTTCGATACCTCACTTCGAAAGAAGCGGTTGATGACGTTGCTCCACATTTTCTTGATTCACCGCTACAAGGCCGTCTCGGTCCACTACCTGACTCCCACCGACGACAATCACAAGCAGACCGAGGGAATGAGGGCGATGGGGATCTTCGACGAGGTCAACGAAGAGGTCGGACAGATCATCGTCGCCGACGTGAATACGGCGCGTGTTCAGGAGCTACTGGCTTCGGACGGGGTCGAGCTGAAGAAGCTGATCGAGCGTCCTTCGCGTTGAAAACGACGGGATTTGCCCCCGCGGCTCGGCTTACCGGAGCCGCGGGGCCTGCTTGCCAGCGCCACTTTCTGGCGTAGAATGATCTACTCACCCACGCATGAGGAGTCCCCCATGGGGTTGATCGATTTCGTGAAGGAGGCGGGCGAGTCCCTCCTGAAGAAGGCTGGTGAGAGCCGCGAAGCCGCTGGCGAGGCGGTCTCCAAGCGGATCCGGGATCTGGGCCTCTCCGTCGACGGGCTCAAGGTCGAGGTGGATGGCGACAAGGCAGTGCTGTCCGGCAAGGCGGCGAGCCAGGCGGAGCGCGAGAAGGCCATCCTCGCCGCGGGCAATACCCAGGGCGTGGCCCAGGTGGACGACCAGCTCAGCGTCACCTCTCCCGAGCCCCAGTCCCAGTATCACCGGGTGGTGTCCGGGGACACACTTTCGAAGATCGCGAAGCAGTATTACGGTGACATTTCGAAGTACCCGGATATCTTCGAGGCCAACCAGCCCATGCTGAAAGACCCGGACAAGATCTACCCGGGTCAGGTGCTGCGAATTCCGCCGCTCGCGGACTGAGCCGCGCGCGAGAAAAGGAGACGAGATGCGGATGATGACCCTCTGGGTCCTGTTGATTGCGCTCGCGCTGCCGTTGGCGTGCAGTCGAGCCCAGGAGACGGCGGATGAAGCCGCCTCCGCCGCCGGCAAGGCGGCCGATACGGTGGCGGCCACCGCTCAGGACGCCGCGGCCGACGTAGCCGCGGGTGCCAAGCAGGCCACTGCCGAGGCGGCGGCGACGGCCGGAGCTGCGGCAGCTGACCTGGTCGGCGACCCGGTGGCGAAGTGCCGTGAACTCGCCGATCAGGGCGCCTGGAGCGAGGCGCTCGATGTGTGCACGAAGGCACACGAGGCCGAGCCCGACGACATGGCCATCGAGCACGCGCTGCAGCAGGCGAAGGCCGCGGCAGCGGAGTAGAGCGACCGACCGATCTCGAGAAGGGGTCGCACCAGGGCGCGGCCCCGGAAACGGGATCAGCCGTCCGGGCTATTGCGCCCCGGCGGAGAAGGTGTCGCAAGCTTCGGGATCGCCGCTCTGGAAGCCCCTCTGGAACCAGTGCATGCGCTGCTTCGAGGAGCCGTGAGTGAAGCTCTCCGGCGCCACGCGGCCGGTGGACATGCGCTGGATGCGGTCGTCCCCCACCGCGGCCGCGGCCTGCAGGCCCTCCTCGAGGTCACCGGCCTCGAGGAGGTCTCGGCGGGCCGTGGAGTGCGCCCAGATTCCGGCGTAGCAGTCGGCCTGCAGCTCCAGGCGCACCGAGAGCGCATTGGCATCGCCCGGATGCGAGCGCTGAGCGCGCCGGACTTCTTGCTCGGTACCCGTCACCTTCTGCACGTGGTGGCCGATCTCGTGGGCCAGCACGTAGGCCTGGGCAAAGTCGCCCGGTGCACCGAAGCGCTGCCGCAGCTCCGCGTAGAAGCCGAGGTCGATGTAGACCTTCTGGTCGCTCGGGCAGTAGAACGGGCCCATGGCCGCCTGGGCAAAGCCGCAGGCGCTCTGCACCGCGTCGCGGAACAGCACGAGCCTGGCTTCGGGATATCCGGGGAGGTGTCGCTGCCAGACGGATTGGGCGTCGTCGAGCACGAAGGAGACGAAATCCACCAGCTCCTCCTCCTGGGGCGTGGTGCGCAGCTGGCCCGTGGGGGCCTCCTGGCCGCCGCCCGGGAGGCCGCCGGTCCCCATCGGAACCTGGATCGATCCACTGCCGGTCGCGCCGCCGGACAATGCTCCGAGGAGCGCCAGCGGGTCGACGCCGAGCAGCCACATCACCACCAGCATCACCAGGATGGTTGCGAGGCTCATCTTGCCGCCCCGTCCCCGGGGCAAGGGGAGGGGGATGCCCGCGCCGCCCATCCCGCCCGGCAGGCGGACCCTGGGGCGGGGGCGTTGACTCCTGCGATCCTCGAGGTTCTGGCTCCGGCCTTGGCGGGTCCACTTCATCTCGCTCCTCCTGCGCTGGGAAGGGTAATGTCCCGCAAAGAATTCATGATGGGGTAGGTTTCTATTTGAAAAATAGTGGAAATCTCCGAAGGGAGGCCCCCCCGTGAACTCGATCTTCGAAGGTCTGGCCGATCTGCAGAGCCCCGAGGCTGCACGAACCCTGAGCCGCGAGCCAGCGGCCTCGAGAAGATCTCCCGGGCTGCGGAGCGCCTTCCGCTGCAGCGCCTCAACCCCGCCCACGTATGATTTCTAGCGACTACTCCTCGATCACAAGGACTCGCGGGATCTCCGGTGCAGCCCGTGCGCGGCGAACGCCCGTACCCTGATTCGGGGGAAAGCGCGATTCGAACCGGGAAGACGCCACCGAAGGACTAGACGATGCTCCAGCTTCTGATCGATCCGGCGTTCTGGGCTGCCCTGTTCTCCGTCACCCTGATCCAGGTCGCCCTGGGGGCGGACAACCTCATCATCATCACCATTCTGGCCAACAAGCTCCCACCCCGGAAGCAGGGGCTGGCCGTCCAGCTAGGGCTGGTTCTGGCCATGGTCTTCCGCATCATCCTGCTGGCTCTGGTGAGCTGGCTGCTCGGCTTCGCCAGCAACGTCTTTCTCACGGTGGACACTTCCGTCTTTGGCCTGCACCTCGAAGCCGGCTTCACAGTGAAGGCCGTCGTCCTGGGCACCGGTGGGCTGATCCTGATCTGGAAGGGAGTGAAGGAGCTGCGGGTGAAGGCCAAGGGCGTGGGTGAAGAGATTCACGCCACCGAGAGCTTCGCCGAGGTGGTGGCAGTGATCGTGGGAATGAACCTCCTCTTCAGCATCGACTCCATCCTCACCGTGGTCGGCATGACGGACATCTTCGCCGTCATGGCGGGCTCCGTCGTCATCTCGGTGGCTCTGATGCTGGCATTCGCCAGACCACTGGCCAGGTTCCTGAGGGAGAACCCCGACTTCGAGATCCTGGGTCTCTTCGTACTCCTCCTCATTGGTTTCGTCCTCTTCCTGGAGGGCGGGCGCGTGGCGGAGGTCTCGGTGAACGCCAGCGAGTTCCCGCACATTCCCCAGTGGATCGTGATCTTCACCCTCCTGCTCATGTTCAGCGTGGATCTCTACCAGAACTGGTGGGAGCAGAAGTTCCGGAAGCGGCCCAAGGCACCCTTGGAGCTGGGGAGGCGGAAGACCTGAGCGCCAGCGGCTGAAGGCCGGTCGCGACGAACCCGGCGGCTAGACCCTCTTCACCATGTGGGAGAACAGGCTGGGAACCCGCGAGCTGGAGCGCTTCAGCCGCGCCATCAGGTAGGGGTACAGCGACCTCATGGGCCCGAGGTAGGTCAGGTCGGTGGGATTCACCTTCATCAGGTGGAAGAGGGCCTCGGTGACGGCGCAGATGTCGTTGCAGTACTCGCTCAGGTAGACGTTTCGGCGGCCCAGGCGGTCGATGAGCCGCTGCGATACCTCCTCGACTGCGCAGGGGCCCACCACCAGGACGCGCCCCTCGATCGCGTCGATCGCCTCGAGGTCGTGCCCCTTGCCGAAGACGAATGTGAAGCCGCCCTGTCCGCCATGATCGGCGTGGAAGAGCTGGATGCCCGAGAGCGGGTTGTTCACGCAGCCTTCCCGGCAGGCGCGGCGAACTCCCCGGACGAGCCGGACGTCGTCGGGGAAGTGGTCGATCAGGTCGAAGGGGTACTTCCCCTCCTCGGGCATGTCGCCGACCAGGTCGATGCCATCCAGGCTTTCCAGGTCTCCTGAGAGGACGATGTCTTCGGGTCCGTGGATTCCGTTGCCGTAGCCGCGTTCCAGGGAGAGCTTCAGCTGGGGAACATCGCCGACCTCGAAGCCGAAGATTCGCGCGCCCACCAGGTCTGCCGCCACGACGTTGCGGCTGCCGACCAGGACCCGGAACGGCTTGACGCACTGGTCCGCCAGCGAGGTCGCCGGGTAGTGACCATGAATGGTGCCCTCGACACCCTCGATGAGTGTCAGGTCCGGTCGAAGGTACTCCAGGAGGTCGACCAGCTTGTGGTGCAGGTTGAAGTTGTGGTCGAAGCGCCGGCAGCCGTGGGCGGGCAGGCCCCATTGGTTCTTGATGCCCAGGGTGACCACGCCCATGGAGTGCGTCTTCAGCTTGGGAAGGCTGACGTAGAGGTTCTGACTCCGCCCTCGTACCAGCTTCTCGGCGACGGTCCGCGGCATCTGGAAGGTCGTCCGGTCGTAGCCCTGGGGGTCTCCCTCCTGAACGGACTTCTTCCCGTGGAAGTGGAAGGTCTCCGTCTTCTCCTCGTCGAGGTAGACCGGTATCGCACCGGTCTCCTTGCAGATCCTCGCGTAGCCGTTCGCCTGGAAGACGATTCTCGTGTAGTTGGCCTGGGTCGCGTTCTCGAACAGATAGACGTCCCGCGCTCCCGCATCGAGCCAGTACTCGATCGCGGCCCGGATGACCTCGGGCCGCGTGTGGGTGTAGGGCCGCGCGTCGACTGCGTTGGGCTTGATGTAGACGTCCCCGCTGGGCTTCAGCAGCGCTCCTCCGCCCAGCTCGTCGAAGACCTCCCGGACCGCCTGCCGGACCGCCGACAGCATCGCCGGAGCCAACGGGCGGTAGCGGGTGAAGCTCTCCTCCGGGTGGGGCGCCTCGAGTCGTTTGACCACCACCAACCCCGGGAGGTCACTGTCACGATGCTGGCTCTCGCGCATCGGGTGCTCCAGCCCCTCCTAATCCAGTAGCGACCTGGCCGCTGCGGCGATGCTGGGGGCGTCCAGACCCGCCAGCTTCAGGATGTCCGGATAGGCCGCCACTTCCACGATGAATTCGTCGTCGAGACCCAGTCTCCGCAGACGTCCGGTTCCGAGCTCAGCCAGGACTTCAGCGACGGCTCCGCCGAGACCTCCAGCGACGAGGTGCTCCTCCACGGTCACGATACGACCGATCTGTGCTGCTGCTGCTCCGATCGCCTCCCGGTCGATGGGCTTGATCGTATGCATGTTC
>Ga0307423_1000779_pt1 | contig 20974 bp, 11 predicted proteins | sample SalMarWE160310MG_FD_202154 | JGI IMG/M metagenome (GOLD analysis project Ga0307423, IMG submission 202154) | Salt marsh sediment microbial communities from the Plum Island Ecosystem LTER, Massachusetts, United States - WE1603-10 | ecosystem: Environmental > Aquatic > Marine > Intertidal zone >...
CATTCGATCTCACCGGGCTCGTATTCGATCTGGCCCTTGAACGGGCACACCACCGTGTCGAGACGGAACGTATCCCGGGCGAAGAGCTCGCCGTGGTTTTCGGCTGCACCGAGCACGGCCGCAGGGCTCTCGGCCTGAGCGATCGCCATTTGGGGGAGAATGAAGAGTGCAAGTCCGATACAGAGAATGGTGCGTTTCATCGTGCTTCCCTTCACGTTCGGCACAGACAACCTACCACGAACGATCATTACGGGACCGGCCGACGAGGTGGAGGAGGGGACCCCAACGCCACCCGCCCGGGCAGAGATTCCGAGTCGCTGATTCCAATGTCACATCACGAATGGCGACGATACCAAGTTGTGAGATTGTGATCAGTGCCCCCTCACTGTTCGATTGCGGGCACTGCATTCCGCTTTCGGACAGGATGAACCCGCCAAGGCCTTGAACGAGGTTGCCACGATGGCACGGACATTGCGACGTTTCTTTGCCGTGAGAACTTTCTGCCAACCGGAGAGAACGGCATGGATCTGATCCGACACGATCTGCATCTTGCAATCCGCTCCCTCGCGCGACGACCTGGTCTGATGGCCGCAGCGTTGCTGACCCTGAGCCTCGGTGTGGGCGCCGCCACCTCGATCTTCAGCGTCCTCTATGGGGTCCTCATCCAGCCCCTCCCCTATCCCCAGCCGGAGCAGTTGGTGCGGGTTTACCCGGTCGGCGAAAGCGGCGGGCGCGCCCCATGGTCCGGGGCCATCTATGTTGAATTCGAGCAACAGTCCTCGGTCTACGAGACCATTGCGGCGTTTCAGTATGCCGAGTACACGATGCGCACGGACAGCTTCCCCTTCGCGGTCACGGGCGCGACGGTATCTGCGGACTTCTTCGAGGTCTTCGGCGTGCAACCGATCGAAGGGCGGACCTTCGTCGTGAGTGGCACTCCGGGGCAATCAGAACAAACCGTCGTGCTGAGCCATGGTTTCTGGCAGACCCATTTTGCCGGGAGGCCGGTTCTCGGGATGGACATCGAGATCAACAGCCAGACGTACTCGGTGGTCGGCGTCATGCCACCAGGCTTCGAATACCCGATCGGCGCCGAGCTCTGGGCGGCCTCGCGGTACCGGGTACCCGAGCCGCGTCGAAACCCCGACGACGACCCGGCCACTGACCGTTCCAATCGGTACTTTCACGCGGTTGCGCGGCTGAAACAGGGGAAAACCCTGGATGAAGCCACAGCCGAAGGGAGCTCCATCCTCTCACGTATCGCAGACGAGTACCCTGATACCGAACGCGGCTTCAGGTTCGCAGCAACAAGCCTGCATGAGGACGTCACCGGCCAGGTGCGGCCCCTCCTGATGGTGCTGTTCGGGGCCGTCGGCCTGGTCCTCCTCATCGCCTGCGCCAATGTGGCCAACCTCCTGCTCGCCCGGGCCACCGGCCGCACCCACGAAATTGCGATCCATACCGCGCTCGGCGCCACCCGACCGAGGCTGGTCAGGCAAATCCTGGTCGAATCTGCGTTGCTTGGAGTCTGTGGAGGAATCGGAGGCGTCCTCCTGAGCTATTGGGGTACCGGCGTTTTGGTTGCAATGGCTGACCAGGGGGTGCCGCGTGCCGGCGAAATTTCGGTCAATTTTCAGGTCCTGCTCTTCGCTCTCTCGGTCTCCATCCTCTCCGGGCTGTTCTTCGGTCTCGCCCCCGCGCTGTGGTTGAGCGGGCGGGATCCGGCGCAGGCGCTGCGCGAGGCAGGAGGCCGAATCCTCTCGGGATCCGGCTACGCCAGGCTTCGTGCGGCCCTGGTGACGATCGAGATCGCGTTGTCCTTGACGCTGCTGGTCGGTGCCGGACTGTTGATACGCACATATTCGGTCCTGAGCAACACCGATCCCGGGTTCTCGGCCACGAACGTCTTGACCGCCGATGTCTGGCTGGCATCGAGCACCGAATTGAGCGACGACGAGATTCGCGTCTTTCAGGACGAAATCCTCGATCGGAGCCGTCACCTACCCGGGGTCATCAGCGCGGGTGCCGTGCTCAGCCTCCCCATTGGCGTCGGCGTCTCCGCACGCACCAACTACTCGGTCGAGGGGAGAGTTGTCGAGCGCGGCACCGAGCCCAATGCCGGCCTCCAGGCAGCCAGCCCGGGCTACTTCGAATCCATCGGCCTTCCGGTGCTGCGTGGTCGCGGTTTCACGGCCGAGGACCGGGCGGACAGCCCGCCGGTCGCTGTGGTCAGCGAGACCTTTGCCAAACAGATCTTTGCCGATGAAGACCCGATCGGCCGCAGAATCGGCGCCGGCAGTCCCGAGGAAGACGGCTTTGAATGGCTCACCGTGGTCGGAGTCGTGGGCGATACCCTGTACGACGGGCTCGACGACCAGCCCCGGTCCGAGGCATACCAGCCTTTCGCGCAGGCGCCATGGCCCTATATGACCCTGGTCCTGCGGTCGTCGGTGGAACCGACGACTCTCGCCGACCCCCTACGCCAGGTGGTCATGGAGGTCGACCCCAATCAGCCGGTGGCCGGAATCGCGTCGATGGACCAGCTGATGGAAAGGTCCCTGGTGAGGCGCCGAGACAGCGCCAGGTTGGTCGGCATCTTCGCCTGCCTGGCGATGGTCCTCGCCGCAATCGGTCTGTACGGGGTGATGAGCTTTTCCGTCGCCACCCGGACCCGTGAAATCGGCATTCGGATGGCGATCGGGGCGACGAAGAGAGATATCTTCGGGCTCGTGCTCGGCGACGGCGGAAGGCTGCTTGGCGTGGGCCTCGTGGTTGGAGTGACCTTCGCGGTGCTCCTCGGTCAGCTGATTCGGGGCGTGCTCCACGGAGTTCCACCAACCGACCCCGGGGTGTTCGTGGTCGCGGCAGGCGTGCTGGCCCTGGCAGCACTGCTGGCAATGCTGTTGCCGGCGAGGCGAGCCGCACGGGTCGAACCCGCATCTTCGCTTCGGTCCGTGTAACGCGTTCGAGATTGTGGTGGGTGCCACCCACAAGAATGCATCAGTGCGAAACGCGGCACCCTTGCCCGTATACTCTCGGCTGCATGGCGCCGCTGATCACCGCTCGCGAGCTGGCCCGGTCGTACGGGCACCGAATCCTGTTCAATGGATTGAGTCTGACCATTTCAGAGGGTGATCGCATCGGCGTCATAGGACCCAACGGCGCAGGCAAGACCACGATGTTGCGCATCCTGTCCGGTGCCGAGGAGCCTGACGAGGGTGAGATCCACCGCCGCCGCGGGTTGCGGATCGCCATGGTCACGCAGGACGACGTCTTCGAAGCGGCGGCCACGGTCGTCGAGGTGGCGACGCGCGGCGCGGCGCTCGACCCGGAGAGGATCGAGGACGAGACCGAAAGACAGGTTCGTGTCGCGATCACCCTCGAACAGCTTGGCTTCCAGTCGCTCGAGCAGCCCACCGGCGAGCTGTCGGGCGGCTGGCGCAAGCGGCTGGCGATCGCCGCCGCACTCGCTGGCAACCCCGAGATATTGCTTCTCGACGAACCCACCAACCACCTCGATCTGGACGGCATCTTGTGGCTCGAGAAGTTGCTCTGCTCGAGTCGGCTGCTCGCCTTCGTCGTCATCAGCCACGACCGCACCTTCCTCGAACGGGTGGCGAACCGGGTGCTCGAGGTGGCGCCCCAATACCCTGGCGGCACGTTTACCGCCGCCGGCAGCTACACGACGTTCCTCGAACGTCGCGCCCAGCACCTTCGCGCGCGCGCTCAATATCGTGACAGCCTCGCCAACCGGGTGCGGCGGGAGCTCGAATGGCTCGCACGGGGTCCCAAGGCGCGAACCACCAAGGCCCAGTCGCGGATCGACGAGGCCGAGCGTCTGGTGGCTGATCTCGCTCAGGTCAAGGCCGAGCTGACGACCTCACAGGCGGACGTCGAGATGACCGGCTCGGGCCGCCGCACCAAACGGCTGCTGGTGGCGTCCGGGGTTGACAAGACGCTCGGCGGAAATCAACTGCTGCAGGATCTCGACCTCATCCTGCAGCCGGGCCAGCGTCTCGGCGTGGTCGGCGCCAACGGCAGCGGCAAGAGCACCCTCCTCAAGCTGCTTGCCGGTGAGCTCGAACCGGACAGCGGCGTCATCCGCCGTGCCGAGCACCTGAAGGTCGTGTATTTCGATCAGGCCCGGGCGCAGCTCGACCAGACCTTGCCGTTGCGCAGCGCGTTGGCTCCGGAGGGAGACACGGTGCTCTACCGGAACCGCGAGGTGCACGTGGTGAGTTGGGCCCGCCGCTTCCAGTTTCGCGACGACCAGCTCGCCCAACCTGTGAGTGAGCTTTCGGGGGGCGAACAGGCGCGCGTCCACATCGCCCGGCTCATGCTGCGACCGGCAGACCTCCTGCTGCTCGACGAGCCGACCAACGACCTCGACATTCCGACCCTCGAGGTGCTGGAGGAGAGCCTGCTCGACTTCCCGGGTGCCCTGGTGATGGTCTCGCACGACCGTTACCTGCTCGAACGGGTGAGCACGGTTTTGCTCGGCCTCGACGGCACCGGTGCCGCCACCCCCTTCGCCGATGTCGAACAGTGGCTGGCCCACCGTAAGACTGGGGCGACAACGCCGCGTCGAGCGCGGCCTGCCCGGCATCGCAAAAAGCCCAGGCGCGGCGGCCTCACGTACCTCGAGAAACACGAGTATGAGGCCATGGAGGAGAACATTCTCGAAGCCGAGGCCGAGCTCGAGACGGCTGAGGACCATCTCGCCGACCCGCAGGTGGCGTCGGACGCCGACGCCGCCCACCGCGCCTTCATCGAAACCGAGAGGGCGCGAGAGAAGGTTGCCAATCTCTATCGCCGCTGGGCCGAGCTCGAGGAAAAGGCGTGACCCGGTCCCACGATAAAGATGACGTTCACTCGAAGCTCCAGGCCCGGACCGCGGTGGTAGGCTGAAGCAACACATCGGTTCCGGGGGGTTTGATGAGCCGCATTTCTTCGCCGTTCTGTTTGCTCGTCGCTGCAATCTGCGCGATGACGGCTGTGGCCGTTACCGCCGAGACATCGGGGCCCCTGCCGGGCGTGGCCGAAAAGGTCACGGGTCTCGAGCTCCATGAAGGATTGATCACATTTCACGTCGATCGCCAGCGGGGCAGGATCTTTCTCGAGCTGCCGACGGCTGACGATCCTGACACGGGGCACCAATTCCTCTATGTCGAGGGGCTGGTGACCGGGCTCGGGTCCAACGACGTCGGTCTCGACCGGGGGCAGATCGGCCCCGCGCGGTTGGTCGGGCTGCGCCGGGTCGGCGGCCGGGTGCTGGTCGAGGAGGTCAATCTCGCCTACCGGGCGATCACCGACGATGCCGACGAGCGGCGGGCGGTTCGCCAATCCTTCGCCCGCTCGGTGCTGTGGGGCGGCGAGATCGTGGCCGAGGACGGAGACGGCCGGGTGCTGGTGGATTTCACGTCGTTCATCGTGCGCGATGCCCACGGTTCGGCGCAGACGCTCGAGAGCACCGAGCAGGGATCATTCGCCCTCGATGAGTCGCGGAGCACCGCGGATCTCGAGGCCTGTCTGGCGTTCCCCGACAACGTCGAATTCGAAGCTCTGCTCACCTTTCACGGCGCGAAGCCGGGGCCCTTCGTCCGCGACACCGCGCCGTCGCCGGAGTGGGTCACCCTGCTGCAGCATCAGTCGTTTCTACGGTTGCCCGACGACGGTTACCAGCCACGCGAGTTCGACCCGCGCGCGGGCTCGTTTCCGATCTCCTTCGCGGACTACGCCGTCCCGCTCGATCGGCCTCTCGAGCGGCGGTGGATCGTCCGCCACCGCCTGCAAAAGACCGACCCGTCAGCCGCCCGTTCGACGGTGGTAGAACCGATCGTTTATTACGTCGACCGCGGCGCGCCGGAACCGGTGCGGACGGCGCTGGTCGAGGGCGCGAGCTGGTGGGCCGAGGCCTTCGACGCCGCCGGCTTTATCGACGCCTTCCGCGTCGAGCTGCTCCCGGAAGGAGCCAGCGTCCTCGACGCTCGTTACAACGTGATCCAGTGGGTCCACCGCTCAACCCGCGGTTGGTCCTACGGCGGCGGCGTCGTCGACCCGCGCACCGGTGAGATGATCAAGGGCCACGTGTCCCTGGGCTCGCTGCGGGTACGGCAGGACCGGCTCCTCTTCCAGGGTCTGGCCGGCGCCGACCGGCTGGGATCCGGCGCGCCCGATGACCCTGTCGAGATCGCGCTGGCACGGATCCGGCAGCTGTCGGCCCACGAGGTGGGCCACACCCTCGGGCTGACCCACAACTTCGCCGCCAGCACCTACGGGCGGGCATCGGTGATGGACTACCCGGCGCCGTTGGTGAAGATCGATGACCGCGGCGAGCTCGATTTTTCGGATGCCTACGCCGTCGGTGTCGGCGTGTGGGACAAACACGCGATCCGCTGGGCCTACGCGCAGTTCCCCGACGACGCCGACGAATCACGCGAGCTCGAGACCATCGTGCGCGACGGGCTCGACCGCGGCCTGTTCATCCTTTCCGACGCCGACGCGCGGCCGGCAGGGGCGGCACACCCTCTGGCCAATCTCTGGGACAACGGCTCCGACCCGGTGAAGGGCCTGGTCCAGTCGCTGGCAGTGCGGCGGATCGCCCTCGCTCGCTTCGGCGAGTCGGCGGTACCCGAGGGCACGCCCCTGGCGGAGCTCGAGGAGGTTCTCGTCCCGCTCTATCTGCACCACCGCTATCAGCTGCTGGCAGCCGTCAAGGTGATCGGCGGTTTCGAGTACGCGTACGCGTTGCGAGGAGACGGTCAGGTCCCGACTGCGTTCATCGATCCCGAGCGGCAGATGCGGGCGCTCGAAGTAGTCCTGTCGGTCCTCGAGCCCGAGACCCTGGACCTGCCGGAGTCGGTCTTGAAGGTGATTCCACCCCCGCCGCCCGAGTCCGGGACGAACCGGGAGATCTTCCGCGGCCGATCCGACCCCGCGCTCGACCCGCTCGGCGCGGCCGCGACCGCCGCCGACATGGTGGTGACGGCGCTCCTGCAACCGGAGCGGGCGGCGCGACTGGTCGACTTTCACCGCCGCGACCCTGCGCAACCCGGTCTCGAGGCGGTGTTGGGGGTTGTGATCGATCGGGTCTTCGACGCCACGGCAGCGACCGCACCGCGACTGGAGGAGATCCGCCGGGTCGTGCAGAACGTCACCGTCGACGGGCTGATCAGGCTGTCCTCGAACCCGGCCGCGTCGCCGGAGGTTCGGGCTCGGGTCGACGCCGCGCTGGCGGCCCTCGACACGAGGTTGGCCGGACCCGCGGTCGTCGGCGCGGACGAGGCGGCGCACCGCGCGGCGCTCGCCACCCGCATCGAGCGCTATCGCGAGAGGGCGCTCGCGCCGAAACCGGTGCCGCCCGCCGCTCTCCAACCGCCACCCGGCGACCCGATCGGCTCGCCCTGACGGTCCCTCGTGAGAGATGCCACGCCTCATCCGTGGAGTGGGCGGCACCTCCGCAGTACACCTACACCCCGTGAATCGGGATACACTCTCGAACGTGCCTGGCACTCACCGCGGCCTCACATCGGCACGAGATCCATTTGGAGATTCGAGCGCCATGAAGGGAGGACCCCCAATGATCCGCGCATCTCTCACTCGCCTGCTCCGAACCGCCCTCTTCATCACCCTCCTCGCGGCAACGCCCTGCGTTGCCAGCACCGCCGAGGACATCACGCTCCAGGTTGACGCCAGCGAGATCGGCAGAGGCCTCGTCCACGCGCAGATCCACATGCCGGTGACGGCCGGGCCCCTGCGGCTGGTTTACCCACGCTGCGACGCGTCATGGACGATATGGGAGGACAGCGTCTTCGACGTGACCGACCTTCACTTCCGGGCCGGCGGCGAGGAACTCGAGTGGCGCCGCGACCCCCTCGACCTCTTCGCCTTCGATATCGATGTGTCTCCTGACGCCATCCACATCGACGTCAGCTTCGACGTCCTCCTCGAGCCCGACGCATTCACGCCGTCGCTGGCCCGACTCTATTGGGAGCAGGTACTGCTGCTGCCTCCCAGGGCGGCCCTCGACGCGACGAACGTCACAGCACACCTGCGGCCGCCCGCCGAATGGAGCGCGGCCACCGCGCTGGCGGCGAAGGAATCCACAGAGGGCGAGATGGCATACCGTCCGGTACCGGTGAAACGCCTCATCGACGCCCCGGTCGTCATGGGCCTCCACACCCGACAGGTGGAGGTCCTCACACCCGACGCTCCTCCCCTCCGCCTGGTTGTATTCGCCGACGATCCGGCGGACATCAATGTCATCGACAACCTCGCCGATCAGCTCGGTCCGCTCGTGACCGAGGCCGGTGAGCTCTTCGGCGGCTTTCAGTACCCCGCCTACACGATGATTCTCGCCATCAGTGACCATATGAGCCACTACGCGCTCGAGCACCTCGACTCGAGCGAGCACTACTATCCAACCTCCGCCTTCACCGATGGAGTCCTCGAAGGGTACTGGTCCTACATACCCGCACACGAGCTCGTCCACTCGTGGAACGGCGAGCACCGAAAACCCTCGGGCCTGGTCCCCCGGGACCTTTCGACTCCGATGACGACCGAGTTGGTCTGGGTCTACGAGGGTCTCACCAATTACCTTGGGTACGTGCTCGCGGCCCGCAGTGGCTTCTGGACTCCCACCCAGGCGCGAGACGCATTCGCAGTCAATGCCGAGCTCATGCGGTCTGAGGGCGGCCGACGCTGGAGACCGCTTCAGGATACGGCGGACGCCGCGCGGTGGGTGAATCGTCCGCACTGGCCCGCGCGCCGTCGAAACACCGAGAGCTTCTACCGGGAGGGCAGCCTGCTCTGGCTCGAGGTGGACGTCATCATCCGCGAGCTCACAGAGGGGCAACGCTCGCTGGACGATTTTTGCCGCCTCTACGCCGGCCCGGGTTCTCCTGGCGACCCCTACGACCTGGACGAGATCCTCACCACCTTGAACCGCGTCGCCGCTTACGACTGGCGAAACTTTTTCGACGAACGGGTGTCGAGGACGCGCCCCCAAGCACCGATCGAGGGTCTCGAGCTTGCGGGGTGGCGGCTGGTTCGCGGCGAGAAGCCGTCAGAGTTCCTCCAGGGGATCGTAGGCTTCTGGGACCAGTACGACTTCCTCTTTCGTTGCGGCCTGACCATCAATGATCAGGGAGAGATCGACGACGTCTTCGCCGGCTCCCCGGCAGACGTCGCCGGCCTCGCCCCGGGTTCACGGGTGCTTGCTGTTGACCGTCTTCGCTTTACACCGCACCGCCTCCTCCGCGCATCCGGCACGACCGAGCTCATCGTCGAGCAGGAGGAGTTGTTCTCGATCAAGCAGCTCGAGATCCCCGAGGGCGACGACTTCCCGGTCCTCGAGCGGATCGCGGACCGGCCCGACCTCCTGGCTGAGATCTTCAAGCCGCGGCGGACAGAATTCGAGGAGGATTGACGAGAGATACCACTTCCTTCCTTCGTCATCAACGGATTTGAACTCTCAACGTCCAGAGGTTGCCGGAACAAGGTGCCTGAAGAGCAACAGATTGACAGGACCGGCCTACTCATGGAAGGCACACGCTCATGATGACGCTGACCCTCCCCTGCCCCAGCCGATCAAGGGTCGGCCCATGACATCACACGTGGGTGCCTGGCATTATCGTGCTCAGCGTGGAAGGGAGTGGCGATGAAAACGATCGGCCTCGTCGGTGGCATGACACCCGAGTCAACCAAGGTCTACTACGACCTTCTGATCCGGGGCGCCAGACAGCCGGGCGGCAATCCGCTCCGCAACCCGGTGATCCTGATCTACAGCCTCGACCTCGCCGAGCTCGTTGAAATCCAACGTGGAGGCGACCGGAGGAGGCTGGTCGAATACCTCGCCGATCTCCTGGAGCGCCTCAGGCTGGCCGGCGCGGAGGTCGGCGCCCTGACCGCGAACACGCCCCACGCTTATCTCGACGAGCTCCGCGCCGAGACGTCGCTTCCCTTGGTGAGTATCGTCTCTGCAACGCGGGATGCCGCCGGCGCTCGCGGGCTCGAACGCGCCCTCCTCCTCGGGACCAGAACGACCATGGAGGCGGCAATGTACCCGCGTGAGTTTGCCGATTCCGGAATCGACATTGTCCTTCCCGGCGACGAAGATCGCGAGTTCCTCGATGAGACGATTTACGGCGAGCTGGCGCTCGGAACTGTGCGGCCGGAGGTTCGGCAGCGCCTCCTGGACATCTGCGCGAGGCACATGGAGAAGGATCGTATCGACTCGGTGATCCTCGGCTGCACCGAGCTTCCGCTCGTGGTCTCGAGCGACGATCTCTCGATCGCGGTGCTCGATACAACCACAATCCACGTCGACGCGATTCTCGCGGCCGCAACTTGAGCGAATGCGACAGTGTGAAATGTGGCGCCTGCGCGATTCACCAAACCCCGAGTGACCTTTCGCCGTAAAATAGACAACGTACCGTTTCGCATGACAAGATTCCGGCAGGAGACGGCGACACATGCGTTACCGCGCCGTGCTGTGGTTTTCGATTCTCCTTCTTGGATGTCCGTCCGCGCTGGCGGGAACCGGCGGTCGACATATTTCGCCTGATGATCTCCTCGCGGGCACCGCGCTCGGCCTGGACCCCGATTCGCCTGCGATCATCAGCAACGACGAGGTCATGGCGCTGAGCGAAGAGATGCGGGAGTTCCTCACCAACCATGTCGGCAAAAGAGCAGGAGACCCTGTCAAGCTCAAACAGCTGGCCGGTGCGGTCTTCAACAAGCGAACATTCGGTCTCGAGTACGATGAGGCGACGCGCACCGCGGCCGAAACCTTCAGAAACAGACGGGGCAACTGCCTGTCGTTCACCTTCATGTTCGTGGTCCTGGCTCGTGGCGCGGGCCTTGACGCCCGCTTTCAGGAGGTCGAAATTCCGCCCGAATGGACCTTCGCCGAAAATACCTTCATCTTGAACCGTCACGTCAACATTTATGTTGATCAGGGATCGCTCCCACCGAAGGTTGTTGACTTCAACATCGCAGATTTCAGGGCCGACTACGACATGCGCATAATTCCTGATCAGAGGGCATTGGCACACTTTTTCAACAACATGGGTGCCGAGTTCATGCAGCACGGCGACATCACGGCGGCGTTTTACGCCTTCCGCAAAGCCATCGCCGAAAATGACCAGAGATTCGCCCCGGCATGGGACAGCCTCGGCACCTTGTACAGCAGGAAGGGCCTTGGCGACCATGCGGAAGCTGCGTTTCTGCAAGCCCTCGAGATCGACAGGTCGGACCTCACCGCGATGACGAATCTGACCGCTCTTTATGATCGGCGTGGCGACCCGAAGCTGGCTGCGCGCTATCGGAACAAGGTCACGTCGCATCGCATGCGGAACCCGTATTACCGATTTCAGCTGGCCAGGATTGCATACCATGCCGGGGACTACGGTCTGGCAATCGACCATCTCAAATACGCCATACGAACGGGCAGAGAAGATGATCGCTTCTGTGCCCAGCTCGCTTTGGTTTACCTGCAAATGGGTGACGAGAAAAAATCCCGGCGATGGATGGCCCGGGCCGAGGAATTGGCCAAAACCGACGCGTTGAAGAGCGTGTACTCTTCGAAGATCGACAGGCTCATGTCGGCATCGAGGCGAGGATCCCGCTGATCACGACCTGACAACGTCACAAAGTGATCCGTGAGCCTCTCGCATCATTCGGAAAACACGGGCAGGGATAAACCCCGCCCCTACGTATTCTTTTGTAGGGGAAGGGTGTACCCCCCCTCGTCCGATGCTTCCATCTTGTGAATCTGTCCAATCACAGGTTTTTGCACGAGACTCAGGTGGCATCGATCGAGGAGGGATCGGTGGTGCACCGCCTCCGGCCAACCGGCAGTGCTATAAATGCTCGCGCCGATCGCTCGCCGGCGCCGACCGATGACTCCTCGAGAACACACTCCGCGCACCGCCAGGCTGCGCGCCCTCGGGCTCGCGTTGAGGCACCGCAACTACCGCCTGTTCTTCACCGGCCAGAGCATATCCCTAATCGGCACGTGGATGACGAGGGTCGCCACCAGCTGGCTGATCTACCGGCTCACGGGGTCGGCGCTGCTGCTTGGCGTGGTGGGGTTCGCCGGCCAGGTCCCAACCTTCCTGCTGGCGCCGGTGGCGGGGGTCCTGGTGGATCGCTGGGACCGGCACCGCGTTCTCGTCGTCACCCAGATTTTGGCTATGATCCAGTCCGCCCTGCTGGCGGCGCTTGCGCTCAGCGGCGTGATCACCGTGACCCACGTTTTCATCCTGAGCGTGTTCCAGGGGCTCATCAACGCATTCGATATGCCGACCCGTCAGGCCCTCGTCGTGCACATGGTGGACAACCGTGCGGACCTGGCCAACGCGATCGCCCTCAACTCGTCGATGGTCAACGCCGCGCGGCTGATCGGTCCCTCCATCGCCGGGATGCTGATCGCCTGGGTGGGTGAAGGGATGTGCTTCCTTGTCGATGCTCTGAGCTACCTCGCGGTGATCGCGTCGCTGCTGATGATGCGGCTCGTGCTGCCGAATCGGCCGGCCGCGCCGCCGAAGGTTCTCGGCGAGCTCGCCGAGGGCTTTCGCTACGCCATGGGGTTCGTTCCCATCCGTGCTCTCCTCGGGCTGCTGGCGCTGGTGAGCCTGATGGGGATGCCGTACACGGTGCTCATGCCGATCGTCGCCAGCAGGGTCCTGCACGGCGGCCCTCACACCCTCGGTTTCCTGATGGCGGCGTCCGGGTTGGGCGCGTTGGTAGGGGCGTTATATTTGGCGTCGCGTGGCACCGTGCTCGGCCTCGGGCGCCTGATCCCCGCCGCAGTGATCGCTCTCGGCGCCGGGCTGATCGGTCTGTCACAGTCGCACCTTCAGTGGGTGTCGCTAGCGCTGATGCCGGTCATCGGTGCGGGAATGATGGTGCAGATGGCGGCCAGCAACACCGTTCTGCAAACCATCGTCGACGAGGAGAAGCGAGGCCGGGTGATGAGCTTCTACACGATGGCCTTCGTCGGCATGACACCGTTCGGCTCGTTGCTCGCCGGGGCGCTCGCACAGCGGTTCGGGGCACCGGTCGCGCTGCTGGTCGGTGGCACGGTCTGCATTGTCGGGGCCGCGGCCTTCATCGCCAGACTGCCGGCACTGCGGCGCCTCGTCCGCCCCATCTACGTCAGGCTCGGGATCATCCCGGAAATTGCCACCGGCCTGCAGAGCGCCTCGCAGCTAACCCGCCCACCGGCGATGTGACACCGGCGTCTGATGCTGTCTCCTCACCCCGATCCCTGACCCCCGGGCTCCAAAAGAGAGAGAAACCGATGAGTTTGCCTTGCCAGCCAATGGCGTGGAAGGTGGTACCTTGCCACCTTTGAATCATGCTACTCGGCAGCCATCCCCACACCTCTGGTGCCCGCGCCGGGCCTTCGCATCAGGAACGCGAGCGGAACGATGATCAGGAACACCAGGCCCAGCACGTGGAAGGAGTCCAGGAATGACAGGACGGCCGCTTCCCTCTGGACCATCCCCCAGAGGGCGGCGGTGGCGCGCTCGGCCGCGGTCGCGGCATCGGCACCGGCGGCCATGAACGTCGCCTTGAGGCGTTCGATCATGAGCTGGGTGGCCGGGCTGTAGGGGTTGATGTGTTCCACCAGGGTGGTGGTGTGGACCTGGCGTTGGCGGACCGCGAAAGTCTGGATGAGGGCGATGCCCAGGCTACCGCCGATATTGCGCATGAGGTTGAAAAGGCTGGTAGCGTTGCCCATGCCCTCGTTGGGGATGGGGTCCATCGTCACGGTGGTCAGCGGAACGAACAGCAGGCCGAACGCCATGCCCTGCACGAACTGCGGCCAGAACAAATCCCAGAAACCGGCGTCCGGATTGAGCCAGGAAAACCAGAACAGGGTGATGGCGCCGAACAGGAAGCCCAGGGCGAGCATCTTGCGCCCGTCCACTCGGCTGAGGAGCAGGCCCACGATGGGCATGGTGATGAGCGTGCCGATGCCTCGCGGCGCCATGGTAATCCCCGCCGAGTACGCCGAGTAGCCCATCACGGTCTGGAGCATGATCGGCAGCAACACCAGGCTTCCGTAGAGCACGGCACCCATCAGGGTGGTGAGGAACACGCCGGTGGCATAGGTGCGCTCGCGAAACACCCCGAGGTCAACTACCGGGTGGCGGACCAGGAGCTCGCGGGCGAGCATCGCAAGCAGGCTGACTGCGGCCGTGATGAGGAGAAAGGTGACCAGGCGCGAGGAGAACCAGTCGTACTCCTGACCCCGGTCGAGGCCGAGCTGGAGGGCACCGATGCCCACCGTCAGCAGGCCGATACCCCAGTAGTCGATGCGTGCTGACCCGCGACGGATGTACGGCGGGTCGAAGATGAACAGCCAGATCATGGCGACGGCGACGGCACCGACCGGCAGGTTGATGTAGAAGACCCAGCGCCAGGACCAGTTCTCCGTCAACCAACCACCCATGACGGGTCCGAGGATTGGCGCCGCGACGATGCCGATGCCCCAGAAACCCATCGCCTTGCCGCGCTCCTCGGGAGGGAACGCCTCGAGCAGCACCGCCTGCGACAGCGGCTGCATCACACCTCCGCTGAGCCCCTGGAGGATGCGGAAGACGATCATGAAACCCAGTGAGGGCGCCAGGCCACACATCAGCGATGCAGTGGTGAAGCTGGTCACGGAGAAGAGCAGCAACCTCTTGCGACCGAAGAAATTCGCAAGCCAGCCGGTGATCGGCAGGATGATCGCGTTGGCCGCCAGGTAGGAGGTCAGCGCCCAGGTGGCCTCTTCCACGGTGGCCGACAGGCTGCCCGCGATGTGCGGCAGCGAGACGTTGACCACGGTGGTGTCGAGCACCACCATGAAGGTGCCCGCCATCACCGAAATGGCGACGAGCCAGCGGTTGACTGGCGGCGGTGTGGACGCCGGGCTCTCGGACATGGGATTACCGCGTGTACACCGTGGGCACGACCGACAGCCCGGGCCGCAGCTTGTGGTCCGGATCCTGGCCCGGCTCGAAAAAGATCTTCACGGGCACCCTCTGGACCACCTTGACGTAGTTGCCGGAGGCGTTCTCCGGCGGCAGCAGGCTGAAGCGGGCACCGGTGGCCGCCCCGATACTGTCAACGTGGCCCTTCAGTGTGTGCCCGTAGGCATCCACCTTGATCTTGGCCGGCTGGCCCGGCTCCACGTTCTTGAGCTTTGTCTCCTTGAAGTTGGCGGTGACCCACACATCGCCGAGGTCGACCAGCGCGAACAGCGGCTGGCCGGGTTGCACGACCTGGCCTGGCTCGACCGACCGCTTGCTTACGACACCGGTCACGGCTGCCTTGACGACCGTGTACTCGAGGGCGAGACGGGCCTGCTCGACGGCCGCGGTGGCCTGCTTCAGACGGGCTTCGCTGAGGGCCACCTGGGCCTTGGTGACCTCGACTTGCTGGGGTGCGGTCTGCGCCGAACGCAGATCGGCCTCGGTCTGTGTCACGCGGTCGTGGGCCTGGCGCTGCGCCTCCTCGGCCTGGCGCACCGCTGCCGTCGCCGCCTCGACCGTGGACTCGGCAGCCACGGCCGCGGCCACCGCGGCGTCGTACTGCTGACGCGAGACCTCGTCCTTGGCGACCAACTGCTCCAGCCGCTCTTGATCGCGGGTTGCTTTGTCGGCGTAGGCCTTTGCTTCCCGGGCGCGGGCTTGGGCCGCCGTGAGCTCGGCATCGCTGGCGGCGGTGGCGGCCCTGGCGCGGCGGACCTCGGCAACGGCAGCGTCGAGGCGGCCGCCCGAGCTGGCGGAGGTGATGGGCACCCCCGAGCGCGCGGCGGCCAGCGCGGCCTCTGCCGCCGCCTGGTCAGCCTCCGCTCGACGCAGGGCGACCTCGAAGTCTGTGGGATCGAGGCGGACCAACACCGTCCCCGTCTCCACGCGACGGTTCTCCTCCACCTCGACTGCGAGCACGGTGCCACCCACCCGCGCGGCGACCGGCAGGATGTGAGCATCGATCTGGGCGTCGTCGGTGGACACCCGGCCGCGCATGTAGAACCAGGCGAGCACGATGACAACGACCACGGCTGCTGCCAGGGTCAGCAGCGCACGCCTCGCGCGCGGTCGTTGGCGCAGGAATGCAGTCACTCCGTTGCCGCGCTCCTCCGGAACGCGGCCCTCGGAAGAAGACGGCGGCTGGGACGAGTTTCGAGATGCTGTCAACTGCTGCCTCCAAGGAATCGATCAAGGCCCTCGGCGGCGACGCCGAGAGCACGCGCCAGCCTCACCTTGGCCAGGTTGTCGGCGAGAAGGCTGGCAATATGGTTGTCGTGGGCCGTGGCCGCCGCCTGCTGAGCCTGGACGACCTCGACCCCGTCGGCGACCCCGGCGGAGAACCGGTCCCGTGCCTGCTCGAGCTGGCTTTCGGCGAGGTGCACCGCGTCGCGCGCGACCTCGGTCCGCTGATCCGCGGCCGCAAGGTCGAGAAGGGCGGAACGCACTTCGTACTCGATTCTGGCCGCGAGGTCGGCGAGCCGCGCTTGACGGTCGGCGAGGGAGGCATCCGCGGTCAACTTTCGCGCGTGAATCGCCCCCCCGGTGTAGAGCGGCACGCTCACCATCGCCCCCACCGTGTAGGTGGTCAGAGCGCTGTCGATCTCCGGTCCGATCTTGCCCCAGTTCGCCTGCATCTCGAGCGACGGTAGCGCCGCCTTCCTCGCGGCGCCCGCAGCTGCCTCGGCGGCGGCCACCGACGCCTGCGCGCTTCGGTAGTCATCCCGTTGTCCGAACGCCTGCTGCAGGGCTTCCTCGAGGTCGATGGCCGGTGGCGGCGAGTACTCCAGCTGCCCGCGGAGGATCAGCCTGGAGCCCAGCGGCAGTCCGATGGCACGCGCGAGTGCCAACTTACTGGTCGCGGCGTCGTTCTCGGCGATGATAAGCCGCTCCCGCTCGGCGGCCAGCTGGACCTCGGTCCGCAGCACCTCGATGGCGGCGACCACCCCTGCCGCCTTCATATCCTTCGCCTGCTCGTGGAGAGCCCGCGCAGTGGCAACCTGGGCCCGGGCAGTGATGATCCGGCTCTTGGCGGCGCTGGCTTGCAGGTAGAGACTGCTCACCGCCAGCACAACCTGATCGCGGAGATCGTCGAGGGTAGCGCCCGCGGCGTCGGCGCCGTGCGACGCTGCGCGGACGTCGGCCCACAGGCTGAGATCAACGAGGGGTGCGGCGACCGTGGCGCGCGCGTCGACGACGTCGAACGGGCCGATCAGCGGCGACTCACCGGGCGCGACCGGGAAGCCGTAGGCTTCGAGGTTTATGACATTGCGGCTGTCCGCCAGGTAGGCTCCCAGATGTGGGTACACGCGAGATCTCGCCGCATCGCGGGCGCCCGCCGCCAAGCGTACCTGCTCGCGGCCGAGGACCACAGCCAGATTGTGCTCCAGTCCTCGCACCACCGCATCCTGAAGGGTGAGCGACACCGGCCCCCCCGGGGCCGGTCCGGGGACACCGCCTGTCAGGGGTGCGGAGACCTGCACGGCCATCTGCTCGGTCACCTGTGCGTCGACGGTCGCGACGCCCGGGATCACAATCAGAGCGGCGAGGACCGCAGCCAACCCGATGGCGGGCACCCGTGACACCGTCGGCTCGAAGCTCGTCGCGATCATCGTGTACCTACCTTCCGGAGACAGACCGCGCTCTTGACGAACGCCAGTCCGATGGCTGTCTATTCTAACCCTTGGTGTCGGAATCGCGACAATTCAGTCAGGGAAACGGTTCATCGTGCCGATTTGACGAATTCAACGGGTCGCCCCCGTGCGTGCGGGGACAACCAGGAGTGGACTGTCACGCGATGCCCGGCCGCCGTGCTAGCATCTCCCCATTCACCCACCTCCGAACGGTGAGAACTGCGGTGCCGCGACCGCATCAAGGAGACGATTATGTATCGAAGAGGATTGGTTTGTTGGATCGCGACGTTGTTTCTGGTGGCGTGTGGCGCCGGCCATGAGCCAGATCAGACGCCGGTCATGGATACCGGGATGAGCGCGGCGGCCGCCGAGCTCCGGGTCGAGAACGTCGGCCTTGCCACCCCTGAGTCGGTGCTGCACGACACGGCGGCGGACGTCTACCTGGTGTCGAACATCAACGGCGCGCCCCTGGAAATTGACGGTAACGGGTTCATCTCGAGACTGTCACCCGACGGTACCGTCATCGATCTCAAATGGATCGACGGCAAGAACCCGGGCACGGAGCTCAACGCGCCCAAGGGCATGGCGATCGTCGATGACACGCTGTACGTGGCCGACATTTCGGTGGTTCGCCGATTCAATCGCGTCACCGGTGAGTATCTGGGCGCAGTGGACATCCCCGGTGCAACCTTTGTCAACGATCTCGCGACCACGCGCGACGGTCAGGTCATCGTCTCCGACTCGGGGATGGTGTTCACCGAAAGCGGCGCCGAAGCTACTGGATCGGCCGCCGTGTACGTGATTGACGCCGAGGGCGGGTTGACGACGGCAGCCGCAGGCGACACTCTCGATCTCCCCAACGGTGTGCTCGACAGCACGACCCGTGACGGCATTGTCGTGGCGACGGCCGGGAGCGACGCTGTCTACCTTCTGGACGAGGATGGCGAACGGCTCGACATCGCGAAACTTCCGACCGGTAGTCTCGACGGCATCGTCGAAACCAAGGACGGCCGTCTGCTCGTGTCGAGCTGGGACGGTTCTGCGGTCTACGCGATCAGCCCGGACGGGGAGATCACGACTGCGGCCGAGGACCTGCCGGCACCGGCGGACATCGGCTGGGACGCCGGCCGGGGGCGGCTGCTCGTACCGCTCTTCAACGACAACGCTGTGGCCATCATCCCGCTTCGATGACACGCAAGTAGCGTCAAGGTCAACTCGTTACCGCTCGCGCTACATCACGATCGTGGACCGCGCATCGGCTCCTCACGACACACCGAAGGAGTAGCCAACGAGGGCGCGATGGTCGCATTCTGCCCGGCAGAGTTTGTTGATGACTGGCCCGTGTGCTTCGCGCGCAACACGGCGACTAGTGAGAGATCTCGCCGCATTCGTCTTGGATTGAAACGAACAGAGGTGCTACGCGGAGGTGCCACGTACCGCATTGATGCATTGTCGAGGTCGCCAGGGTGCCCGTCGCCTCGACGCCCCCATGACTGGGTTGTCGAAATTCGTGATGCACCCACCACGGAAAACCGTTTCGACATGGGCGCGTAGAATTCATGAGGTGATCGCCTGCCGGGTGTTGGGGGTTCATGAAAACAGAGATTTCGAGATTGACGTTTGTCGCGATTCTCATCACCGGCGTAGCGCCGAGCTTTGCCCAGGATGCGGGGACCGTAGCAGTTCAGCATTACCGCACGTTGAGATCGCCGTCGCCGATCAAGATCGACGGTGAGCTCGACGAGGCAGCCTGGTCCGAAGCAACACCGATCCCGTTGGCCTTCGAGTGGTTTCCGGGCGATCAAACCGAGCCGCCGGTCCGAACCGAGGCGTTCGTCACCTATGACGACGACTATTTCTATATCGCCTTCAAGGCCTACGACCCCGACCCGGGTGCGATCCGCGCCCACCTCATGGATCGTGATTCGATCGACACCTTCGTCCAGGACGACCAGATCACGTTCATGCTCGACACGTTCAACGACGAACGTCGAGCCTTCCAGTTCCGAGTCAATCCTCTCGGTGTCCAGGCAGACGCCATCTTCAGTCAGGTCGAGTTCGTGGAAGATTTTTCCTGGGACATCATCTGGGACTCCGCCGGAAAGATCACCGATTTCGGCTACGTCGTAGAGGTCGCGATCCCCCTGAATCAGTTGCGTTTCCCCGAGACCACCGGAGAGCAGACCTGGGGCATCGAGTTCGGGCGCTCCTACCCTCGTGCCGTGCGCCACCGCATTGTCGCCAACCGCCGCGACCGCAACAACAACTGCATTCTCTGCCAGATCGACAAGGTCACCGGTTTCGATGGCCTCGAACCGGGCCGCAACATCGAGCTCGATCCGACCTTGACGGCCCATCGCACCGATACGCGTGAGGACTTCCCGAACGGCCCGATGGAATCCGGCGATCCAAACTACGAAGCAGGCATCACTGCACGCTGGGGCATCACCCCTTCCGTCACATTCACCGGCGCCGTCAACCCCGACTTCTCGCAGATCGAAGCCGACGCCGTCCAACTCGACGTCAACGAGAGGTTCGCGCTCTTCTTCGAGGAAAAGCGGCCGTTCTTTCTCGAGGGCGTGGATTTCTTCTCAACGCCCATCGATGCCGTCTTCACCCGCACCGTCGTCAACCCCGAATGGGGTCTCAAGCTCTCCGGCAAGGTCGGCGCCAATGCGGGGGGCGTGTTCATCACACGGGACGAGGTCAACAGCCTCCTCATCCCATCCAACCAACGCTCTTCGCAGGCTTTTCTCGACCAGAAGGTCGATGCAGGCGTGTTCCGCTACCGTCGGGACATTGGTTCCAGTTCGACGATCGGAGTCCTCTACGCCGGTCGCGAGGGAAACGACTATCACAATCGCGTCGGCGGCATTGACGGCTTCGTGCGTCTCAGCCACACCGACGAGCTCCGCTTCGAATTTCTGCGGTCGGACACCCGTTATCCACAGCAAGTTGCCGAAGAATTCGACCAACCCGAAGAGGCATTCTCCGACGATGCACTCCTCTTCTCCTATGATCACCAATCAGAGGACTGGGCCTGGTCACTCGAGTGGGAAGACTTCGGTCCTGGATTTCGCGCTGACTCCGGATTCGTACCCCGCGTTGACACCAAACGCGCGGAGGCGGATCTGGCCCGCATTTTTCGCGGTGACGAAGGTGACTGGTACACCCAGATGAGTATTGGAGGCGGTTTCGAGCGCATCGAGGACCACAGCGGACAACTGACGGACGAAACCTACGACCTCAACTATCTCTACCAGGGTCCGCTCCAGACCGTAGCCCAGATCGGTGTCTCGGCTGAGAAACAGTTCTACA
>Ga0307423_1000780_pt1 | contig 20962 bp, 20 predicted proteins | sample SalMarWE160310MG_FD_202154 | JGI IMG/M metagenome (GOLD analysis project Ga0307423, IMG submission 202154) | Salt marsh sediment microbial communities from the Plum Island Ecosystem LTER, Massachusetts, United States - WE1603-10 | ecosystem: Environmental > Aquatic > Marine > Intertidal zone >...
TTTTTTTCAGGAGTTTTGAGGAATCCTCATCTATGTACTGCCGGTACCCCTGCTCGATCAGGTTGTAATAATCGTTGAGTTCCTGGGGTGAATATCCTTCTCCATTATGATAGTATTCCGCTATAAACGTCGTATCGTATGCGTTGAGATATCTTAGCCCAAAAAGAGCGCTCATCGCGTCGTAGGTTTCAGTCCGAACGGTTCCTCCTGCGCTAATGACTTCTTTATCATAGCCAAGACGTAGCGCTGCTTCCCCATGAATCTCAAGGTTGCTCGTGATGTTTGTCGAAAAATCAAGCCCAAAACGGGTATCATAGTTGTTCCCGGCCATGAACAGGAAGTCGAGGTCGACATCATAGAGCAAGGCATAAATCTTCGCTCCATAAAGCAAGGAATCCCCGCTCGCCAACCCTTCGTTGAGCTTCTCTCCCACAGGCAAAGCCAGAGGGGTGGCGGCCAACGTGGTCAGCGGCCCTTCAAAGCTCTTAATGGCATCCAGGTAGGACATGAAATAGCCCTCGCGAGCCCGGTCCGGATCATCAACGTCCTTTGGGCGGCTGGCGAAAGCCACCGGGTTCCAGGCATAGCCCTTACCCCAGTTGAGGACCTTCTTTCCCGCCTCCACGGTCAAGGACGGGGTCGGGCGCCAGGTTGCAAAACCTTCCTCCAGCAGGACCTCCCCCGACCAATGCGCATCGTTCTCAAAAAACGTTTCGGACGGTTCGTCCATGCCTATGACGCCGCCCTTGGCTTCGCTCCAGTTCACCTCCAGGCGAGGGCGAATGTACAGGCCAAATTGGGAATGATTCCAGGAAATCTCTGGCCGGAGGTCCAGAACGAAATCGGCCAGGGCATCCGGCTGGGGATTCTTGTAGTACTTCTGCTTGTAGAGCGCGGAATCCTTGTCGAGAATTCGTAGAAAAGGACGAAATTCGGAATAGCCCCAGATTTTGAAATTGTCTGTTGCAGTGGCTTCCGGGATTTCAAAATCGAGGTTGTAATCGGAGTCCTCGGCCAACGCCGAAGTTTGGACAACGAACACAAGTCCAGTAAGAAGAAGACCCACTCCAAGAAGGCCCAGAATTTTTCCACGGATCGCATGCGAGATGCGAAAGCTTATCAATCGCATGCCAGACTTCTCCTTCGCAACCGGTCGAAAAAGCATGTGCGCGGCAATAGCCTTATTGCCGCAACGATTCCGCTCTGGGAAGATAATTCAAAGTGAAGATTTCATCAGGGTAATCGCGTTGCTTCACTTTGGCGAAGACCATGATGGATTTGTATCCCTTGTGGAGCGGGCTATCCGTCTCAAGAACAGCGGGTCGGACTAGGCCGTCTTCGAACTCTTTGATTTCTTTGAAATATAATGTCTTGATCAGCATTCCTGAAGCCGCCAAACACTTGATTTCCAGAGGGACGACACGTTTCTTGTCCACGCGCATTTCAAGGCGGTCATAGGCAACGGTGTTGTTTTTGGCTTTCAGGAGAAGCAAGTACGCATCATCCAGGTCCTCAACCTTCTCCACATCGTACTCGACGCTAAAATCAAGCCCCATTATATCTGAATTATTGAATATGCCGCCGACCACGGATTGCAGGCTGGTAATGCGCACGGGCTTCCCGACGTTCGGGATATGCAGCCACATGTTTTCAGCCAGTCGCAGGGTGGCGCGACCCTTTTCGCTGGCGGGCGCGAGAAAGATCGAGATGATCTTGTCCTGGCCTTTCTTTACAGTGTAGAGCGTGTACTCCCGTTTGGAGCCGTCAGGCTCGACGTTGATCAGCTTGCGGTACATTTCATAGCTGACCGGGGCCAGATTCCTATCCACCTTCGCCAGCAATTCTTTTCCATCAATGGCCTGCGCCGAAGAGGCCGTCCCGGCCAGAAAACACAGCATGGCCAGAAATACATGTATAATTTTCATGGTTCTTCCTCTTTTCCCGTTATACGTGTCCCAAGGCGTCCACAGGCTCCATGCGGCTGGCTTTCCAGGCTGGCTGCAGGGCGGCGAGCGCGGAGGCCGCCAGGACCATGGCCGCGATGATCGCCAACTCCGCCATATCGATTTGGGGACGCAGAAGCAGGTTGTCCATGCGTCCGAAGGAGAAGGTCACATGGCTGGCCTTTATGACGAGAAGACCGGCCACCCCCAGGAAGAGGCCGAGCGCGGTCCCTAAAAGCCCCAGGCAAAATCCTTCCGCCACAAACAGGGCCAGAATTTTGGAGGGCGAAGTTCCCATTGCCGCGATAGTCCCGATTTCCCGGACCCGCTCGAAGACCGACATGAGCATGACGTTGAGGACGCTGATGAGTACGATGGCGATCATGACGATTTTCACGGTGATGATAAGCAGTTCGATCATGTTCGCAATGTTGGAGAAGGGGGACAGGTCCGCCCAGGTATGGACTTCAAAGATGGGCATTTCCTTTTTGTTTTTGAATTCGCCAAGCGAGGCTCCGAGTCTTTTTTTCACCGTATCCAGGTCGGTTGCGCCGCCCATGCGCAGCACGACCTCGGTGACCTCCCCCTTGTCCGTGCGCAACAGGGACCGGGCGTCATCAATATGCATATAGGCGTCCTTGCCACCCGGACCCATGATATCCTCGATCAGGCGGGAAACCGTGAAGCGCATGCCGTTTACCGATCCGTCGCTGTTTGTGGCCACCAGAACCACGTCGTCGCCGGGCTTGATGCCGATGCCCTTGGCCACCTTCTGGGGAATGATGACCTCGCCGGGTTCCAATAAAGGGCCGGAGTAGCCGGGAGGTATGTCCACTAGGCGCGCGGAGAGTCCGGGACAAACCATCGTCTCTCTAACAGGATCGACGGCCGTTACCCGGACGTTGGTGGATTCCGCGTAATTGCTGAGAATCGCGCCGAATTTGATCCTTGGAGCATAGGATTCGATGTCGGGATTTCCGTCGAGAACCCCGGCAAGTTTCCCGTAGGCTTTATCTTCCAGGTTCAAATTGAGCGGAAGATTGTCGATGGAGGAAACATAGCCGCGCTTGTGAATTTGTAGATGCCCGAGATTAGAGTCCGTAATGATGCCGATCATCATGGTTTTGACCGATCCCGCCAACCCGGAGAAGAGCACGACCATGGTCACGCCGAGGACGATGAGCAGCGATGTGAGGATCGTTCTGCGCTTATAGCGCGTCATGTTTCTAAGGGCGATTTTAAAGATGCTACGCATGGACCGCTCCTTTCTGAAGGGGAGCTTCATTATCCTGAAGGCGACCGTCTTCCAGAGTATGGATTTCATCGGCGTGTTCGACGATGCGGGGATCGTGCGTGGAAAAGATGAAGGTGGTTCCGAAGGCATCGCGCATTTCGCGCATTAGCGAGATGATCTTGTGCGCGGTTTGTTGGTCAAGATTTGCCGTAGGCTCATCGGCCAAAACGACTTTGGGGTTGGTAACCAGAGCGCGGGCCACGGCCACCCGCTGTTTCTGGCCGCCGGAGGCTTGATCCGGACGTTTGTCCTTGTGCTCCAGCATGCCGACGGCTTCCAGGACGCGTATAACCCGCTCCTTTCGCTCCGGGGCGGGAGTGGGATTAATCATGAGTAGCGGATACTCGACGTTTTCATAAATGGTGAGAACCGGGATGAGATTGAAGGACTGGAAAATAAAGCCCAGGCTTTCACCGCGAAAAGCCGCAGCTTGTCGGCGATTCAGCGTGTCCGTACGCGTTCCCGCGATGCGAATTTCTCCGGAACTCGGTTTGTCCATGCAGCCGATGAGATTGAGAAGCGTCGTCTTACCGCTGCCGGATGGTCCGATGAAGGTGGCGAGCCGTCCTTCATTGATATCGATGGTGACGTCTCTCAAGGCCGGATGAGAAGTTTGTCCCACCTGGTATGATTTTGAAATGCCGGAAAGTTCAATGAGGGCCATTGGCACACTCCTTTTTATGTGGCTGTTTTCTTTAAGCAACGATCATACCAGTATTAAAAGTTCATATTATCAGCATGTTCTGCCGCCAGGATAATCTAATGCGCTGTTTTCTGCACAAAAATATACACAAATGTGCAATTAGCTTCACACGCTCTAACAGCCTGGGACCCTCCAGGCCCTGACGCAGCGGACTACATGGGCGGCTCCCTGGTCTACGACGGACATAAGGGAACGGATACGCGCATAGAATCGGGCGCTAAACCTGGAAGCCTGAATTATCAAGCGGCTGTGAAGAAACTGGTCAGTTCATCGCGGTTAATCAGCATGAAGGGGAGAAAACACGAAACGGACTTTTACGCACTCTAAGGGCCAGGAAGCCCTTCAGTCCCAGCTATGGCTAAAGTCATTCTGGACTGGAGTGCTCCCTGCTGCGCTTCACAATGCTCGCGACCGTGTTCTTGCTAAGTCTGACTTCTCGGGCGATCTCCCGATAACAGCGACCGGCGGCTACTAATTCCAAAACTTTGGGGACTAGCCGCCCTTGATTCAAACCGATGCGCAGGAAATACAAGCATGCTGAAGCTTAAACGCATTTACGATTCGGCCGGGCCGGAAGATGGCAAGCGGTATCTGGTGGACAGGATCTGGCCGCGAGGCGTGAGCAAGGCCAAGGCAAGGCTGGATGGCTGGCTTAAGGATTTGGCGCCCAGCGCGAGGCTTCGCGACTGGTTCAACCACAAACCGGAACGATGGGACGAGTTTCAGCGCCGCTACCGCGAGGAGCTTTCCTCAATCGAACGGGAAGAAATGGTCCGCACGTTGCGGCAGGAAAGCCGGACGGAGCGGGTGACTCTGCTTTTTGCGGCCAAGGACGTGGAGCATAACAACGCCGTGGTCTTGAAAGCCTTTCTTGAGGAGGGGTGACGAACATCTCTGGCTGAGACCCCCAAGGCGGGTCGCCTTGGGGGTCTCAGTCAATCGATTTCGCATTTTCCGAGACATTCACGCGCCTCAATCGCCAAGCTCTTTGGAGGCGGGGGTATCCCGCATGCGCGCGTAGGTCGTGACTGCGGCGATGGCCATGGGGATGATGCCCACGACGATAAAGATTACATCTCCGGGCATGCGGCCCCATTCGATGAACCGGGTCAGGTCGCGGTTCAGGTATTCAAGACTGCGGGCATGCCAATAGCCGTTTTGCAGCACATCGTAAAACTGCAAGACGCCTCCCGGAAAGAGGCTTCCGAGCATCATGAGCGCCAAGCCGGCGTTGAGGCCCCAAAAGGAGACGCGGATATATTTCTCCGGTCCGGCCCATTGCCTCTCGGTAAGAACTTGGCGAAAAGCCATGACCATAAGCGCCAGCGCCTCCATGCCGAACACGCCCATAAGGGCCAGATGGCCGTGATTGGGCGTCAGGATCGTGCCGACCTCAAAATAGCTCACAATGGGCAGGTTGATCAGGAAGCCGAAGATGCCCGCCCCGACGAAGTTCCAGAAGCCCACGGCCATGAGAAAATAAAAAGCCCATTTGTGCGGGATGGCGATGGGCTGGCCGGACGCCCCGGAATCGGATCGGGTCAGCTTGACGAAATCCCAGGCGTCCAGGGTTAAAAGGGTCAGCGGCACCACTTCCATGGCGGAAAAAATGGCGGAGAGGGACAGATTGAGATTGGTTTGCCCGCTGAAGTACCAGTGGTGGCCCATGCCGATGATGCCGCTTCCGAGAAAGAGAATGGCGTCGAGATAGATCACCCTGGCGGCTGTCGTGCGGGAAACCAGGCCAAGCCTGAAAAACGTTACGGAGACCATCACGGTTACGAAGAGTTCGAAAAAGCCCTCGACCCACAAATGGATGATCCAGAACCGCCAGTTGTCCACCACAGTGAAGTTCGAGGTTGAATCGAAAAAGAAGGCGGGCAAATAAAAGACCGGGATGGCCAGGGCGGCCAGCAGGAAAAGCGTCGAGATTTCCCGGCGATGGGGATCAAGGAGCGCGGGCATGACACTGCGCAAAAGAAGAACCACCCAACCGATCAGGCCTACGGCCAAAAGAACCTGCCAGCCCCGGCCGAGGTCGAGGTATTCCCAGCCCTGGTGGCCGAACCAGAACCAGAGATTCCCCAGCCATTGGTGGATGCCCAAAAATTCACCCGCTAGGCTACCAATAACGACGAAAGCCAAGGCCCCAAAAAGAGCGTGAATGGCCGGAACCTGGCCTTTGGGCTCTCTTTCGCCCAGGGCCTGGGCCATGAGCAGGCCCCCGCCCACGAACGAGGTGGCGATCCAGAAAATGGCCAATTGCAGGTGCCAGGTTCGCAGAATATTGCTTGGAAAAATAGTGGTCAGGTCGAAACCGTAAAAACTGCCCGGATCGGCCCTAAAATGCGCCGTGGCTCCGCCTACCAGGGCCTGGGCCAAAAAGAGCAGGACCGCAACCACGAAATACTTGATGATCGCTCGCTGGGTCGGGCTGGCCGCGCCGGGAAGCATGCGCGGATGAAGTTCTTCGCCGGAACCCTTCCAGCCGAGATAATTGAATTTGCCGAAAGCGAAAAGCACGAGGGCCGTGCCGGTCAGCAGGGTGATCAGGCTGAGGGCGCTCCAGAGTATGGCGTTTCCGGTGGGGATGTTGCCGAGCGCCGGGTCATAGGGAAAGTTGTTCGTATAGGAGAAATCTTCGCCCGGACGGTCGGCGATGGAGACCCAAGCTGTCCAGGCGAAAAAGGACGTCAAATCAAACAGCTCTTTTTTGTCCTGGATATATTTGTCTTTCAGGCCGCCGTTGGCGATCTCGTTTCCGAAATAGTCGGTCCATTGCCTGATCTGTTCATGGAAGGACCGGGCTTGGGATTCGCTGAAGACCAGGCTTTTGCCGGTTTCGTCGTAACGATTTTTCTTGAGCTGCTCTGAAACTTCCGTGGCGAGGATATGTCTTTCACCGGGAGAAAGTTCGCCAAATGGCCTGCCAAATCGTTCCAGGGCCAGGGTGCGGCTGGCTTCCAGACCCATTTCATGCAGGTATTGGGCGGAGAAATCAGGCCCCAGATAGGCGCCGTGTCCCCATATCGATCCGTTTTCCATGAGCCCATACTTCAAAAACACCTGCTGCCCGGCCAGGATGTCCGCGCCTGTGAAAAGGACTTGGCCCGAGGGGTCGAAAATCCTGTCCGGGATGGGCGGTGCGTTCTGATAGGCGCGGATTGTAATGAGCAATTCAATCGCAAAGCCGAAGATAAGAACCAGGATGACGCCTTTGCGCCACATAGAGGAGAGCGGAACGTCAAGGATTTCTTCAGATCGCATGACCGGCTCCTTCGAATTTGTTGGGCATGATATAAGTCTCATTAGCGTACGCCGAATTTATGCAAATGCAACTCCTTGGCGATTAACACTTGCCGCGCGTCACGAAGCTTAATTATTGAAAATCCGGCAAGGTGGAACAGTGAGAGATGCTCCCACTGGGACTGGAAGGCCCAGGCTGCGGCCTAAGGGAGCCCAATTAAACCTCGAAGAATCCTGAAGACCGCGCCGTTCCCGCAAGCCTAGCCGTGCTACCCTCTCCCCCGCCCGGTCTCATAATTCGTCATTACGTAAACTTTCGCTGGGGGAAATAGGCTGCAATTTAAGGACGTTCCAGCTGTATCGAGATTTTAGGGAATTTTTATCCTTGAACGGGTGGCGTTTTTGGCTGTTCGTGCGAACAATCGGACGGATGATGACACCCCGCGCATAAAAACCGGGTGCCAAACATTACAACTCCACCTCGGCTTCGACATCGACAAAAGTCTTTTCTGAAGCTGACAAAAAGGCATTGTCATAATACAAATGGCACCATGACAATGCCCTTTTTCCCGATTTCCGAACTCGCCCTCTTGGGGGTAGCCATCCTGGCCGCTTTGGGCTTTGGGCGTCTCGCTCGTGAGCTGAAGTTGCCGTCGCTTCTCGGGTATATGCTGCTCGGGGTTCTCTTCGGACCTGCGGCATTACATTTTTTCTCCAAAGAGACTCTTTTTCGTCTGTCCTTCGTGACCGAGATCGCTCTTGGGTTCGTGGCCTTCACCATCGGTTCGGAACTGAGCCTAGCCTCCCTGAAACGCCTGGGTCCCGGGATCGTTTCCATTATTCTTTTAGAATCGTTCGGCGCTTTTTTGGCCGTAACAGGCGTTTTGTACCTTCTCACAGGAGATTTCCCCCTATCTCTGGTTTTCGGGGCCTTGGCTCCGGCCAGCGCCCCGGCGGCCACCGTGGCCGTTATCCGAGAATACAAGACCCGAGGGACCTTGACCACAGCCCTTTATGCCGTGGTCGGGTTCGACGATGGCTTGGCGATTGTTATTTTTGGTTTTTCCTTCGCGACGGTGAAGTTTCTTCTCCTGCAGGGAACTCCGGCCGCTGCGGAAGGGGCCTGGACGGTTGCGGCGGCCACTCTTTTCGAAATCGGGACTAGCCTGAGTTTGGGGACGCTCCTTGGCTACGGACTGTGCCGCCTCATGACAAGACTTCATAGTCTCGGCGAAATACTCATTGTCCTGTTCGCGACAATTCTCTTGGGTTCCGGGATGGCCGCCCAGTTCCACCTGTCCCTGATCCTGATCAACATGGCGGTGGGTTTCGTTCTCGCCAATTTTCCAAAAGGGGCGCTGGTCCACCGCGCCCGTTCCGCCACATCCGGCATCCTACCCCTGCTTTTCCTCCTTTTCTTCCTCCTCGCCGGGACCCACTTGGATATCCCGGCCCTTCCGGGCCTGGGAATGGTCGGCGCGGCCTACGTCCTTGCCAGAACAGGAGGGTTGATCGGCGGCGCATTCCTTGGCGGTCTGATCGGCGGCGCCGACATGAAACTAAGAAAATACCTCGGGTTGGGCATCCTTTCCCAGGCGGGCGTGGCCATCGGCCTCTCGCTCGTGGCGAAAAAGGATCTCGTCGCGCTCGGCGCCGCCTACAAACTGCCTGGCGCGGCGTCCCTTGGGGCGGACGTCTTGACCGCCATCGCCGCGACAAGCGTCGTATTCGAAATCGCCGGTCCAGTTCTGACGAAATACGCCTTGGGTAAAGCCGGTGAAATTCCACCCGATTTTTCATCCGCAAGAGAACGAAAGGGGAAGAAGCCATGAATGGAGCAAGGGATGGACTAGGAAAAGTGGCTGACCTTATGAAAACGATAAATGATCGCCCCATTCCGGCCGTCTCCGCAAACGCTTCAACAGCCTCCATCGTCGATTCCTTCGCCGGGAGACGCCATTCCCGAATCGTCTACGTCCTGGACGAAGAGGACAGGCTTTGCGGCGTAATTTCCCTGGGCAGCCTCGTGCGGCATGTTTTTTTTCATTACCACGACGATTCCATGGATATGCCCGGCATCATCAGCATGGCCATCGCGGAAACCGCCAGGGACTTTATGCGGCGCGACCCGCTCTCCACCACTCCAAGCGAAGGCCTGGAGCAGGTCTTGGAGCGCATGATTGCTCACAACATCAAAGAAATCGCGGTGCTGGATGAACGCGGCCGGGTGTTGGCCGACCTGACCCTAGTCGATATTCTTGAACGGTATCAGTCAGTTACGAGCATGAGCGGCGGTTGAACGAGGAACCCCTCGGAAAGGAGGCAGCATGCCTTTCGAAAATAGTCTATCGATCATTATCGTCGGTTGCGGCGCGCTGGGATCGCATCTGGCGGGAAAACTTAGCCGGCTGGGGCACGGCGTGGTGGCGGTGGACCTCAGGGAGTCGGCGTTCGCAGGCCTTCCGGAGGAATTCACCGGAATTTCCCTGGAAGCCGATGCCGCCGAACCGGCGGCTCTCAAACGCCTGCCCACGGACACGGCGGACATGCTCATCGCCGCTACAGGCGACGACAACACAAATCTCCTAGTCGCCCAGACGGCCAAAACCGTTTTGGGGATTCCGCGCGTCGTCGCTCGGCTGGCGGATGTGGCCCGTGAAGAAATATTCCGAGATCTCGACATAGAGACCGTCTGCCCGGCCCGCATTACGGCGAAACGCATTATCGACTCCCTTCCGCTGGGAAGCGTCAGAGAGGAAGGGGAGGAGAACCGGTGAACATCCTCATTACCGGCGGCGGTAAACAGGTCTATTATCTGTGCCGAGATTTGGCTGGCAAAGGCTACAAGGTCACGGTGATCAATAAAGACCGGGAGGAATGCAGGCGCTTCTCCCGGCGGCTGAAGCGCATCACCATCGTATGCGGCGATCCCAGCGATCCGCGCGTGCTGGAAGACGCTGTAGCCGGGACCATGGACGTGGTTCTCGCCGTAACCTCCCGGGATGAAGATAACCTGGCTATCGCTCAACTGTCGGCCCTGCGTTTCGAGACGAAGCGTATTTACGCCTTGGCCAACGATCCGGACAACGAGGCGGTTTTCCGGGCGCTCGGCGTACCCGGCGTCTTTTCCCTGACGCCCGTGATGGCCAATCTGATTGAGGAGCGGGTTGGTTTCCCGGAACTATTAAACATGATTCCCCTGGACGAGGGCAAGGTGAACATAACCGAAATCGTCCTCGGCCCGAAATCGCCGGTCCTGGACAAACCGCTACGGGACGTAGCCCTCCCCCCGGATTGCCTGGTGGCCTGTGCGATTCGGGAGGAAGCCATCATTGTCCCCCGGGGCGACACCGCGCTTAAGAAGGGCGACCGTATCATTCTCATTGCCGCCTTGCATGTCCACGATCAGGCCGTGGCCTGTCTCACCGGTTCGGACTAACAGGAAGGAAGACATGAATATCTCCCGGGAGAAGCGCAGCCGCTATCGAAAAATCCTGCGACACGCCGGGTTGCTCCTTTTCATCGGCGGCGTGTTGATGCTCCTTCCCCCGGCCGTCCTTTGGCCTTGGATCGGGGATGCTTCCCTCGCGCTTTCATTCATTGCTCCGGCCATTGTCCTCCTTCTCCTCGGCGGCGTTGCGCGCGTCGCGGTTCGCGACGAGGCCGCAGTCCTGACCCTGGCCGATGGATGGGTCATCACTCTGCTCGGCTGGACGGCGGTCTGCCTCTTTTCGGCTTGGCCCTTTCACACGGCCATGAACCTGCCGCCGACCCTGGCCCTGTTCGAGGCCGTGAGCGGCTGGACCACCACCGGCCTGAGCGTGATCGACCCTGAGAAAGCGCCCGCCATGATCCTCGTGTGGCGTTCGCTCATGCAATACGCGGGAGGGGCGGGGCTGGCCGTCATCATGGTCGCGGCCATCGCCGGGCCGGTGGATGCGGGTCTTGTCGAATCCGAGGGGCGCGCCGAACGCCTGGCCCCCAATGTCCAGGAATCCGCCAAACTGGTCCTTCAGCTGTACCTGGCCTATGCTGCCGCCGGGACTGGAGCTTTTTTCCTGTGCGGCATGGACTTTTTTGATGCGGTCAACCACGCCATGACCGCAACGTCCACAGGCGGCTTTTCCACCAAGACCGCCAGCATCGGCTATTGGAATTCCTGGGAAATCGAGGCCGTGGCCATGGTCCTGATGCTTCTTGGGGGCTTCAACTTCCTGACGGCGCATTTGCTCTTTCACGGCCGTTTTTCTTCCGTCGCCAGAAACAGCGAGGTCCGTTTCCTGCTCGTTTTGCTGCCGGTCTGCGCCGGGCTCATGTTTATATGCGCCACGTTACCCCTGTTCGGCGATACGTCCAAGGCCCTACGCCTCTCCCTGTTCGAAACGGTTTCCGGCCTAACCACCACCGGATTTACCACCGTAGATTACCGCGCCCTGCCGCAGTTTGGCGTTATCTTCCTCATATCGCTTATGTGCGTGGGCGGCGGGACCGGCTCGACTTCAGGGGGGATCAAACAGTTCCGGGCGATCCTTCTCATGAAACTGCTCCGTGCGGAATTGCGGCGCGCGTTTTTGCCAAAGGCCGCCGTGGAGGAGGAATCCCTCGGCTACGGAGAGCGCCAGATCTATGTTAGCCCTGAGTTGACGCGGCGTTTGGCCGCTTTCATCTTTCTGTATTTCGCGGCGCTCGCCGCAGGAACGGGCGTTTTAACCCTTTACGGTTACAGCGTCGGGGACTCTTTGTTCGAATTCGCATCGAGCTTGGGTACGGTGGGCATGTCGGCGGGGATCACCTCGCCCGAGGCCCCTGCGGCGCTCCTTTGGACGGAGATGGCCGGGATGTTCCTCGGCAGGCTGGAATTTTTCGTGATTATAAACGCCTTGATAAAGATCGCCCGCGACCTGCCCATCCTGTGCCGGCGGGCATATCCGGCGTCCGGCGAGAGGTAGCGGCCAACGTCGAAACGCCCGCCCGCCAAATGTCGGCGTACCTTTTCCGGTCAGACGGCGTTTCACAATTCTTATCGATTCAAAACGGCGACGTCCTTTTTTCGGAGAACGTTGCGCGAGGTTGCTGGTTTTGTTCTTAACGGCTCGACTTTGTTTCCGCATTTCCGTAACAAAGGATAGAATCGTATGTTTTTCGATGGCCCCGACATCCGTCATCGGTTTGTCGAAAAACGCCGGGCGGTCATGCTCCTGCCTGGAGCATGACCTGGAAACGGAGCGCCGCCGTGGATAACCGCGCCGCATTCATTGGGATCATCAATTCCGTCAGGGGAAGCGTAATCGACGTCGTTTTCCCGACAGGACTTCCTGCGATCCATGACCTGCTTTTCAGCGCCCATGAGCCGCCGAGAGCCATGGAGGTCGCGGACCACCTGGATATGCGCCGCGTCCGTTGCATCGCCCTCACCGAGACATCGGGCCTGGGACGGGGCGACGAGGTCCGGGGCGAAGGGCTGCCTTTGCGGGCGCCCGTCGGGAAGGGGTTGCTCGGGCGCGTCTTCAATGTTTTCGGCGAACCCATCGACGGCAAGCCCCCGCCCGAAGGCCTCCTCTGGCGCACGGTGCACGGCGAGCGCATCCCCTTGGCCGAACGGGCAGTCAGAAATGACGTCTTCATGACCGGGATCAAGATCATAGACCTTCTGGCCCCTTTGGAACGCGGCGGCAAGGCGGGGCTTTTCGGCGGCGCCGGCGTGGGCAAGACCGTGATCATCACAGAATTGATCCACAACATGGTCGGGCGTCATCAGGGCATGAGCATCTTCTGCGGCATCGGCGAGCGCTGCCGGGAAGGCGAGGAGATCTACAGGGAAATGCGCGAGGCCGGAGTCCTCAAGAACACGGTCATGCTTTTCGGACAGATGAATGACCCCCCGGGCGCTCGTTTCCGGGTGGGGCACGCCGCTCTGACCATGTCCGAATTCTTCAGGGACGATTTGGGGTTGGACGTCCTCTTCCTGGTGGACAACATCTTCCGCTTCATCCAGGCAGGCATGGAGCTCTCGGCGCTCATGGGCAGGCTTCCTTCCCAACTCGGCTACCAGCCGACCCTTGGGGCCGAGCTGTCGGACTTCGAGGAACGCGTCACGAGTTCCAAACATGGCGCCATCACCTCCATCCAGGCTGTCTACGTTCCGGCCGACGACATGACCGACCCGGCGGCCTCGCATGTCTTCTCGCATCTCTCGGCCTCCGTCGTCCTTTCCCGGAAGCGGGCTGCCCAGGGATTTTATCCCGCCGTGGACCCTTTGGGGTCGCAATCGGCCATGCTCGTCCCCGAAGCGGTGGGCGATCGCCATTACGGCGTAGCCGGGGAAGTTCGCGGCGTCCTTGCGGCCTATGAAGAGCTTAAGGACATCATCGCCATGCTCGGCGTGGAGTCCCTTTCGCGCGACGACCGGAGAACGGTTATTCGAGCTAGGCGGCTGGAACGTTTTTTGACCCAGCCTTTTTTCACCACCGGGCATTTCACCGGACTTCCCGGAAAATCCCCGTCCATCGAAGAAACCGTCGGCGGGTGCGAACGCATTCTTGAAGGCGAGTTCGACCAGGTCGAGGAAGATTCGCTGTACATGATCGGAAGCCTGGAGGAGGCGCGCAAGGATGCGGATTAGGATCGTCCTGCCGTGGCGGGCCGTTCTGGACGAGGAAGCGGTCAAAGTTGTGGCCGAAGGCCCCATGGGAAGCTTCGCCGTCCTGCCGCGCCACCTTGACTGGGCCACGGCCCTGGTTCCGGGCATCCTGTCCTACGCCCCGCCCGGCGGCGGGGAGCGATTCGTGGCTGTGGACGAGGGGATTTTCATCAAGCGGGGGCCGCTCGTCCTGGCGGCCGTCCGGCGGGCGGTTTTCGGGGAACTGGGCGCCCTGCGCGAGGAAGTGCGTGACATGTTGCTCGACGTGGACGACCAGGAGCGCAAGACCAGGAGCGCCGTTGCCCGCCTCGAAGCGAGGTTCGCCAAGGGAATCCTGGAGTTGGAGAAACAATGAGCGACGAGGGAAAACCCGCAGCCGGCGATCGTGAAAACGAATTCCCGAGCCGGGTGGAGGCCAGGGAAAAACGCAAGCTTCGGGCCAGGCGCGGGAAACGGGACAATCTCTGGTTCGGTCTCGGGACCTTCGGCATGGTCGGCTGGTCCGTGGCCGCGCCCACGATCCTGGGAGCCTTTCTCGGGGGATGGATCGATTCGACGTGGCCGGGGAGACGCTCATGGACGTTGACGCTTCTCTTCGCCGGGCTTGTGGCGGGCTGCGTCAACGCCTGGTTCTGGGTGCGCAGGCAGCGGGAGATGCTCTCCGAAGACCTCCTGGAGCCGCCCGGACAGCCTGAATCGAAGAAACGGGAGGACCGCCATGAATGAAACGGTCCTCGTGGCAGCGGGCCTCGCCTTTTGGACGGTCGCCGGGATGGTCCTGGGAACGATCTATTTCGGAGGATTGTGGCTGACCCTTTCACGCGTGGCCGCCTGTTCAAACCCGCGTGCCGCATGCCTGGCCAGCTTCGCCCTCAGGCTCGCCCTGGTTCTGGCTGGCTTGCGTCTCGCCATCGATTACGGCCCGGCTCCCTTCGGCTTGGCCCTGGCGGGCATTTTTCTGGCCCGGGTCCTGGCCGTGCACCGAATCAAAATCCGCGCCCCGCGCCCGGTCCGCCAGGGCCGGGAGGAGAGAGCATGAACATCACCCCGGACCACGCGGTCTACTGGCGGTTCGGATTCGCAGTCCTAAACCGGACCATTGTCTCCACCTGGGCGGTCATGGCCTTGCTTGTGATCTCTTCGTGGCTGGTCACCCGGCGCCTGGAACCAGGCCCGGACATATCCCGGCGCCAGATGCTCCTGGAGAGCCTGGTGGAACTGGTCCGGGGACAGGTCGCCTCCGTGCTCGGCCCAAACCCGGACCGTTTCATCCCCATGCTGGGAAGCCTGCTCCTCTTCATCGGCGTCTCGAACATCCTGGGTGTTTTGCCGGGTTTCGACCCGCCGACGGCCTCCCTTTCCACAACCATCGCCCTGGCTCTGGCCGTGTTCGCGGCAGTCCCCTTCTACGGCGTCTCCGAAATCGGTCTTGCGGCCTATCTGAAAAACTACGTCCAGCCCAGCATCGTCATGCTTCCCTTCAACGTCATCGGCGAGTTGAGCAGAACCCTGGCCCTGGCCGTCCGCCTTTTCGGAAACATGATGAGCGGCAAAATGATCATCGCCATCCTTTTGACCGTGATCCCGCTGTTCTTTCCGATCGTGATGCAGCTTTTTGGACTTTTGACCGGCGTGGTGCAGGCCTTCATCTTCTTCATCCTGGCGGCGGTCTACATCGGCGCGAACAGGCAGGCGCGAGAGCGCAAGGCGACAGGAGGGTAATCCCATGGACAACATCGGAATCGTGGCCCTGGCCTCGATCGTCTCTGCGGCGGTTTGCATGGCCGTGGGTTCCATTGCCCCGGCCCTGGCCGAGGGACGGGCCCTGGTCCAGGCCCTGAGCTCCATCGCCCAGCAGCCCGACGAAACCAACGCCATCACCAGAACGCTCTTCGTCGGCTTGGCCATGATCGAATCAACGGCCATTTACTGTTTCGTGGTTGCCATGATCCTCCTTTTTGCCAACCCCTTCTGGGACTTCGTGGCCGGAGTGGCCAAGGGGTAGGCGATGCTCTTCGACTGGTTCACCATCTTCGCGCAGGCGATCAATTTCCTGATCCTGCTTTGGCTGCTCAAGCGCTTCCTGTTCGGCCCGATCATGCGCGCCATGCGCTCTCGCGGCGAGGCCTTGGCCAAAAATTGGCGCGAGGCCGAGCAGGCCAAGGAACGCGCCGAAGCCGAGTCGAAAGCCCTGGCCGGAAGACGCCGCGAACTGGAGGAAATCCGGGAAGATATTCTGGCCGCAGCCCGCCGGGAGGCCGAAGGACTGAAAACCGAGGAGCTGGAGGGTCTGCGCCGTGAAATGCGTGACTTGCGCATGGAATGGACTTCGCGGCTTGCGGCCGAAAAAAAGGAATTTTACCGCAACCTGGAGAAAAGGATTCTGGAACAGGCCGCGCATATCGCCGAGAAGGCTCTCAAGGACTTGGCGGATGAGGATTTGCAGTCCCGGCTTCAGGAGGTTTTTTTAAGGAATCTTTCCCCGGAGGCCTTTGGGGATGAAAAGGCGGAAAAGGCGCTGGTGCGAAGCGGAATCCCCCTGACGGACATGTTGCAAACGCGCTTTGCCCAGGCCCTGAAGGCGCGTCTACCGGAACTCGCGGCGGTCGAGTTCGAGCACGCCCCTGACTTGGCCTTCGGCGTGGAGCTTTGCATCGGGGGGCGGAGGCTTTGCTGGAATCTGTCCCGCTACATGGGGAGCCTACGGACAGCCTTTCAAGATGCGCTCATGCCGGAAGGCAAGGCGGCGGGATGAACGAGAATTCACTGATGGCCTCGCTGGACCGGAGCGATTCGGCCTTGCAGGGATCGCTTTCGACCTTCCGGGCCAGGACGTATGTCGAGGAAGTGGGGCGCATCCACTCCACGACTCAGGGCGTCGTCAAGGCGTCCGGGCTCTTGGGAGTGAAATACGAGGAATTGGTCGTCTTGAGGCCGGGAATGGGAAGAACGCAAGTTGAAGGGCTGGTTTTGGACATCCTGCCGGAACTGGCGAGCATCGCCCTGCTGCGCCGGGGCGAAAGCCTCAGGGCTGGAGACGAAGTCGTCCGGACCGGCGTCGCGGTGGAGACGCTGGTGGGCGAAGCGCTGCTTGGACGCGTCGTGGACCCTCTTGGCCTCCCCCTGGACGGGAATGGGCCCATCGCCGCCCTGACCCGTTACCCCATACAGCGCCCCGCTCCGGCGATCATACGCCGGGCGCCTGTCACCACGCCCCTGGAGACGGGGCTGAAGGTCGTGGACGCTCTGATTCCCATCGGCCGGGGGCAGCGGGAACTGATCCTGGGAGACCGCAACACCGGAAAGTCCTCCCTCGCTCTGGACGCGGTCATCAACCAGAAAGGCAAGGATGTCCTTTGTATTTACTGCCTCATCGGCCAGCGCGGCTCCGGCGCGGCCAAGACTGCGGAGACGTTGCGCAGTCACGGAGCCATGCCCTACTCCATCCTGGTCGTCGCCGAGGGCGACGACCCGCCTGGCCTGCAATTCATCGCGCCCTACGCGGCCTGTTCCATGGCGGAATATTTCATGGAGCAAGGGCGGGATGCGCTGGTGGTCTTCGACGACTTGACGCGGCACGCTCGGGCCTATCGCCAGCTTTCCCTGCTTTTTCGGCGCCCGCCCGGCCGAGAGGCCTACCCAGGGGACATCTTCTACGCGCATTCGCGGCTTCTGGAACGTTCCACCCGCCTACGGCCGGAATACGGCGGCGGCTCCCTGACCGCCCTTCCCATCATCGAAACCGAGGCCCAGAACATCTCGGCCTATATTCCCACCAACCTCATTTCCATCACCGACGGCCAGATATTCCTCTCTCCGGATCTGTTTCGCAAAGGCCTCCTGCCCGCCGTGGATGTGGGCCAGTCGGTGTCACGGGTGGGCGGAAAAGCCCAATATCCTGCCTATCGCAAGGTGACCGGCCACCTGCGCCTTACCTACTCCCAGTTTCAGGAACTGGAAGCTTTCGCGCGTTTCGGGACCAGGCTTGACGAGCGCACCGGGGAAAAGCTCGAACACGGCCGCCGGGTGCGTGAAGTCCTCAAACAAGACCGTTTCTCCCCCCTCACAGCGGCCGAGCAGATTGCGACGCTCTACGCCGTGACCCGAAACCTTTTCGACCGGACGCCACTTGAACGAATCGGCGAGGCCCAGGCGCGCGTCTTCGAGTTGATCCGGGGCGACACGGCCTTGACCGCCCATCTCCTTCGCGCCCGGGAAAGCGACCCGATCTTCGACGACCTGCATTCACGGATCGAGAAAACCCTAAAAGGATTTCGGACATTCCATGGAAACGGCGCAACGCATTGAAGGACGGATCAGAACCATGGACAACCTTCTGTCCGTGGTCAGGACCATGAAAAATATGGCCGCGATCAACCTTCGCCGCCTTGAGGCGGCCGCCGGGGCGCTGGATGAATACGACCGGATAACGGGGTACGGCTGGAGTATTTTTTTTCGGGACCGTTCGCTCCCAAATCCGGCCGAACCGGACGTCGAGGCCGTCTGCGTGGTCTTCGGCTCTGACCAGGGCATGTGCGGCAGGTTCAACGAGGGCGTCGCGGACATGGCGCTCGTCCGCCTTGAACGCCTTGCGGAGGAGGGCCTGGGCACCGTTCTCTGGACCGTTGGGGATCGGGCCTTGGTTGGCATGGAGGACAGGGGCCGGGTGGTGGAGAAATCTTTTGAGCTTCCGGGCGCCATTTTGTCCGTGGACATCCGCGCCGGGGATATCCTGCGCGCATTCGAGGAGCGGCAGCGCGCGGAGGGGGGAGCCCGCCTGCTGCTTCTGCATAACCGATTAACCGATTACGGCGGTTATGAGCCGGTCCAGTCCATTGCGCTCCCCCTGGACCAGGACGGGATATCGGCCTTGAAAAACAACCCCTGGCCGAAACGCAACATTCCCATGGCCGGATTGCCCGGCCCCGAGCTTTTCCGCCATCTTTTCAAGCAGAGCCTGTTTGTCTCCCTATACCGGGCCTTTTTCCAGTCGCTGGCAGGCGAAAACGCGGCCCGCCTTACGGCCATGCAGGCGGCTGAGAACAACATCAAGGAAATGAGGGAGGGCCTGGAAGCCGCCTTTCGGGAAGAGCGGCAGACCCGTATTACCACGGAGCTTATCGAGATTTTTTCAGGATTCGAGGCCATGACCTCGGATTGAACCAGGCGGGCCGGGAGGTGAAACGAGTCCGCTTCGCCCGACCTACCCGCCGAGCCAAAGCGACAGGCCCGGCCAGTAGGTGATAACGACCACGGAAAAGAGCAAAATAAAAAAGAACGGCAGGGTCGACCGGTAGAGGGTAAGGACAGGCTTTTCGAAACGGTAGCTGGCGATGAAAAGGTTCATGCCGATGGGCGGGGTGATGTAGCCGATTTGCATATTGGCCAGGAAAATAATGCCCAGATGCAGGGGATGGATACCGTAGCTCGCCGCCACAGGCAGAATGAGGGGAACGACCAGGACCAGGGCGGAGAAGATATCGAGTATGGCCCCCAAGACCAGGAGAAAGCAGTTGAGCAGAAGGAGGAAGGTCAGGCGGCTGTCAATGTGCTCCCGGACGAACTCGAACAGGTGCATGGGCACGCCCGCGTCGATCATGGCCGTGGTGGAGGCCATGGAGACGCCGAGGATGATGAGCACGGCGCCCACGAGAAGCATGGACTTGCGCATGACCTCGGGCAGCTCGCGCAACCGGACCTCGCGCAGGATGAGCGTCTCGACCGCGAGGACATAGACGGCGGTGACGGCCGCCGCCTCGGAGACCGCGAAATAGCCGCTGTAGATGCCCCCCAGGACCACGAACGGCAACGGAATTTCCCATATGGCCTCGCGTACCGCCGCGCGGGCCTGCTTCCATGAAATGGTTTTGAAAGCCACGCGGTTGAGCCTGTTGACCCACAGGCTCCAGCCTGAAAGCAGCGCAAGCATGAGCAGTCCCGGCAGGATTCCGGCCCGGAATAGGGCGTCGATGCTGACCGTTTCGTCGGTTCCGGATTGCTGGGCCACGATGCCGTAGAGGATCAGCGGCAAGGACGGGGCGAAAAGCAGGCCCAGGCTGCCGGAGGTGGTGATCAGCCCGAGCGAGAAGCTCTCGCCGTACCCGGCCTCGGTCAGCGCGGGGTAGAGCAGCGCGCCCAGGGCGATGATGGTCACGCCCGAGGCCCCGGTGAAGGCGGTGAAAAAGGCGCAGGCCGCCGGGCAACCAGCCGAGCAGGGCCTGGGTCAGGCGCACCAGCCTTCCGGGAGCGCCGCTCGCGCTGAGCAGATATCCGGCGAAGGTGAAAAGCGGAATGGCCAAAAGCGCAGGCGTCTCGGCCAGCCGGAAAACCTCAATGGCCAGGACGGAGGGATCGATGCCCGCCATGTGGAAACTGATCATGGCGCCGGCCGCGATCACCGCAAAGAGCGGAGCGCCCAAAAGCGCCAGCAAGGCCAGGGCGACGCCGACCAGGATCATATCTGGCTTTCCTTGCGCCCATGGCCAAAAAGGAGGGCCGCGCCGCCTGCGGCGCGCGTCAGGGAGCGCCAGGCGATAAGTCCGAAGGCCGCGGGCAGGACGGCCTCAAAAGGCCACGCGGGCAGTCCCCCCAGGAGTAGGGAGGAGGAAAAGTCCATTTCCATGCTCGTGAGAAGCCAGGAATACCAGGCGGCGAAGCCGCAAACGACCGAGGTGAATAGGTCCGTCAGAATTCTTGCGGCCCGCCCGGCCCGCTCCGGCAGAAAACGGGAAAGCGCGTCGATGTTGATGTGCCGGTCGGCCCGGCTTGCGGCGACGGCCCCGACCATGGCCAGCCAAAGGACGAGAAGGCGCAACAACTCGTCACCCCAGACAAAGCCCAGGCCAAGGACGTTGCGCAGGAATATCTGAACGGAGGCCAGGAGAATCATCAGGCCCAGGAGCCCGATGAGCAAGGCATCCTCCAGAAACCGTCCGGTCCTTTCCAGCGACTTCAGGATCGAGTCCATCCTCATTTGGACTCGCTCCAGTCGGTCCGGCAATCGCCGTTCAGGCATTTGAGCATCAGTTCGAAGAGATTTTTTGGAGTAGACCCCTTTCCCGGCCAAACTCCGCTCGACGTCGATGGCGATCCTCCTCCAGGCCTCCAGGTCGGCTTGATCCACCGGCAGGAACTCG
>Ga0307423_1000781_pt1 | contig 20941 bp, 24 predicted proteins | sample SalMarWE160310MG_FD_202154 | JGI IMG/M metagenome (GOLD analysis project Ga0307423, IMG submission 202154) | Salt marsh sediment microbial communities from the Plum Island Ecosystem LTER, Massachusetts, United States - WE1603-10 | ecosystem: Environmental > Aquatic > Marine > Intertidal zone >...
GTACGGATTGATCGGTCAAATCGCCGCGGTGCCGGGGAAGCGCGACGAGCTGGCAGCCATTCTGACGGGCACGGGCTCGATGCCAGGTTGTCTGAGCTACATTGTCGCCGTCGACCCAACCGATGAGGACGTCCTCTGGGTGACCGAGTCCTGGGAGACGGCTCAGGCTCACACCGATTCTCTGGCGCTTCCCGACGTGCAGGCTGCCATAGCGCGCGGCCGGCCGCTCATAGCCGGGTTCCGGAGCCGTGTCGAGACCGAGCCCATTGGTGGCATCGGGCTGGATTGATCGAGCGCCGAGAGCTCGCTCTACATCAATATCGGGGAGATGGTGCCGATCGGGCTCGACAGACGGTCCAGGGATACCGCGCGGACCTGTTCGGACTGAGCTTTCGAGTCCCGAGCAACTACCAACGGATGGAATGAATGGCTACCGGCGTCCTCCGTTGGCGATCCGGGTACTAGGGCCCCCGGGCCGGGTAGATGAACTCGAACTCGCCGTCGGCCGTCCGTTTGATCGCCCACCTGCTGTTGTGGACCACGGTGTGGTGACGACGGCAGAGGAGGATGAGGTTGTCGATTTTGGTCTCTCCAAGAGACTCCACCCAGCCGTCGATGTGGTGGATGTCGCACCACTGGGGTTTGCGGTCGCATCCGGGGAACCGGCAATGGCGATCGCGGACCATCATGGCACGTCGTTGTGCCTTGGTAGGGAACCGGCTGGCTCGTCCCATGTCGAGGATCTCCGAGCTACGTGCCATGATGAAGCGGGTGAACCGGGCTTCGCAGCACATCTGGTCGAGAACGGTCCGGGTGACACCACCGACACCCTCGATCTCGCAACGGGTGGTGGCCATCTGTGGTGTCTCGCCGAGCAGACTTGCCACGTCGATGACTGTGCTGACATTGGGTGGGTTGCTGCCGGGCCGGCCGCCATTGATGTGCATATTGAAGATGTCGGTCGGGGCATCGGCGCGCCGCTGTGAGAGAGTACGGGGCCCATCGGGGGCGTCCTCAGGATCCGGTGGCGCCTCGTGGTCGAGGGCGCTGAGGAACTGAGCGCCGAAGACGGGATCGAGGTAGAAGTCCCCGTTGACCCACCCGTCGAGACCGACCGACGCGTGCACGTGGCGACGCTCCCACTTCTCGGCATACTCCTGTTTGGCCAGCTCGTCGTCGGCGAGCGAAGCCCAGTGGTGCATGACTTTGGTGAAGTCTTCGACGGGGAGTTTGCTCGCCTGATCTACCAGGACCGGGGCATGCTCGCCCAGCAGTGGGAGGCGGTCGCCTGACATCACCCGGCCCATGGCCTCGACGTGTTGCGTTGTGATCTCGCCGTCAGCCAGACCGGTGGCCACGGGCTCGTGCTCGGCAACGATGCGGGCATTCCGTACCAGACGTTGTGCTTCACCCCCTGCGAGGGGAGTGTTGCGGGTGAGCCACGAACGCGGCGAGAGCGACCCGTCGATCTCCCAGGCGCGGTCCCGCTCCCACTCACCGGTGAGACGCAGGATCTCGGCGTCAAATCGCTCCCGGGTCTCCAGCAGCTCGATCAGCCGCTCTGATTTTGAGGCCCCGGTCCAATACGAGCGATCCTCGGTCGACAGTGCGGCGTTGCTTCGCCGGATCTGGAGAACCGGATCGATGCTGCCCGTCGGCGTGGTTCGTATCTCTGTAGTATCGAACATATGTTCGATACTACATCATATATAGGACAAATCAATAGGTATGTACGATCGCCTCTGGGTTTTCTGCTACAACACGACCATCGAAGTAGACCCAGGGGGATCGCTGATGCGTTGTATTCGTGTGACCAGCACAGGAGTACCACGATGGCTGCCCTTCTCTCACCGGCGGTGGCAGATGTGGCTCTGACCCCGACTCCAGACTTTGGTGGCTTCTACCGGCAGGAATGGCCCCGGGTGCTCGGTCTGGTCTACGCACTCTCGGGTAGCTCCTGGGGTGCTGAAGACATCGCCCAGGACGCCTTCCTGAAGGCTCATCGTGACTGGGACCGGATCGGCCGCATGGAGCGACCGGAGGCCTACGCGCGCACGATCGCAGTCAACCTGGCTCGGTCCCGGTTGCGTCGGGCCGGCGCCGAAGTGCGGGCGCTCCGCCGCTGGGTGGGTGCTCAACCATCGTCGTTTCCGGCGCTCGAGCCCGAATCGGGTGAGTTCTGGTCGGTGGTGCGCACATTGCCTCGCCGTCAATGTGAGGTCGTGGCTCTGCACTACGCCGACGACCTCGCCGTGGCGGACATCGCACAGATTCTCGGAGTGGCGGAGAGCACAGTGAAGACGTCGCTGCAGAAAGGGAGAGCATCGCTCGCCAAATACTTCGCAGAGCAGGAGGTGTTGTCGTGAACATCGATGATCGGGGACGGCGCGCCGCAACAGACCTCGCCCGCAAGGCGGTGCAAGCCAACCTGCCGTCACCGCCGTCGGAGCGACCGCTCCTCACCCGGAGGGTCTGGGCGTTCTCGCTTGGTGCAGTCGTCATCATCGTGCTGGTCCTCGTGCCGCTCGTGCTGCTCGGTGGCCCGCGGGATCCCGATGAGCCGGCGGACACCGTCACCAGCATCCCGTCGACCACTACCGAAGCACCGCGACCCACCACCACCGAAGCCCAGGCCACGACCGAACCGGAGACGACAACGACCGTACCAACAGCCGAGACAACGGTGATCGACGATCTCGCCGCACTGTTGCCCGAGGCGCCGTCGCCTGACATTGTGGCCCAGCTCGAGTGGGGAGCCGGTGACGATCAGCTCGGCCTGACGGAGGGTTTGGTTGGACCGGCGGGCTTCGATGTGGCATCCGACGGCACCATCGTGATCGTCGACCACGCCAAATTGAGGCTGATTGCAGTCGGGCCACACGACGGTGCGGTGCGCACCATCGCACAATGGGATGCAGGCGATTTCGTGCCGGATGCCATGGTGATCGCCTCTCGCGATCGCAACGATGTGATCTTCGTGCTCGGGATGACGAACCGTCCTGGTCGGCCCCATGATCTCATCTCGATGGGGCTTGACGGCACCGTTATCGACCGAGTCGAAACCGTCTTGTCGGATCCGATGGATCTCGTTGTCAACGTTGGCAATGTATGGGCAACGGAGTTGATCGGTGCGGACGCGCAATGGATCCCGCTGTCAGGTGAGGCAGGCGATGTGTTCGATCCAGCCGACCAGGTCCCTGTGAAATCGCTCTATCTCGGCGATAGTCGGTTGACCGTGCAATATCCGGGTTCGGATACCGGAGTGACCGTCACGCTGACGAATCTGGATGGCGTCGCGGCCGGTGTCGTGAGGATCGACCCGGGCGGTGAGACGTGGGGCCACACGGTGTTGCCGCTGGGCGACCGGTTCCTGGTAACGGCATTCACGAGTGACTTTGGGCCGGATGGGGCAGTCGGCCGGATTGCAGCCGTTATCGATCTCGACGGCAACGTGGTCGATGGCTTCTCCTGGGCGGGAAGCCGGTGGGCGGAGATAGGTCCGTTCGGGATCTTGCGTTTTGGTCCCGACGGCGCCGTCTATGACATGTACTCAACGGAGGCCGGAGTCGAGATACGGCGCTACCCGCTCTCCGCCGCCTCAGCATTCGACGACCTGGCCGCCCGTTCCGGGTACGGGAGGGCGATGGCTGTCGATGGTGATTCGTTGTGGATCGCCGGCCCGCAACGGGTGAGCAGCGAGCGTGGCGACTGGTCTGAGATCCTCCGGGTCGACACGCGAACTCATCAGCTGATTGGTTCGTATGACCTCGAGCTCGACATGCATTCGATCGACGCTATGGGTGGCACGGTGTGGATGACCCGGGCCGGCGACGGTGCGTACCCGGAGAACCTCGTCGGGCGGTTGGACGCTGCGACCGGGGATCTGGAGTTGGCCGACCTCGGTGATCTCTCGGCCCGAGACATCGCTGCAACCGACAGCGGCATGTGGCTCGTTTCATGGAATGGCAGGAATAACCCCGAGCTTGCTTTCGTCGATGGGGCGACGATGCGCGTCGGGAGCCGCATCCCGATGCCGGTCGAGGCGCAACCAAAGGCGATAGACATCTTCGACGGCGTGCTCTGGATCGGCTCATACGACGGGATGGTCTATCGGTTCGATACGGGGATCTGGCAGTTCCTCGACCCATATGACACCAGCCTTGCTGTGGTCGACATCATGGTGGAAGAGGATCGGTTCGGAAGCGATCTCGCTGCCTGGGTGATGGGCGATGGCGGGGGTGTTCGCAAACTGACCGCGGATGGAGCCGTCGCGGTGACGGTGAGCCTCCCCGGGTTCGGGGGTGCGCTCGCCGGAGGTGGGACCATGGGGACGGTGTGGGCAGTCACCGACACGGGCGACGTCTACTTCGTCGGTGAGGACGGTGAGCTGAGTCTGGTGGCAGAGACCGGGGTCCCCGGTGTCAACGACATGGTCTTCGACGGTGGGCACCTGTGGATCCTCGGGGAGACGCTGGCGACGGTGAGCATGGGTGGCTGATCTACGACACCTGATTGATCACCGGTTCCCGTTCTCGAAGCTGTAAGGAATGGTGACGTCCCTGCTCACGTTCTCCATGGAGTCGCATGTAAGGAGAGACCATGACTTTGCGCGAGGACCTTGCCGAGTTCGTTGCCGCAGGTAGAGCGCACCCCAATCCAGAGCGGGCTGCGGTGTTTGCTCGTCAGGCGGAGGCCCTGGCGACATCGGATCTGCTCGAGACGGCTCTGCGAACCGGCGATGCCGCACCGATGTTCGAGCTCCCCGACGCCTTCGGAAAGCCGGTTCACCTGGAAGACCTCTTGGTGAGCGGACCGGTGATCGTATCGTTCTACCGTGGTTCCTGGTGCCCCTTCTGCAACCTGGAGCTGCGTGCCTTGCAGCGCGAGATAGAGAACATCGACTCTGCCGGAGCGCAGCTGGTGGCGATCTCCCCGAACAAGCCCGATGTATCCGTCGAATTCGTGGGCAAGCAGGGTCTGACGTTCACGGTGTTGTCCGATATCGACAGTGAGGTCGCCGCGGCCTTTGGCATTGCGTTTGAGGTCGTTCCCGAGCTGAAGGATTTGTACGAGAGAGCGGGACGGGACCTCGGCGATCTGAATGGCAGCGAGCGGTGGATGTTGCCGGTGCCCGCCACCTACGTTATTGATCGATCCGGTGTCATCAGTTACGACTATGTGGATCTCGATTACAGGAAGCGTGCGGAACCTTCGGAGGTGGTTGCCGTAGCGGCCTCGCTTTCCTGACCCGTGTCGGTGGCCAGGCGACGGACTACTGATCGGGACCACGTGCCGCATGGCTACTTCGGAGAAGAAGTCGCCATGGGGACGGTGTGGGCAGTCACCGACTCGGGTGATATCTACTTTGTCGGAGATGATGCCGAGCCGTACCTGGAAGCGCAGACCGGGGTCCCCGGTGTTGACGACATGGTCTTCGATGGCGGTTTCCTGTGGGTCCTTGGTGAGATGCTGGCAGCGGTGGGTATGGGTGGCTGACTTCTCCACGCCCGGAGGTGGGTCCCGTCGGGTGAAGTATGTAATTGACATATGTGTTCTACATATGTAAGTTACATAGATGAGAAACGGACAACACCCCCATCACCACGGACGGCGCGGTCCCCGCTCCCGGAATCGTTGGTATTCCGACGACGAGGGCTGGCAGGTGCAAGCACGGGTCGAGCGTTTCGTCGAGCCGGCATTGCTGCTCCTGCTGTCCGAGGGCGCAACGCACGGGTATGACCTGGCCGACCAGCTCGCCTCGCTCATGGACGCAGAGCGGGTCGACTACGGCAACCTCTACCGGGCGTTGCGTGAGGCTGAATCAGAGGGGATTGTCGCCTCCGCGTGGAACGACGATCTTCCCGGCCGAAGCAAGCGCACCTACGAGCTGACCCCGCTTGGGAAGGAGCTCCTCGAAGCATGGGTGTTGTCACTACGAGCAGCAAGAGAATCGATCGACTCCTTCTTGGAGCGATATGACGAAAGGAACACCTGACATGCATGGTTTGCACAGTCACAATCAACGGCGGCGAGTTGGCCGACGCATGGCAATCAAGCGCCATCGCGGGATGATGATGGCCATGGGCCGTGGGCCCTGGCTCGATCACGACCATCACGAAGGCTATTGGGAGCCGACGACAGACGAGCAGATCCGCTGGCTCGAGGACTATCAGCGGGATCTCGAGCAGGAGACGGCCGATGTCGCCTCTCGGATCGCCGGCCTGAGGTCCACGGCCGGCAGCCCGGGGGAGTAGCAGCCCCCAACCACCTATCGATCCGTGGCGGCCCGCTCGTCACGGATCGATTCGCGTTCGCAAATGATCCCGGCATCGGGCTGTGTGGCGAGTCGCGATGCCGGGATCAAAGGTTGGGCTGAGAATCAGATTCCGAGGATCAACATTCCTTCCTCGGTGAAGACCCAGAACGCTTTGGCTCCCATCTCCCCCTCGGGGAACTCCAGATTGTCGGGGCAATCGAGCGTCTTGCTCGAGTCCTCGTCATCGCCAGAGACCTGGTCGCCGTCCTCGGCGACCGACACCCCGGCGCACTGTTGTAGATGGCCATACGTCATGCCGTACTCGTCCTGGATTCGCTTGCCATAGGCCTTTGCCCAGTCCGGAACATTCGAGCCATCGACATCAGGCGCGGTCACGTCGGTGTCGGCAGAGTGCCCATGGTCGGCAGAGTGCCCATGGTCGGCGGCATTCCCATGGTCGGCCGGTGGCCCGGGGACACCGCCCGGTGCCGCGGAAACCGGTGCGGCACCGATCAGTAGCAGCGCAGCGGATGCGATCAGGATCATTAAGCGTCTTCTCAATGTGTTTCCTTTCATTAGTGGTCGTTCTTGGGTGGCCCGGGCTTCGAGTCACTGTGACCCGGCGGATTCGCAGGCACGCCATCGGGTGGCCCGGGCTCGTGGTCGGAGAGTCCCGGTGGACCCGCCGGCTTGCCATCCGGTGGTCCCGGGTCTCTGTCGGTGAGCCCGGGAGGATTGGCAGGCACGTCGTCTGGTGGTCCGGGGTGCTCTGCTGAGCCGGTAGACGGTGTGGCCGGATGGTCCTGTGACCCGCCTATCGATGTCGCCAGTTCCGCCACCTGCCCACCGTCGATTTCGCCCCTGTTCTCAGCGATATAGGTGAGCAGATCGGCGACGCTTTTGCGCGTCGCGTCCGATGTCTCACTGCCTGCGACCTGAACACGATCGGCGGCATCCCTCAGCGCATCTGATGCCTCTGAGTCATCCGAGACCCCATCTGCAATGGTCTGAGCGGCATGTTGCAGACCGCGCTCAATCTCGCCGGAATCGACAAGGTCCTCGACCTCGCGCCAGCGCTCCTGTTCGCCTCCGGCGCCGATTCCGACGGTCTCCAGAGCACGGTCGATTCGATAGAGGGCGTCGCCCGGCTTGGCCCCGTCGGCGGCGAGAGCGAGACCGCTCGTCCCGCCGATAAGAATCGTCGCTGTCACGGCGACCGCCGTTGCTCGACGTCTGAGAGTGCCGAACGGTTTCCAGCTCTTCGAGTGATGAGTCGCCGCCGAAGCCCCTGGAGCAGCCTGCGATGCCTCCGTCGCCACTGTGACGAGTCTGGCGATGGTCTCTTCTGGGAGATCGTCCGTGGAGCGCAATGCGGCAAACAGTCCCGCCAGCGGTGCGAGGTCGTCGTCCGAGATTGCTTCACCGGTAAGCAGGCGCTCGATCTCGACTTCAGAGGTGGTTTCTCGACTCATATCACCTCTGTAATCGTCGAGATCGCCCATTTGGATACGGCTACGACCCGATTTCTCTTTGAAGGGCCGCGATGGCGCGTCGTTGCAACGCCTTGATGGCGCCGACTCGCCTGCCCATGGCGTCCGCGGTCTCCTGGAGCGAAAGTCCGGCGACCACGCGCAGCAAGATGACATCTCGCTGTACGTCGGTCAGTACCGCAAGCATCTGAGCGGCATCTGCGCTGCTGAGGAGGTTGATCGCTTCATCCTCTGCGCTCGGGGCCGAGCGTGCGGGCTCCGGCGGTATCGCCATTGGAGTTTCCTCGGGGCGGCGCTGCACTCTGCGCCATTCGTCTGCCATCCGTCGATACGCGATCACGAACACCCACGACCGAAACGATGATTCGTCACCCTCGAACGTGGTGAGGTTGCGAGCCAGGTCGACGAACACCTCTCCGACCAACGCCTCAGGATCGGGTGCGCCCCTGACACGAAAGAAACGCAACAGACCCGGGCTGAGTTGTCGGACAAGGATGTCCCAGGCCCATTCCGATCCTTCTTGAGCCGCGGCAAGCACACCTTCAAATCCAGATATCTCCACCGGCAGGTGCTCCTTGCGCCGCGCGTCGATGGCATCGGCCATTGTGCAGCCAAGCTTGAGAACGCCGCGTTGATGGCCGTGGCTGGAGATCGTCGCCAAACCAGCACTCGGGTGCCGGCTGTTCAATCGCCGAAAAGGGAGAATAGCCATACGTCGAACATCAACAGGGACTTGAATGGGCTCCAACGGAAAGGACATTCATGGGCAATTTCCTCATGCGCTTCGTTACCGGTCTGCACGCCAAGATGATCAAGCTGACTCGCGGCAAGTTACTGACCGGTTCTGCTGTGGTGCTCACCCACAAAGGCGCCAGGAGCGGGAAGGTACGCGAGACCCCGGTCATGTGTTTCCGCGACGGAGACCGCTACATGATCGTGGCTTCGGCTGGGGGCGCCGCGCACCACCCGGGCTGGTACCACAACCTGATGGCAAACCCCGAGACCACTATCTACGTCGACGGCAAAGACGATCCCGGTCACCGCACGCGACGCCGGCGAGGCTCGTGATGAGCTGTGGCAGAAGGTCGTCGCTGAGGACCATCGGTTCGCCGCCTACGTTGAGAAGACCGATCGCATTATCCCGATCGTGATTCTCGAGCCGCGGTAGATACCTTTACGCTTGCCCCATGGCCGATACTCCGCTGTTGAAGGATCTGGTTGATCGGGACTCCGTGGGTGCGATCGCCGCTGCCATCGGTGGAGCGACCACCAGCTTCGATGAGGGCGGCTTCGTTGGAGCCGTCTTCGACGACGGGTGGGGCGGCCGGGAGCTCAAGCAGCGGATCCGCCACATCGCCCGCATGATTCGTAACCACCTGCCCGGCGACTACGCGACGGCGCTGGCGGTGCTGCGGCGGGCGGCGGGTCAACTAGCGCTCGGGGGCATCTCAGCGTGGTGTCTCAACGATTTCGTCGAGGAATACGGCGTCGACGATCCGGACGTGTCACTTCCTGCGTTGGAGCAGTTCACCAAGATCGCCTCTGCCGAGTTTGCCGTGCGTCCTTTCATCGACCGGTACCCGGAGCGGATGGCGAACCAGATGCGCGAGTGGGCGGGTAACGACGACGAGGCGGTGCGCCGATTGGCCAGCGAGGGGTTCCGGCCCCGGCTGCCCTGGGGCATGGGTCTTCCCGCGCTGAAGAAGGACCCGTCACCGATCCTGCCGGTGCTCGAGGTTCTTCACAACGACCCCTCCGAGACGGTGCGGCGAAGTGTCGCCAACAGTCTCAACGACATCAGCAAGGATCACCCCGAACTGGTGGTGACGACGCTGGCTCGATGGGGCGCCGACACCCCCGACGGTGCCATCCTCCGCAAGCATGCGCTCCGCACCCTGCTCAAGAGGGGCGATCCGGCCGCTCTCGAGTTGCTGGGATTTCGAACCGACGCAGCGGTCACGGTCTCCGGCATTTCGGTGCAACCCGGTACGGTCGCCATCGGTGGGCATGTCCTCGTCGAGTTTCAGGTCGTCGCAACCGGAGACTCACCCCAGCCAGTGATGGTCGACTACGCCGTGGAGTTCCAGAATCGTTCCGGGACCGGCTCGCGCAAGGTCTTCAAGGGCAAGGCGGACGAGCTGGCTGCTGGCGACTCGTTGACCTTCCGGCGCAAAGTGAGCCTGCAACACATGTCTACCCGCACGATCTTCCCCGGCACCCATGTCGTCGAAGCCCAGGTGAACGGTCTCGTCCGCGCCGTCGCCCACTTCGAGGTGGTCCAATAACGTGCTGGATCGATTGCGAGCACACAGCAGCGTCCTGGCCGTCCTGGCAGCGTTCTACGTCGCCCTGGTAGGGCTCGGGGCTGTCACCAGCAACAGCCAGACCCTCTACTACGCCGTCCTGGTTCCGGTCCTCCTGCTGCTCATCGCGTACCTCGATTCAAGACAACCGTTCTCTGATCTAGTGCTGTGGGGGCTCGCCCTGTGGGCGGTGATGCACATGGCAGGCGGGCTGGTGCCGGCGTCGGGCGACAGGGTTCTCTACAACGTGTGGTTGCTGCCATTTGTGCGTTTTGATCATCTCGTGCACGCAATCGGGTTCGGTTTTGCCGGCCTCGCGTTCCGGGAGGGTGTTCGCACCTCACTCAGCAGCGCTACCTCCGGCGCAGCGATTGTCTGGATCGGCGGACTCGGCATTGGTGCACTCAACGAGATGGTCGAGTTCCTCATCACGAAGGTGAGCCCCGACACCAATATCGGCGGGTTCGACAACACCGGATGGGATCTCGTCGCCAATCTGGTTGGAGCTTCGATTGCCGCGTTTTGGGTGCATCGCCGGTACCCGGTGTCAGACGCCAAGGTTCGGGGAGGTGAGCCCCCGGGGAGACGCCGAGAGCGACGGCGCAGCACGTAGTGACTTGAGGCGACGGCAATCCGGATAAGCTCATGGGTGAGTTGACGTTGCCGTTGCGAGCACTGGAGCCTGTCGTGGAGACTGATCGAGAAAGCGCTGAGCGCTACGAGCGGGAACGCAAAGAGGAGCACGAACGCTACGAGGTAGAGCGCAAGGCCGACCATGAGCGTGCCTCGCGAGAACGTGAGGAAGAGCACGAGCGGCACGCCCAGGAAAATGACGAGGAGTAGCGTTTGTCCGGGCACCCGGTGACGTCTACCCGGCCGGGAAAGAAACGACGGGCGGGCCGGATCAGGCCTCGTCGTTGTGCACTGCGAGAGCGCTGAGCCGCGTTTTTATGCCTGCGATGCCGATGGCAAGCGGGGTCGGACGTGACGCCCGTCCAGCGTGCCATGCCTGCACAAGTGCCCGGCTCGGCTCTTCGCCGAGAGGCTCGGCCATCCTGCTCGCAAGCACCGTGGGCTCCCACGCCAACAGCAGGTCGATGTCGACGCGGCGGTCCTCGAGAACGGCGGTCAGGTATTCGTGGTGGACCGCGCGGATGACAGATCGGTCGGGGCAGGGGAGATGAGAGCTCGCCGCATCGGGCCTGATCAGCACCGAGGAGCGAGCGACATCGGCGGCGGGGCTTCCAGCTGCCGCGTCGAACCAGTCGATGATTACGGCACCGGAAGGCCCCATGAGCACATTGTTGGGATGAACATCGAAGTGGCAGAGCATGTCATCGTCGGGGTGGCTAGCCAACTCATCAAGCGTCGCGCTTCGCTGTGACTCCGACAGAAACGGGTTGAGCTCGAGGTTCCTTCGGAGCCGATCAGTCAGCCGCGGGATCCCGGCAGGAGCTGCCGTGGCATTGACGTCGGCTTGGAGTGCGGCAAGGTTGCGGCTGAGTTTCCTGATCTCTTCGGGATGGGCCAACATCTGTTCCCACATTGACGGTCCGTCGATCAGCTCGAAAACGATGGCCGGGCGCCCGCCCACGAATGTCAGGTCGAGAACGGCGGGTGCGGGTAGGCCCGCGGCGTGCACTCGTCCCGCGATTTGTGCCTCGCGATAGGCCCAGTCGTCGGGGATCTGCGAGTGCAGGACCTTGATGACGGCATCGCTGCCCCAGCGATACACATCCGACGTGTTGCCGCGGGCGACCAGCGTATCGAGCTGCGTCACCATTTGGTTTCTTCTCTGGTCCAAGTGAGCATGATTGATTGCGCTATCGCGCTGGCTGGCACCCTCTCGCCGTGACTCAAGCTTAGGCCGTTCTGAACTGCATCGAGAGAAAGGATTGTCTCGCTGCGCGGTCCACACAATCTGCCCTCAGGCCGATCCGCCGGCGATCTCGATGTTGATCCCGGTGACATAGCTTGCGTCTTCCGAGAGCAGCCACAGGACCACCTGGATGACCTCGTCTATCGAGCCATAGCGCCGCATCGGCACCATGTTGATCATCATTTCCTCCACCTTGGCGATGTCGGAGGGGAAGTACTGGGTCCCGGCAGCGGCTTGTTGCTCGATCTGTCGCTCCCACATGGCCCCGGGGCCGATGAACGCAGGTGCGACACTGTTGACACGAATCCCGTGCGGGGCGAGGTCCTTGGCTGCGCTGGTGGTCATGGCGAGGATCGCCGCCTTCGAGGTGCTGTAGGCGAGCATGTTGGGTGCGCCGGTCACCCCTGCCATGGATGACATATTGACAATGGCGCCTCCGCGTCCGGTATCGACCATGACAGATGACGTTGCTGTGAGGACGTTGATGGCGCCGACGACGTTGACGTTGATTACCCGGGCGGCATCGTCCAGGGGATAGACATGAGTCGGTGTGAACGCTCCCTGGATCCCGGCATTGTTGAACAGCAGATCGGGTGTGGCGAGATCGGTTGCGGCTGACCCGATGGCTTCCCTGGTCGCTGCAGCGTCGGTGATATCGAACAAGATCGGCAGCACCGCGGCGTCGGTGCGGGCTTTGCGGCAGGCGTCGAGGGTTGCGTGCAGCCGCTCGCCGGCGGAAGGATGGTCGGCGGCGATAACGGCGGCCCCGGCCTCGACGAGACGAATCGCCGCGGTGCCACCAATGTCCCCGGCCGCACCGGTAACGAGAGCGGTACGGCCTGCAAGCGTATTCGACGTCACGGTGCCTTCTTTCTACCTACTGAATTCCGGGCAAGTCTATGAGGAGAGTGCCCACGGTGCACTCTGGGGGCGGAGGAGGTACCCCGAGAGTGCACCGCAAGCTGATGGGAGGTCTGCGAGAGAAACGGGTGTCCTCACTTGACGGCGCCCATGGCCAAGCCACGAATCATGCGCTTCTGCGCCACCCATCCGGCGATGACAACCGGGAGGGTCGCCAAAGTCGAGGCGGCCGACAGCTTGGCAAGGAAGTTGCCACGAGTGCTCACGTTCGATGTGATCCAGATCGGGATCGTCGACGCGTTCACCGGGTTGAGCTGCACTGCCAGGAAGTACTCGTTCCAGGCGAAGATCACCACGAGCAGAGCCGTTGCGGCAAGGCCCGGGGCGACGATGGGCAGCATCACCCTGACCATCTGCTGTCTGAGGTTGGCGCCGTCGATCTGTGATGCCTCTATCAAGGCCACAGGCACTTCCTTGAAGAACGATCGGAGCATCCAGACGGCGAGCGGCAGATTGAGGCCCATGTAGAGAATGATCAGCACGGTCCTCGTGTTGAGCAGCCCGAAGTTCCTGGCGATGATCCACAGCGGCAGGATGCCGGCGACGATCGGCAGAAACTTGGTCGAGATGAAGAAGAAGAGCACGTCGCGGGCCTTTTTGACCGGGCGGACCGACAATGCGTACGCCGCCGGTACCGCGAGGATCATCACGATGAGGGTCGACACCCCGACGATGACGATGGAGTTCATCATGGCCTCGTTGAAGTTCAACAAGCCCTGCGTCTGAGCCGTGACCGCACGGTACTGCTCGAGTGTCGGTGTGAAGAAGAGCTTGGGAGAAGCGTTGGCATCGAGCTCGGTCTTGAAGCCGTTGAGGACCATCCAGAAGACGGGGAAGAAGAAGATGAGCCCGACGAGCCATGCAGAGACTCCCAGGATGATGCTCGTCGACCGCTTTTCGCCGATCTTGTTTGCGCTGCGTGCAGCCATTAGATCTCCTCCTTGGGCAGCAGGCCGCCGAGGAGCCGGAGGCCGATAGTTGCGATCACCAGCGAAGCGGCGACGACGACGGTGCTGTAGGCCGCGGCCTGCCCGAAGTCCCAGCCACCGCCGATCGATCGCTGATAGACGAAGTAGGGAACGTTCGTCGAGCCCGGCCCGCCTCCCGTGATGACGTCGATGTGGTCGAACACCTGGATCAGGTAGATGGACCCCAGCAGCGCCCCGAGCTCGAGGTAGGGGCGCAATCCGGGCAATGTGATATGCCGGAACAAAGTGTACGCCGAGGCCCCGTCGACACGGGCCGCCTCGAGGATGTCGGTGGGTCTGCTCTGGAGGCCGGCAAGGATGATCAGCATCATGAACGGTGTCCATTGCCACACCAGGACGGTGATAATCGACCAGGTGGGCATCTTGCCGACAAACTCAACTGGCTGGAACCCCACTGCGGTTATGAGCCAATTGAGCACACCGTAGAGGGAATGGAAGATCTGGGTCTTCCAGATCAGCCCGGCGACTACGGGCATGATTAGGAACGGCGTGATCAGCAGGGTCCTGACGAGACCCCTGCCAAAGAACTCACGGTCCAGGAGAAGGGCGATACCGAGGCCGAGCAGCACCGACAATGCCACGGCACCAACCGTCATGACAACGGTGATCCATACCGCCGATCGGAAGAAGGTGTTGGTGAACAGCGTCGCATAGTTGTCGAACCCGGTGAATGCCCGTGGGGTCGGCGGGGTGATCTTCCACTCCGTCAGGCTGTACCACAGGTTCATCACGAACGGGATCTGGGTGACCAGGATCGTGAAGATGAGAGCCGGGAGCAGGGGCAAGCGACGCATCCAGCGCTCTCGACGAAGACGGGCCTTCTTGGCCACCTCGCGGCTGGCTAATTCCGTACTTACTTCCTGCTCCACGGCTCTCCTCCTAGTCCGCTTCCGATTTCAATGTACGCAGTTGGTTGGTTACTGACTCGCCTCGGATGCGATTGACTGGCAAGCCTTCAGTGCATCATCGATGCTGATGTTGCCTGCGATCGCTGCCGAGAACTGCTCGGTGCAACGGGTACCGACGTCCTGGAACTCGGGTACACCGACGAACTGAACGGCGGGAACGCCGGGTCGTGGTGTGGTTCCGGGGTTGTTGATAGGCGCTGCTTCCATCGCAGCAAGCGTCTTGTCGGCGAAGGCCGCAGCCGCTTCCTGGTAGTTCGGGTTCGCATAAAGCGACTTACGGGTACCGGGTGGCACCGCTGCCCAACCGCCTGGCAGATTCTCGCCCGCCTGGACGAGGTAATCAGGACCGGTCGCCCAGGCCACGTATTGCCACGCTGTATCCGGATCAGGTGCGTTCTGCGGGATGGCAAGTGCCCATGCCCACAGCCAACCTGAGGCGTCCGTTACCTTGGTGGGAGCGAGTGCGTAGTCGTTCAGACCCTTGACCGGGCTGTCCGAGGCCTCGAGATTGGAGGCGGCGACGGTGGCGTCATACCACATTGCCACCTTGTTGTCCTGATACTGGGACAGACACTCGTTGTAGCTGGCATTGGCAGCATCGGTCTCACCCGCGTCGTTGAGCAGATTGACGTAGAAGGTGAGGGCTTCCTTGAACTCAGGCTGGTCTACCTGGGCAGCTCCAATAGAGCCGTCAGGATTGGCCGCCCACCACGTACCACCGAACGTGTTCAGCACGGTAGTGAACGCAGCACCGAGGTCACCCCATCCCGGCTTGCCACGCAGGCAGATGCCTGCCATGTCCGGGGAGTTGATTTCCCGTGCAATGGATGCGACTTCATCCCAGGTCGGAGCATCCGGCATGGTCAGGCTGGCCGCGTCCAGGACATCCTTGCGATACATCAAGAAGGACGACTCCGCATAGAACGGTGATGCCCAATAGCCATTGTCGGTCGAAAGACCGGAAACGACGGCGTCGATGAGGTCGCCCTTGTTGTAAGCAGCGTCATCGACCGCCCATTTGTCGAGATTGTATAGCCACCCGTTCTCGCCGAACTGCGGTGCCTCGTACATGCCGATCATTACGACGTCGAACTGCTGGCCGGAGGCGCCAACGTCTCTGGTCACGATCTCGCGCAGTGTCTGCTCTTCGAGGACCGTGTACTCAACTTTGATGCCGGTCTCGGCGGTGAACAGCTCAGGCGTGAGGCTTGTGATGTCTTCCATCTGCGGGTTGCCCACGATGGCGACATTGATTGTCTTGGTCTCGGTGGACGGAGCTGTGGTCGCGGTGTCTCCACTGGCCGCAGTCGTACCCGAACCTTCGTCGTCGGATCCGCCACATGCTGCGAGGATCATGGCGAATGCCATAAGCAGCACCGTCATCCTCCACATGCCCGAACCGCGGCCACTCCAGTTCCATTTCATAAAGGGACTCCTCTCTTCTCTCCTCGGCCAACACCCGTGAACATGACGTTCCCGGTTGGTTTTATGTTGACTATGTCGCATTATGTAGCCCAATCACAGAAAAATCAACATTGATTATTTGGTTATGGGTTGGTATAACAATTCTCATGACTGATTTCAGCAATCCCGCCGTCCGTCTCAGCCCTACAAATCTGGGAGACCTCGACCCCCGTATCACCGTGCCGGACTATGAGCGATCCGGACTCGTCCCGGGCATCGTCCACATCGGTGTCGGAGGGTTCCACCGCGCTCATCTCGCTACCTATGCCGATGAGCTGGCCACCGCGGGACACCGCGACTGGGCCATTGCCGGGGCCGGCGTGATGGCGGCCGATGCCGGCATGGCCGATGTGCTCGGTGCCCAGGATGGCCTCTACAGCCTGGTGACCAGGAGCGAGCGAGAGACGACAGTGCAGGTCATCGGCAGCATCGTCGACTACATCCTCGCCGCCGACGACATCGAGCCGTTGGTAGCCAGGATCGCCGATCCGGCGACCCGGATTGTCTCGTTGACAGTCACCGAGGGGGGATACCCGGTCAATGAGGAGACACGCGTCTTCGACCCTGCTCAGGCTCCTGCCGGTCCCAACAGCGCATTCGGGGTCATCGTCGCCGCGTTGCGGCGCCGGAGAGATCAAGGCGTCGGCCCCATGACGGTCATGAGCTGTGACAACGTGATCGAGAATGGGAACGTCGCACGGCTTGCGGTCCTCGGGGTTGCTGAGGCCGTCGATCCGAAGTTGGCGAACTGGATCGACACCAACGTCACATTCCCCAACGGTATGGTCGATCGGATCACTCCGGCGACAACCGACTCCGATCGGGCCTTCCTCGCCGCACAATACGGTGTCCTGGACGGTTGGCCGGTGGTCACCGAGCCGTTCCGTCAGTGGGTGATCGAGGACTCCTTCGTAGCCGGACGGCCTCCGTGGGAGGATCTTGATATCACAGTCACCGACGACGTTGAGCCATACGAACTGATGAAGCTGCGCCTGCTCAATGCCGGGCACTCCACAATGGCATACCTCGCTGCTCTTGCCGGGATCGAGCTCGTTGATGAGGCAATGAATGAGCCACTGATAAGCCGGTTCCTGAGCTCATTCCTCGAGCAAGAGTCGGGGCCCGTGCTCCCGGACATCCCGGGGATCGATGTGCCCGCCTATCAGGCCAAACTGATCGAGCGATTCTCCAATCCGGCCATAGGCGACCAGATCTCCCGGCTGTGCCTCGACGGGTCTGCCAAATGGCCGAAGTTCCTCATGCCGACGATCCGCAACGAGCTGCGTGCCGGCGGGCCGGTCACCCTTTCCGCCCTCGCTCTGGCCGGTTGGTGCCAATACCTCGTTGGCACCGCAGATGACGGCAGTCAGATCCACCATGCCTCCGATCCGGATCTCGAGAATGCGCGGCGTTTCGCCACGGAGTCTCTGTCCGATCCTGCTTCCTTCCTCGGCTACCAGCGGGTCTTTGGCGAGGATCTGAAGGCAGACGAGCGATTCCGCGGCGCTTTTGTTGATGCCCTGGCCAAGTTGCGCGCGGGAGGGGTCCGTGCAACGCTTTCCTCACTACTGGGAAGCTAATGAACCGCTAAGCCATGGCCACACCACAGACAGAGGATCGCCCGAGGTTCCAATCGGAGCGTCATAGCGAGATCGCGCAGTTGGTATTCGACAATGGCCGCGTCGAGGTATCGGATCTCGCCAGGCGGTTTGATGTCACCACCGAGACCATCCGGCGGGATCTCTCTGAGCTGGCGAGACGTCGTGTGGTCCGTCGTGTTCACGGTGGGGCTATTGCCTATCAGAGCCTCCGCCACGAGCCAATGCTCATTGTCCGCGACTCTCAGAACGCCGCCGAGAAAAGAAGGATCGGCAGACGAGCGGTCGACGAACTCCCCGGCGAGGGCTCGATCATGATCGACTCGGGGAGCACGCTCGGAATCTTTGCCGAGATGCTGCCCAACGATCGTGAGTTGAAGGTGTTCACCAACTCAATCCCGGTCATCCAGTCGCTCTCAGCTCGCGACATGCTCGAGGTGAGCGTCATCGGGGGCTTCCTCAAGAAGAACACCATGGCCATGGTGGATCCAACGAGCGTCGACACCGTGCGGCAACTCACCGTTGACGTGCTGTTCATCAGCTGCGACGGGGTATCTCCGGAGCGAGGGTTCACGACACCATATCGAGAAGAGGTTGCGATCAAGAAGGCGATGATTGCTGCCGCACGTCGTGTCGTGATGCTCTTTGACCACGGCAAAGTCGGCAACGATCAGATCTTCAAGTTCGCAGACGTGTCCGAGATGGACACAATCGTCACCGATGCCGCTACGTCCGATGGAGCGATAGAGGCCTTTCGGAGCCTCGGACCGCAGGTGATCCGTGCCGAGTGAGCGCACATCTGTCCCGGCCGGCGTGATCGGCACAGCAAGGGCGGGCATAGATCATCCAGTGAACCTCGAACGATTGGCCTATCGGGTTGCCGTTGCAGCTGCAGACCTGGCGCGCAGCCGTATCGGGCGAGCCCGTGTCGTCGACATCAAGTCCACACCGACCGATGTGGTGACCCAGGCAGATCTCGAGGTCGAAACTCTGATCCGCAGCGAACTTCTCGAGGCGACACCCGGTGCGGCGATCTGCGGTGAGGAAGAGGGCACCGCGGAGGGGATCATATCGCTGCGGTGGATCGTCGACCCCATCGACGGAACCGTCAACTTTCTCTACAACCTTCCCGTAGTGAGCGTCTCCATCGCTGCCGAGATCAACGGCGTAGTTGTCGCTGGTGCCGTTGCCGACGTTGTGCGCGGTGAGGTGTTCAGCGGCAGCATCGGCAACGGCGTCCGGTGTGACGGAGCCCTGGTAGTCCCGAGCGCTGCCACAGAGCTCGCCGACTCGCTCGTCAGCACCGGGTTCTCATACTCGGCCGATGAGAGACGCGGTGAAGGTGAGGTAGTCGCCCGGGTGCTTCCCGAAGCCCGGGATATCCGCAACTTCGGTTCTGCGGCACTGCACCTGGCCTGGGTCGCGGCCGGACGTCTCGAAGCGTTCTATGAGCGGGGCCTCAACGAGTGGGATCTGGCCGCAGGGGCATTCCTTGCTTCGGAGGCCGGGGCCATGGTCGAGCTCGGGTCACAAGACAATGGCGATCTCGTGCTGGCGGCCGCGCCCGGGATCTTCGATGAGCTTCGCAGCCTCGTTGCTATGTAGGGTGGGCTCCATGAGCCAGTGGTCCCCATCCGATCTCCAGCAAGCAGCGCTGGAAACGGCCCGCAAGGCGGCCGACCACATCCGAGATCGCATCGAGCCCCAGGGTGTATACGCGACCAAGTCAACCCCCACCGACGTAGTGACCAGGACCGACAGGGCTGCCGAGGAGTTCATCCGCAGCGAGTTGGAGCGGTTGGTCCCCGGTTCCTCGATTGTCGGCGAGGAGTTTGACGATGTCCAGGGCCATTCCGGTGTCGGATGGGTCGTCGACCCACTCGACGGCACCGTCAACTTCGTATACGAGTTGCCCATCGTGTCGGTGAGCATCGGTGCCACCCTCGATGGCGAGCCGGCTGCCGGGGTTGTCGTTGACGTGTTTGGTGGCGAGACATTTACGGCCAGCCGCGGCGGTGGTGCATTCCTCGACGGTCGACCGATCAAGGTGACCGGGCATCAAGACCTGAGTGCAGCCCTTCTGTGCACCGGATTCTCGTACGATGCGGCGAAGCGGGGAGACCAGGCAGACCGGCTCGGCGGGCTGCTGCGCCGCATCTCCAACCTGCGAGCGCTTGGCTCGGCCGCACTCCATCTCTGCTGGGTAGCCGCCGGGCGGTTCGATGGCTATTTCGAGACGGATCTGAAGCGGTGGGACTATGCCGCAGGCAGCGTCATCGCCGCAGAGGCCGGTGCCAGCGTCGAGCTACCGAGCCCGGGTAATGGTGACCTCCTTTTGGTGACGACCCCGGGGATCTTCGACGAGCTGCGCCCTCTGGTTGCGCCGTCTTAGGTCTTTCGGGCCTTTCGCCACTAGCGGCACCGAACTCACGCCGAGATGATCACTCCGTTGACGATTAGGAGTGATCATGGCTCTGCCGAAGACAGCAGACGAGATCTGGCCGTATATCGAGAAGTGGCCGTTTGGCGTGCTTAGCTTTGTCACGCCGAAGGGGGAATCCCGCAGTGCCGGGATCATGTACCAGGTGCAGGACCGTGTCCTGTATGTAATGACGGGCGAGAACACCTGGAAGGTCCGGCATATTCGATCCAACCCGAAGGTGTCGATGACGGTAACCGTCCAACGGCTGCCGATACGGATCAGGCAGGTGCCCCCGGCCGTGATCACATTCTCCGGTACCGCTTCCGTGCTCTCTTTCGACGAGATCGACGAGCGACTTCGTCATTCGCTCACCCGTGGCACCGGCGAGATGCCCGGAACGTGTGTGCTCGCCATCGAGCCGGAGGGGCATTTTGTCACCTACGGCATCGGCATCCCGGCAATACAGATGCGCAAGCCGGAGAAATCCCGAGCGCGGGTACCCGTGTAGCGATCCGGCGCGGTACGGTTGGCGCATAGGAGGTTAAGCGTCGCCAGGGGAGGATTGTGATGCGACGTCTCGCTATTGGTTTGCTCGTCGCGGGTTTGTTTGTTGGTGCTGCGCCTGTGTCTGCTGTGGCGGAGTTGCCGCCTGGTGGGTCGTTTCTTGATGATGATGGCAGTGTGCATGAGGGTGCAATCGAGGCGATTGCT
>Ga0307423_1000782_pt1 | contig 20928 bp, 14 predicted proteins | sample SalMarWE160310MG_FD_202154 | JGI IMG/M metagenome (GOLD analysis project Ga0307423, IMG submission 202154) | Salt marsh sediment microbial communities from the Plum Island Ecosystem LTER, Massachusetts, United States - WE1603-10 | ecosystem: Environmental > Aquatic > Marine > Intertidal zone >...
CGACCTGTGGGCGCCGGGTGGAAGGCGCACGCCCCGCAGGACCGACCCTCGCCGGATCTCGCGTCCCCGCCGGAGTCGTATATTGGGAGGCAACCTGGGCGGGGTGGCCGCTGTCGAAGAAGGGGCAGGGGCGCGCCGCTGGAGACCGGCGAGGGCCGATGGGGTGGACGAGAGGATGAGGGACAAGGTCCTGGGAATCTGGCGTGAGCTGAGGCGGAGGCGGGTGGTCAGCACGATCGCCGCCTACGCCGCGGGCGGGTTCGTGCTCCTCCAGCTCGCAGAGATCCTCCTGCCGGCGTTCGGGCTCGGCCCGCGGGCTTTGCGTATCCTGCTCGCGCTCCTGCTGGCGGGGTTCCCCATCGTGGTGGCGTTGTCGTGGGTGTTCGACGTGACCAGGAGCGGGATCCGCCGCACCCGGGCACCGGAGGACGCGCCGGACGACCCGGCGCCGGCTCCCTCGGCGCTGGTGCTATCCGGGGTGATGGTGACCGCCGTCGTGCTGGGCGGACTCGGGTGGTGGCTGGTGCGTGAGGCGGAGTCGGTGGGTGCCCACGGGGTGGGGACCACCTCTTCCATCGCCGTGCTCCCCTTCACCGACCTGAGCGAGGCCGGGGATCAGCAGTATCTCGGCGACGGCCTGGCCGAGGAGATCCTCAACGTCCTCTCTGGCGTCGACGGGCTGCAGGTGGCCGCCCGCACGTCGGCGTTCGCCTTTCGAAACGGCACGGAAGACGTCCGCGACATCGGCGAGAAGCTCAACGTGACGACGCTCCTCGAGGGGAGCGTCCGGCGGAGCGGCGACCGGGTGCGCGTCACGGCCCAGCTCATCGACACGAGCTCCGGCTTCCATCTCTGGTCCAGGACGTACGACCGGACGATGGAAGATCTGTTCGACATCCAGGACGAGATCGCGGGCTCGATCGCCCAGGAGCTGGTCGGGCGACTCGACCTGCCTGGGGGAGCCGCCAAGCGGCACGTGGCCCCGCAGGAGGCGCAGGACGCCTACTGGCGCGCCCGCGCCCAGATGGGGCGCCGGGACCCCGTGGGGCTGCCAGAAGCCATCACGCTCCTGCAGGGCGCGGTGGCTGCCGACCCGGAGTACGCGGCGGCCTATGCCGGACTCGCCGACGCCTACGCGCTCCTTCCCATCTACGCTCCGGCCGCGTCCCCCGCGGACGCCTGGACACAGGCCGAGCAGTGGGCCGAACAGGCCATCCGGCTGGACAGCACGCTGGCGGACCCCTACGCGTCGTTGGGGCTGGTCCGGGCGCTGCGCCAAGACCGCACGGGCGCCCTCCAGGCGTTCGGGAAGGCCATCGAGCTGAATCCCTCTTACGCTCCGGCCTTCCACTGGCGGGCCAACGTCCTGGCCGAGATGGGGCGGTTGGACGAGGCGCGCAGGGACGCAACCAGGGCCGCGCTCCTGGATCCGCTGTCGCCGGCGGTGGCCACCGATCACGGCAAGATCCTCCTGTGGTCCGGCGACGTGCAGGCAGCGGGGAGGGAATTGGATCGCGCGCTGACGCTCGACTTCTCGTACCGGCCGGCGCTGTTCGGGTCGGCCCTGGTGGCGCTCGATCAGGGCCGCCCCCTCCCCCTGCAGATGGCGCTGACCCGGTGGGCGGCGATCGTGGGGGCGCCCATGACGGTCCTCGGGGAGCTCTCGCAGGCGATGATCGACTTCCGCGAGACCGGCGTGCCCTCTCCGGTCGACGCGTCGCTCCAGCAGCTCGACGCCGGCCAGGAGCTCATCGGCTCCGGCACGCTGGCGTCCATCCACGCACTGGTCGGAGCGCGGGAAGGCATGCTGCGTTGGCTGCGGGCGGCCGTGGCCGACGGCTCCTGGGCCGAGGAGTACCTGGTGGTGAACCCGGCGTACGACCCCTACCGCGACGACCCGGGGTTCCGGAGCATCCTCGAGGAGATCGGCGACATCGGATGACGCCCGACGGAGGAGCCCGGTAGGCCGGTGGCCGCTCTCTTCTACAAGCCGCGAAACCGCAAGGGCGAGCCTCTTCCCCCGATGGCGGAGCGGCTCACCGCGCTGCGCTACCTCCCGCCCTTCCTGCGCATGGTGTGGGCGACGAGGCCCGTCTACGCCGTGGCCATCCTCGCGCTGCGCATGGCGAACGCCTTCACGCCGGTGGTGCTGCTGTGGATCGGCAAGCTCATCATCGACGGCGTGGTCGCGAACATCGGCGTGGCCGCCCCGGACTGGGGGCACCTGGTCCGGCTCGTTCTCCTCGAGCTCGCGGTGGCGCTGCTCTCCGACGTGCTGTCGCGGGCGGCGAGCTACTTCGAGGCCCTGGTCGGCGACCTGTTCTCGAACGACCTGAGCGTGCGCATCATGCGCCACGCGGCGACGCTCGACCTCGAGCAGTTCGAGGACCCGGAGTTCCACGACAAGCTGCAGCGTGCGCGTCGCCAGACCATGGGGCGCGTCGTGCTCCTGGGGCAGGTCCTGGGGATGGGCCAGCAACTCGTCACGCTGCTCTCGCTGCTGGCGGCGCTCGTCGCCTTCAACCCATGGCTGCTCGCGATCCTGGTGGTGGCGATCGTCCCGTCCTTCCTGGGCGAGACGCATTACGCGGGCATCGGCTACTCGTTCATGTTCCAGTGGACGCAGCAGCGACGAGAGCTGGACTACCTCCGCTACGTGGCCTCCGACCAGGCGGCGGCGAAGGAGGTGAAGCTCTTCGGGCTGTCCGGCCATTTCATCGACCGCTTCGCGGAGCTCGCCGACGACTACGTCCGGGAGAACCGCCGCGTCGCGGCGCACCGCGCGGTCACCGGCGCCGTGCTCACGACGCTGTCGACGCTGGCGTACTACGGCGCCGTCGGCTTCATCATCTTCCAGACCGTCGTCGGCGCCATCACGGTCGGCACCCTCACCTTCCTCATCGGCTCGTTCCAACGGAGCCGCGGGCTCATCTCGAGCCTCCTGCTCGGCACGGCCGGGCTCTACGAGCAGAGCCTCTTCCTCAAAGACCTGTTCGACTTCCTGGCGATGAAGCCACGAGTGGCGTCCCGGCCGGGGGCCCGGCCGGTACCGAAGCCGATCCGCTCCGGCTTCGTCTTCGAGGACGTGGGCTTCCGCTATCCCGACCAGGAGAAGTGGGCGGTGCGCCACGTCGACTTTGGCGTGGTCGCGGGAGAGCGCGTGGCACTGGTGGGCGAGAACGGCGCCGGGAAGACCACGCTCGTCAAGCTCCTGACCCGCCTGTACGATCCCTCGGAAGGTCGGATCCTGCTCGACGGCGTCGACCTGCGCGAGTACGACATCGCGTCGCTGCGGCAGGCCGTGGGCGTGATCTTCCAGGACTTCTTCCGCTACGACCTCACCGCCCGCGAGAACATCGCCGTGGGATGGATCGAGGCGCGCGAGAACCAGGAGCGCATCGAGGACTCCGCGAAGAAGAGCCTGGCACGGGACGTGGTCGAGGGACTCGAGCGCCGCTACGACCACGTCCTCGGGCGCCGCTTCGACGGAGGGGCCAACCTCTCCGGAGGTGAGTGGCAGAAGGTGGCCCTCGCCCGCGCCTACATGCGCGACGCCGAGGTCCTGGTCCTCGACGAGCCCACCGCCGCGCTGGACGCCCGCGCCGAATACCAGGTCTTCCAGCGCTTCAGCGAGCTTACGGCCGGACGGATGGCCGTGCTCATCAGCCACCGCTTCTCCACGGTCCGCATGGCCGATCGGATCCTCGTGCTGGAGGACGGGGCCGTCCTGGAGGACGGGAGCCACGCGGAGCTGCTGGCGTTGGGCGGCCGCTACGCGGAGCTGTTCAACCTCCAGGCCGAAGGATACCGCTAGAGGAAGATCGACGCCGAAGAGGAAGGCCTCCAGGCGACGTCGGGGGTTCACACCCCTTGGCCACCGAGGGGTGAGGTACTATAATCCCTACGTGGCATAGGGGTATGACATCATCCGGGGTTACGGGATCCCCGATCCGATGCGGGCCGCAGGGCTCGGCGGGCGCACACCGCGGTCGCCGGCTCCGAGCCCCCTCGAGCGAGGCTGAGCATGGCAGGAAGCGACCTCTACACCGGCACGCTGGACGTCGTGATCCTGAAGGCCCTGGCGGGAGGGCCCATGCACGGGTACGCCATCGGGCTCTGGATCCGCAGTCGCAGTCGTGAGGTGCTGGACGTGAAGGAAGGTGTGCTGTATCCGGCGCTGCACCGGATCGAACGGCGGGGCTGGGTGCGGTCACGGTGGGGCAGGACCGACACGGGCCGCCGGGCGAAGTTCTACGAGTTGACCGAACTCGGGCGAGCGCATCTGGAGGAGGAATCCGCGCGGCTCGCGGAATACTCGGAGGCGGTCCTCAGCCTGCTCGACCACGCGACGAGGTAGAGGCGATGTGGCGAATCTTCCGCAGGTTCCGATCCGTGGACCGCAAGCCCCTTCCCTCACGGATCGGCGTCGAGGTCCGCGAGGAGATCCGATTCTACCTCGAAATGCGGGCGGAAGAGCTCCGCCGCGGAGGGCTCGCGCCCGAGGAGGCCTGGAAGAGGGCCGTCGAAGCGTTCGGGGATCCTGAGGCCGTGGCCGAGGCGGTGATTTCACAGGACCCCGGGGGCCGCCGGGGGCCGCTCGCTTTCCTGGACAGCCTGGTCCAGGACGCAGGGCACGGCCTGCGCAACTTCCGGCGAATGCCCGGATTCACCGCCACCGCCGTGGCGGCGCTGGCCCTGGGCACGGGCGCAACCACAGCGATCTTCTCGGTCGTCAGCGGGGTGATCCTGCGCCCCCTCCCCTATCCCGAGCCGGATCGGCTCGTGGCCATCCGCTCGCGCTGGACGGCCGAGAGCGGCTACGAGTGGGATCGCTATCCGGTGGGCTCCCCCGAGTACTTCGACTACCTGGCCGAGAACCGCAGCATGAGCGCAGTCGGCGCGGTCTCGACCGAGCGGCTGACGTTCCGGCCACAGGGTGGCGATCCCCGCATGGTCACCGCGGGTGCGGTATCGCCGAGCATGTTCCGGACGCTCCAGGTGGCTCCCTTGTTGGGTCGCACGCTCCTGGACGCCGACGGAGGGCCCGACCCCGCTCCCGTGGTCGTGCTGGCGCACGACTTCTGGCTCCGGGAGTTCGGCGGCGACTCCACCATCGTGGGTAGGGCGGTCGAGCTAGGCTGGGAGAACCAGGGCAACGACGTGTCGAGCGTCGTGGTGGGCGTGATGCCCGCGGGCTTCGCGTTCCCGGATCCCGACGTGGAGATGTGGGCGCCGCTGCTCCTGGATCCGGCGCGCACCTGGAGGGGCGGCCACTGGTTCACCATGATCGCACGCCTCGCGCCGGGAGTCTCGATCCCGGAAGCGGAGGCGGACATGGCCGGGATCATGGCTTCGTGGCGGGAGCGTTACCCCGATCACCACCGCGGACACTTCCTCTACCTCACCCCGCTGAAGGACGACCTGGTCGCCGACGCCCGTCCGACCCTCCTGCTCCTCCTCGGTGCCGTGGCCTTCGTCCTCCTGATCGCGTGTGCCAACGTGGCCACGCTCCTGCTCGCCCGCGGGACGGTTCGCCAGCGGGAATTCGCGGTGCGTGCCGCGCTCGGGGCGGGGCGTGGGCGCCTGGTCAGGCAGCTCCTCACCGAAGCGCTCCTCCTGGCGACGCTCGGGGGTGTCCTCGGTCTCGTCGTCGCCACGCTCGGCGTGGACGCCCTCCTCGCGTTGGAGGGCGGGACTCTGCCTCGGGGGCAGGAGGTCGGCATCGACGTCCGGGTCCTCGGTTTCGCGGCGCTCATGGTGATCCTCACTACGCTGGCGAGCGGGCTCATGCCGGCGCGCGAGGCCGCGCTATTCGACGGGAGTCGCGCGTTCGCGGACGGGGGGCGGGGGGTCGCTGCGGGGCGACGAAGCGTACCCCTGCGACAGGCCCTGGTGGTCACCGAGGTCGGCCTGGCCCTGGTGCTCCTGCTGGGCGCGGGTCTCATGGCCAGGAGCCTCCGGCGAACGCTCCGACAAGACCCCGGATTCGTGACGACGGGGATCCTCGCGGTCAGCCTGACGTTTCCGGAGAGCGGCTACACCGCCCAGGAGAAGGTGGACTTCATGACCACGCTGGCGGAACGCGTTCGGCGGGCCTCCGGCGTGTCGGGTGCGGGGGTCGCATCGAGGCCTCCTCTGCTCTACGACAATTCGATGACGCGCTTCGTCATCGAAGACCGGCCGGAGCTCCAGCCGGGCGAGGAAGGACCGACCGGAAGCCACGTCATGGCGAGCCGAAGCGCGCTCGAGGCTCTCGGGGTTCGTGCCGTCCGCGGGCGCCTGTTCGACGCACGGGACGTCGTGGACGGCCCGCCCGTCGCACTGGTCGACGAGACCATGGCTGAGCGCTATTGGCCCGGACAGGATCCCGTGGGTCGGAGGATCCGCTTCGGGATGACCGACAGCGAGATGCGCATGATCGTCGGCGTCGTCACAGCGGTACGATTCGACGGTCTCACGATCCAGGCGCCGACGTTCTACGAGCCCGAGACGCAGGCCGTACGCCTGACGCCCTTCCACCTCGGTACCATGACCCTTCTCGTCCGCGCGGCAGGCGATCCGTCGCGCCTGGCAGGGACGGTGAGGGACGCGGTGCGCGAACTCGACCCCGGCCTCCCCATCCTGAGCGCGAGGACCATCGAGGATATCCTCGGCGGATCGGTAGCGAGACCGCGCTTCATCTTCGTGCTCCTCACCGTGTTCGCGGCGGTGGCCATGACACTGGGAACGATCGGCGTGTACGGCGTCGTCGCGCAGGCCGTGGCGCAGCGGACCAACGAGATCGGGGTCCGGCGCTCACTTGGCGCGGGGCCGCGCGAGGTGTGGGGCATGATCGTCTCCCAGGAGATGAGGCCGGTCGCGATGGGGATCGCCGTCGGCGTCACCGCGGCGCTCGCCATGAGTCGCATTCTCGCCGGCTTCCTCTTCCAGGTGAGCGCAACCGATCCGTGGACGTACGGGTTGGTCGCGCTCGGCGTCGCGGCGGTCGCCACGCTTGCCACGGTCGTCCCCGCGAGGCGGGCGATGCGGATCGACCCGGTGGAGGCGCTGCGCATGGAGTAGGCCTCCACACTGGGACTCCTAGTCCTTGTGGTATAGCCCCTCGGCCTTCCGCGCCGAATGCAGGATGCCCTTGATCATAGCCGAGCTGAAGCCCTGGTGCTCCATCTCGTTCAGGCCGGCGATCGTGCAGCCTCGCGGCGTCGTCACCTGGTCGATCTCCGACTCGGGGTGTCGGTCGTGGCCGAGGACGAGCGCTGCGGCCCCCCGTGCGGTCTGGGCCGCCAGCAGGAGCGCCTCTTCCGGATGGAAGCCGATCTCGATGCCGCCCTGGGACGCCGCGCGCACCGCGCGGAGGAAGAAGGCGATGCCGCACGCGCACAGCGCGGTCGCGGGAATCATCATGTCCTCGGCAATGACGAGCGTGCGACCCACGAGGTCGAACATCTCGCGGGCCTCGGCGAGCGCCCGCTCCGAGCCCTCCTCGGCGGACAGGCAGGTCATCGACTCCCCGATGGAAACCGCCGTGTTGGGCATCGCCCGGACGATGGGCGCGGTGGTCCGGAGCGCTTCGCGGAGCTGTCCGGTCGTGACGCCCGAGACGACGGACACGACGCGATGCCGGATCGGATCGAGCACCGCGGCGATTTCGGCGGCCAGAGCCTCGAGCTGCTGCGGCTGCACGGCGATGACCACGACGTCGGTGGCCGCCACGGCCGCGCCGTTGTCCGAGCCCACACGCATGCCGACCTCCGCCAGCGCTTCGAGCTTGTCCGCGCTGCGGCGTGTGACCCACAGCTTGTCCGGCGTGGTGTAGCCCGCCGTCGCCCATCCGGTCGCAAGGGCGGTCCCGAGGTTCCCGCCACCGAGGATCGCCACGGTCGGTTGCCGTTGTCCGGACTCGGTCATGCTGTGTCTCCGACGAAGGGTGGCGTCCATAGTGAGGCCCGCACCGAGCCGTCGCCGGGACGCAACCTATCACGGTGGGGGTCGGCCTTCCACAACGAGCATGGCGGGGAGGTCGGAGAACCTGCCGGACCCGACCTTGCCCCCGCGTGGGCATTTGCCCGAGCTTGTACGGCAGGTGTTTATCCGGGTTTTGCCCGGGACGGTCGTCCCGGTGCGTCGGGCACGGAGGGTTCGCGGGCCGCTGGCCCGCAGGTCGGTGGGTCGGTGATGTCTGCATCGCGGGGTGGAGCGGAGCGCGGCGGCGCCTGCAGGAAGGGTCTGCTGCTGGTCCCGGAGTTTCCGTCCGAGTCCTTCTGGGGATATCGATACGTGATGCGACTGATCAGTCGCCGCGCGGCGTTCCCACCTCTGGGACTCCTCACCTTCGCGGGCTATCTGCCGGAAGACCAGTGGGAGCTGGAGCTCGTCGACCTGAACGTCGTGGCTCCGTCCGCGGGGGCGCTCCGGGCGAAGATGGCCGCGGCGGACGCGGTCTTCCTCACCGCGATGTCCATCCAGAAGCGATCGTTGGTGGATATCCTGCGCGGGCCCGCGGCCGGGCTCGACGTCCCCTTCGTCCTGGGTGGACCGTTCGCCTCCTCGTACCGGGACCAGATCCTGGATCCGCAGTCGGACTCCGACCGGGTCCTGCACGACGGACTGGACCTGCTGGTCTGGGGGGAGGCCTATGCCTGCATCGACGAGCTGCTCGCGTGGCTGGATGGGGCGCCCCGGCACGACGCGGGCACCCCGCGACTCCTCATCCCCGAGGCGGTGGCCGGGGTCGAGCCGGGGTCGCGGGAGTACCTGAACGACCGCTCGATCTTCAGACCCCTCGACGAGGTGCCGCTGCCGCGCTGGGACCTGGCGCGCGTGAGCGACTACCACTCGATGATGGTCCAGACCACGGCGGGCTGCCCGTTCCGCTGCGACTTCTGCGACATCATCCAGTTCAACGGGGGGTTCAACCGACCCAAGGCGCCCGCGACGGTGCGGCGGGAGCTGGACGCGATCCTGGCGACCGGGTATCGCGGCAGCGTCTTCGGCGTCGACGACAACTTCGTCGGGACCCCGGCGGCCACGTCGGAGATCCTCGACGCGATCATCGAGTTCCAGCGGGAGAACGGCTACCCCTTCTCCTTCTACACGCAGGCGAGCGTGAACCTGGGCACGCCCAAGCTGCGGTATCTGATCGGGAAGATGAAGCAGGCGGGCTTCGACGCTGTCTTCCTCGGCATCGAGACCCCGGACGAAGACGCGCTCCGCGGGATGAACAAGAAGCAGAACCTCAAGGTGGACCTCCCGGACACCATCGCCGCGATCCAGGCCGCGGGTATCGAGGTGTATGCCGGGTTCATCTTCGGAAACGACGCCGACGGGCCGTCGACCGCCGACCGCATCGTCGACTTCGTCAAGCGCACGCGCATCTTCACCGCCATGACCGGGATGCTCACGCCGGTCCCGCATACGCCGCTGTGGGAGAGATTGAGGCGCGAGGGAAGGCTGCAGCCCGCCGAGTACTCGGGGAACAACACCGACGACGAGGTGCAGTTCGTTCCCCTGGGAATGAGCGCAGAGGAGATGTACCAGGGTATCCACGAGATCCTGGCACGCCTCTTCAACGCGCCCGAAACCTACCGACGGGCGCTGGACATGCTCCGCTCCGTCCAGCCGCACATCTTCTCGGGCCGGCGCTTCGAGGTGCGGTACCTGAAGAGCGCCCTGTATTCGTTCTGGAAGCAGGGCATCCGGCGACTCGACCGGGCGTATTTCGGCCTCCTGTGGAAGGCGGGCCGTTTGGACCACCAACTCCGTCGCCGGGCCCGGCAGGATGCGCGTCGTCTCCGGAGGCTCATGCGCAGGATGAAGCGCGACGGCAGGGTGCGCGTCCAGGAGGACCTGGCCTGGCTCGACGAGCTTGTCGGCCAGGGACAGGATTACCTCGTCCGCTTCCGCCCGGAGGAGCGGCTGCAGCAGGTTCGGGAATGGGTCGCCGGCGTGCGGGAGCGCGCCCGCCTCGGATCCCTTTCGGCCGAAGACGCACGGGCCGTCTACGACAACGCCCGACGGTATCTGCGCTTCCAGATGCGCCGCCACCGCTTTCCCGGGGTAAAGCTGGAGCGCGCCATCGAGGCCGCGATCAAGGGACTGCACTACGAGACCGTGATGCGCGCCATCGTGGGAGGCGAGCGTCCGGGCGGAAGGATCGCCTAGCAGCCCCTCGTCGGCGTGGACCCGGATGTCCAGGAGCGCTCGAGCTTTCCGCCGCGGAAGAGCTCCACGTCACCCGACATGCGATGCAGCAGGAGGCCGGCACTGGGCCCGCCGTGCGCGCGCATCAGGTCCTGCATCAGCGGCTCCTCTCCGCCCCACGGATACGCGTACACGAGGTCGAAGTCGTCCAGCGCGCGGCCGAGGCGCAGGTACCCGGACGCTCCCTCGCCCACGGTCCCGAGTCGCCCGTCGCCGCCCCGGGGGCGCCATGCGTATCCCTCCGGCAGGAAGCTGCCGGTGGCGAAGCGTGCCCCCGACCCGTAGCGATGCGCCACCTCCACGGACATGGCCACCAGTCGCTCGTCCAACTCGATGCCGTAGGCGTCGTAGCCGAGGAGGTCGGCCATGATCGTGACGACGCCGGTGGCCGAGCCCCACTCCAGGAAGCGCAGGCCGGGTCGGCGCAGCGCCATGAGCGCGACGAGCACCCGGTCGTACTCGGCCGGGACGAACGAATGCCAGCGACGGGCGCGGATCTCCTGGTCGAAGTGGACCCACAGATCCCAGCCCTCGTCGCCGAGGCGGGACAGGGTGGCCCGGAGGCCGGGGTCGAGGGTGGCGGGGTCGTCTTTCATCCGTGGAATACCGCGGAGGCACTCCGACGATCCCCGCGAGCGGCGGAGACGGTTGGGGGCGGATGCGTCCGGCCGGTAGATTCCCCTGACCCCGAGGCGGACCGGCAGGGGCCTGCTCGCCGGTCGCGCACGGGACGCAGCGCCATCAAGCGGAGCCATGGAATCCTCGACCGTCGTCCGCGAGAAGAAGACCGCCGCCCTCAGCTCGGTGGTGGCCGCGGTCTTCCTGACGGGGCTCAAGCTCGTCGTCGGCGTCCAGACGAACAGCCTGGGCATCCTCTCCGAGGCGGCCCACTCGGCGCTGGACCTGATCGCGGCCGTGATCACCTACGGAGCGATCACGATCGCCGCGAAGCCGCCCGACGCGGAGCACCGCTACGGCCACGGGAAGGTCGAGAACGTCTCCGCGCTCGTGGAGACGCTCCTCCTGTTCGTCACGTGCTCGTGGATCGTCTGGGAGGCGGTGCAGCGGCTGAGCACCCATCAGACGCACGTCGAGGCCAACGTGTGGAGCTTCATCGTGATGGGCGTCGCCATCGCGGTGGACCTCGGGCGGTCGCGGCACCTGGGAAAGGTGGCGCGGAAGCACCACAGCCAGGCTCTGGAGGCGGACGCGCTCCACTTCTCCAGCGACGTGTGGAGCTCGCTGGTGGTCATCGTCGGGCTGGTGAGCGTGTCCTTCGGTTTTCCGGCCGTCGACTCCATCGCGGCCATCGGCGTGGCGCTGCTCGTCCTGTTCGTGAGCTATCGGCTCGGTCGCCGTACCCTCGACGCGCTGGTCGACCGCGTGCCGGACGGGCTGTACGAGACGGTCGTGGAGGCGATCCGGGGAGTCGACGGCGTGGAGGAGGTGCGGAGCGTGCGGCTGCGGCCGTCGGGTCCCCACGTCTTCGTGGACGCGACGGTCGGCATCCCCAGGACGACGCCGTTCGAGCTGGCGCACGGCGTCATGGACGCCGTCGAGCAGGCGGTCCAGGAGGCGCGCACCAACATGGACGTTATCGTCCACGCCGAGCCCGTGGAGACCGCGTCCGAAAGCCTTGCAGACAAGGTGCGTATTGTCGCCATGAAGCGGGGCGTGCGCGCCCCGCACAACCTCGAGGTGCACCGCATGGGAGGGACGTACTTCATCGACTTCGACCTCGAGTATCCGCGGGGGAAGTCGTTCGTCGAAGCCCACGCGCTGGCGGTGGAGATCGAGCATGATATCCGCGGCAGCTTCGAGGGGGTACAGAAGGTGACCATTCACCTAGAGGAGTATCAGCCGGAGGAGGAGGAGCTCCGCGAGGTCACCCAGGAGGAACGGACGCTCCGCGAGGGGATCCGGGCGCGAGTGCTAGACGACGCGCGCGTCCTCGGATGCACGGACATCGTCGTCCTCCGCCACGGGAGCGCCTACAACGTCTCGGTCACCTGCCAGGTCGATGCCACCCTCCCGCTCGACGCCGCGCACGGGATCGTCGCCGAGATGGAGAGCGCGATCTACCGCGACTTCGAGCAGCTCCGGAGGGTGACGATCCAGGCGGAGCCGGGTGGCGCGGGATCGGGCTGAGCTTCCGGCCGCCACCGTCCGTGATCGACGCCGTGCCCACGCCCTGGGCTCGTCCATCAGGACCACGTCCAGGTTCATGGTAGGCGGAGCGACGGCGCGGAGCCTCGCGGCAGCGAGAACGGGACGGGCGTCGCCGCCGACCCGCCCGTGGACCCTGATGCGCAGCACGGCATCTGCCGGTGCCCGGGCCACCGCCGCTTCGATCGCACGGGCGAGCGCCTGTGCTCCGAGACCGTCGCCGGACACGTCGGTGACGATCATCGGTCGGGCCGGCAGCTCCCGGAAGCTCCACCTCGTGCGGGTGGGCACGGCACCCGTGGAGGCCTCGACCTCGAGCAGGATGTAACCCTTCGGCTCACCCGTCTCCGAGAAGGCCGTGCGCTCGACGGATCCCGGATAGAGCACGGGGGCCGCGAGGGGGCGGCCGGCCAGGTCCGACGTGAGGACCTGGTGGCGGTGCACGTGGCCGGTGAGGACCGCGCCGACCCCCCCGGGAATATCCGCGCACCGGATCACGTCGGCCGCGCCGCGGAAGGTGTAGTCACTCGGACCCACCCGGGCGCCCTCGAAGCAGTGGTGGACGCACAGCAGAGAGAGGTCCGCGTCGCCGGGGCGCCATCCCGTCGCCGCCACCAGCTCCCTGAAGCGCCGGCGGACGTCGTGGCGCTCGTAGGGAAAGCCGAAGAGCGCGACTCGGCATCCGCCCGCGTCGACGTGGAACGAGCGGGGACGGTCGAAGATCCGCACGCCGGGGTGCGCGGCGAAGCGGGCGTGGGGGATGCGGCTCCGCTCGTGGTTGCCCGGCACGATGAACACGGGGACGCCCGTCTCCGCGACGCGTCGCAGCGGCTCCAGCGCCTGCGCGGCGAGGGTCGGATGCACCCGGGCGCGGTGGAAGACGTCCCCACCGTGCACGACCAGGTCCACGTCCCCGGCCAGGGCGGGCGCGAGCGCGAGGTGGTAGTTGGCCACGAAGTCGTGGCCGCGCCGACGCCGACGGATTCTGGGCGTCAACGGGAGGTCGAAGCCGAGGTGGGTGTCGGCCAGGAGGAGGACCCGGAGAGACATGCCGCCAAGTTATGTATTTCGGCTTTTCTTCGGTAGTGGGCGAGGGAGAGCCCGGCACCAGCCTCCTTGCACATTTTATCCATTCTGGATATATCTGCCACGGATAAATCACACAGGAGGCGTGTTCCGTGTCGCCCACGACCAATCCACGCACGATCCCGCTACGTCCTCCCGTCTACCACATCCTGCTCGCGCTGGTCGGCCGCGACCGCCACGGGCTCGGGATCGCCGACGAGATCGAGCGGGCGTCGGAGGGCGCGCTCGAGCTGGGGCCCGGCACGCTCTACCGGTCCCTCTCGGAGATGACGGACGCCCGGTTGATCCGCGCGGTCCCGGCTCCCTCGGCGGACGCCGATCCGCGGCGGAAGTACTACCGGATCACCCCGGAGGGGAGGGAGCTGCTGGCACGGGAGACGGCGCGCCTCGGTCGCCTGGTCGAGACCGCGAGGGCGAGGGGCGCGCTCCCGGAGCAGGCATGAGTCGGCGCGGGTCGGGATGGCACGGGTGGATCTTCCGGTGCCTGCTGAGGCTGTATCCGGGGTGGTTCCGCGACGCCCACGGAGAGGAGATGGCGCTCCTCTTCGAGGCCCGCCTCGAGCGGGCGGAGGGGCGGGGGGCACGGGTGCGTCTCTGGTGGCGGACGTTGAGGGACGCGGCATCCACGGCGGTGGCGCTGCGACGACGGGATTCGGAGGGAGGGGGACATCGCATGGAAACGCTGCTCCAGGACCTACGCTACGCCGCCCGCCACCTGCTCCGCTCGCCGGTCTTCACGCTAGGCGCGGTGGCACTCCTGGCCATCGGCATCGGCGCCAACACCACGGTGTTCACCGTCGTGGACGCCCTCATCTTCCGTCCGCCGCCATGGAGCCATCCCGAGCGCGTGGTCCATGTCTACCAGGACTCGGACGACGGTGAGCCCAGCTCGAGCTCGTTTCCCGCGACCCGCGACATGGCGCGGTCGGACGTGTTCGCGGCCGTGGCGGCCACCACGCCGTCCTCGGCGACGTGGGAGGGGCCGGACGGCCTGCAGCAGGTGTCCACAGAGTACACGACGTCCTCCTACATGGAGGTGTTGGGCCGGTCGGTGCAGCGTGGCCGTTGGTTCGGGCCGGAGAACGACGTGGTGGGTGGCGCCCCCGTGGCGGTGGTGAGCGCGGCAGCTTGGCACGCGCGCATGGGCAGCGATCCTGACCTCGTGGGGCGAACGATCCGCCTCAACGGCCAGCCGGTGACGATCATCGGGGTGGGCCCCGAGGGACTGACCGGCACCATCACGCCGCTGGTGACCGACTTCTGGCTGTCCATCTCGGCGACGATGGTGAGCGGAGACTTCCAGGTCGCCAACCTCGAGCGCCGCGAGGACCACTGGTACGAAGTGTTGGCGCGCCTGGCACCGGGGGTCACGGTGCAGCAGGCCCAGGCGGCGATGGACGCGCTCGCCGCGCGGCTCGCCGAGGACTACCCGGAGTACAACCGCGGCCGGGGCATCACGGTCTTCGCGTCGAGCGACGTGCGGATGCATCCCCAGGGGGACGGGCAGCTCAAGCTGGCCGGCGGGCTTCTCTCGGCGGTGGTCCTCACGATCCTCCTCCTGGCGTGCGCGAACCTGGCCAACCTGCTCCTGGTGCGCGGCTTCAGCCGCTCGGGCGAGATGGCGGTGCGTTCCGCGCTGGGGGCGCCTCGCGGCCGCGTCGCTCGTCTCTTCCTTCTCGAGTCCATCCTCCTCGCGGTGGTGGGCGGCCTCCTGGGCCTCCTGCTCACGCGTTGGGCGCTGCAGGCGCTGCCTGCTCTCCCGCTCGGCGACGTCCTCCCGGGGAAGATGGCGCTGGGGATCGACGCTCGCGTCGCGCTCTTCTCGTTGGTGCTGATGGCGACGACCGGCGTCCTGTTCGGGCTGGCGCCCGCGGTCCGCACCGCGCGCAGCGACGTCGCGCGGGCGCTTCGCGACGATCGGCGGGGCTCCTCGACGGACCGGGGGAGCAGCCGCCTGCGCAGCCTCCTCGTGGCCGTCCAGGTCGCGGCGTCCCTCGTGCTGGTCCTCGGTACGGGTCTCCTGGCGCGCAGCCTCGCGGCTCTCCAGACCGTGGACACCGGCGTGGACGCCGACCACGTCGCCTACCTGCGTGTCGATTGGAGTCGGGCAGGACTCGAGGAAGGCCAGGCGCAGGCCGCGATCGACCAGCTGCGCGAGCGCTTGGGGGCGCTTCCCGGGATCACCGGGGTGGCGCTCGCGACGCGCCTCCCGGCGCAGCGTTCGGGGACCACCACCACCGAGGTGGAGGGCTACACGCCACCGGCCGGAACCGACGCGGTGGAGCTCCCCTTCGCCCTGGTGACGGACGGCTACTTCGAGACGATGGGGATTCCCCTCGTGCAGGGACGGCTCTTCGACGACGACGACGTGCCCGGGGGAAGCGGCCTGTCGATCGTTATCGACCGGGCGGCGGCGCGGCGATTCTGGGGAGACGCCGACCCGATCGGGCGGCGGATGCGCGGTCAGGGATCGGAGGCCTGGACGCGGACGGTGGTGGGCGTGGTCGGCGACGCGCCCGTGGCGAGCCTGGGGGAGAGCCCGAGACCCATGTTCTACTTCTCCACGCGTCAGCGCCCCTCGGCCCCGAGCTACCTGGTCGCACGCACGTCAGGGGACCCGGCGGTGATCCTCGCCCCCATGCGCCGGGAGCTGTCCGGCCTGTTTCCGTCGGCGGTGGTCGACGCTCAGGGCACGCTCGCGACGCACTTCGGTTCGACCCTCTCGACGCCGCGCATGGCGGCGCGTGCGATGGGTGCCTTCTCCGCCCTGGCGCTTCTCCTGGCCGGGCTCGGCATCTACGCGGTGGTGAGCTTCAGCGTCGCTCGACGCACGTCGGAGCTGGGTATCCGCATGGCGCTTGGCGCCGAGTGTTCGGGGGTCGTGCGCATGGTGGTGCGTGAGGTCGCGGGCGTCGTGGTGGTGGGGCTCGTGGTGGGCGTGGCCGTATCGGCCTTCGCCACCTCACAGCTGAGTGGGATGCTCTATGGTGTGGGAGCCCTCGATCCCATCGCCTTCGGCGCCGCCGTGCTGGTGCTGCTCGGCGTCGCGTGGATCGCGGCCTGGGTGCCCGCTCGGCGGGCGGCCCGGGCGAATCCGGTGGAGGCGCTGCGCGTGTCCTGACGGAGACGGCCGCCAAGACCGTCATCGTTGCTCAGGCCGCTGGCGTCGTTCTGTCTGCCCTCGTGCCAACGGCCATCCTCCTTGAGGTCATCGGCTTCGGCTTGCAGGACGGCGAGTACGGCGCTCCCGCCTCTTGTCGGGAGCGCCGTAGGCCTCGGCACCGGGCCGGTGCTCTTCCTCGTCGGGGACCGCGCGCGCAGAGGGCGCGTCGGACGGGCGTCATGACCTCTCGCGTGGAGCGGGCCCCGACGGGGGACCGCTCCCACGCGTCGACTCCCTGGTCAACCGTCGCACCATGAGTGCCTCGTAGATCCGGGGCGCCAGACGTGACACCCACCACGAGGCCTTCCCCACGGCGCCCAGCACCACGAGGCGGCGGCGCGCCTCCACCGCGCGGACGAGGGCGTCGGCCACGGCATCCGGGTCGAGCGGCCACCCGACCTCGGTGCGGCGCTCCCCAGCAGGCTCCCCGTCGCCCCCCAGCGCCTTCGCGCCGATCCCCGTTCGGACGAAGGACGGACACACCATGGTGACGCTCACACCCTCCGTGGAGATCTCCCCCCTCAGCGACTCGAACAGGCCATGGAGCGCATGCTTGCTCGCAGCGTATCCGGCACGTCCGGAGAGCGGCGCGAAGCCCGCCACGCTGGACAGGACCGCGATGCGGCCGTGTCGCTCCATGAGCGACGGGAGGGCCGCCCGGGTGACGTGGAGCGCACCGAAGAAGTTCACGTCCATGATGTGTCGGAACACCGACAGGTCCGTGTCGGCTACGAAGCTGATGTGGGTGCGGCCCGCGTTGGCCACCAGGACGTCCACGCCCCCGAAACGGGCGATCACGGCTTGCACGGCGTCGTCGCACGCGGCGGCGTCGGTGACGTCGCACGGGATCGCCAGGACGTCGTATCCCGCTCCGGACAGCGCCTCCGCCAGGATGCCCAGGCCGACTTCGTCCACGTCCAGAAGGCCCAGGCGCGCGCCCTCGCGGCCCCACCGCCACGCCAGCGCCGAGCCGATCCCGCCGCCGGCGCCGGTGACGACCACCACGGGTCGCTCCCCCGTGGTCATCCACGCTCCAGCCAGAAGTCGAGCACCTCGGAGCTGGTCTTGCGCGGGGTGTAGCCGAACTCCTCCTTGAGGCGCCGGTTGGACAGGACGGGCCGGTAGCGGAGGAAATCCACCTGCTCGGGCCCGTATCGGGTGAGCCCGAAGGCGCGCAGGGTCGTCAGCGCCCCGCGGAGGAGCCACGCGGGCAGCGGCAGGCACGGCTTGCCCATGCGCCGGGCCACCTCGCGCATCGCCACGGTGCCGTCTCCCGCAAGGTTGTACACGCCCGTCAGCGGCTCTCGGATGCCGCGTACCAGGCACGCCACGACGTCCTCGTCCCAGATGAACACCCAGGGCACGGCCGTTCCGATCACGCCCGGGACGATGTGCTTGGCGAAGAGCGCGGTGATCTGGTTGTGCACCCCCTCGCCGAGGATCGTGCCGGGTCGGAAGACGAGCTGGGCCAGCTCGGGATGATCCCGCCGTGCCTCCGCGAGCATCCCCTCCACGAGCCGCTTGTGCCGCGCGTAGGTGAAGGACTCGTGGCCCCGGATCGGGTCCTCCTCGTCCAGCCATTCCGGGTTGTCCGCGTGGTAGCCGTAGGCGGCGCCGCTGCTGGTGACGATGAGCTTGCGCACGCCCTCCGCCAAGCAGGCGTCCAGGACGTTGCGCGTGCCCCCGACGTCCACCTCGTACTCGAGTTCGGGTGTGCTGTCGCGGCCCGGCGTCACGATCGACGCGAGGTGCACGACGGTGTCCGCGGCGTGGCTCGCGATCAGATGGCGGAGACGTTTCGCATCGCGGACGTCGCAGTCCTCGTAGACGATCCCGGGCACGCGCTCCTCCTTCGCCGGGAGCCGGATGTCCGTGGCGACGACGAGCCCGAGCGCCTGCTGGCTCGCCAGAGCCGGGACGAGCTTGCCACCGATGTAGCCGGAGGCTCCCGTGACCAGGACGCGCGGGCCCCCGCTCACGCGGCGGATCCCTCCCCGGCCCCTTCGGGCGCCGGCGCGCGGGCGCGTCGGTCCACCACGGTCCAGATCGCCGCGAGCGTGAGCCCGGCCACGATGTGCCACACGCCCCACCACGCGGCCACCAACGCCATTCCTCCGAGCCCGCCGAAGAACGTGAAGATCAGGGTCAGGCCGAGCCCGGAGTTCTGGATGCCCACCTCGATGGAGACGGCGCGCGCGTCGCGGCCGGGGAGGCCCGCGGCGCGGGCGGCGCCGTAACCGAGCGCCAGCGCGGTGGCGTTGTGCAGGGCCACGACGCCCATGACCACCCCCACGTACGTGAGGAAAGCGTCCCAGTTGGCGTGGAGCGCCAGCAGCACGATGGCGGCGAAGAACACGAGGGACAGGGCCTTCATGGGCCGACGGATCCGGGCCGCGAAGGCCGGATGGCGGGCCGCGACGGTCATGCCCGCCACCAGGGGGATCCCGAGGATCGTGAAGACGGTGACGAGGAGGCTCACGGGATCGAGGTGCACGTCCCGCAGGATGGTCGCCGTCTGGGGATTGAGGTTGCCCCAGAAGGTGATGTTCAGGGGGGTCATGACGACCGCGGCCGCCGTGGACACTGCCGTCATGCCGATGGACAGCGCCGTGTTCCCGCCTGCCAGGTGGGTGATGATGTTGGAGATGTTCCCTCCCGGGCACGCAGCCACCAGGATCATGCCCAGCGCGATGCTGGGCCGCAGATCGAGCATCATGGTCAGCACCCAGGTGGCGGCCGGAAGCAGCAGGAACTGCGTCGCGAGGCCGATGCCCGCCCCGAGGGGCGTCCGTGCGACCCGGCGGAAGTCGTCGACGGAGAGGTCCAGGGCGACGCCGAACATCACCAAGCCCAGGACCACGTTGAGCGCGACCAGGGTGCCCGGCTCGAAGGCGAGCCTCAGGGCATCCACGTCGTTCACCGCGCGGGTCCCTCATGTGCGGGCCTGGGCGCGCCGGATGCGGACGCGCCGCGTCTCATCCCCCGGGTTCCTGATGCATGTCCTTGAAGTGCTTCAGGCTGGGCGCCCACATATGCGCCACGGGATCGACGTCCACGTGGATCACCGCGCAGCGTCCGGCGTCGAGCGCCCGGCGCAGCGCGGGCTCCAGGTCGGAGGGCGTGGAGACCCTCTCCCCGTGCGCGCCCATGCTGCGGGCCAGGTCGTCGAATCGGATCTCCGAGAAGTCCGTGTTGATGGTCTCGTCGGGCCCCAACGATTTCATCAGCAGCGTCTTGAACGGCTTCATCTGGAACTGCTGCGTCATCTTCACCATGCCCCACTGCTTGTCGCACAGCACGACGTAGATCACGGGGAGGCCGCAGCGCACCGCGGTCTCCACCTCCTGCGGGTGGAAGCCCATGGCCCCGTCGCCGATGATGCAGTAGACCTGCCGCTCGGGGAGGGCCACCTTCGCGCCCAGCGCTTGCCCCACACCGGCCCCGAGCATCCCCAGCTTCGGGGTCGTGACGATGCTGTTGGGTGTCCGAACCTGGTGGTAGAAGTTCGCCCACACGGCGGTATTGCCCCCGTCGATGACGAGGATGGCGTCGTCTTCGAATACCTGCTGGCAGGTGGTGGCCACGTGCGAGGGGTGCACGCCTTCGGCCGACTTCGTGAGGTTCTTGTCCAGATCCGCCCGCGAGCGGGTGACTTGCGCCCTGTACGCGGCCACCTTGGCTGCGCGCGCCTCGGCGCCGGTCGAGGGCCGGTCGGCCAGCTCGTCACGCAGCGCCGACAGGTACGCGCGGGCGTCGGCCACGATTGCCAGCGTCATGGCCTTGTTCATGCCGAAGGTGCCCTCGTCGACGTCCACCTGGATGAGCTTCTGGTCACCGGCCGGCGACCAGTAGGGCGGCTTTCCCCACCAATCGGTCTCCCCCAGGCGGCTGCCCAGCACCAGCACCACGTCGGCGTCCTTTCGCACCGTGTTGTTGACCTCGACGTGGATCATGGGAATCGAGAGCTCGTGCGTCTCCACCATGGCCGAGCGGCCCGCCCAGCTCGTCGTCACCGGGGCCCGGAGGAGCTCTGCCACGGCCACCAGCTCGTCCCACGCGCGCGCGGCCAGAACGCCGTTCCCCGCGTGGATCACCGGGCGTGCCGCCTCCACGAGGAGGTCAGCGCTCCGGGCCACCAGCTCCGGGTCGGGCCGCAGCGGCGTCGTGACGCGGTACGCCGAGGGAGGGCGCACGTCCAGCGCGTCGGGCTTGAACGTCCCGTTCATGACGTTCTCCGGCACGTCGAGGTGGACCACCCCCGGCCGCCCGCGGAAGCTCGTGCGCAGCGCCCGCCGCATCAGCTCGGGGATGCG
>Ga0307423_1000783_pt1 | contig 20904 bp, 15 predicted proteins | sample SalMarWE160310MG_FD_202154 | JGI IMG/M metagenome (GOLD analysis project Ga0307423, IMG submission 202154) | Salt marsh sediment microbial communities from the Plum Island Ecosystem LTER, Massachusetts, United States - WE1603-10 | ecosystem: Environmental > Aquatic > Marine > Intertidal zone >...
AGACGTGTGCGCGCACGCGCGGCACCAGCCGGTGATGGATGGGCCGGACGTGTAGATCGACGGTCTTGAGACAGCGGAAGGCGCGCTCGACCTTCGCGAGGTCCTTGTACGCGCGCACCGTGTCTTCAGCCCCGAGCACCTGTTTCGGCACCGAGGTGCGAAGCACGTAGAGGCCATCGAGCGCCGCCTCGGCGTCGATCGCCTTCTGCTTGCGCCCATAGGTGAAGGCCGTATCGGTGATCGTCATCTCGAAGTGCTTGGCCATCTTGAAGCGGCCGAGCACCTTCCCCACGCGCAGACCGATCTTGTCCTTGCCGCGCAGAGCGCGGTTCTCCCGCTGCGTAGCTGCGGCCACCTTCTCGAGCTCACGCTCCGTGGCTTGGAGGAGATCCTCGCGCTTGCGCGCCCGTTCGGCCGCAAGCAGCGGGTTCATACACGCCACCAAGCGCTCCCCGGGGAAGTCGGGATGGGTGATCTCGGCCAGATCGGTCTTGTCGAACAGCGACATCTGCAGCGGACCCCCGTCCTCGGCCAGCTTCCGGATCTGCTCGGCCCGGAGCGCGCTCACCCAATCGAGCCCTTCCACGGGCGCCAACTCCTCGCGGATCCGGGCACTGGTGAGCAAGCCCCGATCGCCCACGAAGACCACCCGCGAGAGCCCGAAGCGGGTGCGCACCTTCTCGATCTGGTCTTTCAAGGTGGTGGGATCACCGGTGTTCCCCGCATAGACCTCAACGGCCACCGGGCAGCCCTCGGCATTGCAGAGCAGGCCGAAGACGATCTGGAGGGACCCCTTCTTGCCATCGCGCGAGTGACCGATCCGGGCCAAGGGACAGGTGCGTCCCTCGAGGTAGCTCGAACTCACGTCGTAGAGCACCAGCGTGCCGTCGTGAAGATGTCGCTCGGCCAAGGCCTTCTCGATCTTCGCCTGGCGCGCCTCGAGCCAGTCCAGGGCGGCGTAGAGATCGTCGGCTTCCACCGTCTCGAGCCCGAGCATCTCGCCCAGGGTGGAGGTGGCGCTGTTCGCGTCGAGGGCGCGGGCGGTGGCGAGCTTGGAGTCCGGAGCGAGCACCCGCGCGGCGATCAGCGCCACGGCGCGATCGCGCTCCGGGCTTCGTCGCGCGGCAAGGCGTCGATCGAGTCCGAGCTTGCGGAGCGTGCCGAGCACAGCGGCGACATGGCCGTGGGGCCGGCTTCGCTCGATCGTGAAGACGTCGTCGGGGGCCACGACGGTGTCGCCGCGCAGGACGCGCCGGAGTCCTTCGATGGTGGCGTCGGAGAGGTGGGAGAGATTGGCGAGGGTACGCTTCTTGACGCGCCCGCCTTGGCGGTAGGACTCGCGGAGCAGGACGGCGGGAGGCGAGTTTCGGTTGGGCACTCGCTCGATATACATGGCTACCTAATATGCCATGAAATCTCGCATTTTACAAGAAAAGTATCCCACTATCAGCCTATAATACATGGCTACCCATTACGCACCCCGGGACCTCAATTCCCATGGCGCGGCGCGCACTTCCCCGGATCAACCCGCTGAATCTCGCGGGAACTTCGGTCTAATCCGAGCTCGGATCGCGGCGGGTGAGCTCCTCGTCCGCGTGTCTTCGGATCTCTTTGTGAAGGGTGGCGTCGCTTTGCAGCTCGCGGAGCTCCCGGAGAGGCAGTGAGCCCAGGATCCGCAGCGCCAGGTCGGTGGGGCAGTAGGGATTGCGCGCCAGGGCGACGCGCACTCTTTGCCTGGTGGCCCAGCGCCGGCTCTCGGCGATCTCGTTCAGTGTGGAGCCGGGGATGGGACGGCGGGAGGCGATCCGGATCACGTCCTCCTCGGTGATGCGCGGGTTGTCGAGGAGATGGCGAATCACCAGCAGGTCGGGATCGAGAAGAAGCTTGTCGAGCATGGGCTTCTCGGTGCCCTTGGCGAGGGACCGGCGCACTCCCAGCGGAATCTCGCCGACCTCGCGGGGCAGGGCTGCGGCGGAGTCCGCCATCGACCGCTCCGAGGCGGGGGTGCGCAACAGCCTGGCCAGGAGATCGTCGCCGCGCTCGGTGGCCACGGCGTAGAGCCCCTCGAGCAGCTCGTAGGAGAGCGGCCTCGTCGCACCACCGTGCACGAGCACGGTGAGCACGGTCTCGCGAAGCAGCTCGAGGCCAGGGGCTTCACCGACGGGTTGGTGCAAGGCGGCGTGGACGAGGGCGAAGCAGTCGTCGGCGGATCGCGCCTCGAGGGTCTCGCGCACCAGCTCCCGCCGCATCGACGGCTCGGTCACGTGCCGGAGCTTGCGCTCCAGCTGTTCGGCCTCCTCCCGGGACAGCGGGCACTCTCCGTTGCGGACTGGTTCGACTTCGAAGAATAGCAGTGGGACCTGTGATAGGTTGGCCGAGGGAGGGTGAGACGAGAGTGCTGGAGCCCTCCGTCGATGCCCGCTAGCCGGATACCCCGAGAGGCGCGGGTTGCCGGGGTCATGGTGGACCATCTGGCGGCACTGCAGCCGCTCTCGGGACGGGTCCTCGCGGTAGACGATGAGGCGGGGGCCGTCGAGGCGGAGCTGGTGAGGAGCGGCGCCCGGGTCAGCGCCTGGCGACGCAGTGCGGTCGGGGATCGCCCCGCGCATCCATGGCCTCCCGACGGTCTCTTCGATGCGGCCACGCTCCGTTTGCCCAAGGGCCGCGAGAGCTTCCAGATGGCGCTCCACGCAGCCGTCTCCCGCATCCGCGAGGGGGGAAGTCTCTGGCTCTACGGCTCCAACGACGAGGGCGCGCGATCGGCGGGGCCGCTGCTCGAGAGCCTGCTCGGCGAGGTGCGGACTGTCGAGACCCGAGGTCATTGCCGCATCTGGCGGGGGATCCGGGGAGCGGCGCCGGGCCCGCTGCGATCCCGACTCTCGGACTGGGAGAGCCGCTTCACCGTGGAGCTGCCGGGTGGTGCGATCGAGGTGCTCTCCTATCCCGGTCTCTTCGCCCACGGCCGCCTCGACGACGGCACCCGTCTTCTGATCGGGTCGCTGCCCCGCAAGCTCCCCGGCGTGCGGGTGCTCGACTTCGGCTGCGGCGCCGGCGTCATCGCCCTGGCCTTGCAGCAGCGCTTCCCCGAGGCGGAGCTCGATCTCGTCGATTCCGATGCCCTCGCCGTCGAGGCGTCGCGGAGGAATCTACCGGGCGCCCGCGTCCACCTGGGAGACGCCTGGTCGGCCCTTTCCGGAAGCGCCCGCTTCGACCTGATCGTCAGCAATCCCCCCTTGCATCGCGGCAAGGGGGAGGACTTCGAGCTGATCCGCAGAATCGTCGACGGCGCAGCCCAGCGGCTTGGACGGCGCGGTGCGCTTCTGGTCGTGGCCCAGCGACGGCTGGCTCTGGGACCGTGGCTCCGGGAGAGCTTCGCCGCGGTGAGAGTGGAGAGTGAGAGCCGGGGCTACCGGCTCTGGTCCGCTACTCGCCCCAACTCGTAGTGCTCAGCGGACCGGGACGAATCGTTCCCTGGCCACCTTGCGCAGGCGATCGATGTCTTCGCGTCTGGAGATCGAGAGCGGCACCGTCTCGCGAAGCTCCCTCACCAGGAGCTCGGTGTCGAGAGGACGCTTCTCGTGAAGCGAGCGATACAGCCCGGCGATCACCGCCTGCTCGATCTCCGCTCCGCTGAAGCCTTCGCTGTACCCGACCAGCTGGCCGAGATCGAAGGCGGACGGCTTCTGCATGTGGCGGGAGAGGTGGATGCGAAAGATCGTCGATCGCTCCCCCGGATCGGGGAGGTCCACGAAGAAGATCTCGTCGAAGCGGCCCTTGCGCAGGAACTCCGGGGGAAGCGAGAAGACGTCGTTCGCCGTCGCGACGACGAAGACCTCCTTCTTCTTCTCCTGCATCCAGGTCAAGAAAGTCGCGAAGATACGCCGGCTCAGGCCGCCGTCCTGCTCGCCGCCTGTCGGTGTGAAGCTCTTCTCGATCTCGTCGATCCAGAGCACCACCGGGGACATCGACTCGGCCACCTCGATGGCCCTGCGGAGGTTCTTCTCGGACTCGCCCACGTACTTGTCGTAGAGGCGTCCGGCGTCGAGCTTCACCAGCGGCAGGCCCCACTCGCGGGCGATGCACTTTGCCGCCAGCGACTTTCCGCAGCCCTGGACTCCCACCATCAGGATGCCGCGAGGTGGCGTCAGGTTGAGGGCCGCCGCCTCCTTCGAGAAGCCGACACGCGCCCTCGCCAGCCACTGCTTGAGGCGGGCGAAGCCGCCCAGCTCGAAGGGATTGTCCTCGGCGGGGAAGTACTCCAGGAGACCATCCTCTCCGAGTGTGCGCGCCTTCTCTTCTGCGATGCGATGGATGTCGGCGGAACAGAGCGCGCCGTCTTCGAGGACGGTTCGGGCAATCGCCTGCCGGGCCTGGTTCACCGTCATTCCCGAGAGCGCGCGCACCAGGTCGTCGAGCTCAGGGCGGGTCAGCTCGACCCGGACTCCCCTCCGCTGACGCAGCGAGCGCACCACCGTGGTCGCGACCTCGCGGAGCTCGCTTTCGCCGGGCAGCGAGAGCCGGTAGTGCACCACCTGGGAGTCGACGTCCGGCGGGAAGCGGTCGGAGGCCCCGGTGATCACCATGGTGGAGCAGCTCCTCTCGAAGACGCGCGCCGCGTCCTTGAACTCCCGGCAGACCGCCGCGTCCTCCAGGTGCCGGGCGAAGTCCTTGAGCAGAAAGATCCCCTCCACCTGGAGGGTGCGGAGATGCCCCATCAGCTCCAGGGGACCCGCGGTGGCGCGATTGGCGTAGGCCGTGGGCTTCTGGACCAGGCCCCGCGTCAGGGTCCACTCGAAGACCGGCATCGAGAGCTCCTCGGCCACGGCGTCCACGAGCTGCTCCACACGCTCCTCCTCCACCGTGTCGATGGCGATCACCGGGTAGAAGGAGAGCACCAGGGTCCTGATGTCGTGGATGCTGGTCGAGAGGCCCATCTGCGGGAAACATCGGTCTCCCAGAAGATTCGCTTGATCCTCCCTCAATCCTCGATGCGGGCCTCGAGAATGCGATCCAGTCGGGCTGGATCGCGGCGCAAGTCGATAGTGCGGCCGCGGTGGACGTAGACCAGGCCCGGCTTGGTCCCGGAGGGCTTGGAGACGTGCTTGATGGGAGCGACGTGGACACTGGCCCGGGTGGCGTTCTTCTGCTTGGAGAAGTGGACGGCCAGCTCGCCCGCTTCGAGCAGCGACTCCGAGGGCGGATCTTCACGGCCCTCGGTGCGCAGGATGACGTGGCTCCCCGGTGATCCCTCCAGGTGGAAAAAGAGGTCGCGGCCCCTGGCCAGGCGAGTCGTCAGCAGATCGTTGCCCTCGTCACTCTTCCCCACCCAGATCTCCAGTCCGTCGCTGGTGCGGTAGCGCTTGGGCTGGAGGCGGGGCGGGATCTCCGTCTTGCCGATCTTCCAGATCGCTTTCTTCTCTGCCGGGGGCTTCTCTTCCGGCGGCGCGGGAAAGTAGCGATCGAGCAGGCGGCGCACCGCGGGGCGCGCCGAGAACGCGTCGAGGTCCGCCTGGCTCAGCTCCTCGCCCTCGACGAGCGCGGTGCACTCCGAGCACAGGGCGTCGATTTCTTCCAGACGTCCCTGCACTTCGCCGAGCTGCTGCTGCGCCTTGTGCGCCTGGCGCTCCGCCTTGCGGGCGCGCTTGAAGATCCGCTGGAGGTTCTCCGCGGGCGAGAGGGCGGGATCGAGGGGAATGCTCACCTCTGCGCCGGTCTCGAAATCCTTCACCAGTGCCTGGTCGGCTCCCGGACGGAGCGAGCCGAGAGCGCTCTTCAGAAGCTCGCCCTGACGCTGAAGCTCCGGTGCCGCCGCTGCCGCCTCCGCGTCGCGCTCCAGATTTCGCAGCTTGCGTTCCAGGCGGCCGCGATGCTTCTTCAAGGCCTGGGCGATTCGCTGCAGTCTCAGGTCCTGGCGCGTCGCCGCCTCGGTCGCCTGGTACCACTCCTCGATCGCGGCGAGCAGCTGCTCCTCCGGCGTCTCCGCGAAGCGATCCTCTCCTTCGCCGGGAGGACGGGTCTCCGGATCCCGCCAGGACTCTCCCCCTCGGAGATCCCGCCGCGTCTGGTCCAGCGGCCGCTGGGAGCCCACCAGGATTCCCGCTCCGTCGATCAGGTAGAGGTTGCTGCGCGGGCCCAGGATCGAGAGCAGCAGGTCCAAGGATCCCTTCGCGGTGGCGAAGCGCAGCAGGACCTGCCGGTCGTCGCTCACGATCCGCACCTCTTCGAGCCGCCCGCCCTCTGCGTGTGCCCGCAAGTACCGGACGAATCCCGGAGGCGTGGGGGGAGCCTGGCGGGGCTTGGCGAGCACGGAGAGGCGCGCGAAGCCGGGACGGCAGGAGAGCAGGAGGTGGCACTTGTCTCGGGCGGGGCGTTCCCCACCCCCGCTCAGGACCAGGACGAGCTCGAAGTCGTCGACCTGCACCACCCGGTCGAGACGCGCGCCCAGCCGCTCTCGCTCGAGTGCCGCAGCCGCCCGGCGAAGCTCGCAAAGGCTCAACACTCCGACTACCTCTGGCATCCCGGGCAGTAGTGGGTGCTCCGCTGACCGATCACCACCCGGCGGATCCTCCTTCCGCAGCGATGGCAGGGCTCCCCCTTCCGCGCGTAGACGCGCCGTTCGTTCTGGTACCCGCCGTCGCGGCCATCGGGTGCGACGAAGTCGCTGATGCTCGAGCCACCGGTCTCGATGGACCGTAGCATCACGCGCTTGATTTCCTCACTGATGCGATCGCACTCCCGCCGGGTGATGCGCCCGGCGCGGCGGGTGGGACGGATGCCGGCCAGGAAGAGCGCCTCGTCGCTGTAGATGTTCCCGCTTCCGGCCACCACCGACTGATCCAGGAGCAGGCTCTTGATGGCGAGCTTGCGGCCCCGAGTGGCGCGAAACAGCTCCTGGCCCGAGAGCTCGAGCGCCTCGATTCCCAGTCGATCGAGCCGCTCGCTGCGCTGCTTCGGCCCGAGCAGCAGGACCTTTCCGAACTTGCGCACGTCGCGAAACAGAACCTCGGGACCGCCGTCCTCGAAGCCGAGGCGAAGGTGGGTGTGGGCGTCGGGGCGAAAGCGTGGCTGCTCTTCGGGCGCGAGTGCCGCCCGGCTGGTGACCGAGAGCAGGCGCGGGCTGACGGCGTCGCTGGAGAAGAGCTGGCCGGTCATCCCCAGGTGAAGGACCAGGCGGCTGGCGTCGTCGAGGGTGGCGACCAGGTACTTGCCGCGGCGCACCAGGCAGCGGACGGTGCGGCCCGTGAGAAGGCGGCGCAGGGTCGAGGGAGGGGTGAGGAAGAGCTGGCTCCGGCGGGTGGTGTGGACCTCCGCCAGGGTGCGGCCCTCGAGCAGCGGCGCAATCCGGCGCCGCGTCACCTCGACCTCGGGAAGCTCCGGCACCTCAGACGTCGCGCCGCGGAGGGCGCGCGGCGCAGCCCGCCTCGCCGATCCGTTCGCCCCGGTCCCTCCGCATCGCCAAGTCGGCTAGCGCCAAGGCTCGACCAGGACCTTGGCGTGCTCGTCGGGATTCCCGAGCTTCTCGAAGAAGTCGGCGACCTCGTCCACTCCGACCTTCCCGGTAATCACGGGCGCGGCGTCGATCTTGCCCTCCTCCAGCGCGCGGAAGGCGGCGGTGAACTCCTCCGGGGTGTAGCCGAGCACGAACTGGAGGTTGATCTCCTTGTAGATGCCCACCATCGGCTTGATGCGATCGTCCTCCATGCAGACGCCGGCCAGCACGATGCGGGCACCTGAGGGTGCATCGAACATGAGCTGTTGGATCAGCCCGGGGACCCCGACGCACTCGAAGATCACGGCGGACCCGGCTCCGGCCATCTCGGTCCAGGCTTCGATGGCGGGCTGCTGCTTGGGGTCGACCACCACGTGAGCGCCGAGATGCTGGGCGAGTCCGCGGCGCTTGGCCGAGAAGTCCGCGGCGATGATGGGCTCCCGGCCCGCCAGCCGGAGGGCGGCGACCACGGCGAGACCCACTGGGCCGCATCCCACCACCAGCGGCACGTCCGTCGGCTGCAGGTTCGCCTTGGCCACCGCGTGGATCCCCACTGCCATCGGCTCGGTCAGTGCTGCCAACTCGGTAGAGAAATCGTCGGAGACCCGGAGCAGCGTCGCCTCCGAGAGCACCATCAGCTCTCCGTAGCCGCCGGGAAAGTCGTTCGAGTAACCGATACCGTCCACGCCACCCCGGTGAAAGACGACCGGCAGGGAGCAGACCCGGTCGCCCTTCTTCAGCGTCTGGCTGGTGCCCGGACCGAACTCGACGATCTCCGCGCAGAACTCGTGGCCCATCACCACGTCGCGCTGCAGGTCCATGCTGAAGAAGGGGGACCCTGCGGCCTGCGCCAGCGCGGACATCTCCTCTGCGTGGACCAGGGCGTGGAGGTCCGAGCCGCAGATGCCACAGGCGAGAGTCTTCACGAGCACCTGGCCGTCGCTCGGCACCGGATCGGGCACCGTGTCGGAGATGATCTTTCCACCACGCATGACCGCAGCGCGCATCGCGAGTCCTCCTCTGGCTGATGGGCAGGGCGAAGCGCGGATGCTAACAGAGCGGGATTCGCGGGACCCGGCTCCCCGGCTGGCAGCGCAGCTCCGCATGCCGTTGCCCCCCGCGGGGCGTTGTCTGATCGGTTAGATTCTCCGCCGCGGCGCTAGAGGTGCTCGACACGATGAGCGATGCCAAGATCCAGAAGCCCTACCCCGATGTTCCGCAGCAGCCGGACTTCCCGGAAATCGAGCGGCGGATCCTCGACGGTTGGGGCAGGAACGGAACCTTCGAGAGGTCCGTCGAGCAGCGAGCCGCGGGCGAGGCGGGGGAGAACGAGTTCGTCTTCTACGACGGGCCGCCCTTTGCCAACGGCCTGCCCCATTTCGGGCACCTGCTGACCGGCTTCGTCAAGGACATCGTGCCGCGCTACCAGACCCTGCGCGGACGCCGGGTCGAGCGCCGCTTCGGATGGGACTGCCACGGACTCCCCGCGGAGATGGAGGCCGAGAAGGAGCTCGGGGTCTCGGGGCGGGCCGCGATCCAGAAGTTCGGAATCGGCAACTTCAACGCCCACTGCCGCGAGTCGGTGGTCCGCTACACGGATGAATGGCACCGCTACGTGAACCGCTCCGCCCGTTGGGTGGACTTCGAGAACGACTACAAGACCATGGACCGCGACTACATGGAGAGCGTGCTATGGGCCTTCAAGCGGCTCTGGGAGAAGGGGCTGCTCTACGAGGGGAAACGGGTCGTTCCCTACTCCTGGGCTGCGGAGACCCCGCTCTCCAACTTCGAGACCCGGCTCGACAACTCCTACCGCGAGCGGGAGGATCCGGCGATCACGGTGCGCTTCGCATTGCGCCCCGAGGGCGACGACCGTCCCACCGACCTCCTGGCCTGGACCACGACGCCCTGGACCCTCCCCTCGAACCTGGCACTCGCGGTGGGGCCGGAGATCGACTACGCGGTCTTCGAGCTCTCCGGACGGCGGCTGATCCTCGGGGCCGCCCTGGTGGAGGCGTACGCTGCGGAGCTTGCCGACGCCGAGCGGGTCGGAACCGTGAGAGGCTCGGAGCTGGTCGGCCGCCACTACCAGCCGCTCTTCCCCTTCTTCGAGAGCACCGAGAACGCCTTCCGCGTGGTCGCGGCGCCGTTCGTGGAGGTGGAAGAGGGGACCGGCGTAGTTCACATGGCTCCCGGGTTCGGCGAGGAAGACATGGAGCTCTGTGAGGCGGAGGGGATTCCCGTCGTCTGTCCCGTCGACGACGAGGGAAAGTTCACCGCGGAGGTTCCTCCCTACCAGGGGATGCAGGTGATCGGGGCCAATCGGCCCATCATCCGAGCGCTTCGGGAGCGCGGTCTGATCTTCAAACAGGAGAGCCATCTCCACAACTACCCGCACTGCTGGCGCACCGACACGCCGCTGATCTACAGGGCCGTGAATTCCTGGTACGTGCGCGTCACCAAGTTCCGCGACCGGATGGTGGAGCTGAACCAGAACATCAATTGGGTCCCCGGACACATCAAGGACGGGCTCTTCGGAAAGTGGCTGGAGGGCGCCCGTGACTGGTCGATCAGCCGCAACCGGTTCTGGGGAGCGCCGATTCCGGTCTGGAAGAGCGACGATCCGAATTATCCGCGCCTGGACGTCTACGGCAGCGTCGACGAGATCGAAAGGGATTTCGGGGTGCGGCCCGACGATCTTCACCGCCCCGCCATCGACGAGCTGGTGCGTCCCAATCCGGACGATCCGAGTGGAAAGAGCGTGATGCGCCGCATTCCGGAGGTGCTCGACGGCTGGTTCGAGTCCGGCTCGATGCCCTACGCCCAGGTCCACTATCCCTTCGAGAACCGGGAGTGGTTCGAGAACCACTTCCCGGCCGACTTCATCGTCGAGTACGTGGCCCAGACCCGCGGCTGGTTCTACACGATGCTGGTGCTGGCCACGGCGCTCTTCGACCGCCATCCGTTCGAGAACTGCATCTGCCACGGCGTCGTCGTCGCCAAGGATGGTCAGAAGCTCTCCAAGCGGCTCAAGAACTTCCCGGACCCGGAGGAGGTCTTCGAGACCCAGGGCGCCGACGCGTTTCGCTGGTACCTGATGGCCTCGCCCCTGCTCAAGGGCGGCGACCTGCGCGTGGAAAAGGACGCCAAGGCGATCGCCGAGGTGGTGCGGAACGTGATGAACCCGATCTGGAACGCCTGGTACTTCTTCTCGCTCTACGCGAACGCCGACGGCATCCGCGCGGAGTTCGGAGCGGCCGACGGAAACGTCCTGGACCGCTACATCCTCGCCAAGACCCGCGAGCTGGTGGAGGACCTGGGCGAGCTGATGGATGCCTACGACATCGCCGGTGCCTGTGGCCGCGTGATCGCCTTCATCGACGCGCTCAACAACTGGTACATCCGCCGCAGCCGCCTGCGCTTCTGGAAGAGCGAGAAGGACGACGACAAGCGTCGGGCTTACGACACCCTCTACACGGTGCTGGTGACGCTCTGCCGGGTGACGAGTCCCCTGCTTCCCCTCCTCAGCGACGAGATCTACCGCGGCCTGACCGGGGAGGAGAGCGTGCATCTGGGCGACTGGCCCGACCCGGAGAGCCTGCCGGCGGATCCCGCTCTGGTGGCGGACATGGACCGGGTGCGCGACGTCTGCTCGACCGCCCTCGCCATGCGACGCACCGAGAATGTCCGGGTCCGCCAGCCGCTACGCGCCCTCACCATCGCGGGCCCCCAGGTCGAGCGCCTGCATCCCTTCCTGGACCTGATCCAGGACGAGGTGAACGTGAAGGAGGTGCGGCTGAGCCAGGAGATCGAGCGGTTCGCCAGCTTCCAGCTCCAGGTGAACGCGCGGCTGGTGGGGCCCAGGCTCGGACCGGAGATGAAGGCGGTGCTCGCCGCGGCCAGGCAAGGCGATTGGAGGGCGTTGGAGGGTGGCCGCGTCGAGGTCGCCGGACAGGTGCTCTCCGAGGGCGAGTACACCCTGCTGCTCAGGCCCGCCGAGGGCGTGGCGTGCCAGGCGCTCTCGACCAACGACATGGTCGCGGTGCTCGACTTCGAGCTCAACGAGAGCCTGGTCCAGGAGGGAAGGGCGCGGGATCTGGTGCGGCTGATCCAGCAGGCGCGCCGCGAGGCCGGGCTTCACGTCTCCGATCGGATTCGACTCTCTCTCACCCTCCCGCCGGACTGGAAGGCCGCCGCTACCGCCTTCCGCGACTACCTGACGGAGAACACACTGGCCAGCGAGCTCGATGTGGAAGGGAACCACCTCGAGGGAGCGCTCTTCGAGCAGCAGGCGAAGCTCGGCAACGAGGCGGTCCAGCTCTCGATCGCGAAGATTCGGTAGCCGGCTACTCGCTTTCCGGGAAGTACTCCCGGCTCTTCTCCACACCGTGGTCGAACTCGGCCACCTTCATCTTCGCCCCGTTCTCCCACCAGGCGGTCCAGACACCGTGGTACTGCCCATCCCGGAACTCGCCCTGGGTCTGGATCTGTCCGTTTTCGTAGTAGCTGGAGGCCGGGCCGTGCCGCTCGCCGTCGCGGTACTCACTGACCACCATGGGCTTGCCGTTCCGGTACCAGGCCAGCCACTTTCCATGCAGGACGTTCGCCTTGTACTCCTCCAGGGATTCCCTGGTGCCATCCTCGTACCAAGTCGTGAAGGCGCCCTCGCGCTTGTCGTCCTTGTAGAACCCCTGCTCCGCCTTCTGGCCGTTCGGGTGCCACTCGGTGAAGGGGCCCTCCAGCTTTCCGCCCACGAAGTTGGCCTCCACCCGCTTCTCGCCCGTCGGATACCAGAACAGACTCGGGCCGTGCTGGGTTCCATCGGGAAGCTCGCACCACTGCTTGTGTCCGTGCGGGGGCGCGGAGCCCTTCAGGATCGCGCCGTCAGGGCATTCCGGCTCTCCGGCGAGAGCGGCCGCGCCGAAGCCCAGAGCCAGGAGCGGGATCAGGAGGAACGCGGTTCGCATGTCGAAACGATATCAGTGGTAGCCCATTCCCGGATAGAGGAGATTGATGGCCATCAGCAACAGCAGGAGGTTCGAAGCGGGTCCGGCCAGTGACATCCACGCCGCTCGACGCGGATGAGCGTATGCCCAGGTGGGGTCGTAAGGGGTGTTCGCCCAGCCGATCATCCAGCCCATCCACAGATAGGAAAGGATCGGAGCGACGACGGTCCCGAAGGGATCGCGGCGCAGGTGGGGTCTGGGGTCGAGGGAGACCTGGCCGCCGTGATATGCGGTGAGGTCGCCTCCGCGCATCGCCGCCCAGGCGTGGGCCGCCTCGTGGACGGTGAGAGAGAAGAGCAGCACCACGTACCAGACGATTCCGAGAACGACCGAGTCCAACGCCGGCCTCCGGGGACGGCAGCAAGCATACCCCGGAGCGTCCGGCGCGAACGCCGCGATCCGGCTAGTCTACCCTCCGTGCCGGAAAAGAGGAGCCAACAGGGCGACTCCGGGCGCCCCGTCATCGTCGTCAGCAACCGCCTTCCCTTCACCTACCAACGCGGTTCGCGGGGCCTCGAGCGCCGACCCTCCTCGGGCGGGCTGGTCTCCGCGCTGGAGCCGGTGGTCAGCCGGCGGGGCGGCACCTGGATCGGATGGCCCGGTCTCGAGATCAAGGCGCGCGAACGTATCTCGACCCGGGTCAAGAACTACAAGGTGGCGCCGGTCCTGCTGAGCGAGAGCGAGGTCACCCGCTACTACCACGGCCTCTCCAACCGGACCCTGTGGCCCCTCCTTCACTCCCTTCCCGCGCTGACCCGCTTCGAACGCCGGGACTGGCAGAGCTACGAGCAGGTCAACGAACGCTTTGCCAGGGTGACCGCCGAAAACGCGCACAAGGGGGAGCTGATCTGGGTGCACGACTACCACCTGATGCTGGTCCCCGAGTACCTCCGTCAGTTCGCGCCCGGCCGGCGGATCGCGTTCTTCCTGCACATTCCGTTCCCCCCCTACGACATCTTCCGGATGCTTCCCTGGGACCGCCAGCTGCTTCGCGGCCTGCTTGCCTGCGACCTGATCGGCTTCCACGTCCAGAGCTACGCGAACAACTTCTTCGATTGCGTGGAGCGTCTGCTCAGCGCTCGCGTCGATCGAAAGGCGATGGTCGTCGAGCTGGGAGATCGGACCTCGCAGGTGGGAATCTTCCCGATCGGGATCGATTTCGACTTCTTCGATCAGATGGCGCGCGAGGCTCCCACCACTCCGGACGCGGAGCGCGAGCGCTTCGTGCTGGGAGTGGATCGGCTGGACTACACCAAGGGCATCGCGGAGCGGATTCGCGCCTTCGAACGGCTGCTCGAGATTCATCCGCGCTACCGGGAGGAGGTGGTCTTTCTTCAGCTCGCGGTTCCGAGTCGCTCCCAGGTGGCGGAGTACAAGGGGTTGAAGCGCGGAATCGACGAGCTGGTGGGCCGGGTGAACGGGCGCTTCGCCACCGCGAACTGGTCGCCGATCCGATACCTCTACCGTTCGGTTCCCCGCGATCGGCTGGCGGCCCTCTACCGCGACGCCGCCGTGGGACTGGTCACCCCGACGCGGGATGGGATGAACCTGGTCGCCAAGGAGTTCGTCGCCTGCCAGGTGGGCGACCCGGGCGTCCTGGTGCTCTCGCGGATGGCGGGCGCCGCGGAGACGATGCACGAGGCGCTCCTCGTCAACCCCTTCGACCTGGACGGAACCGCGGAGGCGATTCACCGCGCCCTCACCATGGAGCTGGACGAGCGAGCCTCGAGGATGGCATCGCTGCGCCGGCGCGAGAGGCGCGACAACGTGGAGGCCTGGGTCGACCGCTTCCTCGAAGCGGCCGAGCAGAGCCCCGCCCAGATCCAGCCCCTGAGCGACTCCGAGATCCATTCCTGGCTGGGCGCCTTCCTCCGCGAGTATCCGCTCTGCCTCTTCCTCGACTACGACGGGACGCTCTCGCCGCTGCGTGAGCATCCATCCAAGGCGACGCTGTCCGAGGAGATGCGCAGGGCGCTGGACGCCTGCGTCGAGCGGCAGGATACGCAGGTGGCGATCGTGAGCGGCCGCTCCCTCGACGACGTCGCGAAGATGGTGAATCGCTCGGACGTGATCTTCGCCGGAAATCACGGCCTCGAGATCGAGGGGCCGGGCATCGAGGGATTCCGCCACGAGGATCTCGTCCATTACCAGAAACGCGCCGACACCCTGGCGAGGGAGCTCAAGGCGGTCGAAGTCGATGGGGCCTGGACCGAGGCGAAAGGCCCGACGCTCACCTTCCACTACCGGGAGGTTCCGGAGCCAAAGCGAGCGGCTCCCGTGGAAGCGGCGCGGCGGATCATGACCGAGGCCGGATACCAGCCCCGCGACGCGCACCTCGCCGTCGAGGCGCGGCCTCCCATCGGGTGGGACAAGGGGCGCGCCGTTCTCCACATCCTGCGCAGTCTGTACGGCCTCTCCTGGTCCGAGCGGGTGCGCGTGATCTACGTGGGCGACGACCAGACCGACGAGGACGCCTTCCGTTTCCTGGCCGGTCTGGCGATCACCTTCCGGGTCGGAAAGGCCGAGACCCTGACGGCGGCTGCGCGGCGGCTGCCCAACGTCGACGCGGTCCGCACGCTCCTCGACTGGCTCTCTCGGCGCCCGGCGCCCCAGAGCTGAGGTCGCTTGGAAGCTCTCGACCTCGCGATCCTCGCCGCTGCGGCCTTCGCCACCTCGATCCTATCCGCTGTCGTCGGTATGGCCGGCGGGATCACCCTGCTGGCGGTGATGCTTCTCTTCCTCGAGCCGCTCGCGGCGATTCCCCTCCACGGCGTGATCCAGCTGGTCTCGAACACCTCGCGTACGGCGATTCAGCGAAGACACGTCGACCTGCACATCCTGGTGCGCTACTCGGCGCTCCTGATCCCGATGGGCTGGGTGGGGCTCCATCTGGCCAATGCACTTCCGGCCGCGGCGATGCGGGTGATGATCGGCATCTTCGTCCTGATCGCGACCTGGTTCCCGGGGTGGCTGCTCTTGGGCACCCATCCCGAGGAGACCAATCCCGGCCGTCGCTTCTTCGTCCTGGGCGGCGTGGTGGGCGTGCTGAACATGACGATCGGGGCGACGGGACCCCTGATCGCGCCCTTCTTCCTCAACCTGGGCCTGGATCGGCGCGCCCTCGTCGGCACCAAGGCCGCCTGCCAGGCCCTGGGCCACCTGGTCAAGATCGCCCTGTTCGGGGTGGCGGGCTTCGCCTTCGCTCCCCACCTGGCTCTGCTGGTGAGCGCCGGGGCCTGTGTCGTGGCCGGCACCTGGATCGGCAGCCGGATCCTCGAGCGCGTCAGCGAGCGCTTCTTCCGGCACCTCTACATGGTCGTTCTCACCGCCATCGCCCTGCGCCTGCTGGCAGGTGAAGCCTTCGCACTGCACCTGTCACGCTGAAACTGCGCTTCCGAGCCCCCGAGTGCAGTAAAAGCGCTTCTCCGGCGGCTGCAGCTTGGCCCGGCTCTTGCGAATCCAGATCGAACGTGACTGGATCGACCACGACGGGATCGAGCATGACGGCCGAGACCATGGTGACGCCTGGCCGGAGCAAGAAGCTGGCAACCGCCCTCGCCAGCGCGCTGGGGCTTCTGGCCCTGCTCTGGCTGATCTACCTCGGCCTCACCTGGGACCTCCGCTCCGGCGCCCGCGAGCCGAACGCAGCGTTCGAGCCCGTGGCCGTGGTGCGCGGCGATCTTCCCGAGACGGTGGTCGCCACCGGGGTCCTGGAGCCGAGCGCCCGGGTGGTCGTACAGTCCGAGATCCCGGGCATCGTCGCCGCGGTGCACATCGACGACGGCGAGCGGGTGACGAAGGGCCAGGCGCTGGTCGAGCTCGACCGCGAGCGGCTCGAGGACCGGGTGGCGGAGCTCGCCGCCAGCCTGGAGATGCGCCGCGCCCGCGCGCGATTCGATCTGGTGGGTCGCGCTCGGGCCGAGCTAGAGAAGGCCGAGCGGGACCTGGAGCGGGAACGCCGTCTCTTCGAGAGAGGGGTGGTCTCGAAGGAGCGCATCGAGGATCTCGCCCACGCGGTTCAGATGCTCGAGATCGCTCTCTCCGATGCGCACGCCGAGCTCGCCGCCCGACGCGCGGAGGTCCGGGAGGCCGAAAACGCCCACCGCCGGGTCGAGAGCGATCTCGCCAAGACCATGATTCGTTCGCCCGTCGACGGTGTCGTGGTGCGCCGGGAGGTGGAGGTGGGAACGGCCGTCGCCGATCTTCAGAACGGCGGCACGGTGGTGGCGACCCTCGCCGACGATCACCGCATCCACGTCCTCGCCGAGGTGGACGAGAACGACGTGGCGAGAGTGAGGGTGGGGCAGCCGGCCCGTGTCCACATCGACGCCTTTCCGGACGAGGTCTTCGCGGGAACGGTGCGAAAGGTATCGTCCTCGGGAACCAGTGAGGGTGGCGTCTCCAGCTTCGAGATCGAGATCGAGGTCGCTCCCGATGACCGCGTGCGAGTGGGAATGTCGGCCGACGCCCGGGTGGAAGTGCGGAAGCACCAGCGGGTGCTTCTGGTACCGAACACCGCTCTGGTGCGGACCGAAGAAGGAGCCAAGGTCCGGGTCGTGAACCAGGGCAAGCGCCCCGAGCTGGTAGCCATCGAGGAGGGCTACAGCGACGGCTTCCGGACCGTTGTGCTCCGGGGTCTCTCCGAGGGCGACACCGTCCTGGTCCGATCGGACGGCGCCGGGCGATGAGCGCCCTCCTCGAGCTGCGTGGGATCCGCAAACGCTTCAGCCTCGGAGAGAAGCAGGTGGAGGTTCTCCACGGCGTCGACGTCGATGTGCTGGCGGGGGAGTTCGTCGCCATCATGGGACCCTCCGGGTCCGGAAAGACCACCTGCCTGGAGATCCTGGGTGCCCTCTCCCGGCCCAGCGAGGGCAGCTACTCGTTCGAGGGCCGGCCGATTCACCACCTCGACGACGACTCGCTGGCAGATCTGCGGGCCCGCCGCATGGGCTTCGTGTTCCAGACCTTCAACCTGATGCCTCGCATGTCCGCCGTACGCAACGCCGCGCTCCCACTGCTCTACGCCGGGGTTGCGCGAAGGGAACGCGAGGAGCGAGCCAGGGACCTGCTGGGTCGCGTTGGTCTCGGCCATCGCCTCGGACACCGCCCGGCACAGCTCTCCGGCGGTGAACGGCAGCGAGTCGCGATCGCCCGGGCTCTCGCCAACGAGCCGGGAGTGATTCTCGCCGACGAGCCCACCGGCAACCTGGACGAGGCCACCAGCCGGGAGATCCTGGAGCTGTTCTGCGAGCTTCACAGGGAAGGACGCACCCTCATCGTCGTCACCCACAACGACGAGGTCGCGTCCTGCGCCGGGCGGGTGATTCGTCTCCGCGACGGGCGCATCGCCCAGGGAGCGTGAGATGGGGCTCTCCTTCGGCCGCCGCATGCGGATGCTCTCGCCCTTGGTGGGCGACGGTCTGGCGGAGCTTCGCGCCGCTTGGCAAAGCCATGCTCTCACCCTGATCGGCCTGGTCTGGGGCTCCGCCGCCGTCGTCCTGCTCCTGTCCTTTGGCGTCGGTTTCACGCAGTTTCTCGACCTGGGCGTCGAGAAGACCGGGGATCGCTGGACCGTCGTCCAGAGCGAGTACACCACCGCGGAGTCGGGCGGGCGGCGCCCGGGTCGACGCGTCGAGTTGACCTTCGACGACCTCGACCGGATCCGCGCGGGCGTGCCGAGCGCTCTCCGCGCCGCCGGCGAGATCCTCGAGGCTGCCAGCGTCGAGACGCCCCATCGCACCCGGGCCACCGTCGTCTCCGCCGCCAGCCCGGAGATCCGGGGGATTCGCAATCACGCGATCCAGCGAGGACGCTACTACGACGCTTCCGACGAGCGCTCCGGGCGCCGCGTCGCGGTAATCGGCTCCGAGCTGGAGGGGATCCTCTTCGCCGACGGCGACGGCATCGGCCGCTCCCTCCAGATCGACGGAGCTCCCTTCGATGTGGTGGGGGTGCTGGCGCCGAAGGGCTTCCAGCTGATGACCAACATGGATCTGCACGACCGGATGGTCTTCATCCCCCTGGGCGCGGGCGGGCGGCTGTTTCGCGAGCGGAGGTCGGTCGACCACATCTACGTAGAGCCCCGTCGCATCGACGACGGTGAGCGCATGGAAGCGGAGATCCGCGCCGCTCTCTGGCCGCTGCATTTCCTGGACCCCGAGGAGAGCGAGGCGATCCGCTTCGAGAGCGTGCCCGAGATCATGCGCCCGGTCCGAAAGGTCTTCGTCGCTTTGCAGGTGCTGCTCGGCGTCGTCGGCACCGTCACACTGGCCATGTCGGGTGTCAGCGTCGCCAACCTGATGATCGCCATCGTGGGTGCGCGCCGTCGCGAGCTCGCCATGCGCCGGGCCTGCGGAGCGCGCCGCAGCGACCTGCTCCTCCAGCTCATGGTCGAGACCCTGGTCATCGTGGGCCTCGGCGGCGTCGTCGGTGTGGCGAGTGCCCTGCTCATCGCGACGCTCCTCGGCTACGCCCCTCTGCCGCCCGCATTTCCAGCCCCCCGGGTTTCGGCAAACGTGCTGCTCACGACGTTGGTCGTCTTGACCGCCGTCGGTCTGATCGCCGGCATCGCCCCGGCTCGGATCGCCGCCCGCGTCGATCCCTCGGCAGCGCTCCGGGTGACCTGATGGATCTTCGCGAATCCTCGCGTCAGGCCATCGAGGTCCTCTCGGATCACCCCAGGCGCGTGGTCGCCTCCTCTCTGGGCGTCTTCTGGGGTGCCGCCGGCATCGTCCTGCTGCTGGCGATGGGGACGGGCTTCCGGGACTACATGAGGACCGAGCTCGGCCGCTTCGGCCGGAGCTTCGTGATGATGTCTCCGGCGAGCACCTCCTCCGGGTTTCCGGGCTACCGCAAGGGTATTCGCGTCGAGATTTCGCGGGAAGACGCCGCCATCGCCGCGCGAGAGAACACCGATCTCATCGAGGCCATCCTCCCCGAGCACGTCTCCGAAGAACGGGTCCTGGTCGAGGCCGGAGATCGCGTCCGCCGACTCGACCTGGCCGCGGCCGATCACCGATACGCTCGGTATCGGAAGTTCGCGATCGGCCGGGGGCGTTTCTTCGACGCAGGCGATGTGGAGGGCCGCCGCGCGGTCGCGGTTCTCGGCTACGAGGCGGCGGTCGATCTCTTCGGCAGCGCGGAGCGGGCGCTGGGGGGACGGATCCGCGTGGAAGGGCGCGGCTTCGAGGTGATCGGCGTCGCCGATCAAAAGGGCCGGCAGTACATGAATACGAACCGGCCCGACAACCGCCTCCTGATCATTCCCATCACCACCGCCGAGGCCAAGCTCGGCTACCGGAAGGAGGCGGTCTCGAGGCTGATGGTGTTCGCGCGTGCGGGCGTCTCCCCCGAGGAGTCGACGAAGGCGGTGCTCTCGAGCCTGGGCCCGCGGGCCGGCTTTCACCCCGAGGACGCGGACGCTCTCAAGTGGTTCGACTTCGGCCAGTTCCTGGGCCTGGTGGACCTCTTCTACGCCGGCTTCAGCGTCTTCATCGGCGTCGCCGGCATCGTCACACTGCTGATCGGCGCGGTCGGCATCGCCAACTACCAACTGGCCACGCTGAACGAGCGCAGCGTGGAGATCGCCGTCTCCAAAGCGATCGGTGCGAAGAACCGGACCCTGATCTTCCAGACCGTCCTCGAGTCCCTGTTCGTCTCGGGAAGCGCCGCACTGGGCGGCGTCTCTCTCGGTCTCGCAGCCTGTGCCGCTCTCGGATCGATCTCCGCCTCGCAGGGGCTTCCGAATCCCATCATCTCCCTGCCCGCGGTGATCGTTACCTCGGTTGCCGTCGTGGGCGTGGCGGTGGTGGCGGCGGCACTGCCGGCTCGGAGGGTGACCCGGATCGAGATCTCGGAAGCGCTGCGTGCGGAGATGTGAGGTGCGCCCATGCCCGTCCGCTTGCGTCAGCCAGAATCTCGACAAGCGCGACGGTCTGGTTCGTCTGGCCGCGACGAGGGTCGGGTGGCCTGCACCGCTCCTCTGAGAACTACAATGGTAGCGAGGCCGTGTGCAAGGCAATCCGTCGCGTCACTGTTTCGCTTGCCGACGGGCAAGGGCCGGCGGGACGTGGATCAACAGATCCGCGCTTGCTTGCCGACAATCCTTGTCACGGACCGCAGACGAAATAGTGCGGGCGGCTCTCGGGGATAGGAACCATTAGCGGGGATTTCCTCAACGTCCGATGACGCACGAACTGTAAACTCCCGGGGGGAGATCCGCGAACGGGGTGACTTCTTTCCCCAAGTAGCGGCTCGGCTCTGGAGTATCACCGGCGGTTGGAGTGCGCCGGGATAAACCGGCATGGAGGAGCGGATGAAAGAGCCGTACATCGAAGGAGTAGCGATCCACGATGTCCCCGAGTCATGCGCAGGATTCCGCGAGGGGTCGGCGAAGCGTTGACAGGGGCA
>Ga0307423_1000784_pt1 | contig 20876 bp, 23 predicted proteins | sample SalMarWE160310MG_FD_202154 | JGI IMG/M metagenome (GOLD analysis project Ga0307423, IMG submission 202154) | Salt marsh sediment microbial communities from the Plum Island Ecosystem LTER, Massachusetts, United States - WE1603-10 | ecosystem: Environmental > Aquatic > Marine > Intertidal zone >...
GCCTCTGCGTCCTATGCTCTCTGGAATTGTCTTATCCAGAATTCTATCAATCTCATCATGGTCCAAAGCTGAATTCCTCCATTACAAAACGTTCATACTGCACATCATCATCTTGCTTGACATCATTATCAAAAGATACTGAAACAACTCCTCGTGTACCGAATGGAGTCTTAATAATTCCAACTGCACCATTTGCTGAAGTAACCTTTACCCCTACAATAGATTCTGCCACGTTCTTAGTGGATGCGAGACCCGTAACTAGAACATCATCCTCCCGTACTCTCTGAACCTTTCCCTGTCGAATCTTTCTATTGTTTAGAACGACTTTTTCTAGTATCTCTGAAATCCTTCCCGAACCAATTATCCTCATTTGATCTGGTGATAAATCTGTACGAAGAAGTAAGACTTTAGCTCCCTCGTCTATTGCAATGGGTTGTTGGAGAACCAAAGCTGCATTAAATTGTCCCGCTTTAACTTCATCTAACACAACTCGAATCCCATCACGCAGCTCGAACGGGATGATTTTTGCTGTGACCATTGGCATGCCTATTGCTGCACTGATGACCATATTCTTTGTAACTCTCCCTCGATAAAGCGGATTGGTCTCTGCATGAATTGTCAAAGCATTAGAAATCGGAATGGACCCAGGTGTAGCCAAATAGTTACCTCGTATGATTTGGGTACAATCAATTTCAGGTGCATTAATACCGACACGGTCTCCTGCAGAAGCTTCATTGCGGCTTGTGCCAAATGTTTGAATTGACCGGACTTTGCTACTAATTCCTGATGGAAAAAATTCTATTGTATCATTTATCGATAGATGACCTCGAAGAATGGTTCCTGTAACAACAGAACCATGTCCTTTCACTGAAAATGCATGATCTATTGGCATCAGTACAGGACCATCAGTGATTCTTGTTCTTGGAACAATTACATTGAGAAGGGCTTTGCGTAAATCATCGATACCCTCTCCGTTTTGTGCTGAAATTGTTACATATTCTACTTTGTTGAAACCCTCATCTTCTACTATCTTCTCCATCAATCCCTTTACTTCTGTTAGCCTTTTTTGACTAACCAAATCGCTCTTTGTAATCGCGATGACCACAGAATCGATGTCCATAGAACGTAGAATAATTAGATGTTCTCCAGTCTGTATTTTTGGCCCTTCATCTGCAGCAACAGTTACAATTGCACTATCTATGATATTTGCTCCTGCAACGACGCTTCTAATAAGGTCCGCATGTCCTGGCGCATCTACTAATGTTACAAGATAATTGTCAAGAACGAACATTGTAAATCCAAGATCTATGGTGATTCCGCGTTCTTGTGCTTGTGGATGTTTGTCCAGCCCTGCTGTAGAAACTTGGTCACTAATAGCACGTGCTAACGCTGTCTTTCCATGGTCAATATGACCCATAAGACCAATGTGCACTGGCAGTAGATTATCCATAGTTTTCCAAGTTCTCCAGTAGTGGAATCCGACATTAAACCTTCCCACTCTATCTTATCGGAGTGTAGAGGAGTTTATTGGGACGATTGACAAACAGAACTGTATGGTATCTAGGTCTCTTGAGAAGATGATGCTCATTGCAGTTGGTCTCTCTACTGCGGTTATTATTGGAGTTCCTGTCTTACTTTATGCAATTGATACAATGACATATTCAACTCATCTTCAAGATGCACAACTTGCAGCTGATGGTATCCTTCATGCAACAGGACAGCTGGATACGGGCGAGTTGAATACTACAACCATCCGCGTTCATATTCCAATGGGTATGTCTATGGTTGCTGATGGATCATCATTGACAATATCCGTTCTAATCAATAGTCAGACTACGAGTTGGTCGGATTCCTACTCTCATCAGATAGTTATCAATCCCCCTACTGAAGCTGGAAATTATGATATGGAATTTTCAATGGTTTCAAATGTTATTCATATCACCTACACGCTCGTTTCTTTCTGAAGTGTATCTTCATCACGTAAGAGTAGATGTTTTAGTTCAGCATAACGTTTTTAATCAGGCTACAAATTCTCGCGTCATCAGCCCTCATGATGAGGAATAAACTCATGACTGAAGATGCCGAACGGCTCGAAGAAACTGGTGAGGAAGAAGAACCTTTGGAACCAGTTGTAGAGGCCGAAGAACCAGTAAAGGAGAAAGAAGTAAAAGCGAAGAAAGAAAAGAAGCCTAGATCAAATCCTCTTGGTTTCATCTTCAATCTCAGAATGCTTCGAAGATTTATTCAGATAGGGTTCTTCATAGCTATCAATGCATACATCTTTGTTGCCTGGTTTGGAATGCCTAACGTTACAGGATTCTTTCTTACCATAAGGGATATGCTACCAACTCTCCCGATACTCTCTCCACTTGAGGCACCTTTTGCTGTGATTGCTGGATCATTTGATACAATTCAGCGGACCTTTACAACAGGTCTGTTTCCATTCTTCACACTAGGCGCAATGATGATTATCCTCATCTTTGTTGGTCGAGCTCCTTGTGGTTGGATTTGCCCACTTGGTACAATTCAAGACTTTGTCACTCTTCCCAAGAAGAAAAAGACCAGACCTTCCCCCAATACTGAAAGTGAACTCAGGAAAATTAAAATCTATATCTTTGTCGTTGCCGTTGGACTTGCGGTGTGGATGGGAATTGCGCGATTTACAGGAACTGCAGATTCACTTGAAGCAGCACTTGGTGGTTTTGCTAATGATGCCTTTGCACCCTTGAATCCTGCTAACATCTTGTTCAATATTATACCAAATCTAGATTGGCCGCAGGGTCTTAGTACTCTATGGTATATCTCGGGATGGGGCTTTGGGCTTGTACAAGTTGCATTTGTAGTAATTATATTCGTCATTTCTTTCTGGGTGCCGAGATGGTTCTGCAGATGGCTTTGCCCTGCAGGCTGGCTCTATAGTGTATTCTCTAGAGAGGCTATGATTGGTATTGGAAGAAATCCTGCACGATGCACTCCTGATACATGTAATGTCTGTGAAGTGGTATGTCCGATGAACATCAGAATCAGGAGATTTCCATATCAACATATGCACAGTCCTGATTGCATAATGTGTCTGGAATGTAAAAGTCACTGTCCAAACAATGCAATAGTACTACGGTTCTCATAATCTGATAGAATCAGTTTTTCTGAGGACCGCATTGAATTCATCATTTAGTTTAGAGAAGGTCTCAACAAGTCGGAGTCCTGCTTCAGTAACTCTTGCTCCTCCTCCTCCAACGGTGCCACCTTTATATGTTTCAACAAGTTGTATTCCCAGTTTTTTCTCTATCTTCTTAATGACTCCCCATGCATAACGATAAGACATTCCAAGAACTTGTGCACCTTTGGTAATTGTTCCCTCTTCATGAATTGCTTTCAAAATGGCACATGCCCCTGGACCAAAAATATACTCACCATCTCTTTCGAACCATAATTTATAGTTGGATTTCAAGTCCTGATTTTTATCATCACTCTTGGACATTAGGACACTCTCCAATCTATTGATAATTTGAAATATGCGCACTGAAATTCTAGTCTAGTGCCCCCACCGAAGTCTTTCACCCTTTGTGTCTTTCTTGAAAGCCTTCTTCACAATCTTCCAGTGATCTGCACACAGGTAGGTCTTTCTATCTCGAGCATCCTTTACTTTGAAACCCGAGGATGAAACACTCGGCATGATTCTCACTGTTGCAAAGGACCTCTTCGATGGTTTTCTACACCCGATAATACTGCATTCTTTCGTAGACGACACTTGCGACACTTCAACTGTGTATCGGTTATTAGCCATTATAACATTAGCGCATACGGTCTAATCATGACCAGTACGTGGTGTTAGAACTGGACCTTTCTTGAAATCAAACATGGATTGTGATTCTCCACCCATTGAGAGTTTGACTTTACGCGTATCATCCACACTTCCAATCCTGCATGCTGACAAATCATGCTCATTGGCAACCTGTTTCAAGTCTGAAAGGTTCTCCTCTCTAGTAGCAACCAAGAAACCGAGAGAGATATACATCCTCAACCAATCTTCTAGAATGATTTCCTTAGGGCGTGCTCTATCGATTAGATCTAAGTCGATATTACCACCCATTCCTGAATATTCGAGCATCATCGCTGCAGTACCTGCAATGCCTGCGACGGACACATCCTTTGATGCTGTAACAAGGTGTCTTTCTGCAATATCGTTCATTACTGAAATTCGTTTCACAACATCTTCTGACGTTCGGTCTGTGACGGAATCCCATCCTAATTGATAATGCACTCCTCTTTGACCAATTCGATCAAATAGAACAACAAGGACATTACCATCTTCTGCACCACCAGCGGTAAGTATGCAATTCTTCTGAACTGTTCCAGTTGCTGAGCCTACGACATATGTGGATGTGGAATTTGGATTAGTATGCCCACGAACTATGGGTATTTTGAAAGTATGTGACCCGCGAATCAGGCCATCTAGAATAGCTTCCCCAATCTCTGGGTCTGAATAAGATAATGCCACTGCAAATGAAGTTGGAGTTCCTCCTGCTGCATAGATATCCATGACATTAGCTAATACTGCATTGAATCCTGCAGCACTCGGATGTTTCAAGCATAAGTCTTCCACAATTGCATCAGTAGTGAGAAGTATTAGCTCATCAGAGTCAGTTCCTATTGCTGCTGAATCCTCACCTAGACCGTGGGGTGTATCTCCCTTAAATGAACTCAATCGAAGCTTGTCGATAATTGATGGTAGAACAAATTTACGAGATATGCCATCAAATTTAATCAGCATTTCGTGAATTTCGTCAAGGCGAGTCAAAGGGTATCACCAATTTAATGAGTACCCTAAATCACGGTCCGCTCATAAATCCAATCGCGAAAGCAGCCTGACCTAGCAGGATGCCAATACTAAGTAACGATATTCCTACCATCAAGTAGATTAGCGCTCTCATCTCAGGACGTATCTCTTCTAACACTACAATTCACCTTCGCGTGACTGCGATTGCCTTAGTGCTGCTTATAGACATTTTGGGACCTGCATAAGATGCGAGGTTCCCCAATTAATCTCGTCGTTTAAGCTTCTTAGCAATATCTTTTGGTATTGCATCTGGATATTCTATCGTAAGCGGTGGTTGAGGTGTTGTTTCTACCCTCTTTATAGATGGTTTACATCTGCCATCATCGGTCATTCTTCTATCCAGACATTTTCCGAATTTACACCATGGACCATCGCATTCTTCGTCAATCCAGGTACACCAGATTTCCTTCTTACTACCTCTCTGTCTGATTTTCATCGCAGGAGGTTGTTTATCGCATTTGAAACTCTTACAAAGTGCTGTACATTCCACATAACCTGTTGCCATTGTATTACGCTCCTAGATCATGCTTGCTGTCATTTACTTCTTCTCAGCCAGTCTTAGTAATTCATCTAGCCTCTGTTGACCACCTGTTACGACTTTGATACCTCTCTCAATTTTAGCTTTGGAGATCTCATACTTTGATCTTGAAATGTCTCCAATCTTGAACTTGGCATCTAATCTACTCATATCCTTGTCCAGTACCTTCAACGTCTTTGTTATTCCCTTAGACCATTTTTTCCCTGTCTTTATTGCTTCTTTAAGGTCAGATCGAAGGTCCCTGATAGTTTGAAGGATTTCGATCCTTTGCTCCTTATACACCTCCTTGTCAACAGTTCCTGCAATTTCCTCTAATTTGGATAATCGCGCTTCATGTTTCTCAAGGGTGTCAAGAATTTGCTCAAGGACAAGTTTTTCCTTTACAGAACTGAGTTCTCGTCTTCGGACCTTCGTCTGTTCAAACTCGGTACGTAAGGCTTCTGCCCTAGTTGTGAGAACAGATTTGTCTGCCTGCTGTAGCTGCAAAGCTTGTCTTGTTGCTTTTATCTTCTCAATCATCCTGTCTAGTTCATCATCAATCACAATAAGTTCTGCACGAGCTAGCAAAATGGCTGCAGCATCATAATGCATATCCTCAATAGTAACTTCAAAATGGGGTAAAGAAGAAGTCTTGATTTCCTGAATTTCTTCAGTAATATCCATCTCTGGGTCAAGCACTTCATTGTGTTCCGGTATGGTTTCCTTCTCGCTCTGCGTGAGTGGTTCTCCACAGAGCTTACAGAACTTACCCTCTGGGACTTCAAGACCGCACGATGGACATGCAACAAGTGGTTCCGGCATTATTCGCTCCTTCCACTACATAGACCCTTCCGACTAGTCGGATCAATTTAATAAATCATGATTCATGTTAATGTAGCTAATCGGCTTGCAACTTCATCGAGTTGGGCTTTTGTGGTAACAATTGTACTGACTCCATAGGTAGGTAGAACCTTTAACTCCTCAACGAGAAGTGCTATTGCCTTAGTAGAATCGATTTCCTTCTTATCAAGGGAACCATCTGGAAAAGTGAGTGATGCTTCAACCCACTTCGCCTTTGTGTCGTCGACTGGGAAAAGGCAATAGATGTAGTCATCGTTACTGCAGATAAATGACGGCGAGCACTCCCATGCTTGGGCGAGCATCGCACCAAAGTCTTTTGCGTTCGCAGCTTTGTCAGCCATTAGGATTCATCCTCGGGGCTAGATGTTATATAAATCAACACGATTGCGAACTTAATTGTTTTGCCCATGCATTCCCAGCGATTTAAGGTCGATGCCACACAAATGAGTAATGAGCTATCTCTCCATTTTCTTTAACAGTGGCAATTATAAATCGTTTTCGAACACTGGTCGCCAATCTTCCGGCCCTTACGATATCTAATGGAACAACGCCATTTTTCTGAGGGATAACATGAACCAGAAATGGTGCGTGATCTAGACCTGGACCCTTTTCATACACAGCAAAATCAGTACCAAACTTCAAACCAGGACGCACTACATACCCTAGCTCTCGTAGCTGTGAGTACACTAGAAATCGATCATTGAATTCATCTGATGTTTCTCTTCCAAGTTCAAGAATTCTGTCAACGCTTAGCATATGACCATCTTTTGAATCAAGAACCTGTAATCGACCCTCTCTTGTAAGATATGCACATTCTAGGAGCGATAATTCCAGAGGTTTATCAAAGACAAAAGATTTCGGTTTTCTAATACCAACTGGTTGCCCAAAATATCCCTTATTATATAGAGGCATGCCATGTTCTGGGTTCCAGACAATAGCTCTGTCACCCACCAATCTAGCTATTGCCACGGTGGATGTTTCTTCTATCAAGTCATGACACCTAATCACATGTTTAGAGTAAGGGAAAGAGTTCTGATAGTGATTGCCGCATCCTCTCCAAAGTTAGCGATTTCTTCCATCATATTGATGAAGTCTCGAAATCGAAGGAGGATGTGTACTGGAAGCCCTGCAGGATAGAGTAGGGACACAATATCCCGTTGCAATGTATCAAGCTTCTTCTCTAGAGCACAAATTGCATCAGCTCGTTTCATTGACTCTTCCATGTTGATTGAGAGAAATCGTACTGCTTCTCTCTGTTGAGTGATTTCTTCCATAACCAACTCACTTAGCTCACCAATCTTCTCTTTCAATTCACCCTCTGGAGTCCATTTGTCAATGATTGCAGCTAAGTGATACAAGCACAATTCTGCACCATCTGTAAATTTGTCATTATAATGGACTAGTCGAAGTAGGTCCTCACGCTGCATCAATGTCTGTGCTTTAGCTAGTTCATTCAATATGGTGTGCTTTAGATCATCACCCTTCTCTTCTAATGAAGTGATTTTATCCAGATCTTCCTTTGTGATTGAACCATTACCAGCTAACCAATCCGTAACTGCATTTGCAACCATTTTACTTGCTGAAAGTGCCGCTCGAAAATGCTCTTCAAGCATCTGAGTAATATTACTGAGTTCAGAGGTAAGGAATTTGTCATTGTCTAGGACCATTTCTCGCACCTATCTACAGCTGCAGTGCTTTGGAGTATCTTTTTAATTCTTCTGGACATGGCTCGCAATGAGGATTTACCTGATGGAATTATGGCAGATTATTGTTGCACTCATTCAGGGTCTTGCTGAATGGTTACCAATCAGTAGTGAAGGGCAGCTAGTATTCTATATCGTCAACTTCACATCTCTTGATTCAAATGAGATACTTACTCTGGTTGTCTGGCTTCATCTCGGTACGTCATTAGCTGTCATAGTGCGATATCCCAAGATAATCCGCGACCTACTGATTTTCAAAGATAGAGTCCTTTTGAAACGTCTGATTCTTGCCACAATTGGAACCGCTGCAACTGCTATCCCCCTCTACATTTTTCTTAAGAACAATATCTCTTTGTTCCAAGGCACATTGTTGAATATTCTTGTAGGAGTACTACTCTTAGTTACTGCAGTAATTTTGTATCTGCCTACTCGTCAGGCTATTGATAGTGAACAAGAACTAGAGACCCGTGATGTTACAGACAGAGAGGCACTTGTCACCGGTCTTGTTCAAGGTTCAGCTGTCCTCCCTGGACTCAGTCGTTCAGGAGTCACAGTTTCTTCACTATTGATGCAACGAGTAGACAAAGAAACCGCTTTACGATTTAGCTTCTTGATGAGTATTCCTGCAGTGCTTGGAATTCTTGTGTTAGAAATTGTTACAGGAAGTGCAAGTCTTTCAAGTGTTTCACTTGTAGATATGGTTCTTATGGAAGCAATTGTGTTTATTGTTGGCTTGCTGTCAATTGAGTTTCTTTTACGATTAGCTAGAAAAGTAAACTTCTGGAAACTTTGTTTGGTCCTAGCAGTAATCGCGATAATATTTGGATTTCCAGCTTTCTTATCGTAATCATTCACTACGTTTCTGGAACATTATAGCTATTGGAGCGTTGGCATTCCTCCACTCTGCTAGCTTACCCTCATAATTGAGGGGGATGGGATGTCTCCCATGATTTCCAATAATGATGAATAGTGTATCATCTCTAGCTTGACGAAGTAGGACCTTAATCCAATTATCTGTTCGACGAACGATCTTTTCTAGGAGTGTCTTTGGAGGAGTTCTATGTCCATACTGAGCATACAAGCTCTCAAAATCAAGAAAGTGAAGGTATAGCAACTCGCTCTTGAATATGTACTTGGTTGATTCGATGTATGTTGCCATATCATCCCGAGGATTAACAGTATATCCCGGTTCAAAACCGAAATTTGACATATCCTGTTCCCTGCATATAACACGTACGACCTTCCCGTATGATTTCACAAAATTGATCAAGTGGAAATCTTGACTTGGCCCATGAAGTAGTGTATTCATTAGGGCTACTGCATATGGATCCTCTGTTTCAATAACTGCTAGTGCTTCCATGTTTTTAATCAATGCTTCTGGTTTGTAGACAACAGCTTCGAACAGTCCGAAATTATCAATGACAACCATCACAACAGCTTTTGCATTGAACTTCTGCAAGAGTTCCTGATTTGCAGGCATGAGACCCTCTGGCACCGCTATTCCTAAAAATCCCAAAATTGTTGATGGGAACTCCAATGCTGTGGTTCTGATTTGTGGGAACGACATTCCTTTTCCTCAATCCTCTACTACCAAATACTGCTCGGAATACTCAATAACTTTTGCTGAATGTCCCTCGATTATACAATATCATACTGAATGACATTTTTTTCCTCTTTAACCTATGGAAGGATTATTAGGGATTAGTCATATTCGACCAACATGAGGCCAATTCATGACTCTTGCAGACATAGTTTACAATGACTCAGTTAAATTCATCCTTTCAGGTGGGAAAGGTGGTGTTGGAAAGACCAGCTGCGCAGGTGCCATGGCAGTGCTCTCTGCCAATCGAGGATTTCGAACACTTGTACTCTCCACCGATCCAGCTCATAGTCTTAGTGATAGTTTTGATCAGGATCTCTCTGGAGGCGAAGTGATTCCCATTGAAGGTTTCAAGAACCTCTGGGGCATGGAGATCAATACTGAGAAAGGTATGCAAGATTTTCAGAAAGTTCTTGGAGAGAGCTCTATGGGTCCAGGAACTGAGATGGCTGCATCTCTTATGGGTGATATGACAGGTATGGCTCCCCCTGGTTCTGATGAAGCAATGGCATTTGGTAAGATTCTGGAGTTCATTGAGGATTCATCATATGACCGTGTCATTTTTGATACTGCACCAACCGGGCATACATTGAAGCTCTTGGAACTACCCGATTTGCTTGACAGCTGGCTTGGTAAAATGCTCACTCTTCGTCAGAGACTCAGCTCCATGATGGGTGGTCTGAGAAGCATGCTCGGTGGTGCGGAACAAGAAGATGACTCTTGGGAGATGCTGCAACAAACTAAAGAAAAGATACGAGCCGCTAGTGACCAACTCTCTGACCCAGATATTACCCAGTTTGTTGTGGTCATGATCCCCGAAGCAATGGCAGTATTTGAAACTCAACGATTATTGCTAAGTCTCAAGAAGTGGAATATACCTGCAAATAAAATCGTTGTTAACCAACTAGTACCACCAAACCCCTCATGCCATTTCTGTTCCAAACGATATGAAATGCAACAAACCAATCTCAAAGATATCGGAGAGCTGTATTCTGATAAGGATCTAACAGAGGTACCTCTATTTGATGGTGAGATAAGAGGAATCGAAGAATTAACAAGACTAGGTAGGATACTAACTGGTGAGTTGGAGGAATAACTATGAGACGTGAAACTCGGAAAAAAATAATTTCTCTGATTTTTCTACTGATATTCTTAGGCTCAATGGCTGCAACGATAATCTTTATCTATAGCCCATGGACCTAGACAAGAAATCCGCAATCAAGTGCCTTTAACACGCTTGACGACTGGTGGGCGAACCTTGTATAGAATCCTGCCTCCACAATATGGACACTTGACACCCGGCAAGGTCTTTAGACCCTCTGGAGTTACTTCTCTATGACAGCTATGACATGTATATACCACGGTGCGTCACCACTTTGTTTTCCAATGCTCTGTCAATATGAAGCTTTGCCTAGGGTTAGATTTCCTCTTCATCTTGAACAACTTCACCAGCAACCAGTCCACCACTAAGGACCTTCGAAACCAACACTTTCAGTAAAGTCCCAGGAGAGTACCCTCCGGGCACAGTCATTAACGGGCCCTCTTCTAAGGGATTCACCATTGTATATCCATGACGTACCCATGAAGGTTCAGCTGCTATACCCCGAATGGTTTTTCCGAGGTAGTTGTCTTTCTTCTCACGATTGATGCGATCTGCTTCATTTCGAAGGAGCATTCCAAATTCACTCTTTGTTGATGATTCAGGATGGTTTTCAAAAGCAGAACCAGGTAGAGCACGGAACCCATATAGAATGATTCTCTCAGCTCCAGCATCACTGACTGCTTTCATGATTTCAATTGACTCGTTAACGGTTTCCTCAGTTTCTCCTGGTAATCCATAGATGAAGTAGACAAATGGGCTCATCCCATATTTTGCTGCAATTTGAACTGCTGAAATTACATCATCAGGAGATCCACATTTTCCGATATCTCGTAGGTGTTTTTCCGATCCTGTTTCAAGTCCGATATTGGGAGAACTTGCCATCATTGAATCAACTAGGGTCTTAGCAACATCCTCTGAAAATAGACATGCTTTCATATTCTCAATTGTAATGTGGGCTGTCTTGTTTGCAACCTGAGGTAGTTCATTCAATCTATCCAGAAGGTTTCTAATTGCCTCCAAGTTTGCTGGTGGGTGACAGGGATCGGTAAGGGGCTCTCTTCCTCGCATGAAGTCTAGAAATCCTGGGGACTCTAGCACAATTCGATGGACTCCTAAATCAAGTAACTCACGAACTTCATCAACGATTACCTCTATTTTTCGGCTGCGGGGTGGTCCCCATGTCCCAGGCACACTACAGAATCCACACCCCGGTGGTATGCTCTCAGGGCATTCCATCCTCACATCAGAATTATTGGAATCACAATTACTACACTCTGTGCACTTACGGCCATCCTCAAGAGGTAGTTTTGTTCTTCTGAAGTTTGAGCAACCACGAGTCACCTCAACGTACACTTTACTTGCTTGATATGCTTTGTAATCAATTATCCTTGTAGTTGATGCTCTATAGTTCTTCGAAAGAATATCTGAAGGAATGAGTTCTCGAGGTTTTGTACTAACAATTTGCCCTCCTATTGAATATGAAACCCCTTTGATTTTCGATAATTCTACATACTTATCAAAGAACATCTTTGTTATCAGTTCTTCAAGCGTAGCTTCTCCTTCTCCAGTCACGATGACATCTGGATTCAATTCTTTCAAAACCAGTGGGTCTCCTGTGATTGGTCCGCCGATGATGATCCTTCCCTGGCTTCGTGAACTGCGCCATAATTTCACGAACTTGGTAACTGCAGGAAGATCCATGGTCATTGCGCTAATAGCTGTGTGGGCGAACTTTCGAAGGATTGACCTCTTCTCAAGGACCTCTTCAACTCGATGAATTTGACAGGGGATATTGTGTTTTTCAAATACACCAGCAATTGTCCTCGGTCCACATCCTATCGAATCCCGTGAACTTCGTCGTTGACCTGATCCTGCACTGAGAGCATCCACGATGAGCACTTTATTTGACATGACCAAGAAAAGAAAGTTGATTTCTGCTATTTACTCTTGCCTAAGGCCTCGTCCTATAACTTTTAAGGCACTATGGATACTTTTCATTTAGCACATTGCTAAAACCAAATCTTAGGAGTACATAACTGCGTGAGTGATGACGACGGCGGAATCTGCGCCAATTGTGGCTTGCCAAAAGACCTGTGTGTCTGTGAGACCATAGCACAGGAAGAGGCAAGAATTAGTGTGACTGTAGAACGAAGAAAATGGGGTCGTTTGACTACCATTGTCGAAGGTTTTGACAAGAATATTGACATTAATGATTTAGGCACCAAACTGAAAGCTAAGCTTGCTTGTGGCGGTGCTGCTAAACATGGTCATATTGAACTCCAAGGTGACCATAGAGGTGTCATTGGAGGCGTTCTTGCAAAACTTGGATTCCCAGAAGAGATGGTCCAAATCGATTGGACTTTCCAAAGGAAAGGAAGACGTTAGTCTACCATTATCCTCCCGGGGATACCAGAATTTTATCTTGGCACGAATAGTTGAAACTAGGAATTTGGTCTGATTGAGAAGAGCACTAGCCCAAGCTCATTGAATTGATCCCTAGTTTCTTTACAATCTCTTTGTATCGATTCCTAACAGTGACCTCGGTAACCCTAGCAACTTCAGCAATCTCTCGTTGAGTCCTTCGTTCATCTAACATGATTGATGCAACGTAAATCGCAGCTGCAGCTAGACCAAGAGGGTCTCTTCCGATTGTTAGACCCATATTTCTACTCTGACGAAGAATCTCTACTGTTCTTAGTTGTACGGGACTAGATAGTGCTAATTCAGACGCAAAACGTGAGATGTAATCTATTGGATTGGAGAGTGGTATTTTGATTGCCAGACTACGAAGTAGAAGTCTGTAACATTGACCCAACTTCTTCCTATCGATTCGTGATGCGTCAGCTACTTCATCTAGAGGTCTAGGTTTCTGTCTAATTCTACAGGCAGCATACAATGTAGCTGCAACCATAGCCTCAATAGATCGACCACGAACTAATTTTTTGATTATGGATTTTCGATATAATAAAGCTGCAAGTTCTCTAATAGGACCAGGAATCCCAAGTTGTGAAGATAGTCGTTCAAGCTCGCTCATTGCCTGCGCTAAGTTCCTATCCATGCTTGAGTGAACGCGGCTTCTTATCTGCCATTTTCTTAGACGGTAAATTTCTGATCTGCGCGTTGGGCTAAGCTTCTTCCCTGAAGTATCTCTATCTCGCCAATCAATAACAGTGGAAAGTCCCTTATCATGAACGGTATAGCGGACAGGGGCTCCAACTCTACTTCGAGCATCACTCTCTTCTGCACTAAACGCTCTCCATTCTGCACCTGTATCAATGTGACGGTCTGAGAGTACTAAGCCACAACCGCCACATACTCTTTCTCCGCGAGTGGTATCTTCCACAACAGAACACGATTGACACTCAGGACAAATTAGTGAATCTATTATGAGTTCACTTCTTGCATCCTTCTTCTTTTCGGCACTTTGTATGCGGTCCAACCTCTCTCCTCCAGTTGTTGGCGCCGGACATAACCGCCAGTATTCACTGTCAAGTCATTGTACCGATGACAGTCTCCCGGGACCCACAAATAACAAGTTGGGAAAATTCTCTTTTAATACTTCTGAGTTTCCGTTCTATGTGGTTTGTTCGTGGCTCTTTTCTGTAATAATAATCGTATGCTCATGCTGTGAGACAAATTCACCCTTTTCTTCAGCTAAGATATTATGACCAAAGAGCGCACCATTCTGTCTTAGTTCTTTGATTGCCATTTTGAGAGTAGCATGTTTCATGCGTTCAGCTATCCAGCGTTCTGCAAAGGGGAACTCCTTGTACTCTTTTCTAGCAATGCCAAGGAACTGTTTTGAACCTTTGAATCTCACAGGTACTCGCACAGGGAGTAGTTGGTAGATTGTCGGATTGGGTAGGTCGGATATATTCCCAGAACCGGTACTGGCAAAGGTCTCGACTGCATAGACCTCACCCTCCTCAACAAGTACTTCTGATTTTCCACTCACACATGGCACCTGTTTATCCGAGTGGAGTTCATACTCTTTCAATTGATGTCCTGTAAGTTGCTTGATTGGTTGAAATCCTGCGCTTGTTATGGTGTCCTCGATGAGTGCACCAATAGTATTCAATTTTGCACCAGGTCTCATCATTCTGATTGCCACTTTTGTTGCGGTCTCTGCGGCTTTGACTAGTGCTTCATGATCTGGATTTAATGCGATGGTAAAAGCAGTATCAGCTATACAACCATCCACATGTGATCCGCAATCGACAGTTACGAGGTCTCCCTCTTCAATTACTGTTTCATCATTGAGTGGAGACGTATAGTGAGCAGCAATATTATTCAGTGAAACGTTGCAGGGGAATGAAGTGCCTGATGAGTTAGCTCGGATATAGTCTTCGACGGTATTGATGATGTCAAGTACCTTTGTACCGGGTTCAATCATTGGACGAGCTAGTGCAAGTGCTTCTTTAGCTACGACTCCAGCACGACGCCATTTATCCCAATTGTCTACTTCTTCTTCATCAATTCCATTTTCTTTGGGTTTTTCTTCTGACACAATGATTCACTGACCTTATTACTTCTCATTTAGTAGATTGATAAAAGTGACGATGGGACAGTGCTTAGGAAAGCACTTGGTCAATCCGTCGTGCAGTCCTCGACATTGAGAAAAACATGTATCCAATGTTAGCTCGTTTGTTTGTAAGTACAACAAGAATTGCATCAGCACCGGCATCACATATGATGATGTACCCGCTTTCGCCTTCAATAAGCATCCTGATCAATGGCCCTCGCTTAAGCTGCTTGAACACTTTTCTAGTTGCTTCTTGAATCTGTGTGGACCTTCCAGCAATTACATCCTCATCAGGAATCTTACTGGTATCCATACCCTCTGGATAATGAGAGTGGATTGTTAGTCCCTGTGATTTTGATATGATTGCGCTAGCTTCAACATTTCCTTGAGAGGCTCTACTCAAATCTAAAAGGAGTTCTTTCAACATTTCAGTCTTTGATGACATAGCTTAGCAAACCTCCCAATAAGTTGAACATCAAAAAGGACTGTCAAGAGCTAGATAAATCTTTGTTAGAGTTATCTATTAATCAGACGAGCGTCTAACGAATTAACCAATGTTCTCAGTATAACAGATCGCCTGACAATTTGGTGTTTGAAAATTTTTAGAGAATTCTTGGAACAATCAACAACGGGCGCCAAGTATTTAAACCGTTCTCCGAAACCTAGACATTTCTGGACATCGAGTCTGGAATGATGTTCGGTTCCTGTTTCATAGAGGCTGCATTGCTAATCTCGGAAGATTCGCTATGTCTAACTTCCTCTCCGCAGGCGTTTTGTGTCTCCGGCAAACTGACGGCGACCAGATTCAGTGCAGCATTAAGATCCCTATCGATCTCCAACCCACACTGTTCACACTCATACACTCTCTCTGAGAGTGACAGTTCCTTCTTTCTGTGCCCACATCGTGAACACAGCTTCGATGAGGGAAATGTTCGGGATACTACCACCAGCTCAGAACCGTACCACTGGCATTTGTACTCCAGCTGTCTTCTGAACTCATAGAACCCTACATCAGCTATAGCTCTTGCTAACCTTCGGTTCTTCATCATCCCTGACACTAGCAAGTCCTCGATCACTACCTTACTGTGGCTCTTGGCAAGGTAGGTGGTCAGTTTGTGCAGTGTGTCCTGTCTGATATTGAAAATCTTCAGGTACATCTTGGCAAGTTGCAGTTTAGCTTTCTCGCGATTCTTGCTCCCCTTCTTCTTTCGTGATAGAGATCTATGTAATTGAATAAGTTTCTTCAATCGTCTTCCCTTGGCTCGGGAGTTTGCGAAAGTAGTACTATCACTTAATGTAGCTAAGTTTTTGACCCCGAGATCCACTCCTACTGGAGAACCTCTTACGGGTTGTGTGTTACATATGTTCTCCTTCACAGTGACTGAAACGAACCACCTGTTTGCTCTCCTTCTCACTGATGCTGAGAGAATCTTACCATTGTGGTAACTCTTCCATTTTTCCTTGATCCGGACCTTTCCAATCCGGGGGAGCTGGATTGCTCTCTCATGGAATCTGATGGTTCCGTATAGTCTGAAGCTGTCCCTGTCTCCTCTCCTCTTGAATCTAGGGAATCCTATCATCTTTCCACTCTTGAGTCCACGATAAAAGTTCTTGAACGCTCTATGGAGGTCTCTCAGGGCTTCCTGTGGTGCACATTTCGAGGTTTCGTACATCCATGAGAACTCTGTTTTTTTCAGGGATGTAAGGAGTTTGTGTTGTTTCATCGCGTCAGTGAACCTGTCGTCACCCTGATTGTTCTTGTACTGTGCAATATGTTGTTCGAGACCCCAGTTATAGGTAAAACGAGCTACTCCTGCATGTTGAGCAAGGGATGACCTCTGTATGTTGTTGGGGTCCAGTTCATACCTGTATGCCTTGTTGACCAACATTCAGGTTCAGTAGTCGGTCTTGCTTGGAGCTTTTAAGCTCATACAAGAATGATCTTTATTCAACTGCTGGTCTTATCGATGTCTAGGTTTGTGCAGCTGTTTAAACTCTCTTGGCGCCAGCTTCCTTGAGTCCTTGGATAATCTCTTTGAGACCTTTGCCCTTATCCTGTTGAACTTGTTTCTCAATGTACGTTCCCTGAACAACAATTGAGGCACCTGCATTCACTGCATTTACAACGGATGCTTTGTCATTGAAACCACCACCAGTTATGACTGGTATCTCAATGAACTTTGAAACTGTACTAATCATCTCTGGGGGTACTCCTCCTCCTTCTGCACCACTTCCTGCTTCAAGGTATACAAGTTTCATGCCCATCAACTCTGCTGCAATAGCGTACATTGCTGGAAGCTTTGGTTTGTCTCGAAGGAATGGCTTTGCATCTCCGACCCATGCTGCTGTCTTGCCAGGTGCTACCATTAAATATGCCATGGGTATTGTTTCAATACCCGACATCTTGACCTTAGGAGCAGCGAGTGCCTGAGCTCCAATAATCCAGTATGGGTTAGTGCTATTCAGAAGCGACATGAAAAATATTGCATCAGCATGTTCGGATACTCCAGTAATATTTCCTGGAAATAGAATGGTTGGAATCTCAACAGCATCACCTATTTGTTTAACAGCATCATCGATGACCCCAAAGATTGTACTTCCTCCAACCATTATGGCGTCACTTCCAGCCTTCTCTACTAGTACAGCCTGTTCAACAACGTTCTCAATGCTGGTTGAGAGGGGGTCTGGGTCTAGCAAGGAGAAGTGACAAGCACCATCAGATGCAATCTTTTCTGTGATATATTTCCATACCTTACCAACCATGGAGTAACCTCCAAATGTATGTGTCTTCGGTCAAGTCTGGCTTTTTATGCTTGTGGTGATACTCTAGACTCTCCCTATTTTAGAGTTCAGGTCTCTAAACTCGTTAACTTCTTATCTAGCATAATGTCCTGAAGTTTCCTCCCGAAACACTTTATTGCCCCAAATCGACGGCGCTGCTATCCGATGGTAGCAGTATGAACAATACAGTGCCGTCAAAAACATGGGTTGCAATGAATCCGAGGATAAAGAAAATGTCTGAGAAGAAGATTGGTGTCTTCATTTGCCACTGTGGCAGCAACATAGCTAGCGTTGTTGATATTGAAAAGGTGAAGGAAGCTATCCGCACTTTGCCTAATGTTGAGATAACAGATGACTACAAATATGTGTGCTCAAAGCCGGGTCAACTTATCTTGAAAGACCACATCAAAAATAGTCGACTCGATGGTGTGGTCATAGCAGCATGTAGCCCAAGAATGCATGAACCCACATTCAGACAAGCTATGCGTGAGGCTGGTCTCAATCCATATCTATTAGAAATCGCTAATATTAGAGAACACGACGCTTGGATTCATTCAGATGACCCCAAAGCAGCAACTGAAAAAGCAATTGATCTTATCCGAATGGCAATTGCACGAACTCGACTCCTTGAACCACTAGAAGAAACGGAGGTTTTGGTAAAGAAATCAACGCTCATAGTAGGAGCTGGGATTGCTGGAATCAGCGCAGCTCTTGATCTTGCTAATGCAGGATTTAAGGTTCACCTCATCGAGAAGGGACCTAGTATTGGGGGTAAGATGGCCCGGTGGGACAAAACGTTTCCGACACTAGATTGTTCTAGTTGCATTCTCACTCCTCGAATGGCTGAGATTGATGCTCATCCCAATATTGATCTCCTGACCCTCGCTGAAGTAGAATCAGTAGATGGATTTGTTGGGAACTTCAAGGTAAAGATCAAGCAGCAACCACGATATGTTGACATTGATACATGTACATCATGTGGTGACTGTAGTGAGATTTGTCCTGTCGATATTCCTGCTGATTTCGAAGCACGTCTGTCATACAGAAAAGCGATTTACATTCCCTTTGCACAGGCTGTTCCATCAGCGTATCTTCTTGATATGGAAAACTGTCTGGGTGTTGATGCAGTCCGATGTGGAAAATGTAAGGAAAAATGTGAGGCAGGAGCTATCAACTATGATGATGATGAGAGACTCATCGATATCGAAGTTGGTACAATTATCGTTTCAACAGGTTTCGATTTATTTGATGCAACAAAGAAACCAGAGTACGGTTATGGCGAATTTTCGAATGTTGTTAATATTGGAGAAATCGAGCGTATGCTAAGCTCTGCTGGACCAACACAAGGCAATATTGTGAGACCTTCAGATCTTCAAAAACCAAAGAAGATGGTCTATATTCAATGCGTTGGAAGTCGTGACGAACTGACTAACAACTACTGCTCTCGAGTCTGCTGTATGACTGCTATTAAACAAGCTCGAATGATCCGTGATAAGACTGGTATCGATATCTATGTCTTCTATATTGACCTCCGAACCTTTGGTAAGGGGTACGAAGAATTTTATGAGAGTACAGCAAAAGCTGGCGTCACGTTCATCCGCGGACGCGTGGGAGAGATTCTGCAGGATGATGAAACACAAAGCCTGACAGTCAGGGGTGAAGACACACTTCTTGGAAAGCCCATCCAGCTTACCAATGTGGACCTCGTCGTTTTGTCCACTGGAGTTGTGGCATCGGCTTCAACAGATAGTGTTGCACATGCTCTAAATCTTAGTCTTTCACCTGACGGATTTCTGCTGGAAGCTCATCCCAAGCTACGCCCCGTTGATTCATTCAATGATGGTATTTTTGTGGCAGGAATGGTTCAGGGTCCCAAGGATATCCCAGACACTGTTGCTCAAGCAAAGGCTGCGGCATCTGGTGCGATGGCACTCATGGGTAGGGGGAAGATCAATATTGAACCCTACTACTCAATTGTTGATGAAGAACGATGTGCTGGATGCCAAGTTTGTATTTCCGTTTGTCCATACAATGCAGTGGCTCTTAACGAGCGGGGTTATGCTGAGGTCAATCCTGCTTTATGCAAGGGCTGTGGAACCTGTACATCGACATGTGCTAGTGGTGCTATTTCTTCGCAACACTATACCGATGGACAGATTGCTGCCATGATAACTGAATACCTTACGCCTCATGAAGAATCACCATAGGCAAGAAGTTATCTTACGTTGGACTAGTCGCTGGAATCGGTGGAAAATATGAAAGATATAACCGTGGCAATTCTTGTTGGTGGTTCATCGAAGCGGTTTGGCTCAGATAAAGCATTAGCTGAGTTCCAAGGAAAACCCCTCATATCCCATATGTTAGACATTGCGCGGAAAGTTTCCTCCACTATTCTTGTTGCAGTTTCTGATGAAGAGCAAGAAAAAGCCCTCAAACCATTCGTTAAGAGCACGAAGATTGTGATTGATCCAGAAGGAGAACCAAAGTGTGCGCTGACAGGTGCAATTACAGCTTTTGAGCATACAGAAACTACGCATGTTATTCTACTCCCTGTTGATGCTCCATTAGCTAAGCCCGATCTCCTCAAGATGCTCATTCAGCTTAGTCCTGGGCATGGCGCCATAGTTCCTTCTTGGCCCTCTGGATATATTGAACCACTTCACTCAGTATATCATGCTGAACATGCATATGCACGTGGATTGGAAGTTATGGAGAAAGGATTACGTAAGATGAGTGATCTTCTTGACAGAATTCAACATGTCCTATATGTTTCCACTGAAACTCTCAACCAGTTTGATCCTGAGCTAAGTACCTTTGTGAACTTCAATACTCCAAAAGAACTCAAAGATGTAGAGAGAAAAATGAAATAAAAGTGACACCTGGCTAACTGTCTGTTGGAACACAAGCTGACTTTTGTTCCTTCATCCCCTATACTATAACAAGGGAGAGC
>Ga0307423_1000786_pt1 | contig 20842 bp, 22 predicted proteins | sample SalMarWE160310MG_FD_202154 | JGI IMG/M metagenome (GOLD analysis project Ga0307423, IMG submission 202154) | Salt marsh sediment microbial communities from the Plum Island Ecosystem LTER, Massachusetts, United States - WE1603-10 | ecosystem: Environmental > Aquatic > Marine > Intertidal zone >...
TTATCAAAACTTGCCAGAAGTCCAAAGAGACTTAAATATGTGGAAATCATATTATTTGAGTGATGCTTTAAGGACCAAAGTTGCTAATGAAATTCAGGTTTCAGATGAAGAAATACGAAATTATATTGATGAGCAGATTAAGGGGGAAACACCAACCATGGAGGTAAAAATAATTGAGCTTCTGACAAATGACCTTGATGTAATCAAAAATGTTCTTGATGAGCTTGATAAAGGTGGAGACTTCAAACAGCTTGCAAAGAAATTTACGATCAGAGAAGAAGCAAAAAATAATAATGGCGAGCTCGGATTCTTTCCTGTAAATCAATACGGAGAAATAGGTCGGATCGCAGCCACATTGGAAATAGGACAATTGTACGGTCCGGTTCAGGTACCTGAAGGTTATTCACTCTTTCAACTTGTTGATAAAAAGGAAGAAAATAAACTGACTGGAATTGATTTCGAAAAAGACCAAGCAAGAATAAAAAACATAATTAAATCAAAAAAATACAGTGATGAAATAATTCAAAAAACAGTAGATCTGGCAAATAAGTATGGTGTTTCTGTTGATGAAGAACTTTTAAAATCAATTAAGGTGTTAAATACCACAACTATAGTTTATCGCAATTTTGGATTTGGGGGAAGGCTGCTAGCGGTTCCGATGACCATGCCGAATTATCTGTGGGTTAAACAATGGCAAGAACAACAAAAATTAAATCCTTAAAATTTGTTCAATTGTGAAACGGAATTTTGAGCAATAAAAATATTTACATATTAGGAATCTCTGCATATTATCACGATAGTGCGGCTTGCCTTGTAAAAGATGGTGAAATATTAGCTGCCGCACAAGAAGAAAGATTTTCTCGGAAGAAGCATGACCATCGCTTTCCTGAAAATGCAATTAAATTCTGTCTTGATTATGCAGGAATAAAAAGTTCAGATCTTCAGCTGGTCGCATTTTATGATAAACCATTTTTAAAATTTGAACGCCTTCTCGAAACTTATTTAACATTTGCCCCTGTTGGAATTCAATCTTTCATTAAAGCAATGCCGTTGTGGATAAAAGAAAAATTGTGGATGAAAGATTTAATTGCAAAAGAACTTGGTTACGAAGGGAAAATTATTTTTCCCGAACATCACGAATCTCACGCTGCTTCTGCTTTTTTTCCTTCGCCATTTAATGAAGCTGCTATACTAACAATGGATGGAGTCGGAGAATGGACAACCAGCAGTTACGGTATCGGTAAAGGTAATTCCATTGAGCTTTGGGCCGATATTAAATTCCCGCATTCACTCGGTCTTCTCTATTCAGCTTTTACTTACTATACGGGATTCAAAGTAAATTCCGGCGAATATAAAGTTATGGGTCTTGCACCTTACGGCGAACCGAAATACAAAAAACTCATTTACGATCATCTTATTGATGTGAAAGACGATGGCTCGTTTAGAATGAACATGGAATATTTAAATTACTGTGCCGGACTTACGATGACTAATAGTAAGTTCAATAAATTATTCGGAGGTCCTCCAAGAGTTCCTGAGTCTAAGTTAACTCAAAAGGATATGGATTTAGCAAGATCCCTCCAGGAAGTAACCGAAGAGATTGTACTGAAGATGGGGCATCATGTTCATAAAGAAACCGGACAAAAGAATCTTGCACTTGCGGGAGGTGTGGCACTCAATTGTGTTGCAAACGGAAAATTACTTAAGGAAGGACTATTTGAGAATATCTGGATACAGCCGGCTGCAGGAGATGCTGGCGGTGCTTTGGGTGCAGCATTGGTTGGCTGGTATTGCTACTTGGATAATCCAAGAGAAGTTGATGGAAAATCAGATTCACAGTTTGGTTCTTATCTTGGTCCTGAGTTCAACGACGATGACATTCAGTCATTCATCAATTCATTTAATCTTACAGCAAAAAAAATAAATGAAGATGAACTGATTAAAACAGTATCGAAATTAATTGCTGAAGAAAAAGTTATCGGCTGGTTTGATGGTAGAATGGAATTTGGGCCACGAGCACTCGGTGCCCGCTCAATAATTGGAGATGCACGTTCTCCTAAAATGCAAGCGCTGATGAATATCAAAATAAAATTCCGTGAAGGTTTCAGACCTTTTGCACCATCAGTTCTTTATGAAAAAGGAAGTGAATATTTTGAAATTGAAAAAGAAAGTCCTTACATGCTTCTTGTTGCTGATGTTAAAAAAGAACGAAGGGTAAAGATGTCCGATGAGCAAGAAAAACTTTGGGGAATAGAAAAACTAAACATTGTTCGGTCTGATATTCCTGCAATAACTCACGTTGATTATTCTGCAAGACTTCAAACTGTACATAAAGAAACAAATCCAAGATATCATAAACTCATTCAGCAATTTGAAAAAGACACAGGTTGCGCGGTAATAATTAACACTTCATTTAATGTTAGGGGTGAGCCGATTGTCTGCACACCGGAAGATGCTTACAAATGTTTTATGCGGACAAATATGGATTACCTTGTTCTTGGAAATTACCTGCTGGCTAAAGAAGATCAAAAACCGTTTGAAAAAGATGTTGACTGGAAAAAAGAGTTTGTTTTGGATTAAGAAATGCTAAAAGAAGAATTCAAATACATTAAAGAATCTAAGAAAGACTTGCGGAAATTTGGACTAACCGTCGGCGGCGTTCTGGTTATTATTGCCGTGTTTCTTTTTTACTTTGAAAAACCAGCAGCAATATATTTTGCAATTATAGGTGCCTTATTAATATCGACTGGATTGATTTATCCAACTATTCTCAAACCCATTAATAAAGTGTGGATGGGTCTGGCTATTGTGCTTGGATTCATTATGTCAAGGGTTATACTTACCATCTTCTTCTATATAATATTGACTTCAATTTCATTATTAGCTAAGATCTTCAGGAAAAAGTTTATGGTACTGAAATATGATAAATCTGCAAAAACTTATTGGGAAAAACGTTCCATAATTCAGAAAAAACAAATAGATTACGAAAGACAATTTTAAGGAAATAAAATGGGCAAACTTTCGATACTCTCCGAGCTATGGGATTTTCTGAAGGTAAGAAAAAAGTGGTGGCTTGCACCAATTCTTATATTGCTTCTTCTACTTGGTGGGTTAATTATTTTGACACAAGGTTCTGCATTAGCACCATTTATTTATGCGATTTTTTAAATGGGTGCTAAATCCAAAATATCAATTAAAAAGAAAAAAAAACGTATACCCGTTCCTAAAAAACCACCCAAAGTTGAAAAGAATCCTAAAGCGTACGATAGAAAAAAGAGCAAAAAAAATTTAAGGAAGAAACTTAAAAAGGATCTTCCGAATGATGACTAAAGCTACTGTCATTGCTGCTTTCTACAATCGTCTTGATTATCTAAAACTTGTTCTTGCCGGGTTTGAAAGACAAACTGAGAAAAATTTTGAGTTAATCATTGCAGATGATGGGTCAAGAAAAGATGTTGTGGCAGATATCAAGAAAATCAAAACTGAATATTCATTTCCGATTAAACATATCTGGCAGGAAGATAAAGGATTTAGAAAAAATAAAATTCTTAACAAAGCGATTACAGAATCAAGTTCCGATTATCTTATCTTCATTGATGCTGACTGTGTACCCCACGGGGTTTTTGTAGAAGGACACTTAACATTTTCAAAGAAAAATTTTTCACTTACCGGTCGCCGGGTAAATCTCTCAGAAAAAATTACCAATCTGCTTTCTGAAAAAAAAGTCCGTAATGGATTCTTGGAAAAGAATCTTTTTTTATTGATTAAAGACGGATTGTTTGGGAAATCGTTTGATGTTGAAAAAGGATTATATTTTAAAAATAATTTCCTTCTCAATTTTTTTAACAGGAAAAGCAGAGGTTTACTGGGATGCAATTTCTCTTCTTTTAAAGAAGATTTGGTCAAAGTAAATGGATTTGACGAACGTTATGAAGCTCCATCAATTGGTGAAGATTCCGACATTCAATACCGGCTGGAACTGGCAGGGATAAAAATCAAATCCATAAATCATACTGCAGTTCAATATCACCTGTATCATAAACTCCAGGAAAGAACTCCCGTAAATCTTAAACTTTTCCAAGAAGTAAAGAAAAATAAAATTGCCTTTACCCCTTTTGGCTTAAAAAAATAATTAAAATCTCATTCTGACGCAATCATTTTTAGTGAATGTTGAAATTATCACTAAAAATAATTTGGAATAAATATTGTGTTACCTTATATTTAAAGGAAAAATTTAATAATATCCTAAAATAATAAGGTAATTATGCTAGATGACCCTGATCTTAAAATACTGCGGACACTCCAGCAAAATGGGAGAACAAAACGCAATGAACTTGCTGAGCTGGTTGGTCTTTCTGTTCCATCTGTAAGTGATAGATTAAAAAAACTTGAGGAGAACCAGGTTATTGAGGGTTATTACACCAAGGTAAATCGTCAGGCATTTGGATACGATATACTTGCTTTTATTCTTGTTGTGATGGATTCATCAAAACATTATAAAGATTTATTAAAGCATGTTGAGAAGAACCCTAATATTTTAGAATGTTACTCGGTTTTAGGTGAAGGTTCTCACCTCTTAAAAGTTACTGTTAAAAATACAGAATCTCTAGAAAAACTTCTGAGTGAAATTCAAACATGGCTGGGTGTTACAAGTACTAAAACAACTTACGTTCTTTCTACATTAAAAGAGACGACAACAATTAATATCTAATAAAATAAAAAAGGAAAATTATATGGCAAAAGCTCCAAGTTCGATTGATAAAGTCCTCAGCTTTATCAAAACAAAAAAAATTAAGTTCATTGATTTAAAGTTTATGGATTTCCCGGGACAGTGGCAGCATTTTACTGTGCCCGTTACACAATTCAGTGCAGATTCTTTTGTCGATGGTTATGGATTTGACGGTTCATCAATAAGAGGATGGAAAGCTATAAACGAAAGTGATATGCTTATCATTCCTGATCCGGAAACACTTTTTTTTGATCAATTTATCGAGGCACCAACAGCTAGTTTAATATGTGATATTTATGAACCTGCAACAAAAGAAAAATATACCCGTTGTCCAAGGAATATCGCACAAAAAGCGGAAGCACATCTTAAATCTACCGGAATAGCCGATACGGTCTATTACGGTCCCGAGGCAGAGTTTTTTGTTTTCGATGATGTAAGATTCGATTCAAAACCAAATGGTTGCTTCTATCATGTCGATTCTGTTGAAGGAAGATGGAATACAGGAAGGGAAGAAAATCCAAATCTTGGATACAAGCCCCGCTACAAAGAAGGTTACTTTCCGGTTCCACCAAGTGATTCTTTAAATGATCTTAGAAACGCGATGGTTATGAAATTAATGGAAAGTGGAATTGATGTAGAAGCTCAGCATCACGAAGTTGCAAGCGGAGGGCAGTGCGAAATAGATTTACGCTTTACACCATTAGTAAAAGCTGCCGACCAGCTTTTAATGTTTAAGTATATCGTCAAAAATACGGCGAAGCAGTGGAATAAAACAGTTACATATATGCCAAAACCAATTCAGGGTGATAACGGAAGTGGAATGCATGTTCACACAAGCTTATGGAAAAAAGGAAAACCACTCTTTTCGGGTCCGGGATATGCAGGTTTGAGTGAAGATGCTCTGTACTTTATAGGTGGTCTATTGAAGCATGCGGCTTCTTTGTGTGCCTTTGCTAATCCAACAACTAACTCGTACAAACGCTTAGTTCCGGGATTTGAAGCACCTGTAAATCTAGCTTACTCACAAAGGAACCGAAGTGCTGCAGTAAGAATTCCGATGTACTCAACAAGTCCAAAATCTAAGCGGGTTGAATTTCGCTGTCCCGATCCGTCAGCTAATCCATATCTTGCTTTCTCTGCAATGCTGATGGCAGGATTGGATGGAATTATTAATAGAATTGATCCAGGTGAACCTTTGGATAAAGATATTTATGATATGCCACCTGAAGAACTTAAAAATGTTCCTTCTACGCCGGGATCACTTAATGATGCAATTAAAGCCTTAGCAAGCGATCACGAGTATTTATTAAAAGGTGATGTTTTTACAGAAGATGTGATTGAAACCTGGATAAAGTATAAGATTGAAAAGGAAATTAAACCAATGGCATTGCAGCCGCATCCGTTTGAGTTTGGAATGTACTATGATGTGTAAAATGTAAATTGTCAATGCGGTCTTATCTTTAGATGAGAGAAGCAATTTTTAATGGAAACCGCAATCTTAAGAAAAAGGTTGCGGTTTTTTATTTATGATAGTTAATAAATAAAATCTGCTTTGCTCTAAAGTTTACTCATCGTAATATTTCCATTACCAAGGCTAAGCAAAATTCTTCCAATTCCATTACCAAGTATTCCTGAGAAGTGGTTGTTGTTTATCTGCTGATTCTGAAAATTTAAACCATTATTACTTATGTTGCCATTTCCTACAGATGCTGTAAGCAATGCATTTGTATTTCCAGGAATTGTTAGAATCAAGTTTCCATTCCCAACTGCTGCTTCAACAAAGCAAGTATCCTGCAATGTAACATTAGAATTGAAAATACCATTGCCTAAGTTGGCAACAATTTTTTTCGTTATTGACTCAACAGAGATATTTCCATTACCAAGAGTTAATATTTGGTCGAAATTGTGCGGTAAAATGATGTTAAGTGTTATTACATAATCTCTGTCATCATCATTTGGATTATCAACTTCAACTTTTACATTATCTGCATTTTCCTGTATTGTAATGTCAATTTCTGATAAATGCGCTTGAGCGTCACTTTCACTAATCTTGCTTATAACCTTTTTAGTGATAAAGCAGTACATATTACTTGAAGTATCTGAACCTGTAACGCTAATATTTCCATTGTTATTTTGAACTATAAGTTCAGTTTGTGCAGTTAAATTGAATGTGTGTGATTCATCAGCTTCAGATTCGTAGGTATTTGAAGATACAGAGTCTTCATTACAACCGAAGAATAATAAAACAGAAGAAATTATAAACAGGTACTTTTTCATAACTTTTACCTCTTAATTTAATCTTGAATTGTCACAATTATTTTCAAGACGCTAACAAACCTTGATAATTTCTGTCCAAAATCCGAATAAAACTTGATAACTGGCAGGTTGAATAAAGCAGTGGTTATTAAATTGAATACGATACTAAGTTAGCTTTTCTTTGGCAAGAAAAAATTAAAATTCATTTTACTTACTTTGATTCTGACGATGTCCATTCTTTCCAGATTTCAGGTTGATATCCAACTGTTACAAGCCTTCCATTCCTGACTATTGGTGTTTTGAGTAAAAGAGGATCTTCGAGTAATTCAATTTCAATATCGTAGACCATATACTCAAGTCCTCGTTTCTTAAATTGTTTATTTTCTTCATCTATCAACTCTTCAATGGGAACAGCAAGTTTTATATTTTCAAGTTCGCCTTTGGATATTCCTTTTTCAGTAAGATCGCGGAAGTGATAAGGAATTCTTCTTTCTTTAAAGAATCTCTCTGCTTTCTGTGTTTCTCTGCACTTTTTAGTTCCTATTATCTGGATATTCATTCTTTATTCACTTTTAAACTTTTTATTATTTTTAGGTTTAGTAAAAACATCGCTAGGTAAATTTAATGAAAAGCATAGTTATACTTTTGACTTTGTTAGTCTCTGCAAATTTATATTCTCAATCACTGCCAATTTTTTTAGATGGAAGGACAGATGATTGGAATGTACCGGTCCCGACTTATGTTGATGCTGAGAATGATGGGAACGTATATGACTTCAAATACATTTCTGTTACAAACGATGAAGAGTTTCTTTTCCTCAGATTAAAAATTACTCCATTTATATCACTTCTTAATGATAACCAGATTTCGATTTTTATAGACGGGGATAATAATAGTTCAACTGGTTTTCAGATTAACGGTATTGGTGCAGAGCTGAGATTTAATTTCAGCACCAGAAATGGTACGATATACTATAATGGTACTATACAAATTTCACATTCCGATATTCAATTCAGAAGCCTGCCTACGTTTACTGATACTGTTTATGAAATTGCTATAGGAAGACAGTATATACCGCCTTCGAATGGCACAGGCACTATACGAATCTTTTTAATTGACTATTCAACTAATGGTGATTGGATGCCGAACGCCGGTGAGACTTTTGAATATACTTTCGATGAAACACCTACTGAACCATTAATTCCAACGGAAATAAATCGGGAGGACACTACTTATCTTCGAATAATGGATTATAATGTTTTGAGCGACGGTTTACTTGATCCTTCGAGGCAGCCAAGTTTTACCAGATTACTCCAGGCAATCAATCCGGATATTATGTGCTTCAATGAATGCTTCAATTCATCGGCAGTGCAGGTAAAGAATGTAATTAGTCAAATGCTTCCGGGAACAAACTGGAACGCTGTCAAACTGGATGCCGGAAATGTATCAGTATCAAAGTATCCGATTCTGCAAAACTGGCTGGTTTACTCTGGCCACAGAATAACAGCTTCGCTTATAGATTTACCCGAGTGGTATGGTAAAGATTTACTTGTGATCAATTCACACCTTAAGTGCTGCGGCGGACAATCTAATGATGATGAAAGGCAGTTGGAAGCTGATGCAACCGTTGCTTTTATTCTTGATGCAAAAACACCCGGAGGAGTTATTGACCTTCCGGCCGAAACTCCCTTTGTTATTCTGGGTGATCTGAATCTGGTTGGTGATAGACAGCAGCTAATTACTTTGCTCACGGGAGAAATTATTAATACTCCAATTTTCGGAAATGGTGGTCCACCTGATTGGGATAATACTGATCTTGAAGATTTACTTTCACGACAGTCAGATAAACGGACAGCATATACATGGCGCGATGACGGAAATTCATATCCTCCCGGCAGAATGGATTATCAAATATATGCCAACAGTGTAATTAATGTTGAAAAAGATTTTGTGATTCAAACTGAAGTGATGAGTGTATCGAGGCTTAATCAGTACGGGCTGCTATTTCTTGATACGAGAACAGCATCAGATCATTTTCCTAAAGTGGCGGACTTGTCGTTTGATACCATTACGAGCGTTCCATATCAGAATAAATTGGTTGAGTTTGACCTTGAGCAGAATTATCCCAATCCTTTTAATCCAATAACCAGTATTGAATTTCGAATCCCGTCCTCCTCTGGCGGAGGATTTGTTTCTCTAAAAGTCTATGATATTCTGGGGAATAATGTGGCGACATTAATTAATAATTATTTATCTGCAGGAAAACACAAGGTTGATTTTAACGCGAGTGAATTACCCAGTGGAGTATATTTTTATCAGTTAAAAACCACGCCTGTGGGCGGTCAAATGGAAAATTATATTGAAACAAAGAAGATGATGCTGTTAAAGTAAAACTTCGAATAAAATTATTTAAATTGAAATATTAAAGGAAAGCTTTGTCAAAAGTAGTTATAGGAATTCATGGACTTGGCAACAAACCACCCAGGGGATTACTTTCAGAGTGGTGGAAGAAAGCAATTTTAGAGGGACTTAAAAAAAGTAATTACTCAATTAAAGATTTTGATTTTGAACTGGTTTACTGGGCCGATATTCTTCACAAAAAACCTTTAGATCCGAATGAAACAAATTCTGAAAGTGAATTTTATATTAGTGAACCGTTCAAACCCGAAGAAGCTCAACCTGATCGTGGAGAAATGAGCTTCAGAAAAAAAGCTGTTGAATATCTGGAGAAATACTCAAAAAAAATTTTAGTTAATGGCGTTCTCTCATTGAACATTCCATCACTGACGGAATTATTTATTCACCGTCATTTGAGAGATCTTGAAGTGTATTATTCACCTTCCTTCACTTTGGAAAATGGTAACCAAAAACTGGTGCGACAAGTAATTATTGAACGCTTGATTGAGACACTTAAAAAGCACGGGAAAGAAAGAATATTTCTGATAGCGCATTCAATGGGATCGATAATTGCATACGATGCTTTAAAGTATTACTTACCTAAAATTAAGATTGAAATTCTGGTAACAATTGGTTCTCCTTTAGGACAGGAATATGTAATTAAAAAAATTAAGGATGAATCGCTAACTAGAAAAGGTGAGGTATTTATGGTCCCCGAGAATATTAGAATCGGCTGGTATAACTTTGCTGATAAAGAAGACCAGGTTGCAATAAATCATAACTTGAGTAAAATTTATAAAGAGAATTCCAGAAAGATTAGAGTTAATGATATTCTCGTTCATAATAATTACAAAATCTCCGAGACCGGAAACCCCCATAAGTCCTACGGTTACTTAAGAACACATGAGTTCTCCGATGTTTTAAATTCATTCTTAACATCGCAAAGGTTCAATTTCTTCAGGTGGATAAAAAATATTTTCCAGCACTGATAAAATTTTATAATCTTTTTAATTAAAAACTTTCCGCTACTTATAGCGCTCTAAGTCATCAGTGACGCCATATCTAAAAAATGTCGGCATGACATTATCAATTAAAGTCTTTTTCATTTATTATAATCGTGAATAATGGTGGTATTATTCTTGCGTTTTCTTAAATGGTTATGGTTGAGTCTTTATGAAGGTTCTAAACTATTGAGCGTACCTTCAATCAAATTTTTTACAAAATTCAAAAATATGGTGGTTGTTTATGGCATTTGCAACAGTGACTTTCTGGGGGGAAGGTATAAATACTTACGGTGTACCTAATACACTTTATACTTATTTAATAAGTGTTTCTGTGAACCAGGTACTTGGTCATAGAGACAAGATCGTTAAGATAGTTCCGATTTCTGAAGGCGCACCGAAACCTTCAAAAGATCTTCCGTTTATCGTTAAAAACTCTGACGAGAAGAAAGCTTTTTTTGAAGGATTTGGTGTTCTGGAGAAAATGGAATGTCTCAAAGGATTGAAAAACCATAAAAGCATGGTTGAGCTGGAGAAGCAGACCAGTATAGCTGGTGCTATCAAGGAATACTATTAATAGCTTCCTTTCTATTTGAAATAATACTAAGGGGATTAACAGTATTCAGATAATTTTTTTTATTGAATCTTTAGTCCCTTGATGCGGATTGTTTGTGTCCTGCTTGATCGTGGAAATCTACTTTTTAATCCATCCTTAGTTACTATTGCTGTGCCCAGTATATTTCTATTAAATCTGACAACGTACTGCCCGGGATTAAGATTTTTATTCCTAATCAAAGCGCCCATTAAATATAGCTTTAGCTCATTCAAATCCTGTATATCATAGATGTTTTTAGTAATATGATTCTGAAGAATCTGAGCCGCGAGTGAATGAAATACAATGTTTCCATTTTTATCGAATGTACCAAACTTGCAGCCAACCCTGTGAAATAAACCGAGATTCTCATCATTCCATTCTTTTGAAGAAAATAAGATATCATTTCTCTTTAGAAGAAATTTATAATTTGAAAAAACTTCCCTGTCTATTCCAAAGTCTTCTACCAGTTTATTAAGTTTTTTATTGATTGCCTCATCATCGTGCTTATGCATAGTAATGACAAAGTGCTTCTTCCATTTTAATTGTTCTGTCGGATGTGTCTCTTCGGTCTTTTTTAGTTTTACAAGAAAGAATCCATCCGAATCAACTTCCCAGGGAAAAATCCGGATTGCACAGGATAATCTTTCGTCGAGCTTTGTACCCTTGTATTCGGTTAATCCGTTCGAATGTTTTATCGGTATGTTTACCGGTTCAATATCAACAGGATACTTTTCAAGAAGCCTGTTAATAATTACTTCATTTTCTTCCGGTGTAAGTGTGCAGGTTGAATAAACCAGTTCACCTCCAACCTTTAACATTTTAATTGCGGAAACAAGAAGCTTGTTCTGTAATTCGCTTAGATGGTTTACTCGTTCGAGTGACCACCACGTATTTATCTCACTCTTTTTTTGAATGATACCAAGCCCACTACAAGGAGCGTCAACCAAAATTTTATCAAAGTAAGAATTATAGTATTTACTTAGTACTTCACCCCTGGAATTTAAGACGCCATAGTTAAGGAAATTCATTTTATCGAGATTAAAAACTAAAGCTTTTATTCGGTCAATCTCCAATTCATTCACTACCAGTACCCCTTTGTTTTCCATTAGTTCAGCAATTTGTGTTGTTTTTGAACCGGGCGCTGAACACATATCGAGGACCAAATCTTCTGATGAAGGATTGAGCACGAGAGGTGGTAACATTGAGGTCAATCCCTGCATATAATAAAAACCGAAAGCTATCTCAAGAGTGCTGCCTATAAAATCAAAACCTGCGATTATTTTTAATGCATTTGAGGGATAAGGAATTTCCTCTGTTTTAATTCCGTAAGATTGAAAAAGCCGATCAGCAAGCATTTCACGACTAATTTTTCTTTCATTAACTCTGATGTATTTGGCAGGTTCTTCTTCAACAAAATCAAGATAATTTTCTGCTGCCTCATCTCCAAAAGTTGTGGCCAGGTATTCATAAATTCTGTCCGAAACACTAAATCGTCTTTTCATAGCCTTGTCAGGTTCAACTTTCTAAAAATCTCATTTGAAACAGAAGTGATATTTTTTCCGTTTTGGAATCTTGCCAAATAATCTTTCTTAATTTCCAGTAGTAGCTGATCCAGGTAAATCTCATAGCTTTCAACTGCAGATTTTATGCTGTCTGATTCTACCGGGATTTTAATCTCAGCTTTTCTGTTTTTGCTTGCATAAACAATGTATTTGGCTTCGAATTTATTATTAAAAGTTAATACAAATTCACCTGTTGTGGTAGAAACTTCAAATGATCCAAAGAATTCATTTCCAAGCACTAACTCTTTTTCAGGTACTTGAATTATATTAATTTTTTTTGAGTTGATAAAATCGATAGGAAAAATTTTTATTCCAGCTAGTTGAAGTTCTCTGCTTTTGCTAAAAATAAAATCTTTCTCGTTCAAGAATTATCTATCTTGTTTATAAAAGTTTTTATAATACTTTTCATCTCAACGGGATCATTATATTTTTGAATTGTTAACAGAGCTGAATCACAACCAGAAAGCATATTAGAAATTTGGACATCTGCTATGAGTAGAGCGAGTACGGGAATTTTTCGTTCTAATATGGCATAAGCTATTTCAAAACCTACTTCTAAAGTTGATCCGGATACCTCAGCCAATATAATTTTGCTTCCGTCAATCCATTTAAGATTTCTCTTGTATATCTGATTTTCGGTAAGTGGAATGGTGCTGCTAAACTTGTTACTTAATTCAGCCAGCACTGTATGTCCCAAACTTTCAGTATAATCTATAATATCTTTGTGGAGTTTTTTATAGGCAGCATCTCCCCCTTTGGAGCCAGTGCAATATATTATCATCGCTAACTTCTCAATATATGTTCGTAATATTCCTCGTAAAGTGGAACCACTTTGGACTTATCAAATTTATTAACTGCTCTTTGCCTCGAATTTTCAGAAAAGAGTTTGTATTTCTTTTCATTTGTAAGCAGTTCAAGTGCATATTTTGCCATGCGGTCAATATCGCCAATTTCGGCTATGAAACCGGTTTCATTGTGTTTTACTAATTCAGGAAGCCCGCCGACGCTTGAACTGATTACCGGCAAGCCGCATGCCATTGCTTCTAAGGCAGCTAGACCAAAGCTTTCAGATTGTGATGGTATTAGAAATAGATCTGATGACGATAAAATTTCAACTAATCCATCCTGTTTACCCAGGAACTTAACTTTATCACATAACTCAAGCTGTCTGCAAATTCTTTCACATTCTGATCTGTCAGGACCATCTCCAACAAGTATCAATTTAGATGGAATTTCCTTTTGGATTTTTTCAAAAACTCTGATTGTATCAGGTACTCTTTTTACAGTTCTGAAATTAGAAGTATGGACAAGTAATTTTTCTCCTTGAGGTGCAATAGCGTTCCTGAATTCACCGTTTTCATGGGGTTTAAATAAATCTGTATCTACAAAGTTTGGAATTACCTGAATCTCTGTTTCGCAGGAATAGTTGGTAATTGTTTTTTCTTTAAGAAAACGTGATACAGCCGTGACACCATCACTCTTCTCAATGCTGAATTTTACCAGGGGTAAGAAAGATGGCTCTAGTCCGACAAGCGTTATATCTGTTCCATGTAATGTTGTGAAAATTTTCAAATCACGGTTTTTGCGCATCATCTCTTTGGCAAGGTAAGCGCTTGTTGCATGTGGAATTGCATAATGAACGTGAAGTAGATCCAATTTTTCAAATTCAGCTACCTCTACCATTTTGCTTGCAAGTGAAAGTGAGTACAACGGAAATTCGAATAATGGATAATTGCTGATCTCAACTTCGTGGAAGACAATATTTTCAACGTAATGAGATAATCTGAATGGAAGAGCGTAACTAATGAAATGAACTTCATGACCACGAATAGCTAATTCTTTTCCAAGCTCAGTTGCTATAACACCGCTTCCCCCGTATGTAGGGTAACAAGTAATTCCTATTTTCATTCTTTAAAACTTAAAGTATTAATTCTCATCAATTGTAACCAAATATAAAGTTAATTTAACCAAGTTTGAAACCATATTTATTTCAATTGAAGCAATCTTAAATCTATATTTGCAAAAAAAATAAAAATGAATTTTCTTATAATCGGACATTCTGTAGTTGACAAAATCATTGAAAGAGGACGTACTTCAATAAAACCCGGTGGTATTTTTTATACTGTAATTTCGCTTTTAAGTTGGATAGTACCTGAGGATAAAATATTTTTATGCTCAAATGTTGATGACAAGAATATTGTACTATTTAAGAATGTTTTTGGTCGGGTTGAAAGAGAATTCCTTAATACCGTTAATTCAATTCCAAATGTTGAATTGGTAGTAAGTGAAAGCGGCGAGCGAAAGGAAACTTATTCCGAGATTGCTGAAAATCTTATTTTACCCAAAAAAGATTTAGACCGTTTCAACGGAATATTAATAAATATGATAACAGGTTACGATTTATCACTCTCGCAGCTTAAAGAGCTAAGGAAAAATTACAGTGGTATTATTTATTTTGACGTTCATACATTAAGCAGAGGTGTTGACAAGCAACTAAATAGAATTTTTAGGCCGATAAAAGAATTTAGTGAATGGGCAAAGTGCATTGACATTTTGCAGACAAATGAATCAGAACTAAAAACTCTTTCGAATAAGAGTGAGGAAATAACAATAGTTGAAGAACTATTTTCATATGGAATAAAACAGATTGTGATTACAAGGTCTGAGAAGGGGGCAGCGGTTTTCTGCAATGAAAATGATTCGATAAAATCATTTCATGTCAACGCTTTGCAAGTAAATACAATCAATAAAGTCGGTTGTGGTGATGTATTTGGAGCCGTTTATTTCTATAATTGTATTAAGAATAATAAAATACAATTAGCTTTAGAACAGGCAAATTTATACGCTGGTATTTCAACGACATATTCAGAAGCAAGGGATTATATAAATCTTAAAAAAGATGCACATGAATGGATTAGTGAAAAATAGAATTATTATAACAGGCGCCAATGGTATGCTTGGTCAAAGAGCAGTTGAGTACTATTCCTCAAAAGAAAATATTGAGTTACTTGCCTCTTCGGTGGAAGATAAATCGGTCATTGATTCGGCTGATTACATTTCCTGCGACATAAAATCCAGAGATAAGATAAAAAAAGTTATATACGACTATTGCCCGGATTTTATAATTCATACGGCAGCATTTACGAATGTAGACCTCAGCGAAAAAATGCGCGAAGACGCGTGGAAGATAAATGTAAAAGGTGTAGAGTATATTGCAGAAGCAGCAAGAGCAATCGATGCCCAGATTATTCACATTTCAACAGATTACATTTTTGACGGGAAGAATGGTCCCTACCATGAAAATGATCTTCCAAATCCAATAGGTTATTATGGAAGAACAAAACTCGCGAGTGAGAATGCACTAAAAATTAGCGGAACTTTGTTTACAATTTTACGAACGAACGTTTTATACGGTTTTGCCCGTAACAGTCGACCTGATTTTGTGCGATGGGTAATTAATTCTTTAACAAAAAAAGAAAGAATAAGAATTGTAAAAGATCAAATTAATAATCCCACATTTATTGATGATCTTGTACAAGCTATAAATAAAATAATTGAATTTAAAAAGACAGGTATTTATAATATTGGCGGAAAAGAATTTTTATCACGTCTTGAATTCACAAACCGGATTGCTGATTATTTTAAACTCGATAGAAACCTGATAACACCAATTACCACAGAAGAACTTAACCAGCCCGCTCGAAGACCATTAAAATCGGGGCTCTGGACTCTCAAAGCTGAAACGGAATTGGGATACAAGCCTCATTCTATTTCCGAATCTTTGATGGTGATGAAGAAAGAACTCGGATTATGAAGCTGGTCGATAAATACGATAGTTTTATTTTTGACTTGGATGGTACTATTTATCGTGGCGAACATCTTATCCCGCAAGCTGATGAAGTGATCAATCATCTAAAATCAATCGGGAAGAAAATTGTTTTTGTATCGAATAAAACTACGGGAACTGTAAATGATTACTATCTTTTGCTTAAAAACTGGGGTTTAAATATTGAAGAAGATGAAATTATTAACTCAACTCTGGTTGTTGCTAACTATCTTTTGCGGAATTTTACCGGCGAAACGTTTTTTGCAATTGGAGAGGATTCATTTGTTAATGAAATTAAAAAATCTGGTTTGAAATACTCGGTTGATCCAAAAGTAATAAAGGTACTGCTTGTTACTCTTGACCGGACACTTGATTATAAGAAACTTGAAATTGCTGCGCAGGCATTGGAAAATGGAGCAAAGTTTTTTGCTGCAAATATTGACGACACCTGTCCTGTTGATTCCGGTGAAGTTCTTGATGCAGGCTCGACAATTTCCGCGCTCGAAAAAAGAACTCACAGAAAACTGGAGTTGCATTTTGGCAAACCTTCCGAGTTTATGTTTAATGAAATTATTAACAGGCTAAAACCAAATCTTGAAAATACGATTCTAATTGGTGACAGGCTGGAAACTGATATTGCAATGGGAAACAAATTCGGGATTGATACTGCACTTGTTGAAACCGGGGTGAAACATTTCGTTAACGGCTTAAACGGCTTTTCTCCCACTTATCAGTTAAAATCGGTATTTGATATAATAAACCGTAAAATCTGAGTCCTCAGCTCACCTTTTAAACCCAACCTTTTTAGTTTTGTTAAGGTCTAATCAGTAGAATTAATAAAACACATATGGAAATATCTGAAAAAGAACTCATAATTAAGGCTCAAGCAGGTGACCAGGTTGCTTTTGAGCAGCTAGTATATAATTATGATAAAGCGGTTCTTTCTATTGCAATGAGATTTGTAAGAGACACTGATGATGCAAAGGATATTTATCAGGAGGTTTTTATAAGAGTCTTCAGAAGCTTGAAAAAATTTGAATTCCGGAGTGAGTTTTCCACATGGCTTTTTAGAATCACAACAAATGTTTGTATTACTTTTAAATCCAGTAAGAAGGAACAAGTTTCGGTCCCTTTGCAGGCAGAGTTTGATGAAGATAATAAGGAATTTGGAAAAGTTGAATTGGTTTCAGATGAAAAATCACCTGAGGAGGAAAGCTTGAGTAACGATTTGCAGACTTTTATTGGAAATGCTGTAGATAGTCTTTCGGAAAGACAAAGAATCACTTTTGTTCTTAAACATTATGAAGGATATAAAATAAGAGAGATTGCAGAAATGTTGAATTGTAAAGAAGGAACTGTTAAAAAATATTTGTTTGATGCAGTGAATAACCTTAGAAAAAAACTTAAACCTCTTAGCGCTTTTCAGACTTAAAGGAAATTCAGGAGTTAAAAAATGAATCACAATGAATTTAAACAGATGATACAGCTTTCACTTTATGGTGAACTATCTGATGATAAACAGAAGAAACTTATCTCACACCTCGAATCGTGCGAAGAGTGTAAGCTTGAACTTGAGCAGCAAAAGAGTATAATGATGTTAATTGCTGATCATAGAAATCTTGAGGTAAATGAAGAATTATTAAAAGAGGCAAGAATACAACTCAGAGGTGCTTTGAGACAGGAGAGGAACAATAGAAGTTCTGTCTCTTATTTTACAAATCACATCTTTCAATTATTCTCAACTCCTCCCAGACTTGCATTTGCTGCCTTATCAGTTCTGATTCTTGGAATAATTATAGGAAGTATTTTTATCGGAAGAGGGAAAATAACAGCTCCTGAGAAAAATCCCGAACTTACTAATGCTTCAATGTTTGATAACGATTTGAGAATTTCAAATGTTCAGTTTATAGATTCAGATCCGACCGATGGTGAAATTGAATTTACGTTTGAAGTTGCGAAGCAGGTTCACTACAAAGGAAGTGTAAACGATCCAAAGGTGCAAGGTTTTTTAACCTATGCGATGCTGAATGATCAGAATCCGGGTTCCAGGTTGAATTCAATTAATGCTATGGACACGTATAAAAAACTATATTTGGATAAAGAGGTTAAGAATGCTCTGATCACAGTTGTAATGACTGATAAAAATGCGGGAGTAAGGAGGGAAGCATTAAAGCTTATGAATCGAACTGCATTTGACGAGTCATTAAAACAAGCTTATCTGTATGTATTATTGAACGATTCCTCTTCTGCATTAAGAATTGAAGCGCTGAATGCTTTAATCGAAGCTAACAAAAACGGACATTCACTTGACCGGAACGATCTAGATCTGGTCGTTAAACAAGCTAACCAGGACGATAATAACTACATAAAATTAAAATCTAAAACATTATTACAGGAGTACAACTAACATGAAAACACTTACATTCAAATTTGCACTGCTTCTTATTTTAATTTCCTTTGGTTTTTCACTTACAGGTTTAAGCCAATCAAAAAAAGAGGCAAACTTTACGGTTTCAAGCGGAGATTTACTTGATGTTTCGCTGAAACAGGGAAATATAAATATTGTTGCCGGATCAGGTAATGAAGTTAAAGTCATCGCAAAAAATATTGATGAAGATGAGTTAAACCTTTTAACGATGGAGCAGAAATCTGGTAAAGTTGAAATAAAATTTAAAGGTGAAGATTCAGATAACTTTAAACTTGAATGCACAATTCCCGAAGCAATGAACCTTGACCTTTCAACAGGCGGAGGTAATGTTTCAATTAAAGGTGATTTAAAGGGTTCAATTGACGCCAGCACAGCCGGAGGTAATATTGCAACAGGAACTGTTAATGGTAAAACAAAAATATCAACCGGAGGAGGAAATGTTTCTGTTGGTGATATAAATGGCGATGCTGATTTAACTTCTGCCGGTGGCGAAATGAAAGCTGGTTCAATTACAGGAGAAACAAAAATAAGTACAGCAGGAGGAAGTATTTCAATCGGCTCGGTAAGCAATTCAGCGGAAATATCAACTGCGGGAGGAAACATACAGGTTGGAGATATTGGTGGAAAAGTTGAGGTATCAACTGCTGGCGGAAATATAAAGGTTGGAAACGTGACTGGTAGTGCTGAAATATCTACTGCAGGTGGAAACATTAAACTGGAAAGTGCTAATGGAGAAGTTGAAGCTTCAACGGCCGCAGGTAATGTTAATTTAAAGAATATTAAGGGTTCAGTTGATGCGAACACTGCTGCTGGCAATATTTATGCTGAAATTTATCCTGAGGGGAATGTAAAAAGTGAATTGAATACCGCTGTGGGTAATATAACTTTGAAGGTACCTGAGAATACAAAGGCAACAATTGTAGCTACATTTGCAGTCCTTGTATGGAGTGGTGATGAAAGTGATCTTGATAATATCAAATCAGATTTTACTCCAAAAGAAATAAAGAGAAGCAAAGAGAAAAAGCAAATTAAAGTTGTCTATGAATTAAACGGCGGCGGACCAACTATCGAATTGAATGTAGCAATGGGTCAGATTGAAATTAGAAAACTTAAATAAAATTAGCTCTATAGTTATACGTAACTGCCTATAATAGATGTTGAGTAAGTTCACATTATTTTATTCAATCTTGAATGAAAGACCTCTATCCCGGTTCGCGAGGGACCGGGACAGCTAGTATTAATTTTTTCAAGAGGATTATTTCTTAATGCGGATATATTTGATGAAGGAGTTTTCTATTTCTATGATTAAACTAACCTTTTGGATTAATTTCTAACCTTATTTACTTCATTTATAAAAACTCCAAAGTTCTTTACTTTTGTGAAGAAAGAATTATAAATTCTTCATTTTAATTGTTCATTGAATTTGCCCACGTAGCTCAGCTGGATAGAGCAACGGTTTCCTAAACCGTAGGTCACGTGTTCGAATCACGTCGTGGGTACAAAAAATAGTTCATCGGTTTTTTATAATTAGTTGAAAGGAAAAACAGAATGAAGGATTTTAAAAAAATTATTCTAATTCTGGTTACAATTTTATTTTTTGGCGGATTTACCCAAGCTCAGTATGCACCCTGGGCAAAACTGTCCTCTAATGCACCAAAAGATATAAGTAGCAGGAAATACCTTGTACCTACAAAAGATGAGGTGGGTATTCCAGCATACCCGGGTGCTGTTATAAGTTCAGTATCTGCACCATCGACAGACACAACCAAGTATAAGCAGGAGGTTTTACCGTTTGTGATTTTGGTTTCTACTGATAATCCAAATAATGTTGTTGCGTTTTACAAGAGAAACCTAACGAAGAATAGTGGATGGAATTATAACGAAGAATTCAGAACTTTTGTAAAAGGAAAAACTGGTACTGCTCTAACAGGATTTGTACCCACAGTTTCAATTAGGGATGAGGATGGTGAAAATTTTGATTTGGTTTACGTAGATCAGGGTCTAAAGAATAGGTTGAAAACCAGAATTGAAATAACATATAAACCATC
>Ga0307423_1000787_pt1 | contig 20818 bp, 20 predicted proteins | sample SalMarWE160310MG_FD_202154 | JGI IMG/M metagenome (GOLD analysis project Ga0307423, IMG submission 202154) | Salt marsh sediment microbial communities from the Plum Island Ecosystem LTER, Massachusetts, United States - WE1603-10 | ecosystem: Environmental > Aquatic > Marine > Intertidal zone >...
AATTTCCTTGCGTGTATTTGTGCTATTGATAAAGCAACATTACCGCCGCTTATGGATTACTGGGTTGGCGGTGTGGAGGTTGGCGGCATTCACGAGTTAGTTGGTAATGCGTTAATTATGAAAGGTGAGAAAGAAAGAACAACAGATTTACGTGGTGATCCTTTATTAGTAAATGAAAGCGTAGCAAAATGATAAACATTAACGATATCAGTATTCTAATCTGATGAAGTAAGGACTTAATTATGTACGATTCAGGCAAAATATTAATTGGAATAATTGTTTTCTTATTATTGTTTACCTCTCCCATCTGGTACGATCTGGCATTTGGTAATACTTCTATAAAACCAAATCTGGTTTTACCAACCAAAGCGGGTCAAACAGAATGTGTTATGTCAGCAGAGTATATGCGTGATAATCATATGGAACTGTTAAATGTTTGGAGAGATGATGTTGTAAGAAAAGGTAACAGAATTTTCACAGCAGCTTCAGGTAAAAAATTTGAAATGAGTCTTACAAAAACGTGTATCGGCTGTCATACAAATAAAGCTGAGTTTTGCGATCAATGCCATAATTATTTGGGAGTAAATCCTTATTGTTGGGATTGCCACGTAGATCCCCAAAAACTGGAGATTAAATAATGAATAATAATAGAAGAAAATTTTTGAAATTAGCCGGTCTTGCTGCCATAGGAGTTTCAGCAGGAAAGTATATAGATATCATTGCAAAAGATACCGCACACACAACCTCGCCTGCGGATTCAATTTCAACTAAACAATTCACTTCCGTCAATGTTGATGCTAAGAACAGATGGGCAATGGTCATCGATTTAAATAAATGTTTGGTGGAGGAAGGCTGTACCAAATGCATCTCTGCCTGCCATAAAACTCATAATGTTCCTGATATTGGTAACCTGAAAGATGAAGTTAAATGGATATGGAAAGAGAATTATGAAAATGCTTTTTTAGATCAGGAAAATTATTATATGAAGAAGGCATTGAAGGATAAAAAGGTTCCGATATTTTGTAATCATTGTGACAATCCTCCCTGCGTAAGAGTATGCCCAACACAGGCGACCTGGAAACGTGAAGATGGTATTGTTATGATGGACTGGCACAGATGTATCGGTTGCAGATATTGTATTGCTGCTTGTCCTTACGGTTCCCGATCTTTTAACTATATAGATCCAAGACCTTATATCAAAGAAATTACTCCGGACTTTCCTACAAGAACAAAAGGTGTAGTTGAAAAATGTACTTTTTGTGATGAGAGGTTAGCAGAGGGTCTTGAGCCGGCTTGCGTTGAAGCTTGTACTGCAAAGGCGATGATCTTCGGAAACCTGAATGATCCTGAATCAAATGTTAGAGAATTATTAAAAGAAAATTATTCAATCAGAAGAAAACCGGGGTTAGGAACAAATCCCGAAATCTTTTATCTCGTATAAGGTTTAAATATGTTAGAATATGCACTTAAAGGAAGCAAAAAATATTGGGTATGGATATTTTTTCTCTCTGCGATAATCTTAATTGGCGTTTATTTTTATTCACGTCAGTTTGGCTATGGATTAGGAATTACCGGCTTGAGCAGAGACGTTTCCTGGGGTTTCTATATAGCACAGTTAACTTTTTTAGTTGGCGTTGCAGCTTCAGGTGTTATGGTTGTACTGCCATATTACTTACACAACTATAAAGCGTTCGGCAAGCTGACAATACTTGGAGAGTTTTTAGCTATAGCCTCTATTGTAATGTGCATGTTATTTGTTTGTGTTGATCTTGGTCAGCCGTTAAGGATAATTAATATTATTCTTTATCCTACTCCAAACTCAATTTTATTTTGGGATACAGTTGTATTAAGCGGGTATCTTCTTCTAAATGTTATTATCAGTCACACGGTGTTGGAAGCGGAGCGTAAATCACTCCCACCTCCTAAATGGATTAAACCAATTATTATTATTTCAATTCCCTGGGCGATAAGCATTCATACCGTTACAGCATTTTTATATTCCGGTCTTGCTGCCCGACCTTTCTGGATGACTGCGGTTCTTGCACCAAGATTTCTTGCATCTGCATTTTCATCAGGACCGGCACTATTATTAATAATGGTATTTATCATAAAAAAAATTACAAAGTTTGATCCAGGTAAGGAAGCTATTAAGGAATTAGGACTTATAATTACCTATGCAATGTGTGCAAATGTATTTTTTATCCTGATGGAATTTTTCACTGCATTCTATAGCTCTATACCCGAACACATTCGTCATTTCCAATATCTTTACTTCGGACTGGATGGACATAATACTTTAGTCCCATGGATGTGGTCTTCGGCAATCCTGGCAATAGTATCATTGGTGTTATTACTTATTCCCAAGTACCGTAAAAATGAAAAAATATTAGTTTGGATTTGTGCTGCAATTTTTATTTCGATATGGATTGATAAAGGATTAGGGATGGTTGTGACAGGTTTTATTCCAACACCAATAGGCAAAGTGGTTGACTATTCACCAACTGCCCCTGAATTGTTTATCTCTTTGGCTATCTGGGCTATAGGGTTCTTTATAATTACAGTGTTTTATAAAATAACTCTTTCATTGAGGAGAGAATTGGTTACTTAAAAGAATTGGTAATAATAAGTTAATAAATCTATGAAATCTATTAATCTGATCAGATAGTTATGGATAATGAAACTCTTCAATTATTTGCTGTAGGTATTAATTATAAAACATCAACAATCTCTGATCGGGAGAAGTTTCAGATCAACAGGAAAGAAATTTCCGGTGCATTGAATTATTTTCAATCCAAGGACGAAGTTGAGGGCATTGTAATCGTTTCGACGTGTAATAGGCTTGAATTTTATTTAGTGCTTAAACCGAATGCGAATCCTTTTACAGTAGTGAATAGCTTCTATTTTGAAAAGAGAAGAGTAGAGATTAAGGAAAAACAAAATTTATTCTATTCTTATTCTGAAGCCGAAGTTGCTAAACATCTGTTCAAAGTAATAACCGGGTTAGATTCGATGTTGCTTGGTGAATATCAAGTACAGGGGCAAATAAAAGAAGCTTACAGTTTTGCTTGTTCTCAAAAGTCTGCTGACAAAATTTTGCATAAATTATTTCACGCGGCATTCAGGGTTGGAAAAAATGTTCGTTCTAAAACTAAAATTGGTTCGGGTAAACAGTCTTTAAGCGGAGTTGCTTTTCAAATAATAAAAGAAAAACTTAAAAGGGAAGATGTAGTCACTATTGTTGGTGTAAATCAGAACACGAAAATCATAGCCGAATTATTATTCAATGCCGGGTTCTCGCATTTGATATTTGTAAACAGAACATTATACAAAGCTGAAGAACTGGCTGAAAAATATAATGGCCTTGCATTCAGTTTAGACAGAATACAAGAGCCGTTAATTAGTTCAAAATGTGTTTTTACTTGCACGGGTTCAGCTGATTATATCCTTACATCAGGTGTTATAAATATTGCTTACAACAAATCTCACTGCCCATGTCTATTAATTGATATGGCTATACCCCGTGATATTAATACGGATAGAATTAATAAAGATATTGAGATAATTGATTTAGAAGTATTAAAAAAATATTTAGAAGTTCAAAAGACTGATATTGAAGCTGATATGCCTCTTGCGCAGAAAATTATTTCTGATGAGGCAAATATCTTTGAAGTGTGGAATGAATCACAGAAGGACGATTATTTAGGAGTTTTTGCGGAAAAAATCGAATCGATTCGTTTGCAATTTTTGGACGAAACAAAACTACAGGTTTCTGAAGAAGAACTGCACTTATTAGATAAATTCTCTCGTTCATTACTTCACAGGATGAAATCTACAATTACTCAAACAGTTCTTTTAAATAATGAGCTTCAGGAAAAATAATTATTCAGTGCAGAATTTATTTGCTGTGAATTAAAAAATTAAAATCGGGTTTAATAGAATTAATAAATACGGAAAAATATTATGACAGAAAATTCAATATCATCAGATCTTTTGGTAGTAGGTGGAGGAATTGCCGGAATTACTGCAGCAATAGAAGCTGCGGAGACCGGTTTAAATGTTGTACTGATAGAAAAAAATCCATACATTGGAGGGAAAGTCGCTCAGTTCAACCAGTACTTTCCAAAGCTTTGCCCACCAAGTTGTGGACTTGAAATAAACATTCGACGTTTGCGAACTAATCCTTCAATAAAATTATTTACTCTGTCTGAAGTTACAAATGTATCTGAACAATCCGGGAATTATAAAGCAACTCTTAAGCTTAAACCAAGGTACGTAAACAATCAGTGTACAGCTTGCAATGATTGTGTAAAAGTCTGCCCGGAAAAAAGAAAAAATGAATTCAATTATTTAATGGATGAAACTACATCAATATATATTCCTTATGAGAACGCATATCCTCAGAAATATGTTATTGATATGAATACTTGCAAAGGAACAAGCTGCAACAAATGTGTTGAAGTTTGCAAGTATAAAGCAATCGATTTAAATGAAAAGGAAAAGGAAATTGTTGTTGAAGCCAAATCAGTTATCTGGGCTACTGGCTGGGAACCTTATGACGCTAAAAAGTTGGACATATTAGGATTTGGAAAGTACCCGGATGTAATTACAAACGTAATGATGGAACGATTAGCTGCGACTGATGGACCGACTCAAGGTATGATTCTCAGGCCCTCAACAAAGCAGGAAGTAAAAAGTGTTGCTTTCGTGCAATGTGCAGGATCAAGAGATAATGATCATCTGGAATATTGTTCATCAATTTGTTGTATGGCTTCACTTAAGCAGTCACAATATATAAGGGAACAGCACCCAGATGCAGAAATTCATTTTCACTACATTGATTTACGATCATACGGATTATTCGAAGACTTCTATAACAAAGTACAGAAGGACGAGAAAGTTCATTTTCATAGGGGAAAAGTAGCTAAAGTATTTGCAGATACATCTTCCGATAAATTAATAGTTGAAGCAGAAGATACTTTAACCGGCAACCTGATGCAAAATTCTGTAGAATTGGTTGTGCTTGCTACCGGAATGGAACCAACTGTTAAAAACTTACCTGTTGATAAAAAATTGATTGACGCTAGCGGATTTTTCAAATCGAATTGCAATGGAATGATAAGCTGTGGTGTAAATACTAGACCAAAAGATGTTGCTGGCGTTGTCCAGGAAGCAACAGGCTCTGTTTTAAAAGCTATTCAAAAAATTAAAGGGAACTAATACCATGGCAATAGAAACTAAAGTTGGAGTTTATCTTTGCTCCGGATGTGAAATTGGCGATTGTCTGAATATGGATGAACTTGCAAAAGTTGCCACTGACGAAAATAAAATTCCTGTTTGCAAAATCAATCCCTGGTTATGTAGTGAGGAAAGTGTTGAGACAATTAAAAAAGATATTGATAATGAAAAATTAAATCGTGTTGTTATAGGAGCCTGTTCGCAAAGATTTCTGTCAGACATTTTTAAATTTGATTCACAAGTTTTAGTAGACCGGGTTAATCTTAGAGAAAATGTAATATGGACGCACAAACCCAATCATGAAGATACTCAAATGTTGGCTTCAGATTATCTTCGTATGGGAATTGCGAAAGTTCAGAACAGTGAACCACCTGAAGCAACGGAAAATGAAATTAATGAAACTATACTTGTAGTTGGCGGTGGTGTAGCAGGAATGACATCTGCCTTAGCTGCCGCCAAGGCAGGCTATTCGATTATCTTAACTGAAAAAGAAAATCAACTTGGAGGATGGCTTAATAAAATTTATAAAATTGCTCCAACTCAAGATCCTTTTACAACACTCGAACCTTCTAAAATAGAAGACTTGATTTCTGAAGTTGAATCGAATGACAAGATAAAAGTGATCAAGTCTTGCACGATTGAAAAAATTTCAGGGCAGCCCGGCAACTTTGATGTAAAATTTAATGTAAATAATACTCCGGTTGAACCTGTTAAAGTAGGTGCAATTGTTCAGGCAACGGGGTGGAAGCAATATAATCCTGAAAAGCTTGGAGAGTTAGGATACGGAAAATTTGATAATGTTATAACAAATATCCAGCTGGAAGAATCATTCAAAAATGGTAAGGGTAATTCTGCGTTTAATGGAAAACCGATTAAGAGTATTGCTTTTATTCAATGTGCCGGCTCACGCGATGAAAAACATTTGCCTTATTGTTCTTCCGTCTGCTGCTCTGTATCGTTGAAGCAAGCGCTTTACGTTAGAGAAAAATATCCGGATGCATTGATTTATATTATCTATCGAGACATGCGCACAATTGCTCAAAACGAACTTTTTTATAAGCATGTTCAAAACGAGGATAATATTTTTCTTACTAAGGGTGATGTCGGTGCTTTGAACAAAGCGGATGATGGTACAATTCTAATTGATGTTGATAATTCACTTTTAGGTGAAAAGATTCAAATCAAATCCGAAGTTGTAGTACTGGCTACCGGAATGGTTCCTTCAACTTTAGTTGGTGAAATTGAATCAGGTGGTGAAGAAGCAAGTAGCGATGGGAAGGGGCTTGATGGAAAGAAAGCAGCAGAATCAGCAGAAGAAGGTGCGAAGATATTAAATCTATCCTACAGGCAGGGCACGGATCTACCTACATTGAAATATGGATTCCCTGAATCACATTACATTTGTTTTCCGTATGAAACAAGAAGAACAGGTATTTATGCTGCTGGTACAGTAAGATCTCCAATGGATATTTCATCAGCTAAAAATGATGCATACGGAGCTGCATTAAAAGCTATCCAGATGTTACATTTAGCTAAAGGAGGTAAAGCTGTTCATCCAAGATCAGGCGATCAATCTTTTCCTGATTTCTTTTTGCAGCGCTGTACACAATGTAAACGATGCACGGAAGAATGTCCTTTCGGAACTTTAGATGAAGATGAAAAAGGTACTCCACTTCCTAATCTCTACAGATGTAGAAGATGTGGTATTTGTTTAGGGTCCTGTCCAGAACGAATTATTTCTTTCAAAGATTATTCAGTTCATATGATTGCTTCTATGATCAGGGTAGTAGAGATACCCGAAGATGAAGAAGATAAACCAAGAATTCTTGCTTTCCTTTGCGAGAATGATGCATATCCTTCTTTGGATATTGTTGGCAAATATAGGTTGCAGTTTGATCCTAATGTAAGAGTAATTCCAGTAAGATGTTTAGGTTCTGTAAATGTTGTATGGATTGCCGATGCACTGTCGAGAGGATTTGATGGAATCATAATGATAGGATGCAAGCATGGTGATGATTATCAATGCCATTTTATTAAAGGAAGTGAATTAGCAAACAAAAGAATGGAGAATGTTCAGGAAAAACTAAAGCAGCTTGTTCTTGAACCTGAGAGAGTAAAAATTCTCGAATTTTCGATTGATGAGTACAGAAAGTTACCAGGAATCTTTAACGAATTTGTTGAAGAAATTAAAGAGATTGGACTTAATCCTTATAAAGGAATGTAATTCTTTTATCTAACGCAAATGTTATCCTGTTAAAAAAATTGACTGGCAACATTGCGTAAGACAAGAAATAATTCTTTGTAGCAACAGAATGAGTACAGAATCCTCATTAGCGTTGATTTTGCGTTATTTTTGCAACTATTTTTAATTAGTAAATTATTGAAATTTTTCGCTAAAATCGTATAAAAATTATGATAAATGTGATTCCACACGAATCAGTAAGTGCGTTTGAAGTTTGGCATTACATGAATGATCAAGTTGATAGTTTTGCACGATTTTATTTGAATTGCCAATCATTAGACTTTTCCAAAAACAGTGTCATCGATTCAAGAAATAAATTTAAAATTATTAATTAAGGAGTTTATATGGCAGAATCAAAATTAATTAGTCCACACGGCAGTGATGAGTTGAAAATTCTACTTCTTAGTGGAAAAGCAAAAGAAGAAGAGTTAAAGAAAGCAGAAAAACTTCCTAAGTTAGTTATGTCTTCACGCGAAACTGGAGACCTGATTATGCTTGGTATCGGAGGTTTTACACCTCTGGAAGGGTTCATGGGTAAAGATGATTGGAAAGGTGTTTGCGCAGAAATGAAAATGACAAATGGTCTTTTCTGGCCTATACCGATCACACTATCTCATGATAAAAAAATTGAGAAGGGCACAGAGTTGTGTCTGATCTCAGGTGAAACTAATGAAGTAATGGGAACGATGAAGGTTACTGAATCCTATCAGATCGATAAGGATTTTGAATGCAAGCATGTATTTACCACGACTGATCCTGAACATCCTGGTGTTAAAATGGTTATGGAACAGAAGGACTGGAATATCGCAGGTCCGGTAAAAGTTCTTTCAGAAAGCTACTTCCCAACAGAATTCAAAGGCATCTACCAAACACCTTCTGAAAGCAGAAAGATCTTTGAAGAAAAAGGATGGAGAACAATAGCAGCATTGCAATTAAGAAATCCTATGCATCGCTCACATGAGTATCTTGCAAAAATTGCAATTGAAGTTTCTGATGGTTTATATATACATCAATTGGTTGGTGGATTAAAACCTGGTGATATTCCTGCAGATGTTAGAGTTAAATGTATCGATACTTTAGTTGAAAATTATTTCTTGAAAGAACGCGTTGTTCAGGGCGGTTACCCGTTAGATATGCGTTACGCTGGGCCGAGAGAGGGATTGTTACATGGACTCTTCCGCCAAAATTTTGGATGTACACATATGATTATTGGCAGAGATCACGCAGGTGTTGGAAATTATTACGGACCTTTTGATGCTCAGGAATCTTATTTCAAGCTATGGGATGGTGCATTAAAATGTAAGATGCTTCCAATTGATTGGACATTCTGGTGTTATAAATGCGGTGGAATGGCTTCCATGAAAACCTGTCCACATCCAAAAGAAGATAGATTATTCTTAAGTGGTACTGCACTTAGAAAAGGTTTATCCGAAGGCGGTGAAATTCCTTTTGAATTCAGTCGTCCAGAAGTTCTAACTGTATTAAAAGATTATTACGCTCACCTGGAAAATAAAGTTGAAGTAAAATTGCACGGTCATGCAACCGGTGAAGCAAAAACAAAAAAATAGTTATTGTTAAAAATGTCAACGACCCAAAAAAATTTATTTATCATTCTAATCAAAAGAAGGAGATACAATAATGCCAAGTTATGTATTAACAGATAAGTGTGATGGCTGTAAAGCGCTGGACAAAACAGCGTGTCAGTTCATTTGTCCAAATGACCTTATGGTTTTGGATAAAGGTAAAATGAAAGCCTATAACCGTGAACCAGAAATGTGCTGGGAATGCTACAACTGTGTCAAAATGTGTCCTACACAGGCAATTGAAGTTCGTGGCTATGCCGATTTCGTTCCGTTAGGTGCAACAGTTACACCTATGCGCAGCACTGACAGTATTCTTTGGACAGTAAAATTCAGAAACGGAAGCTTAAAAAGATTTAAATTCCCTATCCGTACTACCCAAGAAGGTAAAGCAGAGCCTAATGGCGGATTTGCTACTCATGATGATCTTAACAGTACATCATTATGTTCTGAGCCCGCTGCTTTGGGTCTGGATAAAGTTGCAACATTATAAAACAAAACCAATAATAGGAGAAATAAAAAATGGCAAATTTTGAAACCGTAGAAGTCACCACTGACCTTCTCATTGTTGGTGGTGGAATGGCAGCCTGTGGAGCAGCTGTTGAAGCAGCCTATTGGGCCAAGAAAAAAGGATTAAAAGTTACACTTGTTGATAAAGCAGCCGTTGACCGCAGCGGTGCAGTAGCAATGGGACTATCAGCAATCAATCAGTATGTCGGTCTAAAAGATGGCAAAAATACTATGAAGGATTATGTTGATTATGTTCGTAACGATTTAATGGGTGTTACTCGTGAAGATTTAGTTTTTAACATTGCTCGCCACGTTGATTCCAGCGTTCATCTCTTTGAAAAATGGGGACTCCCGATTTGGAAAGATGAAAAAGGCGGTTATGTTCATGAAGGAAGATGGCAATTGATGATCAACGGCGAATCGTATAAAGTAATTGTTGCTGAAGCAGCAAAAAATGCTATCGGTAACGAAAATATTTACGAAAGAGTTTTCATCGTTGGTCCAATTATGGATGGCGATCGTTGTGTTGGCGCAGTTGGTTTCAGCGTTCGTGAAGAAAAATTTTATGTATTTAGAGCTAAAGCAGTGCTAGTTGCAATGGGCGGTGCTGTTCACGTATTCAAACCACGTTCATCCGGCGAAGGTCTTGGACGCGCATGGTATCCACCATGGAACTCAGGATCGAGTGCTTACTTTACATTAAAAGCCGGTGCAGAAATGACCTGTCAGGAAGTTAGATTTATTCCTGTTCGTTTTAAAGATGCTTATGGCCCTGTTGGAGCATGGTTCTTATTATTTAAAGCCCGCGCAACAAATGGTTTTGATGAGTCTTATATGGAAACCCGACGACCGGAATTAGAAAAATGGCTTCCTTATGGCAAAGTTAAACCAGTTCCCGCAAACTTGCGTAACTGGCTGATGATGCTGGATGTTCAAGATGGTAAAGGCCCAATTTCTATGCGCACGGAAGAAGCAATTCAAAAAATTGCTGCTGAAGCCGGCGATGAAAAAGCTGCTAAGAAAAAATTAAAAGAATTAGAGTCAGAAGCATGGGAAGACTTCCTTGATATGACCATTTCACAAGCAATTCTTTGGGCTGCTACTAATACTGCACCGGAAGAAAAAGCTTCTGAAATTGCTGCTGCAGAACCTTACTTTATTGGTTCACACTCAGGCGCTTCAGGCGCTTGGGTTAGTGGCCCACAAGATGTTGCACCTAAAGAATATTTCTGGGGTTATGATAATATGTCAACAGTTGGCGGACTATTTTGTGCTGGTGATGCTTCTGGTGCTTCAAGCCATAAATTCTCATCAGGTTCACATGCAGAAGGACGTATTGCCGCTAAAGCTGCAATTAAATATGTTGTTGAACATCCAGATGCAGTTAAAGTTGATGCTGCAACAGTTGAAGCGATTAAGAAAGAAATTTTGAATCCACTTGATACTTATGCTCAGTTCAGTGGCAAAACAGTTACACCTGATGTTAATCCAGATTATATTCTTCCTAAAATGTTCATGTTCAGATTACAGAAAATTATGGATGAATATGCAGGTGGTGTATCTACCGGATTTACAACAAGCGGAAAATTATTAGAAAAAGGTTTAGAATTATTAGCTCTGCTAAAAGAAGATTCTTTAAAACTTGCAGCACCTGATTTACACGAATTAATGAGATGCTGGGAAAATGTACACCGTATGTGGCAGGCTGAAGCTCATGTGAGAACACTTCTGTTCCGTGATGAAACAAGATGGCCGGGATACTACTTTAGAGCAGATAAACCTAGCATCGATAATAAAAATTGGGATGCATTTGCAAATTGTAAATATGATCCTAGTGCAAATAAGTGGGAAATGATTAAACGCCCTATCCTTAGAATATATAAAGAAGCTGGTGATCATGAATTATTAGGTGGTTAATTTTGGAAGTTTAATCTAACCAAGCTTGTAAATCTTCCCTCTGTGAAAAAACGGAGGGAAGATTATTTTATTTTGAAATTGAAATTTTGCCCCTCTTGTTCATTGTGAGAAAAGCAAGGGATTTTTCTGAGAATTCTTATTATATTTTAGCATGACCTCAGAACTTTTAAATCATTCAAAATCTTCTTTACTGAAGCCACATAATGGAGACACAATATGCCAACCTGGATTTACTTTTTACCTTTATTAGGAGTTATTGCACTTATTTTTGCTTTTTATAAAGCAAGTTGGGTTAACCGACAGGACCCCGGTACTGAAAAAATGATTGAAATATCAGGATATGTACGTGAAGGAGCGATGGCATTCCTGAAAAGAGAGTATAAGATATTAGCAATTTTTGTAGCAATAGTTGCTGTTTTATTGGCATATGCCAATTGGAATTCACCTGATAGCAGCCCCGTTATCGCAATCTCATTTGTGTTAGGTGCTTTTTGTTCTGCGTTAGCAGGTTTTTTCGGAATGCGAATTGCAACTTCTGCAAATGTTAGAACAACCAATGCCGCGAGACAAAGTTTAAACAAAGCATTGCAGGTAGCATTCTCCGGCGGTACTGTAATGGGTATGAGTGTTGTTGGACTTGGAATTTTAGGATTAGGAATTTTATTTCCTTTATACTCTGATATATTTCGTAATCCGGATGGTACTACCAATTTTTTAGTAGTAATTAACGTCATAACTGGTTTTTCTTTTGGTGCTTCTTCAATTGCTCTTTTTGCACGCGTTGGAGGAGGTATTTATACTAAAGCTGCTGATGTTGGCGCTGATTTAGTCGGTAAAGTTGAAGCAGGAATACCTGAAGATGATCCGCGTAACCCTGCTACCATTGCCGATAACGTTGGTGATAATGTTGGTGATGTTGCCGGAATGGGTGCCGATCTTTTTGAAAGTTTTGTTGGTTCTATAGTTGGAACAATGGTTCTTGGAATTGTTTACAATAGTTTTAATCTAATTGTACTGCCATTGATTCTTGCAGGCTTAGGAATTGTTTGTTCGATTCTTGGTACTTTTGTTGTCAGAACAAAAGAGGGAGGTAATCCTCAGACTGCATTAAACATTGGTACTTTTGGTGCAGGTATATTAATGATAATAATATCATATCCTGTTATTCAGTATTTCGTTCCTATTTTAGTCGATCCATCAGTTGATGTTACAGGATTGCTAAAACCCTTAACTGCTCCAAATATTTTCTTTGTAACTATCATAGGTTTGCTAGCAGGTATTGCAATCGGTTTAACGACTGAGTATTACACTGCTGAATCAAGAAAACCAGCTCGCAATATTGCATTTCAATCGCAAACCGGTCCCGCAACAAATATTATTGCCGGGCTTTCTTTAGGAATGAAATCCACAGCATTACCGGTAATTTATGTTGCTATCGCAATTGTTTTATCTTTTTATTTTGCAGGTTTATACGGTATTGCGATAGCTGCTGTTGGTATGTTGTCGACCACAGGTATTCAGTTAGCAGTTGACGCATATGGACCAGTAGCAGATAATGCTGGAGGTTTGGCAGAAATGTGTGGACTACCTAAGGAAGTTCGCGAGAGAACGGATAAACTTGATGCTGTTGGAAATACTACTGCAGCTATTGGAAAAGGATTTGCAATTGGTTCAGCAGCTTTAACTGCACTTGCATTGTTCAGTGCATTTCAATCACAAGCCCATATTTCTATGATTGATGTTTCAAATCCTTATGTCATGGCCGGATTATTCATCGGAGGTATTCTTCCTTTCTTGTTTAGTTCAATGGCAATGAGAGCAGTAGGTGAAGCAGCATTTGATATGATTAAAGAAGTAAGACGCCAGTTTAAAGAAATACCCGGTTTGATGGAAGGAACGGCAAAAGCTGATCATGCAAAGTGTGTTGATATTGCTACTGCTGCAGCTCTAAAAAGAATGATTGCCCCGAGTTTGCTTGCTATTATTACTCCTGTCATCTTTGGATTTATTAGTAAAGAAGCACTTGGTGGTTTGTTAGCTGGTGTTACTGTAGTTGGTGTATTAATGGCAATCTTCCAGGCTAATGCAGGCGGTGCATGGGATAATGCAAAGAAATATATCGAAGCCGGTGCATTAGGAGGTAAAGGATCAGATGCTCATAAAGCTGCTGTTGTTGGTGATACCGTAGGCGATCCTTTTAAAGATACTTCTGGTCCATCTTTAAATATTTTAATAAAGCTAATGGCAGTTATTGCATTAGTAATAGCTCCATTGATTAGGTAGTATTATAAAATGCAAGAGAATAAAGAACAATATAAATGTCCACACTGTAATCAACCGTTAAAAAAGTGGCTTTGTCCGCCTGACTCCTCATGGGGAGTTGAGTATCAGTATGTTTGTTTCAATGACGAATGCTCATACTTTGTAAGGGGATGGGAATGGATGAAAGAAAAATTTATGCAGAAGGCTTCGTATCGGTACAGATTTAATCCTTCTAATAATGAATCTGGACCATTACCGGTATGGTCAAGGGATGCTTTAAAAAGTTCTATAATTGAATAACTATAATTGAAAGAGACTGAGATGAATGAGTTACAAAATTTGAAGGAAACAATATTAAAAGATTATCCAAGGTTAACAAAGGATAGCGAATTTAAATTTAGTTGTTTTAAAAACATTAGCTGCTTTAATAAATGCTGCAGCGATGTGAACATTTTTCTTACACCTTATGATGTAATTCGGCTAAAAAATAATCTCAAAATATCGTCTCAGGAATTTCTTGACAAATATACTTTTCTTCCTATTGATGAAAATCAGAATCATCCAGTTATTATGCTTAGGTTAAATCAGGATGAAGAGAAAACTTGTCAGCTTGTTGGAACTGAAGGTTGTACAGTGTATGAGGACAGACCATGGTCTTGCAGGATGTTTCCGTTGGGAGTTGCCTCTCCAAAAGATATTAATGGCAGCCATGAGGAAGATTTTTATTTTATAATTGAAGAACCTGTATGTAAAGGTTATTTCGAAGCAAAAAATTGGACTGTTAAAGAATGGTTACGTGATCAGGCAGTTGAGGAGTATGATGAAATGGGTAAGTTATTCAAGGAAATATCTTTGCATGATTATTTTTCAAAAGGGAAAAAACTGGATCCACCAAAACTGGAGATGTTTTATACTGTCTGTTATAATATCGATAAGTTCAGAGAATTTGTTTTCGAGAGTACTTTCTTAAAGCGATTTGATATACCTGATGATGTTGTTGACAAAATAAAAACTGACGATAAAGAGTTATTAAAATTCGGTTTTGAATGGTTGAAATATTGTCTATTTGGTGAAAAGACAATAAAAGTTAAAGTCAAAAGTGCAGAAGCATAAGGAAATTTAACATGAATGACAGAACATTAATACAGCCTGATGTTGAGTTCATAAATTATCTTAAAAAAAATGGTGGTGATACTCTTAAAGAATGTTATCAATGTGCAACCTGCTCAGTTGTTTGTTCGCTATCTCCGCAACACGAAGCTTTCCCAAGAAAAGAAATGATATCTGCGGGCTGGGGACAAAAAGAAAATCTCCTTTCCGATCCAGATATCTGGTTATGCCATGGTTGTACCGACTGTAGCACATATTGTCCAAGAGGTGCAAATCCTGCTGATGTTCTGAGTGCTGTCCGCACGTATGTTATTGAATATTTCGCATTCCCCAAATTTCTTGGATCAGCTATTAAGAATCCAAAGTATCTAATACTACTACTTTTAGTACCCTTTATAATATTATTTGGACTTCTCTATAACAATGTAGACGGTAATTTTTCCCAATTAAACGAAGGTGTTGTGAGATTTTCAAGATTTCTGCCGCACGGCATTCTTGAAGCCTTTTTCATTGGTGGTAACATTCTAATATTTACTTTCGCCGCAATAGGACTATTCCGTTTCTGGAAAAACTTAAACACAATTGCTCCTTCTGAACATAAGAAATCATTTTTTGCAGTGCTTATAGCCACAGTTACCGAGATCCTAACTCATAAAAATTTTAATGCTTGTTCAACAAATCCTTCAAGATTTTGGGGACATCTTTTAATTTTTTATGGATTTCTTGGTGCAATGTTAACTGCAGGTTTGGCTGTTGGTGCTCTTGTTTTATTTGATTTAACACCCATACCATTCTTTAATCCAATTAAAATTTTAGGAAATATTAGCGGTATCTCATTGGTGGTCGGGTGCATCATCTTTTCTTTTCATAGGTTGAAAACAAAAAGTGAAAAAGGTGTTAATACATATAATGATTGGTTGCTGATAAGTTTTGTCTTTTTAGTTGCATTTACGGGTTTGTTAACACAAAGTATGAGATTATTAGAAATTCCCTTTCTTGCATACAATATATATTTCATACATATGGTATTCATTTTCTTTCTACTATGGTATGCACCTTATTCAAAATTAGCACATATGTTTTATAGAACGCTTGCCTTAGTATATTTAAAAATGAATGATAGAAATAAGAAAGCAGCAATTTTTTTAAACCTATTATTTCTATTCATCCTTATTAGATAGCAATATGATAAGATAATTGATAGGTCTGGAGATTATAAATTTAATGCTGTAACAAGAGAATGAAAACTAATAGATTTCAGGAGTTTATTACAAAGTATATCTTTAGAATTCCGGAAGAAGGAACTTCGCCGGAAAGATATAAAGCCCTCCGAAGAAATCTTATTATTCTTATGATTCTCGTTACCGTTATACCCCTCTCTTTGATGGCAACCATCAACTACTACCAGTATCAAAAAAACCTCCGTGATGAAATTATTAGTCCCATGAATGTGATGACTAATAAGACAAAACGGACATTCGAATTATTTTTAGAAGAACGACTTTCGACCGTCAGGTTTATCACTTCAGCTTATTCTTTCCAGGAATTATCTGATACTAAAATATTGAACCGTATTTTAAGCGTATTAAAAAGGGAATTTGATGGCTTCGTTGATCTAGGAGTAATAAGCAATAAAGGGAAACTTTTAAGTTATGCTGGACCATATTCATTTTTAGAAAAGGATTATTCTCAGCAGAGTTGGTACCACAAGGTATTAATTAGCGGAAGGCACATTAGTGACGTTTTTTTGGGATACAGGGAATTTCCTCACGTTGCAATTGCTGTACAAAACCTTACGGACCCTAATAGCAGTTGGATATTGCGTGCAACAATAGACACAAAGAAATTTGATGATTTGATAGCAACAATGGAACTTGATCCAGAGTGCGATGCATTTTTAGTGAACAGAGAAGGCATTCTTCAAACTAATTCAAAATTCTACGGAAATATCTTAGAACCATGCAAGCTTAGTATTCCTAAATCAGGACAAGGAACTTATGTAACTGAGGGTGAAGATAGAAATGGCCGTGAGATATTTATTGCTTACTCATATCTTGTTGAACCGGAATACATATTAGTTGTTGTTAAACCTAGTTCCCTCATATTAAAAACCTGGTTTACTTTTAGAACGGAAATATTTTTTATCTATATAGCCAGCGTACTACTGATTGTTCTACTAGTTTATAAAATTACTGATGCCCAGGTTAGTCATATTAGGAAGGCTGATGAAAAACGTGAATTAGCATTTAGAGAATTAGAACACTCACAAAAACTTTCATCTATCGGAAGATTGGCTGCCGGTGTTGCTCACGAAGTTAATAATCCTTTAGCTATAATAAGTCAGAAAGCCGGATTAATGAAGGATCTAATTGAGAGTGGATCAGATTTTAAAGAAAAACCAAAATTTATAGAATTAACAAATGCAATAATTAATTCAACTGATCGTTGCAGTACTATAACTCATCGGCTTCTGGGTTTTGCTCGACGTATGGACATTGAATATGAAGACTTAGACTTAAATGATGTATTAAGAGAAGTGATAAGTTTTTTAGAAAAAGAAGCACTATACAGAAATATTAAAATCGAATTAAATCTTGATGAAAATCTTTCTAGAATATCATCAGATCGTGGACAATTGCAACAAGTTTTTCTGAACATTTTATCAAACGCGTTGGCTGCGGTAGATGACAACGGAAATATTAATATTCGGAGCCGGGAAGTAGATGAAGACACAGTGGAAGTATCCATAAAGGACGATGGCTGTGGAATGTCAGAAAAAGATCTAAAAAATATTTTCGAACCCTTTTTCACTACAAAAAAAGGATATGGAACCGGCTTAGGTCTTCCGATAACCTATGGTATTATTAAGAAAATGAATGGAACTATAAAAGTTGAAAGCCAGCTAGGTAAAGGTTCTACTTTTTCAATTTATTTACCTAAGATACCAAAGAAAGTGCTGGGTGTATAATAAGATGATAGATATACGAGTATTAATTGTGGATGATGAAGAAGAATTGGCTGCAACCATAGCAGAAAGATTAGAGCTTAGAGGTATTAAAGCACAAACCGCTTCAGATGGTGATGCTGCATTAAGTGTACTGAAAACTGACCCCCCACATGTTGTTGTTTTAGATTTAATGATGCCCGGAATGGGGGGGCTAGAAATGCTAAAGCAAATAAAATCATTGAAACTAAATATTCCAGTAATTATGCTAACTGGATATGGATCGAAGGAGCAGAGCATAGAAGGAATGAACCTGGGAGCTTTCGATTATGTAATAAAACCATGTAACCTTGATGATTTGATCGCAAAAATACATGAAGCAGTTAAGAACAAATAGCAATGAATTATTTTATGGAAATTACATGAAAGAAAAAGAAGTAGAATTTATTGGAAAAATTACTGCGGGTGTTACTCATGAAGTAAATAATGTTCTGGCAAGCATTAGGGAAATTTCAGGTTTGTTAACAGACATACTGTCAATTACAGGTGAGGATTCTTTTCCACGCAAAGAAAAATTTCAAACCTCATTACAGAAAATTCAAAACCAGGTTCAGCGTGGAGTAAAATTAACCGGTCAGTTAAATAAATTTTCTCACCTTTCAGATAATGACAAATCGGATGTCGATCTGAATGAAATAATTGAGCATCTGATTTTTTTAACTGAACGTTTTGCACGAATAAAAAATATAACATTGCAAATTCAACCATCAAGTAAATCCGTAACAATTAATACTAACCCGTTTCTCCTGCAGATGGCTTTATTCAATTGTATTGCTTATTTATTAAATCATCTGTCTAACGGCAGTGAGATTAGCCTATGTCCAGGGAAAGACGGAAGTAAGTACTCGGTTAATATTATTTGTAAAGGAGAGGTAATAGATAAGACATCCTTTTTTAAAAATCCCTCCACATCAGAAGAATTATTGTCTTTAAATGGTATTATGAAATCTTTAAACGGAGTTTACGAATTAGATGAAACTACTCCTGGAATTAAAATTGCATTAATAGTTAATGGTTAAAATATTTTAAATTTTTGTTAAAGATGTTAACATTTATTTAATCAAAATTGTTCGCTTAATTAAGAAGTGAAAATATCAAGCTCCACAAATTAAGGGAGATATAAAATGGAAAAAATAAAAATACTTTTAGTGGATGATGAAAAAGAATTTGTAGAAACATTGGCAGAACGAATCAGGATGCGGGACCATGATTCGGAAGTTGCTCTGAATGGTGAGCAAGCATTAAAAAAAATGGATGATGATCTTCCCGATGTAGTAGTCCTTGATCTTAAAATGCCGGGTATGGATGGTATGGAGGTTCTGAGGAGGATTAGAAAGGCTTATCCTAAAGTCCAGGTTATTATGTTAACAGGGCATGGTTCGGAGAAGGATGAGGAAGAAGCAAAAAAGTTAGGTGCTTTTGAATATCTTGAGAAGCCTGTTGAAATCGAAACCCTAATGAAAAAAGTTAAAAAAGCCTATAAGATTAAATTTGAAAGTACTATGATGGCTGCAACTTTTGCTGAAGCAGGTGAATTTGATACTGCTAAAGAAATCAGGGATGGTGATGAAGAACAGGACTTGCTTAAAAAGGATAAAAAAAAATCGAAATGAAATAATAGATCGGTATTAGAAATGAAGATAAAAGTATTATTGGTTGATGATGAAAAAGATTTTATAGAATCGTTAGCCGAAAGACTTCAGCTAAGGGATTTTAATGTATCCACAGCATTAAATGGTACAGATGCACTTAATTTGATTAAAGAAAATGAGTACGATGTTATTGTGCTTGATGTAAAGATGCCAGGTAAAGATGGCATCGAAACTTTAAAAGAAATAAAAAATATTACTCAGCTGCCACAGGTTATTATGCTCACAGGACATGCAACGGTTGAAACTGCTATTCAGGGTATGAAAGTGGGGGCTTACGATTATATTATGAAACCTACGGTTACAGAAGATTTAATTAATCTGATAAACAAAGCTAATAAAATAGTTGAAGAACAAAGAGATCGTATTCGTCGCGCAGAGATTGAAAACATCGTTAAAAAACGTGGATGGTAGAAAATAGAAATGTTTTTAAAGAATATGACAAATTATATCCAGATCCATTTTTTTATTAAAGAAACTTTTTGAGGAAACAATGAAAGTTAAAGATTTAATGGTTCCTCTGTCAGGCTATGCTACTGTTTCGCAGGATGCTTCTTTAGCAGATGCAGTTAAAGCACTGAAGCTTGCACAGAAGGAGTTTGATCAGACTCGTGACCGGCATAGAGCTATTCTTGTATCTGATGAAAAAAACAAGATCGTCGGGAAGCTGAGTCAATTAGATGTTATACGATCTCTTGAGCCAAAGTATTTAAAATTTGATGACCGAAAAGAAATATCCCGCTTCGGTTATACAAAATATTTTATGGACTCAATGCTTAAAGAACATCACCTATGGGAAGATCCACTTGACCACATTTGTGAAAAAGCGGCCAAAATAATAGTAAAAACCATTATGTATGCTCCCACTGAAGGGGAGTATGTTAAAGAAGATGCTACATTTGAGGAGGCAATCCATCAATTAGTAATGGGTCGTCACCAGTCCCTTCTTGTAACCGGAGGCAAAGAAATAGTTGGTGTATTAAGGCTAACCGATGTTTTCAGGGAAATAGCGAATAGGATATATGCCTGCCCGCAATAAAAATGAATGTTCTTACTTATAGCAGGTTTCTACATTACTGATAAAACTCATAATACAGAGGAGTACAAAATAAATGAGTTCAGGCTCAAGAGATAATTTTATAGAAAGTAAAATAGATTGGCAAAGAATAATTTTTTTATTGCTTGGAATAACTCTTTTTGCAGTGGTCAATTATCTCCCACCTTTGCCTGATGCAGTAGATCCGGCAGGAAAGCATTTTGTATTAACTAGAGAAGGAAAAGGTGCCTTAGCTGTTTTCCTTTTAGCCGG